>Ga0179593_1626551_pt1 | contig 11945 bp, 10 predicted proteins | sample CZODoug2_1_08_16_FD_185931 | JGI IMG/M metagenome (GOLD analysis project Ga0179593, IMG submission 185931) | Vadose zone soil fungal communities from Angelo Coast Range Reserve, California, USA - CZODoug2_1_08_16fungal (PacBio error correction) | ecosystem: Environmental > Terrestrial > Soil >...
AGTGAGGGATGAGACTAAGTGAGGGGAAGGGAAGGGTTGTCCTGTGCAAGGGGATGGCAGAGAAAGTGTGATGGGGTCATTATCTTTGGGGAAGCATTCAGAGTGAAAATGTGGGTAAGGAAAATGGGGAATAAATGAACACAGCCAAAGATCAATGAATTGGGCAACACTTGATCAAAAAGAACGGGAAAAAAAAAAAAAGGCAGAAAATTGGGGAACAATAGTATCCCATAATAGGGGTAAACTTGATGAAAGCATTAGTTAAAATCCTAACATTCCTCATTATCTCAATTAGAGAAATGTTCCGGGTCAAGGAACATTGTAAAGTTGGAAGAGGGTCACATGAATTAAATCACCGAAGGCTTAGGAGCGAAAGTACATCAAACCAAAGTTGTAGCAATTTCCACAAGGGGAAATCACATACGGAGGACCAAGGCTGGCTAAAAAGGGGTGAAGAAAGTCTTTCAAAGTGAAACAGTGAAATGAACAACACTCTGGGGAAAAAGTGCACGTTGTGGGAGGCCATGCTTGTGGGGCTTGGGGCTATAAAAGAAAACTGTGTCCGGGGGCCTGATGTTTTGACCGAAAAAAGGCTACGGGGGAGGCCTCCTCGGCAGGAGGTGTAAAAGATTCGCCTGTTGCGTGTGGCTGTGAGGCGCCATTTGGGAAGGGAATTTCGGTGGAAGGAAGAGCTTGCTTGAAAGGCTGTGGAAGGTGTTTCAGAAAGACAAGGGGCATATACGAATAAAAATTGGTTGTTGTTGGTTGGATGGTGGTCAGGTGTCATACCCTGGAATTGCCAAATGAAAAGATCTTGAAGCAGGAGACTATGAGAAGCTTCAATGCAAAACAAAAAAAGGGAAAAAATGTCTATAGAGGCGGGGTTGAAGATTAGCCACTGGTACGAAGGTGGCATGAAACAGAAAAAATGGTTTAAACTTGTGCAATAACAGCCAAGAGGGGGACATGACATATGCTGATCCCATGATGAAAACACCAGGTTGATGGAAGAGGGGCTTGAGGAGGAGTCAGCAAAAAAACTGGGATCTCTTGCAGGAACTGCAATACGCATGGAAGTGAACCTGGGAATCAAAGAACTCATCACCTATTGTAAATTCAATAAAGGAAAAGAGAGGGAAAGGGTTGATTTTTATTTTAATGAGTAAGATGGTGATAAGGAGGGCAAATGGGGGTCAGCACATGTAATAAGGTGGTAGCAAACTGACCAACAGGCCGACTGCCGAAAGGCAAAGGTAAAAAAAATTAAGTGGGATACTAAGGTTTAATAAGAAAACTAAGAGCAAATTAAAACGCAGACGGTTAGAATCACTGTTGGGGGAAAGTAGCATGCAAAACTTGGGGTTTACAGAAAACAACAGGGGACAAGAGAGTCGTCGCTTCTTCCAGCCTGCTTAATGTTGTCAAAAGTGTAGACCAAAATAGAGGGGAAAACGAAGGGAAAAAAAACAATATACGTAGGGGGGGAATGGGAATAATAACTACAAGATGGAGGATACGTTGCCAAAAAGAAAAATAAACCTATGGGGGAAAGACAACAGGGTAGGTTAAGACCGGCACAGACTAGCTGACTGGGAGGGAAAATAATTCAAAATATGATTCAGCCCTGTATAGTAGCACATGTGAAATAGGTATATAGAATGGGGTGGTGGGAAGAAAAATCGGTAAATGTACAAAAAAAAAGAGCCATTAGAAGGGAGAAGGTTTCTGGGCTCAGTGAACTTGTGGAAGGGCAAATAGCTGCAAGAAGCTGGGTTTACCAATCCCCGGAGTGGATCAAAAAATGAGTACACGATGGAAAAAAAGATTCCAAAAAAGGCAGGTTAGATAACATTGGCGGGGACCGAATTTCACGCCTCGGGTTAAAACTGATCACACAAACAAACAATTGGCCATGAAGAGTGGAGAGAGAGGAATAAGTGACTAAGGATACACCAATATTGGCTTGGTAATTGTGCGCTATGATCAAGAATTTTAATTACTCATTATGATTACGAAAGGATTGACAACGGGAATTGGAAGGGTGGACGGCTAGGGTTTAAAGCAATGTGGAGGAGATGGGATATTGAAGACATCAAAGGGTTAAGGACCACTCTTCCCCTTGTCTCTTGGGGGGTGGGGTCTTCTAAACAAGAAGTGGTATTTAGGGGAATTATCGTGGGTGGTGCACAGAAGTCTCAGCAGCAGCGATACGCAGAGGTAGAGCTGCAGATAATAGACGGGGTTACAAGAATCCTGATTTAAAAAAGCATAGGGGTCTGGGACTTCAGGAGCTGGTGGGCTTGGCTGGAAGATCCAAAGAGGGCTGGATGAACAGGGGAATGGATGAATTCCCTTCAACTTTAACAGGGAACGATAAGGGGGGAGCACCTATGGGGATGGTGGGGGGGAGTGGGGATTTGTGAAGAGGCCCACAAGTGCAAAAGCGACCATTGTATGCAAGGTGGCCAATCCTTCTTTTTTAGCAGAATGGGGAGCTACATAACCAACTGCATCTCTTAAAACAAAAAAGAGTCAAAAGGGAAGGGAGATAGGGGGGGAAGAGAGCGCCCATTCTTAAAAACTTGGCCAAAAGGTGCATAAAAATAGCTGTGTATACAAGCCATCAACCAGCCAAAAGTGTTGCCAGATCATTAAAACTAAGGAAAAAAATCCAAATTCAAATGGACCCATGACAGGCATCCACCTGGGGATCTTAAAGAACAACATATGGATCTAGGCCAAAACAAAAGGTCGAGGTCTCTCCGACTGGTCAATTTGTAATTCAATAAGCTGCATCTCTAACTAGGGTCTATGGGAGAGAAGAAAAGGGCCAACACTCCAAGGTCATTATTAACAAAATACCACAAAAGGTAGGGGGAAGAGACACAATTATTATACCACTTGTAACAACTTGTGAAAACCGGATGGGAAAAAGCACTGAGGTCAATAAGAATAATAAACCCAAACCGTTGGTTCACAAAAGACGGCAAAGTCAACCATGAACCATAGAAAGGGTCACTCTTTTGTAAAAACTAATGCATGACTATTAAATGCGTAGGCCAATTCTTTGGTTTTCATGAAAGTTGGGGGGGGAAGGCCCAGTGATTCAAACTGTTCTCCAGAATATTGGAAGTTTGTTGGGTAAGAGGCAACAGGGAGTGAAAGTGGGGGTCCCAATCAGAGTCCCAAAGATTCTCACCTCAGTTTGGGGCGCCTTTCACGATTTTTGATCTGGAACCGTTGCAAATTAGAAGGGAACAACCGGGATTGGCAAACCCCGCTTTATTCGTCTCAAAGAAATCCATCATTTTAGAAACCAAGACCGCAAACATCATCCCTCCATACGGGGCTAACTTGACTGAGTGGGGAAAATCCAACACAAAACACTTCGAGTAGTGTATAGAGGGGAATGTATATGGGATCATGCTTACAAGTGAGAGGTATACTGGTAAAAGATGGCCCCGTCCGTCCAAGTCAGAGAGTTGGTAACCAAAAGTTCTAGTAATGGAGGGTAAAAAATGGGTAAAGAGAAGGAAGTCAAAAAAAGTCAACTCCATTTAAGAGTAAGATGAACAAGAAGGAGAAGCTTGCAAGAAAAAAAAAAAAAAACAACACCCCCCAGCCCAGAATGGGGAAGTCAAGGCGCAAATGTGAGGAAGCCAAGCAACACCACCCAAAAAACCACAAAACCAAACAGAAAAAAAAACAAAACCAAAAAAAAAACCCACAAAAAACGGGGGGGGGGGGGGGGGGGGGGGGGGGGGGGGGGGGGGTGGGGGGGGGGGGGGTGGGGGGGGGGGGGGGCGGGGGGGGGGGGGGGGGGGGGGGAGGGGTGGGCGGGGTGGGGGTGGGGAGGGTCGAGTTCCTTGGGGCCTTATGGAAAAAGAAAGGAATACTAGTCGAGGGTGTAACCTATGGACCGGAAACACCACTCTCAGGGACAGCTACCAGTGCACTCAAACCAGGGAGATATCGCATTCTGCCTCACAACCAATGGCTAGAGGCTGAAAAAGATTTAGGTGATTTGAGAACTGTCGAAACAGAGCTTGGAAAGGGGCGTGTGGTTATCATGCTGAATAGTAAAAGAGGGAGGACATGTGCGGTTTTTACCTAGTCGACAGAATGAGAACACAGAGAAGCCTTGCCAGAGGAAGAAAGATTTGATTCCAGAACCGGAAAGAGGGAAAACAAGAAGCGATGATCAACCTCTGGGAAGCACAACAGAAATGAGAAGAAAATTGCAATAATAGGGGGGGACCAACGCTGAAAAAAATGCAAACAAGGGGGTGAAAAAGACAATGACAACTATGGAAAATCCTGGTAAGGCTATAAACCTCTTACCCAAAGGTAGTCAGAACTCAGAGGCGGTACAACGCCACCTTGGCTATCTTTGCAACTCAAAAATGGGATCTCTAAAGAGAGATCTGGAAAAAATGACACCTGGAGATAATGAAAGCGGAAAGGGTGCCGACACAGGTACAGGACAACATAGTGAAAAAAGGAACTGAAATCTTTCTTTCAAAAGATTATGACGAGGTTGCATGAAAACCTCAACAACAAAAAGCTCACGTTAGGGAATGCTATCACATTCAAGAATTAGCAAAACCAACGAAGGAAACAAACACTGTATCTATCCAATCAGCAAAATGGGCAGCCTAAGTAATCATGAAGAGCGAGAAGGAAAAGAAGGCTCGAGGATAGACGCAAAAGAAAAAACATCATCCAGCTAAGGACAAGTCCTTGCCACTACAAAAGTATTTCAGCTCCCACTTTCAAACACTGTCACTGGTCAAAGTTGAACAACGTTTCCAAACAGGCGCTGGGGGGATAGAAAAAACAAGGGGTCGGCGATGACGAGTGGGAAAAGAAAATCTAAGTGGAGGGGGGATTGACAACAGGAAATGGAAGTAAATGTTGGGGAATGAATGGGTGGAGTTTTGCATCCAAGGGGCTTTAGGTGGTGTTGATTATTAAAATGGTCATGATCAAAAAAATTTCATCTGGGTGGATTACCGACCCAGTTGGAGGAAGGTTATCAAGGGAAGGGGGACCAAACCTAGGGAAGGGTCCCAAATTTATTTGCCAGAACCCTCAAGGTGTGTGGGGGTTTTCCGACATGTAAATTAAAGTATCTTTGGTTTATTTACTTACAATATTAATTTCAAACAACAAGAAGAAAAGAAATAAAACAAAGCAGAGAAGAAGAAGTTGGACAAGAATGGAAATCAAGATCATTAACAAAATAACCAACATCAATGTGGTCAAACATCAGCAATAACCAGTCAATTAGGAACAAAAACTCTAGGCCACCTCAGCGAATCTCTGAAGTAAAAAAAAAATTCCGGTCCCAGCTCTAAGGGAGTTGGAAAGAGGAGATAGGGTGGTGGAAGGGGAAAAGGTTTTCCCAAGGGATGATGTTTGAACGATGTGTGTGCATGAGAGGTTCACAGTCACATTAGGGAAATGGTGCCAAAAGTCGGAAGGATGGAAGAACAAAAATAATGGTAAATCCACAGTTTATCTCAAGAGAAAAACACACCTGTTCACATTTAGGCATGAAAAAATATGAAAACTAAATTGGAAAAGGAAACATGGGAGTGAATCATCATTGATAGGGATCTCACGATTTCACATCCCCTTATAAAAAAAAAATTCCATTGACCCAGATGTGAGAGGGAAAGACAGGATAGGGGGGGTTGTGAATTAAAATATCGACCAAGGCCGGAATTGAGGAAAGGAAACTTATAGATGGTTAAAAGACTACAAGGTCGGGAAAAAGTGGCCTGCGGAAAAGGTGGGCTCAACCTTTATTATGGGGTGCAAGGAAAAAAAGGGGAAATTGAAAGGGTGAAAAGGGGAGGCTGCTGGTGGTTGCAAGAGGGTAAAAGAATTCCTCTCTTCTTCAGACTTGTAGGGTGGGCAGTAGTGGGAGAAAGAGGCGCCTAAACGAAAAAAATGGGCGTCTCAGAAGATTCCAGAATAAGAATTGTTGCCTTGGAGCTTGGAGGGTCTTGCCGTGCGCAGAGAAGAGTGCAGGGAGGGGGGGGGTTGTTTGATGTAACCTAATGGAAGACTGGGGAGAACGTGACTTGCTTTGTGGGGGGTTGTGTTGAGGGGCAGGCCACTAGGTTGAAGCCTGGGATGCAAGGGCAAGATCAGGCTTGAAGGTGGACGGAGATAAAGTTGAAAAAAAAAGAAGATCAAATGATGAACAGCAGGGCCAAAAGAGTTCTTAAGGTGTTGAAAGGCAAGATCGCCAAGGGGCCTTGAACGGAAGTATGAGCAAGACAGCTGTGGGCAAGGGGAGCTGGGCACTAAAGGTTCCAAAGTAAAAAGGGGCTTGAAGGCTTGTTATAAACCAAGAGGGGTGTTGCTTGGAGTGGGGAATGCAGGGATTAGGTGCATGGAACACTTCTCATGTGTGATGATTGCAAAGCCCTTTGAGAGAAGGGTCAAGGGGGTCCAGCTAGGGGAATCCAAATAATGGACACAATAAACAGGGGAAATGATTTGATGGGAAGGAGATGGGGGGGAGGTTTGGGAAAGATACCTCAGGTTTAACTATCAAAACACAGGGAAACAGGAAAAGCTCAAAGGAAGAAGGGGATAAGAACAGGAGGTTTTCAAAAACTAAGCTTTAAAAGATGAAAAGCAGGGGGGCAGAGTGAGACAGAATGGGGAGTAAGGAAACATTAAAGGACTTGTGTTTAGGCACTAGGGAAAGGTCGGGTGTGAAAGAAAACTAGAATTCGCTGCTGAAAAGCACTGCTTAATGTGGGGATCATGGGCACCAGGGCCCGCCCTAGGCACTACAGTCACAGAATAACACAGACCTGAAAAATTACTGTTAGGGGGAAATAAATAAGGGGGGGAAGGAAGAGGAACTGGCCGGTTGGGGGGGGGAAAAAATGTCGAATAGACATAATTGGGGGAGGAAAAGATTAGGCTTGGCAATCAAAGAGTCACATGACTTGGAGCAGGAGGGACCAGTAAAGCAAGAGGGGGTGAGAATGATGCAGGTAGAAACTATGGTAAGGGGTTAAGAGAAGGGGTGCAAGAGGAAAGATTATCCATTATAAGGTAGGAGGAATGTGGGAAATTGAGTATGTAATGGGGGGGCCATGGAAAAGTCAAAGGGTCCATGTAATTCCTAGAAAAATGGGGTAATCGTGGGTCCCTGGACTGGACCAAAAATTCTGAGGAAAAGGATTTGGATGCAATAGAGGCCCAAAGCAGTGGATAGCTATTTGGGGAAAAATGAATGAAACTTTCGGACACCAAGACCAAACACTTTCCGGGAACCAACTATGTGAGAGAAGGAAATCAGTAACAAGAAGGTAAAAGCTCAAACACAAAATGGGGCCTGGTAAGGGGAAGGAGGATCAATAAAAAAGGGGGCGTTCTCAGGAGAAAAGGAAAAAAAAAAAAACGAAGAAAAAAAAAAAGAGGCAATTGGCTATTGGTGCAAATGGGGCACGAGTTTGGGGCTAAACTGGGGGACGAGTTATTGGGAAGACAGCGGTTAAACATCTCGATAAGAAAAAAAGGTACAGGGGCTATTTGCTGGTGGGGGGGGGGATGCTATAAAATGGAAGTGGTAATTGGGGGAGTTGGATAATAATTAAGGGGGGATGGTATTCAGAATAGAGAAAAAAACCCTAGAAAGGGATAGGAGTTAATCCATATCAGAGGGAAATGTACAAACAATCCTGATTAGTAAGAATTAGGGGGGGGATGATGCAGTGTGTCCAGACCATTGGGAGGAGAAGATACCCATTTTTAGACTTATTCCAAACCTGTTGTCAGCCTGGCAACCTAGGTTTGTTATCCCAGAATATGGGAGTTTGTGGATGGTTATTGAATATTATGCTAAAACAAGTTACAGAGAACTTGGGGGATGTTAAATGCCAACAGTTGGCATTGTTACAGAATGGCGATAGATAAAAGAAGAAAAAGAAGAGAGAAGAAACAAATCTTAATTAAAGATCGAAGGCTGGACTTGTGGTATAGAGCAGCACAAGGAAAACATTGCCAATGGCAGCCACCATCCAAATGAAAGAAACTTTGTGGGACATCGCCAATATTTATTCCCCAACAAGAACACGGGGGGGATCCAAAAAATAGGAGTTCCCGGCCGGGAAAAAGAACCCAGTGAGCATCCCAGTATCACTGAGGAGCTGCAAACACAGGTGGCAGGGGAAGAAATGCAACGACAAAAAGGAGTTCAGTTCTCTCATCAAGTGGTGAGGGTTGAGGAAGATCGGATCCCTCTCTCCCGGTTCATCATGGGGGGAGGGCTGAATTCAGGAAAAAAACAGAAGTCATGAAGTATGCCAAACCACCACATTTAGATAATAAAGAAAAAAACATTTAAGTAATAGCCAAGTAAAATATTTGTAAAACAGGAAAGAAAAGAGTTATTACAATCACGACTAAACAACAAACATTAATTGACAACACGAACAAGGGCAACTCAGACAAAAGGTGTGGTAATGGACTAATGATTACTTCAAAGGGCTTGAGAAGCCTAGCAATTGTGAATATAGGCACAATGTAGGGGAGAGATGTTTGAGTAAATTCCTGTTGGAAAGAAAAAAGTTGGACAAGTGTGGGTACTTGGGTGGACGAAAAAGCGAGGCGTGGAGTAGCGCAAAAGGGAACGAAAACATGGGAAGGGAATAAAATTTGAAAAGACTGCCGTGTAAACACCTCCTTTTTGTGGGAACACAAGGGAATGGGACAGGCAAGATTTGGTCAAACCAAAAAAAACCACCTAAGAAACCTAACGAAGAAATTCAGAAAAATTACAAAATAAAAGTAATGGTGAAGAAAGAGGAACAACAAAAAACTATAAACACCCCTTCCACAAAGCGGAACTGAAAGGGCTATGGCACATTACCTCAATCTTAACACTTCTCTAGGAATGAAGTGGGGAAAATATGGGAAAGAGATAAAACTGAAAAGGAAAAAACATGTATACTGGGGAAAAAGTTGCAACTCCTTGACTCCGGTGACTAGTCTTGGTTTCTCCCCGTAGAAGCAGGAACCTAAAGTGGCGGGACAAAAAGGAGGTTCTGACCCCACAATTAAATTAGAAAAGACTTCCTCCACTCAAGGAGGATGCTAGATGACAAAAGAAAAAAGAACGAAAGTGTTTTTTACCTTCTGGAAGAGGTGCCAGCTAGTTGGCAAGGGTGCTGAAGAAAAGAGAGTAAAAGACTTGTTGACCTGGATGCTTTTCAGGAAACTCAGTAGCTACCTAGAAGAAAAACACAAGTGATGCCATTAGGGAACTTACAAAAGGGAAAAATAAAAGATGTATCAGAAAAGGAAGGGGAAAAATACTGTATTGGGAAAGGAAAAGGAGAAAGAGGATCAGGGAAAAAAGGGTCAGGTGTTGCTCATGACGGAGCAATGAGGAGTACATTTGAGAACAACATTTTTGGTACAATAGAGCAACCAGAAGAAACAAAGTACACTCCACACTCAAAAATTGCATCTAGGTCCATGTAGGGGTACCTGTAAGAAAAAAATGACTCTGATCAAAGGGCCTCGGGAGAAAACAACAGAATGAACGTTAAGCTCCCAGAAAGGCTATAAACGCAAGAAACAACATTGGAAATAGATAGGGCAGATATTGACTGAACATGGTAAACCCTAATGAGGGGGCAAAAGCCGGTAGAAAAAAAAGCGTGTATTGGAGTGCAAAATAGACACCGTTCAGGGGAACATCCATCGGGCCAACTTCAACAATGCGACTCTAAAAGAAGGGGGAAAAAAGCTTTTTGGACATCAAGGAGATTTGAAATCTTGATGATAAAAAGCAAGAAGCGTCATCCCTGAAACAGAATTTCTTGATCAAAGAAATTCAAATATCACAGACCAAAGAAAACAATCAAGCAAAGGAGTAGGAAAGGAGGCTAGAATAAAGTAACAGCTGCCGTAAGAGGACAGTCAACAGACCTGGGAAAGAGTAAAGATGAAAAGAAAGCCTAGGGAAAAAAATTCCCTAAGAAACATCATCATAAAAGTATATGATCGAAGAGGGAAAAAGAGAATCGATGCGGAAGAATTCAAGTCAAAAAACAGAAAGGAAAACAGGCAAAAAAGAAGATAGGCCAAAAAGCACTCACCAGAACTTGATGGGAGACAAGAGGGAACAAACTGGACACCAGATCTGTCCCACTAGAATCTACACTAAAAGAAAGAAAGCGTGAAATAGAAAGGGACCACTGTGGGAAGGAATGGTAGTGATTTTAACCAAGTGTGGAAATTGATTTACGGAAGGGGGGGGTTGGGGGGTCATACAAGGGGGAGACCTTTGGGAGGGTGGTTACAAAAAGGTCGATTGTCAAAAGAGAATTAAGTGAATGGGGGGGGGGAGTTTAATGGATGAAGGGGGTTGTGCAAAGAAAAAAAAGAAATTTTACAAATCAAAATTGTGGGATGGTAATATTTCCTGCACAGGGTGGTAGAAAGGTTGGTTGTCAGCCGGTACAGGACATTAATAAGGGGGGGAATGGACTTCAATCCCGAACTCAACACGAATGATGATCGTAACATAGCAGCCACAAGCATCCGGGTCAAATCATCGGGGGGAGTTACCCAGTGCAATGGGCCGGCTCCCCGATCAGGATCAACCTCAATCAGCAAATTGGAGGAGGGAAGAGGATAGGGGGAGAATAGAGTTGGCATCATGAAAGGTTGAAAAAAATGATGGGAAAAATTGGAAGGCGTTCTTTGTCCTTCTCAAAAAAACACCTGCATCTGTGTGTGTGCTAAAGGACGGGATTTCATGACCTAGGGGGTGAAAGTCCAAGTGGAAAAGCAAGGATTGACAAAACACCAGACCTTTATCCAAACCTTACCAGGAAATATCTCAAGGGGGGGGTGGAAAAGAAAAAGTGGGGATAGTTTTGAAAGAAAAAAGAAAAAAGATTGGGGATGAAAAAAGATCCCCGGTATTTCATCCACCTTAGAAATTAGGATAGACATAAAGGGTGTAAATGACAACCATTGCCACCTTAAAGTGCGTAATACATGGGATGAAGTAAAGAAAAGAAAGAAATCCAACAAAAATTCGACATTAAGAGGGGGAAAACATGTCCAGAGAGGGGTGAAAAAACCTTTGTCCGGGGGAGCAAAAGGTGAAGGGAGGTCAAAGTGTGAATTTAAGAGGGGGAAATAGGGGAGAGCAGGGGATAAAACTTTTGACCAGTGACCGGGTGAAAGGGAGCAGCCAAACTTGGTGGTGATTTGCAAGGGGGAAGATCAGTCTTAGGTCAGTTTGGCCTGATTGGGGGTAATCCTTTCTCACTACCGAGCATGGGTTGTCTTAGAATTCCGGCATCATCCTTGCTGAAGATGTGTTGGAAAAGGGAAGTTGAAACAGATGCTGCTTTACAGTCTGTTGACGGTGGGGGGGAAGGAAGCTAAGCAATAGGAGTATCAAACTGATCTTGCAGTGTGGGGGTGTGGGAGGGGGGGGACTTATAAAAAGGGGGGAAGGGGATGAATAACCAGACTTGAAAAAAGAAGATATGAAGAGCACTAAAGCTTCATGCCATTATGTCACCAGCAGGGGGTGGCAAAAATCTTCGGAGAGATCTTTGGAAAAAAGTGGCAAAGGAAGAAGGGGAAGGGACCAATCCCAACATACAGATTGCATTAGAAAGTAGGCAAAAGTTGGGTAACCTAAGAAAGAGGACCATAGTGCTTTTTGGAATTGTTATCAATCAGTTCTTGTAATTGGAGGAGGGTCAGAAATTGAAAGTGTCATGTAAGAGTCCAGTGAGGTGGGGGGTGAGCGGCCAGAGCCCTTTGGAATCAGGCTAGCAGAATGTTGTACGGAATTCAAGGAAGGAGAAAGAAGGTGACCAGGAATTATTTGATTTAAGACTTATGGGAGGGGGGGTCTAGGGTGGAAAACAAAGGTGGGACTGCAA
>Ga0179593_1312967_pt1 | contig 11944 bp, 13 predicted proteins | sample CZODoug2_1_08_16_FD_185931 | JGI IMG/M metagenome (GOLD analysis project Ga0179593, IMG submission 185931) | Vadose zone soil fungal communities from Angelo Coast Range Reserve, California, USA - CZODoug2_1_08_16fungal (PacBio error correction) | ecosystem: Environmental > Terrestrial > Soil >...
TCTCGGGGAGCTTAAAAGGGGACTTTCATTCGGAAGTCTGGGGGACAGGGGGAGATTTGCAAAGTGAGGGACGGGAAGTTCTGCGCAATTGCGGAGAGGAGGGGGTGATCGCGGCGCGACGTCGTGGTTATGAAGGGGAAGTGATGCTAGGGAAATACCTTTCTTCCGGTAGGGGAAACAGGGTCGTCGGGGGGTCCGGCGTTTGGGAGGGAAGGTGGGTACGGATAACGGGAAGAGGTTCACAAAGGGTGCTTGCTGAAGGAGAGTAGGGGGGCGCTGATCGAAGCCTCTTAGGGGGTACGGGGGTTCTAGAGTCAGGGGGAACAGGTGAAGTTTGCGTCGAGCAAGTTGCTATGTGGGGGTGGGGAAACGGGAGGGAGAAACTATGACCAAGCGATCATGAGAAAACACGGAAATCAGGACCGAGCGCAACCTTTAACGGACATACAGGGGCAGATCAGGACAGGACAAAAAAGAAGCTCTTAATCAGAGGACATTCTCAAAAACAAATCTGCCCGACGGGACTAAGCCGTTCGGACCTAAGGAGAACTCAACTGGGAAGTTCTCCAGATCGTCAATCATTTGTAGAAGGGGTGTGGTGGCGAGGGGCTGATACTTCAGTATCATCTCCTCTGGAGAGCATGGAGTGAAGGGGTAAGGCTGTGGAAGCGAGTTGCTGATCCTTATAGCGCTTGCGAGCAGGGGCGCGTCATGTAAAGGGTGCAGGGAGTGAGAAAGCGTTGCTTACACTTCGCATTGGACCGTTGGAGGAAGAAGGTCAGCGGGACGGGTGGGAGGGGTTGGGAAGAGGCCGAAGGCGCAGAACTTACCCTACTTTTAGATAAATCTGTGAAGAAGAGTCTCCGTAAGACAAAAACCACCCCCGGAGGGGGAAAAGGAAGATATCGAGGTTATAAGAGGAACTCTTCAAGGAACCCCCAGCTAGGGGAGGGCTGAGCGGCCTTGGGATACAAGTAAAGCCCAGCTCAAGCAAAGGACCTGAAGTACCCATTAAGTCGGGATTGTTGAAGGGGGTCCACATTATGGGAAAGAAATTAAAGCGTACCTCTCTTCCTGAGAAAAGCGATCACCGAGGGAACGAGAAATCAAATCCTTGCCCCACGCAAGGGGGAATAAGACGGGGGGGATGTCTCACTGCCGTCGCGAACCAAAAAAATATCAAAGTGACAATCGGAAATAGGCGCATCTTCCAGCTCGGGACCAGCGGGTCAAGCAACTGCATAGTTCTGGGTTCTAGATACTGGTCGAATTAAATGCGCCGTGAAGATGGTGGGCAAAAATAGAGCACTTAAGGTAGAGGAATTAATGCGTATCTTGCATACTTCCTTTTGCAGAATCTCTTGGGTTGGCAAAAGACGGAAAAGTTCAACATCGCCATAATGAAAGTTAAAGGAGCAAAAGGGAAAAGTCGAACTCTCTAAGAACAGGAAGGGGTGAGAGAAGATATTAGCCTATCCCCCTTAATTCAAACATACACCAGTGGTTCCAGGAAAAAAAGGGAAAAAAGCGACCCCAATATTGCAACTACAAACGCACCGAAAAAATACGAACAAGGGGCAGTACCAGCGCATTGAGATTACCAGAACGGATGAAGGATTGATCGTGGAAAAGCAACGCACTGCGACAGTTTAAGGGTACCACTTCTCTAATCCAAGAAGAAAGAAAAGGAAGGGAGTGCGGTTAAAGAATAGCTCCAATCCGCGTCATCTAGGGCGACGGAATTCTAAGAAAGCACTTTCAGTTGGGACTTATAATCTTTCAGACCTGACAAAAACTACCTAGCCAGTGGGGGAGTTTCCTACGGTCCTGTGGGGGGGGGAGACTGGGGGTGGGGAGGTAGGTATCAACTCATAGGGAGGTCGAGGAGGGTGCTCGTCAGAGGAGTCGTCGGCAAATAGGAAGAGTTAAGATGAGCGATGTGGCAGTGACGCCTAATATCGAGGTGCCTAGGTTTTCCAGGCGTCGTGGGAATTAACAGCACGACGAGAAAAGGCCTCCCTTTGTGGAGAGGAGAGGGAGGGGGGAATGGGGGGCAAAGTGTGGTTGTGGGAGAGGATGTTTGGCAGACAAAAGCAGTGGGGAAACCGAGAAAAGCCAAAACCAAGGAGGGAAGCCTTTCGTTAAGGGCGGAGGGGGGAGGCGCACAAAAAAGGGGGAAGAAATGCACCTGGGAGACGATCCGGAATACGGTCTCTATTGGCGGAGTATCATCAGGTCCAGAAGGTAAGTATTAGAGACAGGCAACGAAGGAAACGGCCCCCTTCATGAGGGCAATGAAAGAGGCAGACGGGAGTCGAAAGGGGAAAAGAGACAGGGAGGGTCGGCTCCTTCTTAAAGAGGCGAAAAGACTTCACGAGCCCATAAAAAAAAACCAGACCCTACCGCTTTTCGGTTTAAAGGTAGCTGAGTCGTCAGCGTCTCTAAGGGAGATCGGTGCGTCCTATCGTTAAAAGAGCTCAGGGTAACTGCTCGAGGGAAATACACCATCCCAACTGAAGGAAGCAAAAGGTCGGGAGGACTATGAGGGTTAATTCAGACTTAAAGAAATCAAGGGTATCGCTAAAGACTACGAGGAAAGAACAACGGTGTAAGGGCAACTGAACCCTTGCCTCGTTAAAGTGCCGAAATATTCAAAGAATGGGCAAACCTCAAGAAAAACGCCAGGGCCGTTTCAGGTCCGAAGACAAAAAAAAAAAAACTTGAGAAAAAGAAGAGATATCGGGAAAGGAAGACGGTCCTTTACGGGAGTCTTGAGGTACAGTGCCGTTCGGTTAAAATAAAGGAACACTTTCCACCAGGGGGGGTTCAGGCGGGAAAAGGAACTTTTGGAAGAAAGTTGCCAGAGCGGGAAAGAAAGCGATTTCGATCTACGTCATACACGAGAGGCCGACTCCCGATCTGGGGGGGGGAGGGGGGTAAAGGGTTACTCTATAGAGCCAACCCGAAGAAATTAAAGGGAAACCGTCTGCAGCAATAGTGGTCGCCTCAAAATACTCCGCTCTAGGGGGAGTTATTTTTATCGAGAGATTGATCGACATCGCCTCGGTTAGGGGGAAAGCCTTCAACACGAAAGGGAGGAAAATGGCCGGTGGGAGAATGAAGGGGGAAGTGGCGAGGACGTTTGGCCGTCTGCTAAAACCAGAAGGGGGAAGCCGTCCCCGAGGGCGAAAGCTCGAAAGATACCAGCGAGGGGGGAGGGAACCGGTGCATGGGCGGGCCCTTAGTTCAGAAAGCCATTCCGGGGGAAAGAAAGTCGAAAGAGTTGGGGCGGGGTCATTTTTGGGTCCCCCAAGCTCAAGGGGTTCGGGAAAACACGAAACGAAAAAAAGCCAGATTTTAAACAGGAATTACTTTCCACAATTGGAGGGTCGAATCGAGGGGAGGAAAGCGAGGCGACAGCTGGCGCAACAAAGTCAAAAACCTCTTTCAACTGAGGGGTAAAGTTTGCATTGGGAGGGGGCTGTGAGGGGGAGGAGTCTGCAAGGGACGAAGTGGACCGGGGAGGGGGGGAGATGGACCCCTCTTCTCAAGCGGCGGGGACGCGAGGACGACGATTTGAGGTATAGTTAAAGAAAGGAGCTTACATAAAATTCCTTTCGTGTCGAGTTAGAGATTTGCGTGAAGGAAGGGGGACAGGGTGCAGTTGGGGAAAGGAAGTGGTGAGCGCGAGCACGCGAGAGGGTAAATGGGGGGTGGGGGCTTTATTCTCAGCAGGGCATTGCCGGGCTGCCCCTCTAGGGGGGTCACCGGGGTGCGTTGAGGGGAGAAAAGGAGTTTTTTCCTCTACGGTAGAGAACAAAAGGGTTCGGGCGGGGGGGAAGGATCAGGGGCGAAGGGGGGGGGGGTGCCACTTATCAGATATGTAGACGTATTCTTCTAGAGGGATAGCATACGTAAAGTATCACGGTCTTCTGGGTCGAGGGTGAACCTCCTCTATTGAACAAAATGAGTACCTTCGCAAGAGCATGAAGAAAAGAACTATTCACGCGCGACGTCGGATGCTCGTAAAATTATGAAAGTTGTCACTCGGACAAGGCTCTAAAAAGGGGTTCCCCCTCTTCCCAAGCAGGACAAGAAAGTTAACCCAGACAGGAAACTTCTTCAAGGGGGAGGAAAATCCCTGTTGATGAAAACATCGTCCAGAATTTCACAAGTTGAGAAAATTGGGAGAAGGGGTCAAGACTTATCATCATCAGACAAGCACCATGGAAAGAAGAAATACCTCTGTCTGGGTAGGAGTGAGAAAAGGTTCGCGAGAAGAGGGGGGATGAGCGGGCATCAAATCAAAGTTCATGGGGCGGAAAAAGACTCAGTTTATTTACGAAGAACTTGGGCTCTCACGAACATTTAAAAAGAGGGGGTAGAGAGGATTGGCCGCTGGGAGGGGGTTTTGTGCCATTCCGCGCATACCAGGCCTACAACTTTTTTAGCGCGGGGGAACCATCTCCAGAAATCTCGAGAAGGTATATCGGACACTGGGAGGAGAAGGAGGCGAGTTGATTAATTTATAACTCTGAGACTGATGAGATTGGTAAGGGGGGGAGAAAGGGTCCTTTAGGGAGACCCCAGAAAAGAGGAAGGAAAGTAGATAGAAACCGCGAAGCCCCTTAATGTCCCCGAGAAAATGAGCAATGGATGTCCATCAACTGCTATGGGAAAAAAATCCTGTACCTCGGAGGACGGGTAAGAGATCAAAAGTATCAGCGAACATGGCCTTGGGAATCAGCAAAAGAAATGGGAAGGACTCAGGAAGCGGAGTGGTATGAGGAGCAGGCCTTCACACCAGAAAGTTATCGGAAGATAGGCAAGCATCGGACGGTGCCTAGGTCAGCATGCAAGGGGCTTTCATGGGGGGGGTGGGATTAGTAATTATATTCCGGGGAAGAGAGGATTGGTTGCCGGCAAAAGTACAATAAAGGGGGTGTAGATGGGCCTGAAGTGTTGCAAGGAGTTCACGACCGGTGGGGAAAAAGAACAGGAAGTCGGGTGTCAACTCCTTTCTGGAGGAAAACATCGCAGAATGCCGTAGGGCGTTAGGCACCCACAAGGAGGGGAAATCGACGACGCGAAACGGCATGACATAGGGAGAGGGGTAAAAGCAATCTATCCTTCACGAACACACAGGAGAAAAGTGCCGTTTCTCACCAATCAGGTCGGGAAGGAGAAAAACGAACCGACTAGAGGGGGGGCACCGACTAGGGCTGGGCATCGGAAGCCAACTTAACACTGATAGAGCGAGGAAAACACCCCCTCTCCGAAACGATGCGGACGACTTTCACTCAAAAGAGGAACAAAGGAGACGAATAATTCTGCCAAGGAATCTGAAGCCGCCTACGTCATAGACCGAGATATTCGCCGACCGCAAAAGGAAGTTTGACCAAAGGATCGACTATCGAAAAAGGATCCAGACTAATCCTCACTGCTAGAAGACTCCACAGCCCGGACACAGTGAAAAGGCCTCAATCAAAATCGGGATATTTTGGCCATTCGGAGGACTCTAATCGTACTACAAGAGGGATCACGACCATTGGGGAAATTGAGAACAAATCGGGTGAGTGTTTCCCTCACGGAGGGGGTTAAGCCCGGGGGCCGGGGAGCTTGGGTGGATTAAACCAGAACTAGGGAAGGACAGAATTGATGTAAAAGGAAGGGGTGTTTATCTCTCCACAAGGGAATGCTATCGGTAACGGAAAGACATGAGAAAAAATATGCTTCACCCAAAGATCCACGGGGGGCGCGAAAGGAGGTACGCGTAAAAAAACACCCGGAACCACACGGCACCGTAAAGTAAGAAGGGTCTTTGAGAAGGGAGAAGACTACTAAGGAGAGAACAGAAAAGGAGCGGAACTTTTTAACGACTCAGGGAGGCGGCGGGCAGGGGCGGAAACGCAGAGAAAGGGGGGGGGGGGGTTTGCTACTAGAAGGGAGGGTTGCATGGTCGGACTAGTACCGGCCGCAAGATATAAAGAAGGGGGCATAGGAAATTGGGTAAAGGAGCAATATCTTAGCTGGGGAGAAGGAAAAAAATCTAGGTAAAACGGCAATGGAACGTTGGCAATCCATTAAAAGGTGGGACTTTTCACGATACCTTCAGCCAGAAGAACGGAAAAAAAGGCGTGCAGGACAATATCAAAAGAGAAAGATGAGGTTAGAGAAGATGGGGACTTCAATAGAACTAGGGAGGGCTGGAGGAGTTCTGTAAGGGAACCAGAAGTATCAAGGGAAAAGTCGTGCAAGAGAAGAAAAGTACAGGTGGAATTAAAGCTAGGTTAGTCTGACTCACATGGAAAACCCCCGTGGAACGGACTTACCTCAGGAAGGACACCAACTCTTATCTCTGTGGGAGGAGGGTACTCATAGAGCGACCAGAGAGCCTCTTCAGCAAAAGGGGGTCACAAGAGCCAACCGGTTTAAGCAATAAGAGAGAAACAAGTGGAACAGGTTTTTCTAGGCGCGAGATGGCTCCGGCTAGCCCGCGGGGGGGGAGGTCGGGCCTCATCCTGAAGCAAAAGGTCTACTGAAAAGAGGTTGCTATTGGGGTGAGGGGGAAATAGTATCCTTCGGAAATACTGGAGCCGAAAGCACAGTAGTTGCCAGGGGGATAGCTAAGGAGAGACACGGGAATGGGGGGGCTTCCTTCCGTCAGGGAAAACCTACAACCGTGACGAAAAACAGTTAAGCGAGGCAGGTCCCCAAGATACAAAAAAAAGACGAGAAAAAAAACAGGGGGGATGTTGGGAGGATACTTCCCAGGGAGGTGCTCTCCGTGGGCTTCTGGGGGAACACAGCTTCGATATGGGGGGAAAAAAAGCGACTTGGGTCCGGGACTGGGGGTGGACAAAAAATGAAAGACGTAAGGGGGGGGTCAGGGTCTGTGATAGCGAAAGATATGCCGGGAACATCCATTTGCAGGGGGGGGGGGGGATACTATCTATCTGTAAGTACTTACGATATGAAAGCGCTCTGAAAAAAGTAGGCAAACGGCACCTTCCTACTGTCTTGGAAGACGCGAAGGTCAGTTAAAAGTGGGCGTCCTTACTTCGGCAGGGGGGGAAAAAATATGGTGGCGCAACTATTCTAGCGTTTCCCGGTGGAAAGGGAGAGAGCAGACGAAAAGCGGAGGGAGAGGGTTGCCGGTTCAGGGGGCCGGTGATTTTTGGGTGGAAGAGAGGGAGAAAGGATTGGGGGAGGGCACTTTCTCACAAGGGAAGTACAGTTCGTGGTCGATGGTTTTGGGAAGGGAGACCTAGCTATAACCTCATTGGGGCGTGGTAGGTTCAGGAAGACAGGTGCCAAAAGGGGCGACGCACGTCTTTGTTTAATCCAGAAGGGTGTACCACTGTGGAGGTTCAGCTCCCGTATCCCACCTCGTCATCGACGGCGGGGCGAAAAAATGGGACAGCCATCTACATCTTTAAAGGGGGGGGGGGGAATAGGAAATGCCGGCAAGTCGTTTCCCTGAGTAGCCTCAGAATTAGAAATATGAGGACCCACGGGATTCTCCTTGGCAATGTAGACACGCCTAATAAGGAAAGAGAACCTTTTATAGGGGGTGCGAAGTTGCGCGAAAATACCTATCTCATAAAAATCAAGAAGACATGCCCGGAAAAAAGGTTGTTAGGCGAGGGTCAGTGGAAGGCTTATTCATGGCCACCGCGGGACATAATCCTGATTGCGCGTAGTTTCGGACCATCGCATTTGGATGGCATAAGTTGCGGATCTCATGGAAAGGGGGTGGGGAGAGGAGGTGATGAGATGTTTTAGTTGGGAGTAAATGATGAATAGACCTAACCTAGCGACGGGGGATGCAATCGTTAAAGTCGCAGCAAAAAGCTATCCTGAGCATCTAAAACAACAACTTATTAAGGAGGAAAAGGGGAAAAAGAAAGGAAAGGGAGACTTTGACTGGGGCCTATGATGCACCCTTCTTCTGTGAGGGAGGAGATTCTACCAACCCCCAGACAAACGAATTTCAGTATAAATAAACCACAATTAAAAAGGGGTTGATATAAACTATGTTCCGAGAGATTCTATTGGGAAGAGAAGCTGGACGAGGAGGCAGAAAGACAAATGACTACACACACAATGAAATCAACAACACAAGGGACATCTACAGGGCAAAGCAAACGACCGATTACTGAGGAGTTGGTCTGAGGGGGGGGCCTTCGCGAAAACGCTGCACGTCTCACAGTAAGTTCAGATGAGGGTAATCCAGGTGAACGCCCTCTTTAGAAAAGGGGAGAAGACGTTAGGGTAGATCCTTTGGAGATGGGTACGGGTTCAGAGAGAGATTGTGGCGACGGGAAGAAGTACGCAAGGACGGAGGGTCGCGGAAAATTTTTCTCAGGTGAGGGAGACACTTTTTTTCTCAAATCTCAGAGAATTCCGAGTGGAATCTCGTGGATCAACATCTTGTGAAAAGCGGATCTTCAACCAGGAAGAGGGGGCTCAGAATACTTAATAAAAGAAAATCTGTATATTAATTTCCTATCCTCGGAAAGCACTTAACGGGTGGATTTAAAGTGGGAGATTACAAATCACTGTGATAAAATCACCTGGAACCAAAAAGCCAACCTTCATCCAGGCGGCGGGAAATCACAAAACAACGGACCACTAGATCCTCTGGGACGACCCAAACTCGCCACTCAGAGTGCCTTACGCAAAATTTCACGAGGAGATTCCAATCTAAATAGCGCACGTTAAAAAAGAATCCTAAGAAAGGTCTAGCGTACTAGAACGAAGAGAAAAGGTCAGGGGGGGGGACATTAGGAAGGAGGGTCGCGAGCATCCGCCGTGAAAGAAAGGGCCCCCAACGTACACTTCTCACAAGAAACAGAAAAAAACAATTCAATTCAAATGAAGAAAGCTCGTTCTCTTTACAGGGGGGCAGGAGGGAGCTAGCCGGGAAGACGATTATCCAAGGGAGAAAGAGGGAAAGTAGCTCGAAAAAGGCAATCTTGGTGAGTGGTGGGAGGGGTGGTCACCTACGCAGAGCAGGGATCAAACCCAAAATCGCGGGGAGAACTCCTCCTTCAAGTAAGGGGGGGGAAGGGAGGAGTGAATGATCGCAGCGGGAGAAAATAAAAGGGTAGCTAAGTCCGAGTTACTCTCACTCGGTGCATCGGGAGGAAACATTCGGAGTTAGCAAGAAAGTCAAATCTGCGAACGGCACCCGCAAACTAAAAGACAGTATACAAGACTTTCGGTGGGGAAGGGGGCGGCCTAACCGAAAGTCCGTCAGCAAGAGAGGATGACCGCTACAATGTCTGGGGTTCCAGGATATTCTTCTTGCAGCGATGGCTGAGTGGGGCGACGAGAAGCTTCTCGTAAAAGGGGGGGGGAAGTCTCTGATAAACATGAGTTAAAAAAAACGATATCACGGACGCGAGCGAGGCGTCGACTTGAGGGAAAAGAGCAGTAGAAGGCTCTTAGGAAAACTTGAGCTACCTTTCCTCGTGAACGTGCGAAGACAAAGGAACGGAGGACCAGACCGCAAAGGCCAGCGGAGGGAATTTCACGGGTCTCCTGAAAGAAATGTGGGAAAATAGCGGCTTTTGACGAGCCTTCCTTACTGGGGCGTCGAGGGCTGAATTTAAAGTACTTTGGGGCTAAAAACTTACCTATTAAGGGAAGAGGGTACACGGTATGGCAACGAGAGTCGCGCGCACCAAGAAAGTAGAGAAAACTAACTTGAGGGACAGAATCGTATCGGCTGGAGGGGGGAAAGGGTTAAGAAAATGGGGCAACCTTCACAAGCCGCTTATCGCCAACACGCTTCCAGACTATGGGAGAGGGGGGGGACCCCTCAAGAATCAGGGACTTAACCCATAAAATGGGGGAGCGAGTTAGAGAAAGAGAGGAAATCCGTTCGGAGGGACATCCTTGGGAGCAACGACCAGGTCAACTGCCGTTGCAAAAGGGAGGGGGCAAGCTCGGAGCCGTGAGAAGCAACAGACACCGGCCCGAGAGCCGCCGGGGGACCTCGAATACTGCCAGTTTCTTCAGCCAACTTAAAGAAACACTCCAGGTAACATTCTTTAAGAAAGGCGGGCGATCGGGGGAGGGTTTTCCCAAAGCTACGGGAGAACGCCGGGGGAGAAAAATTTGCATTGTGGAGATCGGACCCAATGTATTCAAAAGTGCTAATCGTCGTGAAAAGGTCTCGACTTCGAGCAATCATAATGGACACCCCTCGGGAAGGTCTAGAGGAAGGGGACTTTGGGAAGTGCTGTTGCTTGGGCGTAAAAAAAGGCCGGCCGGTTATTTCGGGAGGGTGGTTCTATCTCTTGAGACGTCACTGCCAGTGGGGGGAAAAGGCTCATGCCAGGGGAGAATTACGTCGCTCTCTTAGATCCATGGAGAGGAAAATTAGGATCTTTGACAGGGGAGGGGGGTCGTAACGGGTGGCATTTTCGAGAGGCTCGAATCACTCGAAGGATGTTTTACCGGGACCACTTGCCACTTCTCCTGATGGCAAGGGGAGGACCTCGGGCGTCAAGGTCCGGGGTGGAGCTTCTAAAGGGATTGGCCGCAGGGACGGGCACTGTAAAATTGCGTGGAGGGGAAAGGCGAGTGTCTCTGACGGAGAGAGGAGTCACAGGGGGGGTCGTGTTCGAAGGGAGGGGAAAAAAAGGTGCATGTTTCACGATAACGGGTCATTGGAGGGGGGGGAAGCCGAAAAAGGAAAAGTTAGCAAATACCTTCTCGCAGAAAGGACAACACGACTATTGCGAAGGTGCGGGGTAAAGTGGCCATCTACAAGTCAAGTGGGTAGAGACATCAAATCAGAAAAGAGAGGGCCTCTGGAAACGGCGAGAAGAACAAATCTCTACCCAGACCGAAGACCCGTGCTTACCACAAGGGGAGGCCTTTAAGAAAGGAGACCAGCATCGGACCGACTTTTAAGTGGGGGGGGGGTCTAACGGGGGGGAAGTGATCATCAATCATAAACGAAAAAAGAGGGAAGAAAGCTTAAAAAGTTAATTGTAATTCTGAGGGAACAGAGTGTCCTTATAACGCGCTTGCATCAGCCAAGAAGTTACGTGAGAACACGCATTTGGATGACCGAACAGTTTGCCTCTCAAAGAATGGCAGGGGCTAGAGAAAGAAGGTGAAGCTTGATCTGGGGGAAGGGGGGGCAGCAACGCATAAAACCAGAAGGAGAAGTTTTTGAGGGGAGAAAACTCTCATTCTCTAAATACAGCTCAACAAAAAAAATATGAGGAAATATGTCAAGAAGTGCTTCCGCATGGGAAAGAGGCTAACCAATCTTCGGGGAGTTCGGACGATTAAAAAAAGTGGGCCCAAAGACCCAAGAAATCGTAATCCTTAGAAACCCCAAAGTCAAGGCGGTGGTAGAAATTTTCTCATCAAATTTTGAACAGAAAGCGTACCTCGAGGCGGGGCGCAGGATCACAAGGGGAACCATGACTCATCAAAGCCTTAAAGACCGAGGAGAAAGGGTAGGAGTATGATAGGCCACAGGAAAAGCGAACAATAAAAAAAAAAAAAAAAAAAAAAAAAAAAGAAAAAAAATACAAAAAAGAAAACCCGAAATAAACGACCGGATTCCTGCTCTCGAAAATGAGTGGCTCGAACTAGGGAGAAGAGGAGGGTCGGGGCAGATCTTGTAGGGGGGGAGGAAGAAAGGGGGCCGAGGAAAGGTGGTGGTGAGGAGGTGCGGGGAAAAACAAGACAGAGTGAGATTCATTCCGTCTGCGGGGGAAGGGGTGTGGTCAGCTCGGGGAACATGTTCGTGTGTAAAATCTCCAGGGCGGCATCTCCAATGAAGGTGTCGAACGGGCAAGAGGATCAAAAATACTAAAGCACCTAATCTGGGGGGGATCGGGGCCGTAAACAGCCCCTCTATCGGAAAAGGAATTACCACCATTGGGTGAGAAGTTCAAAGGGTGGTGGTGTGGGG
>Ga0179593_1439347_pt1 | contig 11944 bp, 12 predicted proteins | sample CZODoug2_1_08_16_FD_185931 | JGI IMG/M metagenome (GOLD analysis project Ga0179593, IMG submission 185931) | Vadose zone soil fungal communities from Angelo Coast Range Reserve, California, USA - CZODoug2_1_08_16fungal (PacBio error correction) | ecosystem: Environmental > Terrestrial > Soil >...
AAAAAAGAAAAGCAAAAGATCAGGGATCCTGAGAAAAATAGGGAACGCCCATATGACAATGGACTATCAGACATCCAAGATTTCAACACTGGCCAGAAGGGGCCGGGGGGATCGCAGAAATTACTGGGGAGGAGAAAGCGGGAGGAAGGAAGAAAGTACGCGGACTTCTCGGACGCTATCCGCTGGGTCGGAGACCAGTTACTGAATGAGGGGAAGGCTGTATTCACGTCGAGAATGAGGGCGAGAACCGTCGCTCTGGGGCTGGACTGATGCTATAATTAAGGCTGTTGGGGAACAGGAAGAACAACGCAGAGGGGGAAGAGGACCTAGTTTGGATATGAAATCCGAACGCTTGCCGGAGAGGAGGAACGATGGAAGGAAAGTGGCGTCAATGACGTTGACTCGCGAGTGATGGCGACAGCAGACATAGGGGGGGGAAGCGGGTAACGAGCGGGGGCCAAGAACCTACGGAGGGGGGAACTTAGAAAAAATCGCACGGTGCGACCGAGAGAAAAGGCAACACGGTCATGTCAGAGAGGAGAGAAGAGAACGGAAGAGGGGCAAAGCAAATGGGAGGCACCATCGTCCTAAGAGATAAATAACAGAAGTCCCGGGAAGAGGGCCCTCAGCAGGGGGTCCGAACGGCCGAGGGGAGTCGGGAGCCTAGCAAGATCCGGTCTCACCCACTGGCGCCCTAAGCAACTTGCCGCGTGATGGGGGGGGGGGGGGAAAAAGGAAACCATTTCCCGAAAGAAGATGCGGTGCTGCCCGGGGTGCGCACAGAACAATCCGATGTCAGGACACGCATACTAATCGAGACGGGCAAGCTCATGATTCAAGGTTGCTCAATCCCGACTGTGGAGAATTGGGGAACGGCTCATGGTTTGAAACATACTCTGTGTTTAAATAAGGCATCGCGGGGATGAGGGACAAATCACTTGGGCGGACATGTACCGCAGGACACGGCAAAAAGAGAAAAGGGGAGAACGGGAGGGAGCCCGACCCCTAGGTATTTTGAAACCTGGGAAGAGAGAGGTCTGCTTTCATCTTTCGTGCACGCCGCCAGTGTTCTCCCCGGCCAGAGCAGTGAGCCGATAAGTGTGGAGCAAGTTTCAAATGGGACGTATAAGGGGAAGACCACCGCTCTAGAAAAGGGGAAAACATTGTCGACGAGGCAGATGAGGGAAAAGCTAAAAAAAAGAAACAACAAACGGAGGGGAGGAAAAGCGTCAAATAAGGAGCACTAGTGAAGCTCTCAATGGGAGGAGCGGTCAGCGACTGTGGACGAAGGAGGTGTTTTCGAGTAGGACTGTAATGCTAGACGAACGCAGCACATCATGGCTAAACTGGGGCCGGTGGGGATTAAGTTCAGGGGGGGAAAACTAAAGGGTGGGGAGGCAAAATGCCTCAAGGGCCCATGTATTCCAGGGACTATTGGGAGGCGAAGGTCCCTCGGAAAAAAATTCTGCGGACGCCTTCCCGGTGCCGAGGTAAAGTGCAAAAAATAGAACGGGAGAAGCATGATAAGAAGGAGTGTTAACCCATCATTAATTATTCGAGGTGGAGAAATGAGGGGAAACAACGCTGGGCCCGTCCTCAAGGGCGTAATCGTCCGGTACGCCCGAGTAAAAAAGGGAGCAAAACAAGGCAAGGCAGAGGGAAGGAAACATGGTGAGTGGAAAATGGGCCCGAAAAGAAAGACGAGGGAAGCATGTGGTTTAAGCGGATCTTACGAGTGAAAAACGTAGCTTCGGGAAAACAAAATGCTTAGGAGTCAAAGGACTCTGCGAATTGAAAGCTATAGGCAAGATAGGGCCGTCGGCGGCGGCTCCTTCGCGTACAGCGGGAAACCGTGGGGAGATTGGGAGGGAATTGTCTTGAAAGAAGGGACGAGACGCTTGCCCCGACAATGAGAGTAAGGGGGGGTGGGGAAAGGGGGTGGGGCTGTTTTGGGACCGGCTCGAAAGTGAAACGCATGCCAAAGACATATGTCGCAAATGGAGGAGGACGAAAAACGGAAGGGGTAAAACGCTCACTGTGTAAGGCCCGGAGGGAATCGAGTTACACGGAAAGACGGGGACGAGGAATACAAAAGTGAGGGGGGCAGCTGCGCTTGAAACAGGTCCGCGATGCAAGGGGGGTTGTGCCACAAAGATCAGATCCAAAGAAACGGGGAAAAAAAACTACAGAGGGCTCTAGAAGAAAAGAAAATTCGACCCTCGTTAGACCAAGGGAATCGCCGCCAGAGAACCCCGGTTAACTTATCTCTTCGTGGATGGAGAATCATTGTTGGGGAAAGCAAAACGAGCTGCGAGAGTGGCCCCTTACGGTCATTTGGATACGCCGGAGGGGCAGTATAACTAAAATGACAGATGGGCTGATGACACAGAAAGATCTCCATTAGCGGATGGCATGGGACGGTGGGGATCGTTAAGGGACTCCGAACTTCCAGCATTAGGTAACCATTGGGAGTGGAGGTGGGAGGGGAATGACCGGGGGTTCGGAAAAAAAGGAAAATGGGCATGATTCGGCTTCCGACCGTTCAGTCCGGGAGAGTTCGTCGAAAGCGCACAGGAGGAATCGACTGGTGAGGTGGTGGAAAAGCAAAGCAAATTCCTGAAAGCGTCTCCAAGAAAAAGGTCGACTGATTGGTTGAGGGGGGGGGCTGGTGCAGACGCGGAGGACCGGGTGGTTGGTGACCAAACCAACATCAACAGAAAGACGCCGATCAAATAAGTCAAACACGAAAGCGTTGACTTTGTACAAGATGAATTTTCAATCAATCAAAGGACAAAGGGGAGATCCAGGGGTCCCGCAGGGGTGGGAGAGGGGGAAAAGGGACCAAGTTAGCGGACACGCAAAGAAAGGAAGGACATTGATGGAGGGTTTAACCGATATCTAACAAAAGGACCGCTTGGGAGTCTCATACCTTGGGGGGTGAGCACCGCGGAAGGAATTACAGCCAAGTCTGGGCGGAGAGGTGGGAGATTTAGAAATGTCTTGCGATGACAGACTGGAGAAAAAGGCGCGAGGTCGGATCAGGTCAAAAAGATCGAGTACAAGCCGAAAAAACTGGTCAAAAGTTGGAGGGGGGGGAGGGAAATGACCATCTTTTACGCTGGACGACAGCAAGCCGGGCCAACCGAGAGATCTGAAAGGACAAAGTCGTCGATGCAAACATGTCCGAAATCCAGGCCTAAGCCCAAGGAGCAAGGCAAAACGTAGGAAGGGAGGTCGAGACCTACGTATGATCTGACATCTTCAAAAGTGCGTCAATCGGAAATAGGAAGATCGTATACCAAAGAGAAGTCGGAAGGAGAAAGAGAGGCGTGGCTCAATACGAGCGCGAGCTCAAAAAAAGTCTACTCAGGGGAGAATTCCAGTGTGGGGGGGTTTGGAGAAGGGAAGAACTGGAATTGCCAAACATGCAGAGAGGGAGGTCGGGCAGGGATTTACCAGAAACAGCGAAAAAAGAAGGAGCCAGTTCGGCCTCAAGAACACCATCGTCGGTGGAATGACGGAAACCTCCCAGAGATAGATTTGGCACGGAAAGATCGCTTTGTAAAACAGCCTGCCAAATGGCAAAGAGAACCGCAACCCTGGCAGTCGAGAAAGCAAAAACAAAAGAAATAAAGTCCACCAAGGAAAGTCCGGAGTATGATAGGAAAAAATAAACGTCGGGCTAAAGTACATCGTGATAAACTAAAAACATCGCCGCTACTAACCGGCCTAGGGAGCCGGCGATAAGGGCGAAGTCCGGGGGACGGGGGCAGGGGGGGGCGGGCGAACAAGCCGAACAAAACCTTCTCTGTTCGCATCAGGACAAATCAAAAAAAAGGACCAAAAAAAAAAGCGACAAAAGAAAGGACGCCAAATCAACAGCAAGGCGAGAGGACTAATAGGCGAGACACTATCTCGAATTTGTGCGGCTTTCTGCCCCCGAGCGCCTAAGAGAAAACATAGCAGGTCCTTACGGGCCAGAAGAACGAAGAAAAAACCAGGGGGGAGGAAAAAGAATGGAAGGGTCCTCTCTAAAATCGAAGAAGTGATTCATTAAAAGGGAGGGGCGAAGCCCGCACAATTTGTCGATGATAAGGAGGACACGAAATTAAAGGAAAAACCGGCAATGGAGGTAACAGCGGGGAGATCGATCGGGGGGGGTGTTTGTTTGCGTGTACGCGCAACAGGGGGGGCCAGCAAAACAAGTTTTGATGGGCTTGGTAGCGCAAAGCCGAGAGACGCCAACAGGGGAAAAGGGGGGTAGGTAGAGCGGGAAAGAAGAGAAGACGATGTCCTGGCAAAGGGAAAAAGACGAAAAAAGAGATTGAAAGGACGGATAGGCCAGGGTGGTGTCGTAACGAACCCTATCCTAAAGGGAGGCGGGAAGAATTGTGAAGAAAAAAGGAACAGCACTCGAGCACCGCGAGCAAAGTAAAGGTGTCCTTGGGAGAATCGATGCCCCCGACGGTTGGTTCACAGACCGAAAAAGCGGAAACTCTCGCATTCCGCGTGTAAGTCGAGGGGGTAGGAGCAACTGAAGAAAAATTCAACATTGCAAGACATCGCCACACCACCTCGTGAAATCTTAAAGCCCGCAGTGAGCACTAGGAGAGTGTTCTTTCAACGGCCGAGAGCAAAAGAAAGAGGTCGCCTTGGTATGAGAGGCAGAGGAAGGGAAAAAAGATTTGAAGATCATCAGTCCTTCTTCTCTCGCAACTCGAATGCCCAGACCCGACACGGGGAGGGTTCGGCGGGGATTATAGAGGCGGGAATCACAGGGCTAGCGGAGGAGGGGGCCCCGGCTGGCGGAGGCAAGCACGAAAACTTGTTTGTGGACTCCCACCCTCAAAGGAGTGGTGGGCGCTGTACTCGATCGGATAGGCTTGCATACTGATAAAGGAAAAACCAACCAGAACTGCCTCTCAAAATCTACGAGGGGGGATCTAGGGAAAAAGCAACGATCGCAGACACGAATTGGCCTCAAAGGAAAGCACTATCTGACAAGTCGGCATCTTCGCACGGAGGAGAGTGAGGTGGCGTAAAAAAAGGCACCGACGGGGAGAAAGGCTGGGGAGGGGGCAGGGCGTGAATCGGGGGGTAAGGGATCACCGGCAGGAGATGCCCAAGGGGAAGGTGAGGGAAAAAGATAACCCAGGACGGAGAAAGAAGAAAGTGGGGTTACGGATCGGACGTCTTCGGGGGGGGGTGGACTAACATCAAAACCGGGAGGAAGCGCGAAAAAAAACCTACAAAAAAATAGCCAGCAAGAATCACTTAGAGAGGCAGTGAGCTTTTCACGACCCCCATACAGTCTGGAAAAAAGCGAATTTTTACGTTGGGCAATAGCCGAAAAAGAGCTGAAACAAACGCCAGCCGATCATGTGGCCATGTTTTCGAAGTATATTCGACCCGGTCACGGCCCAGGGACCAAACAACCGAAAAAAAAAAAGGGGGCAAGTACCAAAATGAGGATAAGGGTCATACACACGAGAAGGTCCAAGAAAAGAAGCTAAGATATCCGGGCTACAGAGGGGGCAGTCAAGGCCATCTGTCAGGGATGGGTACAACTAAGAGATTTCAACTGCCCCGAAGGGGACCACGTTCTCGCATATCGGCAAAGCGAAAAAAAAGTAGAACCTCTTCCGACGGAAGGATACTCGAACCGGGGGGCGGAAGCAAAGAAGCAAGGGTCAGCTATGCGGATCCCCGTCGAGACTCTTCAGAGAACAAAAAAGGCAGCTGTAGGGGGCGACTATACTTGCGGAGACCCGATGGGGTCAAATGGGCAAGGGGACCGGAAGAGCATCGAACCAGACTGTGTGAGCCACGATGGTACGCGAAACCTAGATTAAGAAGGGCCGGCAAAGTGCGGGGGACATGTGTTTATGGTGAGCAACGCAGAGTGGGGGAGAAGCGCATTGCGGGTGAATGCGGTAAAAAGAACGGTCCAAACACCCTCCTAATACGCTGAGGTACATAGAAGGGGTCGAAAGGTGCAAGACACACAGGGACGAAAAAAAAGAAAAAAGCAGATGACCAAGAGGGGTAAGATATTCGGGAGCAGAAAGCAGCGGGAAGGGCCTCATCTGTAATGAGAGAAATGAGGTCAGAGACCTAATGGGTAGGAGGAAGAATCGCAAGGCGAAGAGGAGTAGGGGCGATTGTCATGAACGGAAGCCGAACCCCTTCACCCTTAAGCGTCAGGGAGAGGCATGCACACAGACGCCCTACCGGGGGAAGAAAGACATTATGCGGCAGGGGGGGGCTACAAAGAGGCAATAGAAATGGTTCGAAAGAATTACGTCGTCCGAAAACGAAAAAAGGAGGATCATGCACGTTCTATAAAAGAGAATGGGGATCCTAGGGGTAACGGTCTCAATGCCTAAAGAGGGGGTATTTATCAGGCACAACGAAAAAGCGAAAATGTGTGAGGCCATGTGGGGTACCTCTGAAACCGGAAAAAAAGAGAGTGAAGAATGGCAAACAGGGGACGCGCACATATTGATTGAACGGGGCCGAGCGGGCATGGTTGAGTCACGGAGGTAGGTGACCGAAGGGGACCCGAAAAAAAAAACTGGCTTTGATGCCAGCGGCTTTGCAAGAAAGAACGAAAAAACAATTGCCGCACCGCTAACAGGACCAGAAACACGTAGCGGGGGAACAGGAAGGCGGTATCTACTCACCCAACAACGTTGGGGGAAGGAAAGAACATCTCTGAATCGTGCCGCGGCCAGGTGCTGTCGGCAGAAGATTCGCGAAAGGTGGGTTCAATCTAGAGGCTTGCAGACGTCCGGAGGCCAATCTGATCTTTCCATGGGGAGAAGATTGCCATGGCAATCTCACAGTTAAAAAGCGCAAGAGAACAGAATCACGGAGACGTACACTAGTTCCAGCCAGGACTTAGACGACTGGTTCGTTGACCGAGGTACACTGCAAGTGGATTAACTCGTAAAGGATCGAATGCATTGGTACAAATGTTAAAACGAGCAAGGTCCCATAAAGGAGATGAGCACCTGAAGGAAGCTGGCCCTTCCTCGAAAAGGTAAGGAATCGGAAATTAATTGTGCCCGGGAACAACACAAAGTAAGGGTCCTTGCCAACATGGTTGGTTCAAAGGGGACGAATCACCTGGCAACGTCTTAATTGGGAGAGGGGTACTTGAAAAATCACGGGGGGGATTCAACGAAAACACACTGAACTGAGGGGGAGCAGATCAAACGGGACTTCGGACGGTAACTAGCTGGCAAACGAATTCTGTAGGAAAGCTGGGCGGAGCAGGAGAGCGGCCGCGAGGGGAAAAGTACACGTTGGCTAGTTAGGGCCTGTGCATTCAACACGCTATCGGGTCACGAAGCCTCGAGGAGGGCGGGGGGGAGACATCTTCGCGTACCCGCAGGACCGAAGTATGTGCCCTAATCGCGGAGCTCAACTTCATGGGTCAACCGTTTCCAGGCAGAGGTAGAGATCGGTCAAGCGGGGACAGCTGAGTGGATCAAAAAAAAGGCTGGTTTCTTAATTGCGGGTCCCTCCGGACAAAGGGCCCCAACAGGGGCACTCAGCAATCTCGCCCAAAACTACAGCGAAGCGTCAGGGAACGGGGGGCGCGGGAGGAAAACGACACGTGACGAAAAAGTGGTCGAGCAGTCTAAAAGGGAATATCGGACCGAAAGGAAAAAGGAGACGCGGAGAAAAGGACGAGAAGGGGAAAAGTCGGCAGGGGGGTGGGAAATACCAAGAAGTCTTCTACTCAAGGAAGATGGTGCCCTGAGCCCTCTGTCTCAGGAAAAAAGGAAAAAGCGACTATGAAGGACGTGGACTCCGATCACTGAACCCTAGAACATGGGCAAGGTGGTTCGGGGTTGGGCGAAACGGGGAGACGGAAAAAACAAAAACGGAGGGGCAGGGAAGGCCGTTTCAGCCAGAGCGGGCGGGAAGAAAAAAAAAGATATGGCGGTAGAGCAAGTTGCGGGTGAAACGCACACGAAAATCCCAGAAACGTCAAAAATCTTGGGGGCATGGCGGATTCTGGGGAGGTTGGTAAAAGCGAGAAAGCCATCGGGAGGGAAGGACACACCACATCAAAGACGCCGACCGAAAAAAAAAGGAGGTCATATCACTAAAGGAAGGGCTTCACAATTCGAAAAGAAGAGGGAGCAAGACCTTCACCAAAGTGACAAAGAAAGGAGTACGTCCGCCTGCAACGCCGCAAGGAAGGGAAAAGGAAAGGGAGTGGGGTACCGAATCTCAAGACGCAAGAAGGCGGGGCGAAGAGCGGGAAGAAACATTGGCCGAAAAAAGAGATAGGAGGGAGAAGCTGGGCGGCTGGGGTATACGCCTGGTTGGGGAAGCGCTGACGATGGCGAGATTTGACGTTATCAGTATTCAACGCTATCAACTAAAGTCACGAAACCTGGTCTTTGAGTAGGTGGGAACAAGGGAGCAGGCGGGAAAATAGAAACTAGACTGGCCCTAGATAGAATATGAGACGAAAAGAACATGCTTATTCAGCTGGCAGGAAATCCCACCTCCTTAAAAAAAGGGTAGCAGGGACAGTCGGCGGGAGAGATACCTACGTAGATCTGACGAAATCTTAATCCGGGAAGAACGCGGCAGCCGACGAGGAAAATCTATACCAACTCGTGAGGCGAGAGGGAAGGACGGGTGGGCTCAGAAAACCAAGCCTACAAGCGGCGGGCGAGAGGGAGAATGACCACTATTTGTGTTGAAGGAAAAGCATGCTGAAAGTTTTGGACAGATGCATCGTCAGGCTGTCATCGCCTAGACTAACTCATAAAAGAAAAAAGCGCGTAGGAAAACCAGTTGGAATAGGGGGGTATCTCACAGGCAGGCTCTCAGGGTCTTACGATTATAGAGTTGCGCACAAATGGCTTCAACCTCCTCAAAGTGGCCGGAAATAGGGTTGAAAAACCAAGACAATAAAGCCAATAAACATGTACTGTCCAAGGAAGCAGGCTTATGCTTAATACAATTCAGGAAACTCACGCAGAATACGGACAAAACGAAAAGGGAGACCGGGAGAAGGGAGCTGCAAAATCCTCTGCCAGAAGAAAGCCATCAAACCCTTCTCCGAGGCGGGGGAGAAGACAATCAGCCGAGGAAAAAGAAAAAAAAAAACGAGGAGAGACTCCGCATCTCATGCGAGCGTCTGGAAAGAACATCGGGCCGCCTGAGCAACAAAAGTTTTTGCGGGCTTCGCCCTCAGCTACTAGCGGAAAGCGAACGGAAAGTCGAGCGAAAAAATGCTAGGAATAGAAAAAAAAAAAAAGGAGGGAGGAAAGAAGAGGGAGGGGAATCCAAATTTTCATCAAAAGCGAGGCCGAGTAACAGGACTCTTCGGTCGAATCAAAAGAAACAAATTGGTCGAGCAGCGCAGGACCGAGGCCAGAAAGACGCAATGAGCGGTGGCGTTTTATCGTGAGTGGAGAGATAATTTTGGGGTGAGGGGGTACGCGAAAGGGGGGAGGATTAATTGGCTGCGCAGATAGCCAGGGGATTGTCGCAGCGGAAAATACGCCCGTAAATGCAAAAGACCGGTCAGCAATTGGGAGAGAGGGAGGGTAAGAGGTGCAGGGGAAAAGTACTTAAGGCGGGAGGTTTAGTCAGATCAAGCGGGGAGGACCGTAAGGTTATGGAGGGCTGGGCACCAGAGAACACCACGGGTAGTCAGGTGAAAAAAAGGGTAAATGCAGGAACACAAGGATGCAGGAGCAACACGAGCGAATGCTTGCAAAGGGGGAGATTATTTCGACTCCGTGGGGTTGTGGGGACAAGAAAGCGGGGGAACAGCTGGTCGAAGCAGTTGGCAGGAGAGAAATCAGGTCATGCAAACTGAGGAAGACGGGGGGGAAACACCATGGGAAAAAGATTTAAATAGAAAAAAAACATTCGGGTCACTGGAAAACAGTCTCCAAGCACATCGGGACTAGTGGTTATTAGCAACCGGGCCTCGAAAAAAGGAAGGGAGGCGCCATGGGTATATAAGCAGGCACGGGGGGATAGAGGGGGAAAAGTCATAAAGGAGTCTCCAATCGACAAGACGGCTGCCAAATGAGGGACGAAGCGGACCGCTGGGTTGAACTGTGAAAATTCGTGGCAAGAAGAAATGGGCATGTTTCTTCAAAGAGAGAAAGGCGGGCCCGGAGTTTCGCGATAAGCGCTCTGAAACGCTTGTTTCACAGGTTGCGACACCTCAAAACACAGGGTTAGGGCTGTACTCCGATGGGGAGAAGCGGGGACGAAACCAACAGGCTCTCAATAAAAGCAGGAGAGAGAAGCAACAAAAAGTCGTAGAAAAAAGAAGAGCGAAATGGCTCAATCCCCGGAGAGCCAAGGTGTTCGTAAAAAGGAGGCGAAGTAAAGGCCACCGGGCGGGTAACGTGGAAGGGTAAAAAAGAACTCCTGGGCAAAGACGGAAGGGGAGGAGGGCAGGACGACGTTAGTGGGGGGAAGGTAAAAAGGGACACAAAGGGGCCGGGTAAGGTAGCTTCCCAGAGGACTTGGTGGGGGAGAGGAACATTCCGAGTCCGGATGAAAGTAGTGGTTGACGACGTAGAGAAAAATCTGGGCAGGAGTCGATGTGGTTGGGGCCTATGACATCCCAACCGACAGAGCCGGGCTCGCGAAAAAACAAAGACCAGAAAGAAAACACAATACTGGGTGGATGCGGGAGAATTCTGCAATGAACGGGATTCTCTCTCGACGAAAAGGTAAAATGACGGGCAAATAATTGGCGCGGGAGTGAAAAAAAAGCTACGTTGGGGAAAAAGAGAAGAAGGAGGGCATTCAGAGGGGGGGAGAAGGGAAACCGGTCAGCGCCAGCCACCAAAAAAACACAGTGGAATAGGAATGGAGTCAGAAAAGATCCGATCCAGCAATCGTAAGAAGAGAAGATATCCTGGACAATTCCAAGCTGGGAATGGGGCGGTCGAGAACAAAAAGAAGGAGAATTGGCAAAAAAACCAGGTGCTCACGGATTCTCGGAAGTAGGCGACGAAAATAAGAGGACGAAGTACTCTAACAAGGGGGGCGATAGGGGCGAGAAGGGTAGAACTATGCGTAACCTCAGGATATCTTAATAATCAGATGTAGAGAAGGATTGCTGAGATCAATTTTTGGGGGGGGAAAAAAAAGGCAATCGAGGAAACGCATCGCTAAGACCAAACACTGTTGTATGGAATCAGAACGCTGTAGAAAAGATCTAGGAGAGGAAGGTACTTGTCGGTAAACAATGCCGGTTGAGATCACGCAGGGGAGAAAGACTCAGGGCCGGATTTCCCGAGAGGAAAAAAAAGAAAGCGAGACAGAGGCGGGAAAAGGAGGAAGCTGTGGAAGCAAGGCACGCATAGGCCACCCTGGTCTGTCAGACCGAGATCGCCTGAGGACGTCTCAGAACAGGCAAAACATAAGTGAATCAGGCACTGAAGAAAGGGAAAGGGGATCGGATCCGAGGCAGGTGACGACGTGGGGGGATTCGGCAGCCGAGTAAAGAAATCAAATCAATTCAGATGTAAGAGCAACGTGGAAAATCGGGAACACTTGGGGGGACAAGAAACAAAAGCGGGGCAGAACAAGAAGGGAAAGTGCGGGAGTGGTGCGCACACGAATCGAACGGGTCACAGAAAGATTAGGGTAAAGGAGGCAGTGTGCTATACGGGGGAGAGGGGACCTCATGGGACATCGGACTTAGGGCTGAGAGACCAGAAGTCCGAACGTGGGGCCAGAAGGGGCGGCGGCAGGGCAAAATCGGCTCCAGAAAATGGACGGCGCAAGCAACGAGGGGTGAACTGGGCAGGAGCATTTCCGTGAGGTGTCCGAGGGAAGAACTTAATCAGGCCAGAAAGGATGCGGCCCGCGGGGCAAGGACGAGAAAAAAATTACCAACAAACCACCGCTCGCGCGGAACACAACATTTGGGCGAGAGCGG
>Ga0179593_1592757_pt1 | contig 11944 bp, 15 predicted proteins | sample CZODoug2_1_08_16_FD_185931 | JGI IMG/M metagenome (GOLD analysis project Ga0179593, IMG submission 185931) | Vadose zone soil fungal communities from Angelo Coast Range Reserve, California, USA - CZODoug2_1_08_16fungal (PacBio error correction) | ecosystem: Environmental > Terrestrial > Soil >...
CCGAAGTCCGGCCGCCCGCGGAGCTCCGGCGATTATGAAGAGATCATGTTCCTGTGAAATGCCTGAACATTCAAGACGCCGCGCTGGAGAGGTGTGGACGGGCAAAAAAACTGCGGGGGACCAAGTCCTCCAATAGTGATTCTTCCAAGAGCGACCTCTTCGTCAAAAGAGGCCTTCTCGATCGAATAGGCTGGGGGGGGGGGGGAGAGGGACCGACAAAGAGGGGGGGGGAGGTGGGACAGGAGGGGGGAGACGGGGAGCAGACCGAAAAAAAAATGTATCGTCAACGGGAACAAATGTCTACTTGCTGCAGGGGCCTCCCTCACTCCTATCTTCGCAGCGAGGTACCCATGGTTGCGGCGGTCGATACTAAGACATGTGGTGGGGAGGGGAAAAAATGCTGTTCGGTAAAAAAAAAAAAAATATCGCCCTACCAGAATTCAAGAAAAAAAGGCCGCGAACTCACACAAAACATCGCAAGTCATCTCAAGGGGCTCCCTATTATTTAAAAAAAATGCGACAATTCCAGGGAAATCACATTACGGAAAATCGACAATCGGGAAAGTCAAAATGCATAACAAAGATAGGATTGTGTAAAAGGGCGCTGGTTACCGGCGGCGAATAATTCCCATTGAACTAAAAAGCCACCTATATCCCGCTGGGCAAACACGGGGAGAAGTAAAGAGTTTGGTTCATATCGAGTTCAGTGGTCTCTATCTTGGGAGATATCTTTCGCAGAGGAGGAATACTTAGGAAGCTATGCGCGGAGAACGGAGGAGACGTTGTCCGGGGCTGTTCATGGGACATAGAAGGAGGCACCGAGAAACCTCATGATGTCCGGTATTCCATAAAGTTGGCGGATGATCGGCGCAAATAGCAGAGGGGCAGCCCCAAGGAACGAAAACGTGGGGGGGAAGCCGCCAACGAAAACACTGATCTCTCAAAATACGCCGTCAGACCGTCCGATGGGACAAGGAAGGGGGATCCTCGAGAAAATGGCAGGAAGGAAGGATTCGGATAGCGAAACCGTCATGCCGGCTGAATGTATCTGCCGTGGAGGACTTCTCCCAGAAAGAAACGTGAGTGACGCTGGGATTAAGGTAAAAGTGCGCCCGAGAAAAGCGGATCCTGCGGGAGAAAATGGAACAATGGTATCTCGGGAGATCCTCCATTTTCTGATTGCGCAAGATTGGGGGGAAGAAACCTTGTAGGGGGGCTAGAATGAAAGGGACGGTTGTTCTTTCCGGAAAATCGCTCCAGCAGCCCATCATATTGCTTGGTAGGGGAAGTCGGGATTGGAGAAAGGCCCAGACCATCAGGGCTCATGAAAAAGTTGCCGCGGGATAATCGTTGAGGGTCCATGCCGACTACAACATCAGCGGAAGGGGGGCGGAGACGAAACGGGGATTGGGGAAAAAAGGTGAAGGAAGGAAGTAGAGGCAAAGGGTAGAGGAGGCGAAAAGGTGGATCAAATCGCGAAAAGGAAAAGAAAAGGGGCACTAATGGGTTGTCAAAAGGAGGGGTATAATTTATCCTAAGCGTAACGTGCCACTTGTACTGTACGAGCCAATGAGGTTTCTTTAACACTTGTTGAAAATCAGCTGGGGGAGAAGAGGTGCTGGAATGGCCAGCAGCACTGGCGAGGCATCTCTCTCTCGGGGATGGCTTGAGCGCCCCGCTGCCGGGGCCAAAAACCGGGAGTAGCTGAGACGAAGCTTTCCTCCCCCTAGTTTCCACAAAGCTGCCCCAGATCGACGAAACATTTTGTCCAGGGAAATCGGAGACCGACCCAGCACCGACCAGTCGGAGCGATGGATCGAGATGGAAAAAAAACAACGGGTCGACTCCAAAACGCCCACCAGTTCACCAAAGGTATTCACAAGGTGCTTGCCATATTCCCCGGAGAGAGGAGATACTGGGGGGGGGCTGGAAAGGTGTAGTGTGTCCGGCAGGTTAAGGGGACCCTGGTACGTTTGGAAAGGTGTTGGGGGAAAGGGTCACGCTAGGGCATGCTGGCCTACTGACTGTCCTTCACCATAAAAACGCGGCATTTGTGGCCTGAAAAATTCCGTTGAAAGGGGGAGCCACATATCGGCTTGAGGAGAAAGCGCATGGGTGGGGGAAAGGGGATGTGAGGTGGGAAGCCTGCTGTTAGGCCGTCGAGGAGGGCTGTTGCCAGGAATGAAGCAAGAGAACGCAACGTTTCAACCGTGTTCAGAGAAAAATTGTTTGTCTGCGCGAAGAGGGCCACGAAAAGGAAATCTTCATGAAAAAGAGAAATGCAAAACAGGGGGGAAAAGCAAAGGGAGCGGGCGAAATCGTCTCCGGAAAAGTGAAGGCAGCCGGAAAGGAAAAGGGGAAGGTTGTTTCCATGGCAGGGAGGGTTGGTGGTAGGACAGCAAAGCGGTGGTTTTCAACGATGAGGATGCGGAGGTACCAGTCCAGCTTATGAGGTCTTTGGGCTATGAAGTCCTCACCTGGGAGATCCAGAGGGAAGCGGCGGATCACGGGAGCACAGAAGATCCCTCTTTGGGAGAAAAACCGCACCGGGGGGAATCACCAGAGCAGATTGTCAGGGGGATCCTTTCTAGTAGATACCGAAAAGAGAGGGTGACTGGGGCCATAGCGCAAGGCCAAATCGCAGGGAGCCAGACTAAACCTCATAGGGGCCTGCAGTCAGGTCCTCCCGACTCGGAGTTTAGTGTCTCCAGAGGGCATTCAATAGGAAAAGGAATCTCGCTTAATCCACCAGAGACTAGAAAAAACGAGGGGGGGTAGAGGGGTAATCGTCGAGAGGAGATTCTGGGGGCGATCTGAGCCGAGAAGAAACCTCCCCATGCACGCTGGAGACCTGGAGGGTAAGGAATGGCGTGTAGTAGGGATAAAATTCGGACTGAGGAAAGGCCAGAGGGCAAGCTTTCGTGTATCAATCTGCGCAAGGATCGACGGACCCTGTGGCGTATCTGGGTCTTCAAAAAAGGTGGTGGGGAAGGGAGGAGGTGAAGCTGCATATCGATGACGTCCGCCCGATCACTGGAGAAGCAAGGGATTACGTTCATCGACAGACCAGAGAAAAGACTGTAAAAAGAAACCTACCGAACCCAGAAATACGATGCTCTTTTTCGTCCCCCTCCACCACCAAAAGGCAACACCAATAGCCTTGTTCGGATCAAGGGGCCAATGCCGGCGCAATGAAAAAAACGGTGTCTTCCACCCGCGCCCTGGAAGGAGGCCCGTTTCAGGAAGTGAGCGGCTTGCCCAGGAAAGAGCGCAAGAAAAAAATAGGGGATGTTGAACGGGAGGCTCGTCAGAAACACATCACGCAATGGCCTACCAATGCGCTGTTACGGCAAATGCGAAGCGCAAGAAACCCATAACCCCCTGGACACAAAAGGAGGAGCATCAAGCCGCTGAAGAAAGGAAAGCCGAAAGAGAAGGTCCACCAGGCCGCGGTCCCGGGAGTGCCTGACGGGAAAGTATGTGCCAGCACCGAAAGCTTACCGGGAAAAGCCCCAAAAACACTAATAAAGGGCAACGCCAGAGGACATAAAGGCAAACCTCCAACTTAAATTACCATTAAAGAAAGGTCGCTCCTGGCGCTATTGCCGAAACCGGCGGGTGCAGACATGTTTGAGCTGGGGCTTCAGCTGGAGGAGAAAGTGTGTGACCAATCGGACATCGAGCCCTCGCGTCAACCTCCCCGAACTTGTCGGTGAGAGGGGAAGATTCCTATTTGGGGGGGGGACCCAATGGGGGAAGAGACAGGTCGGTAACGGGCGCTGGGCACCAGTTCATTTGAGGATGAAAGCGGCGTCGAATCCTCACCACGGTAGGGAAGGTCCCGCAATAGAATAAGCAAGAGAGAAGTTGCCGCGGAGAAAGGGGGGGGGAAGGAGACTACGAATCGACCATCTGCAATGTTCAACCAAGTGTTCACCGAAAACCTTAATTGGGGGCTCTGACACCAAAACGTCCAGGAAATGATGAAGGAAAAAATTCGCCCTCGGTGAAGCTTCCGACCTGCTTATGCGGGGGCGGCCCGGAAAAAAAACTCTTATCAGAGAACCGTGTTCCTGAGCAAAGAAACCAGGCGGGAGCAAGAAAGCGGACCGCCAAAGCCAAAGCAGCTGGAAAAGGTTGGCAGGGGCTCAGGAAAATGACACAACAAGAAAAGGGGATTTCGCGCAAAGAAAGTTTCATCAAAACAGAGGAGCAGAAATGGCAGAAAAGCCATCGATCCGCCCGCTCCCAGTGGGGCGGCCAATCCGCAAAAGGGAGCCGCTGTGTAGCGGGCGAAGTGAGATTCATCACGAAGAGGCCCTCCCGGTACTTTGGAAGAAGACCCGGCGCAAGCTATCAGCCGAGAAGTTGGCGAATATCAAAGAAGGCAGGAGACTTTCACAGTGGACCGAAGAGGATCTGGAACCGGCCGTAGGAGACAAAGGTGAAGAGAGAAAAGGGCTGGTCTTGGCGAGGCCAGCCACCCTCCCTCCCGAAGGTCCGAGTGGTGGAAGCGCGATAAGGGCTGGCGAACGCCAAAGGCTTTAGAAAACGTCACCGGAATCAGAAGGTCGCTTTCGGTCTATTGCGGGAGGGGAAATTCTGGCAAAATGAAAAAGGACAACGGCTGAGAAGGGAGCTGGCACACCAACGTACTCGAAGCGAACGAGTCGACGAAGGGGAACCGTACTTGACCTCGAGATGGAATCTTTTGCTGGCCGTATGCTCCAACGGGTTGGGGGAAAAAATCGGGATATAGGTGGGGGGGGATCAATGTAAGGTGTCGCCTCATTTTCACCAGAGACGTGCCCTACACCAAAATCCAATGCTCGGCCGCCTTGTAAAGGAATTTTAATCGAAAGATGCGCACGGGGAGAAGTGCTTGACCTGAAATGTCGCCATTGAATTCCTCATAGGAAACCAGGGGCGGAACTTGAGATGGGTGGTGGGTTCGCGGCCCTGACGGGGGCAATGAAAATCAAGTCTGGGCGGTGGGTGGCTGACAGACAGCATCCTGGTCCCACCAAACCAGGTAAGGAGAGCCGAACGCAGAAACCCAGAGGGGGGGACTAAGCGCAGATAGGGTCAGGGAGCCATGTGCAGAAACGAGCCCTGGGCGTTGCCGAACAGATCGGCGGTGTACCATAGGGCTTACCAGGAGCCGATCTCTCCAGGGCCAACGGACCACACGTCCTCTTGCGTTCCGAAAAAAACGCATAGTCGAGCGAGACGGACCTGTGGGAAAAGGCGCAGGAAAGGTGAAAGAAAAAAGATCCTTGGAGGGGGCCAAGGCCAAATCAGGAATGTCCCAGAAGCTCAAAGCAAACCAGCTCGAGAAGGGGTCCGCCGGGAAAAACATGCCCGAGGCCAGTCATAAGCACCGTAAGCGAAAGAGCTGGCGGGGTGGTCGTGGCAGAGGCTTCTCGAAAAAGAGATCAACAACAAAAAGGGAAAGTAAAGGGGAAAAGGAAGCTGAAGCCCCGGAGGGGACAGCTATGTCCGCGAAAGGGCTATTATTACTGGAATAGGGCGTGCGAGGCCGGAAAGGAATAGAAGCTGTGATCGGGAAGGGGCAAAGCTGAGGACATTTGCCGAATGCCGGGAAAAGGCCAAGGATCTGGAGTTAGGAACCTGTAAGCGCCCTCTTACAATCCTCGATCGCTATGCGGGGGGAGCGGACCGACCGGGACGGTGGTGCCGGTCTGGGGGGCCTGCTATAATAGGAGACCATGGTAAAAGAGAGGGTAACAGCCAGGGAGCACGAGGAACGCCACCAAGGAGTGCTGCATCTGAACGTCAACTCCTATAAGCAGCGAGGTCCCATTGGGGAGGGAGGGTAGGGAAAAAGAACTTGTTGTGGGGACGGAGGTCTGGTCAGCAAAGCGCCTAAAAGGACGGTAAAAGCATTGTCCGAAATCTGGAAAGGGACAGGCCGCGAAAAATACAAACCCAGATCAAGGTAGAGCAAATGAGGGCATCGACGGGGGCGACATACATGTCAAGCACAGGATACGTCAACCAGGGCAAGACTTTCAGGAGGGAAATGCCACCCGAGCATTGGATTCGTGGGTCGGGAAAGTGACCTGCGTCGACAAGGCCCTTGAACGAAAAGAAAGCCACCTAATAAAAGATGGGTTCCAAACACACTTGGAATAACGGCCCAAAAGGAAGACTGAGAGAGTCGCAGGAAGTAAAAAAGGGGCGAGTACAGGTCTCTCGAGATATTACGGAAGAAGCTAGTCGCGTCGCAGAGGGAGGGGGGGGCTTCATCAAGGGGGGGAGGGTTACGGTAGCCAGAATGGAACAGAAGCAAGGAAGAGAAAATCAGATTCCGGTGGGCCCGAACGATTTGGAACGTTAGCGGCTAGGATCGCGGCAAACACGACTTCACTTCCTCGTTAGGGGGAGCCGCCAAAGCAAGCCATGGGAAGAAACATAAGCACGGGAAGTAAGACAATAAGGTCGATGCTTAAAACTGGGGGCATATCAGAAGAATTTATATAGACCTCCACCGTAAAAGATTGGCGAAGAATGACTTTCTCCATAAACGTGGAGGACGCTTCAGGAAGATCACGGACCGTCTCCAACGCGGGGGAAAGGTCTTGATAGTTGCCGCCAAACCACGGTGATGGGCGGAGATTGCGATCCGAAACGCTGAGCGATGGTTGATGAAAAAAGGGCCGCGAATTCGCCGTTTTTTGTCATGGGATACTCGCCATGCCAGCCACAGAGGGACTTGGGAGAGTTATGAAGCGGTCAAAGGGAAGGGGTGCATGGAGAAACTGATTTGGAGGAACCACGGCACGTGAGTAAGCTTTGGCAGTCAGGAGGCAGAAAACATCAGAAGGGAATGACTAAAAGCAGATGGGATAAACGAAGCGTAACTGCGACAGGAAAAGGTGACCGAGCCAAGACGGTGTCCGTGGAAAAAGTGGGTGAAAAATGAGCTGTAAGAGGGCGAAACATAGAGGGCCCATCGGGACCTGTCGAATACGCAAGATCTCTGCGCTGGAGGAGAGCGGAAAGCGGGGGAAAAAAAAACATACGAAAACGCGACTCCGCTGAGCTCCCAGGTGCCAAAACGCCTGCCACAAGAGCGTTGATCTAAACATTGGGCCGTCCAAAAATCCCTTACGCGCACCGCAAAAATCGGAGGGGGCGAGGGAAAGAGTTGACCAGCACCAACGCCCCAGCTGACTCACCAGTTAAGGTTATGCACCCCGCGGTTGAGGAAGAGTCGCCCGGCGCGAGAGATGATCCTGGTAATTTTGAAAGGAAAAGGTTTGCCTGCCAGGGGAAATCCTGGGGGGGGTGCCATTCGTTTTTTTGGGACCGTTGGTGCAGGGGCACGAGAAGGAAGGAACCATACTGTACTAAAGGAACAAAGAACGGGACCGCGGGGGCATTGGTGGCCTGGAAGGGTCGGTAAACATAAAAAGGGGCTGCGCTTGCGCTGGGGCCAGGGGATTTCGGGGAGAGCTATTGTCCAGAAGGAGAGCTGGTAGCCGGTGCGCTGCATGTGGTACACAAAAGAGGAGCCCAAGAAGACAAGTTCAACACGTGAGAAGGTGGTGCTGCGCTTCCGAGGCAGGGCACGCCGCCTGAAGAGAATGGGACCACATAGGAAAAGCCTTGCAAAAATGGCAGTCCAAAGGATGTAAGAGGGAGGAGTACGCAGGAAGCATAACGGAAAGGCTATTGTTTGTTGGAACGTGCTGTTGTTGGGGAGTGGGGGACTTCGTCCACCGCGGCAGCGATGGGTGCTGGTTTAAAAGGGATTCAGGGGATGAGGGGAAAATTATCCATGAAAGCAGGAAGATCGGGCTGACAAAACGGGGGGGCTTCTTCCACGTGATAGATCACTTCATCGCTCGGCAAACTGCTATAACGGTGCCATTAAAAAAAGGAAAAAAGTGAAGCCACCAGAGTAAAAAGCAGGGTCCCGGGAGAAAGGGGACGCCGACCTTAGGGGTGACTTTCCCATACAGCTCACGCATCAAAAGGACAGCTTGGAGCCAGAACGAAAAGAGTGGTCCTGCAATCCCGGGTAATCCCTACAGAGTCGCAGGAAAAAAGCGGCATTCAGCAGAAAAAGAAAATCTCGATGTGCGAAAAAGGGAGACAAAGGTCGCAAAACAACTGGATTAGGAGGAAAGAGTATGGGGGGTGGTACAGCAGTGAGGAGGAGCGATATTGCAGGGGGAGGGGAATGCCGAGCTGGGGGGGAGACCTCCCATGGCGACGTGGCGAGGAAAAGGAAAGGCCAATATTATGCTGTTGAGGGGGATGGCTCAGCTGAGGGATTCGTGTCTCCTTGAGGATGGCCATCAAGAGCTTTGCGGGGAAAAAGAGGCCAAGGAGACCCGCCCAGCTTCGGAAGGGTCTGGTGGCTTGAAAGGGTTTCGTTTTGAAGCACCGATTATACAGAGAGCGGAGGAACTATCCGCCATCACGGAGGGGGAAAGAGCCCAGTTTCGGCTCATCGGCAAAAGGATCATAAGAGCAAAAAGGAATCCGAAATTCCGTTAAGAAACACCACTCGATGCCGGCTGTGGCGGGGCAGTCCTCAAACCAACAACATCCGGGCAAGGGGGGCAACACAATAGCCTTGCCAGGGAGGGAGACGACAAGGGAGCGAGTTCCGCCGTGATAATGGGGAATGGCCACCGGCCCTGTTAATCCTATGCTCGTCATGAAGATTTTCAGCGGCGGACCCGAATACTGGGCAGCGAAAAAACATAAGAGCACTGGGGGAGCGAGCGATCCTGCCAGCAGCAACACCTGGGGCCTACCAGCGGAGCGTTGACTGCCAAGTCTACCCGCGAACAGACCCGGGCAAAAAGCAAGCGCTCAAGACGAGAAAGGAGGGCGGAGGGGGGGGGGACACTTGACTTCGGCAGAAGTAAAGGCTTATGGTGCTCGACAGTCCGCAGGGCCATCAGCCTGAATAGGGACCGTCACCAACGGCCACAAAAAACAGAAGGAAAAACCATGAGGTACCCGCAACCTCCATTAAAAAAAATGAACATCAGCCCGTGAGTGCGACTATGCCAGCAACAGGGGGGAATAACCTTTGGGAACGGGGAGTCAGCTGGGAGTCCTTTGTGGACTGGGGAAAACTGTCGATCATAGAGCCGAAAGGGTGGCGGGCAGGGGATCCTATTTTTTGGAGCCCCAATGTTTAATCAAAGATCTGTTGACGGCGGGTGACTTCATGGGGGAGGGAGGAGAAGCTTCTTCTGAGAGGCCTCAACACGGTAGTGGAAGGCCGCAGCGGGGCCATAAAGGAACGCGCGCCAGGGACGCTAAAGATGTCGTTAAAAGGCTACCAGCTCCTTTTCAAAAAGTGTTCACCGACACGCATGTGAGAGGGCCCAGGAGAAGAAGACTCGTGAAAAACAAAACCGCGCCCCGGTGGAGCAGCGAGGATCTCCGACCGGAGGGAGGCTTGTCTTGCAAGCCTTAAAAGCACAGCGTATCCGCAGCCCGGGGGTGGAAAAGGCCCGGAGAGGAGCAGGGCTCCAATCTGGACCCGACAAATCCAAAGCCAGCGAATGGCTTTCATGGAGGAGACAATGAAAAAAAATCAGAGAAGGCTGAAGGGGGGAGCAAGAAGCATCACCAGCCTGCTCAGAACGGTCCAGAGGCCCTGAGAAATCTCCGGGCTATCACGTGTTCAGGGCGGCCATAAGCAGCAGGGATCCAAGGTTGAACCGGGCGACGGATCAGTTCCTCCCGCAGAAGGGGCCCTCCACGGGTACCGGTCGGAGAATAATAGGCAGCCGCAAGGCAAACCGGGCATGACGTTGGGACTAGAAGCATGCAAAGGCTGCTATGAAAAGTTTTGAAGACTAGGAACCTTCGGGGACAGGAAGGACGGTTCGCACGCGTAGGGGAACCAAAGTTGGCGGCGCCGCAAGCACCCGCCCGCAGTCCGCCGTCAGTGGTGCCGCAGGGGAGATGCACTCTCAAAAGACCCAAATAGTAGGGACGTCACCGGAATCAGATGGGAGACGTTTACTAGTGATTCTCTGTGCCATAGGCACGAAACAGTAAAACCGGAAAAACTTCGGGGAAAGGATCGCTGCGAAGAGACCTAAGTCTGAAGGGCGGATATCGTCACGAGCAGATAGGAACACTGGACCTCTAGAATTAGCTGGTGGTCTGGGGGGGACGGTATTACTCAAAAACCGTGGGAAAGAGGGAGTGGGATTTCGTTCAAGGGAAAACTTTGGTCGAAGAGGTCACCATCAGTGCCCAAAACAACCAAGAGAAATGCTCGGCGCGAGGGGTGAGGGCTTGGGGGGGGAAGGAGGAGCGCACCGGACGATAATTGGAAAGTGGAAATTTGTACCAATTGTTCGAGAAACTCATAGGAAGCACAGGTGCGGAGAAAAAGTGACGATGGGTGTGGAGTGTCGAGGGGGAAGACCGGAACAAAACGAAAAGGGCCTTCAACGGAAGTGGAGGCCTCGGGGGGCTGACCAGAAAGCATCCTGTCGCCACTAAACACCAGAGGCGAGACCGAAAACGCCAAAGGACTTCGCTGCGCGAGGGAAAAGGATGTCAGCACTCGCCCTTGGAGTGGCCGCTCGCCATCGTGCTCGGAGGAAACCAATAGCGCTTCCAGGACGATATATCGACCATCCCATGAAACGGCAAAGAAAGGGGGAGGGCACAAGGTCCGATCGAGACGGCCTTGGGGGGTGCGGGAAAGAGGGAGGCCATTTGGGAAAAAACAAATCCCTTGGCGCCTTTTCCAAACGGCAATGTCCCATCAGAGAAGGAGCACAGCCGGGAGGCAGCTCGGAATGTCGGAAAAGGACTCTATTCAGTCATAAGGAGGAAGCGACCCATAAGCGGCCGTGGGCGACGGCTGTCTTCCTCCAAATCTCGAGAAAAAAAACAACTGGGATGAGGAAAGAGAGTGGGAGAAGAGCCGAGGCAAGGCCGCCAGCTATTGACAACGGACGATATGACTGGAGGAAGAATGTTTCCTTGGAAAGGCCGGCACATTCCTCGCGGGACTTTAGGAGGAAGTATCTAATGGGACGGGAAGCGATGCCGTGGACCAAATGCGCAAAGGAGAGCTTGAAAACCAAAAAGCGACCTCTTTCGAAAAAAAAGGCGTCTCGATCGACTGGGGGGATGGACTGACCGATCAAAGAAAGTTGGGGTGCGTGGAAAGATGGAGCTAGAGCTGCTCCTGGGAACTATTGTTACAAAAAGATGAGCGGCAACGCCACCGTGCAACATGGAATCAGAGGGGAATCGAGTCCCCTGGGAGGTCGTTCTCGAAGGGGTGGTTTTCGACCCAGGGAGGATGGGGGGGGAGGTCAGGGGTGGGAAGGAAGAGAAAAAAAACATAAAAAGGAGTTTGTTCTGTTCACCACAAAGAAGTCCCATTACGGGAAGAGAATGTCGATCGCGGAAAGGGAAGCCAGCGCAAAAAACACATCTCCATTTCACGCCCTGGGGCTCCTGGGATTGTCATCAAGGGCGGGACATGGACCAGGTCAAAAGGGGAAAAATATCGTTCAAGACAAGTGAAAAAAGGGGCAAGAAGCTCTGCCGAGCAGGGAGGATCTTTTTTTTGGAGGCGCTGGGACACGGAGCGACAAAGATTAATGGAATCCTATAAAGACGGGTTCCAAAAAACCGGTGGAGAATACCGTCACAGAAAAAGGGTCTCCTGGAATCGAGGGAGTCCGGTCCTATCTTGGCGAGTAGAGAATCTTAATACACGGGACTAAGCTAGGCGCGTACGAGAGACGCGGAAAGGGGGGGCCGGTGTTTCGGGGGGGTCGCCATAATGGCCAGAAGAAATAGTTTCACCGCCAGAACTCATATGAAAAAAGATCCAGAAACGTTTTGCCGTCGAAGACAAAAGGAGCCCACGAGGAACTGCCGGAGTGTAGTGGGGGCGCGCTCCAAGCAATCCCGG
>Ga0179593_1715161_pt1 | contig 11944 bp, 21 predicted proteins | sample CZODoug2_1_08_16_FD_185931 | JGI IMG/M metagenome (GOLD analysis project Ga0179593, IMG submission 185931) | Vadose zone soil fungal communities from Angelo Coast Range Reserve, California, USA - CZODoug2_1_08_16fungal (PacBio error correction) | ecosystem: Environmental > Terrestrial > Soil >...
CGAAGGCGACGTTTTTAAGGGCGGCGAACCTCAGCAAGTATAAGGGAACGCGGGGGGAAGAAACGTGGAGCAGAAAAATGGGAATAATTTGTGCGAACGGAGCGGGAGTGGGCGAGAGAGCGTGACCAGTTGGGGGGAGAAGCATTCGAGCCTCGGGGTAAGCCGAGAAAGAGCCGGAGCGTGGAGAGGGGAAAGCATGGGTTTGTCGTTTCTCCGATTTCCGTGCGTAAGAAAAAGGCACAAACAGGGAGGAACAAAAATCAGTTAGGGGGTGAGCGGCTGCGGGGGCCGCTTTGGACCAATGATGACGCATACAAGAAAAAAAAGGGATTTAAAAATTTTCTTATGCGAATGGGGCGGTATTTGTCTGGGTGGGAAAAAAGCCTGGGGGAGAAGGGCCCGGCGCCAAAAAGGTAGTTATCGGGGCAAGCAGCAAACAGGGGGGGGGGCGAGTCGAGGGAGCGGAGGAGGGAGCGGAAAAAGGTTATTCCTTTGGATTACGGAGTTCCGGTGTGGGGGTGGGGAAGGGGGGGATTGTGGAGGGGGGGGGGCAAATATAAAGGGCCCTTGAACGTAAAAAAGGGGTTGTTTCTTTCGATGGTACCCCCAAAAAAAAAAAAAAGATTCTCGGCAAAGCTGCCCGAACAACGGAAAATTCAGAAAGATCCTGAAAAAAAAAAAGGGATCGATTGAAAAATGCGTCTTAGGGGCGACGGCAAAGTGGGGAGGAGCAGACCTTGGGGTTGGGGGGGCCATGTTAGAAAAGGGTCCCCGCCGGAAAACAGCAATTCCAGGGGCAACATGAGGAAACAGATGGATGACAATATAAATATTTGAAAAAAAGAAAACAGAAAAACCACACCCGCGAGTTTTTTTTTTAAAATGCGTTGGGGGACCGGAGTGGGGGGTTTCGCAAACGGGCCCCAAAGAGGGGGAAAGTGAAATCCCAGGAAAAAAACCGATCATGGTGTGGTTTTGGGGAAGAAAAAGACGGAGTAAATGTAACGACCTTTTTTTGGCAGGGGTAACCTTTGCGGACATCTTCCTTTCTTTAAAAAAAACGGGGTGCGCTTCCGAGGTGAAAAAATGGGTGGGTGTATCTCCTTGGGGAACCCCTTCCCGTGGGGAAAAACTGTAAAAAAATTGGTGGTCTTCAAAACGCCCCTGATTTTCTGGGGGCAACCCAAAAGGGGATTTGTGTTTAGTCGCTTAAAATCCCTCCAGAAAGTTTGAGTTCCCTGAGACACAGCCCGGGGGGGGGATTAAGAAGGGGAAACGGAATAAGGGCGAAAGAACATATTAAAAAGCTTTCAGGAGTGGCAAGCCCGGCCAGAGTGGGCAAAAAACCCCCCAGAAACTGGTGCCTTGGCCACCGTCGGACCCGCCCGGACCCCATGGGGCGAATTAGAGAAGGAAAAACAGGGAGGTAAAATCTTTTTTCCTTTCACCTGGATATACTGAAGGAACGGTGAGGGAAAGAGAGGGGGGGGGGGGGGCGAAAAAACAAAAAATTGTTCGACAGGAGGGTTTTTGTTTTCCAGGGAAAGATTGAGTGTTCAATGGGCCATATGAAGCCGACGATTTTTTAAAAAGCGAAAAGTCCGGGGGGGTTCGCAAAAGGGGGGAAACTTTTTTGGGGACACCTCCAAACGCCCGATTGGAAAGGGGGCCCCGTAGACAATGGAGGGGGGGGGAAAGAATGCTGATTTTGCAGGGGTTGAAAGAACAAACTAGAAAAAAAAAACCCGGAAGAACAAATACCTGGGGTCCCATCTAAAAAAAAGTGAAGATGGCCAGGGCCGGTGGGGAGAAGGGGAAAAAAGGGTCAATGAAATGTGTCAACCAAGGGGGGGGGGTTTGGTCGCGGTACCGGGAAATAATCGTAAAGAGCAAAACGGGCGGTCAGGAAGAAAAATTTCGTCAAAAAGTGTTAAAAAAAAAAGGGGGGGGAAGGTTAAAAAAGGGGGTTTTCGAAGTGGGGTACGGAAGAACAAAAAAAGCACTTTTGTAGAATGGGGGTGGTGAAGGGAAGACCCAACCCCTACCTGGGAAGGTTCCGGGGAACCAACGGGGAAAACTGCGAACTAAACCCACCTCCCCCCCCGAAGTTTGGGACAGGGGGGGGGGGGCCAAGGGGGGGGGGTGCCCCCCAAGAAAAAAACTTCGGCCTAGAAAATGTTCGTCCCCCCAATAAGTGTTCGTATTTATCTAAAGGGTCTTTTTTCAGACGGGCAATATCGAGAAAGGAGGGGAAAAAAAAGGACGGAAAAGGATGGATTGGGTTTTTTTTTTTACAACAATCCCAGGTGAAAATCCCAGGGGACCCAAATTCCGAAAACAAAAGGTTAAGGGGATTTGTGTACAGAAAAGGGGGTGGGGGGGAGAAATTTGCCGGGAGACGTTTGGGGGGGGGCGTGGCGGAGGGGGGTCACAGGGGGGGGGACTAGGGAAGTCGCCTGGAACAAACGTGGTGGAATAGGAGGAACGAATGACAGGGACCTGACATTTCCGGGACAATTGCGTTTTTGGAAATTGGCGGGGGGAAAAAAAAAGAAAAAACGGGGGGGGGGGGGGGGGGGACCCCTGGAGAAAAATTTTTCTGAAGGAACCGCCCCCCCAAAACGGGGGAGATCTGGGGGGGGGGTGCGTGGAGAGATATCTAAAAAAACGGCAGGGCCGGGGGAAAACGAATTGTGTACGGGGGGGGCGATTTTGGGGAGGGGGGGTGGGGATGGGGTGGGGCAGGGGGGGAAATTTCAGCGGGGGGGGGAAACGAAAAGTCGTGCTGAGGGGGGCCCAATTTTTTTGAAAAGGATTTCCGACGCCCCAGGGGGGGTGCCGGAGAAAGGGGGATTCCGGGGCAAGGGGAAAAAAAACAGGGTTGCGGATAAACATGGGAGTTTTTTTTTTAGGAAAAAATGGGTTGCTAAACGGGGTAAAAACGAGGGGGGGGGAGCGAATGAACGAAGTTGGGGGGTCCGAAGGAAAGGGTTAGAACGAACAGAAAAAATAATCTCGAAAACAAAACAAAAAAAAAACAAGAGAGGAAAAAAAGGAAAAAAAACGTTTTTTCTTGTGGGAGGCCGTTCCTAAAAAAATTCAAATCGGAAAAAAAGCGGGGGTTCAAAGTCCCAAAACCAAAGAAAAAGGAATCGTGAACCAGCAAACCAAAGGAACCCCCCAACCGGCGTCCGAAAGGGACCCCCCTTTTTGAACACGGCCACTTTCGGGAGGAAAAATACAGTGCCAAGAAAAAGGAAGACCACGAAAAAAAAAAAAAACGAAAAAAAGTAAAAGGGGGAAACCTCACTAAGTAATCAAAAAGCCAACCCAAAACCACCAAAACCCAAATCGCCCAAAGAACAAATGCGAGGAGTCCCTTCCCCAAAAAAAAGCGCCTCCATCCCAGCTCAAAAAAACAAAATTATCCATGACACGCCCCCCGATCAAGGGGAACATAAAAGAACCATCCCCAGGGGAAAAAAAAATCTGTTGAAATGGGTTCCATCAAAAAAATTTTCCTTTCAAAAAAAAAATGCCCGCAAAGGAAGGTCCAAACAACCCCACTTCAAAGGCCCCAATAAGTTCCCATAAGAAGATAAACTAGGAGGACGTTGCGCCAAAAAACCACAAAATCGTCGCCAAATTCTTAACTTTAAAAAAATGAAAGTAACAAGCACGGGAAAAACCGGGGAGGGAGGGGAAATGGTAGGAATTGAAACCAAAAAAAACTCCATCCGAAAGGGTCCGCCTCCCGCAAATGGACCCTCCTTGGAAGAGGGGAGCCGGGACCGACGATTTAAAGGAAAAAAAAGCCCAAATTGGAAAAGCCTCTCGGTCCTCGGGGGGGCCGTCCGGGAAAAAAGGGCCCCAAAACTCGCCCCCGCAGGAAAGGGAAAGGGGGCGGAGGCACCCAAAAAACCGTTAAATCTCCCAGTCGAGCCCCCGTAGTCGGAAATTTTTTTGTGTTTGGTAAAAAGGGACTCCTCACGAGCGTGCCCTCACAAACTCCCAGGAGGTCGAAACAATCCTACCCAGAATTTTTGCTAACAAAAGGGGAACCTCCTCCGACTCTTTGAAAAAAAAAACCCCAAAAAGGGGGGAATACAGGGCAAAAAAAGGAAATTAAACTCCCACCTTAAGGATCTCTCACTTGGGAAGATGAACAGTTGGGGTCTTACCCCGGGAAGTCTGTGAGGAAAGACCCAAAAAAGCTACCGGAGCTCCACAAGGGGAGGGGGTCTAAAACCCCCCTTTTTGAAGCCACCAAGGGGAGGGAAAAAGCGGAAAAAAAAACCGGGGTCGCTCAATCGTTCGGCCCGAATAAAACATAAAGCTAGAAGACGGAAAAACAGCAAAAAGGGGGAAAAAAAAAGGGGTTAGCCCGAACAACTCCGAAAAAAAATCCGCTCAAACCCAACGTTTTCATAAAAAAGGAAATTAAGCAAAAACCAAACTTCGCCTTACCGGTAAGATTCGACCCACAGGAAAGCGTTCTTACAAGGGGAACCAAAAAAGGTGAAAAAGTTACCCCACCCAAAAAAGGGGGGGACTTATCCAACGCCCAGGAGGGCAGGGCCAAGGAGGGGGACCAAAAAAACCAAAGGAAAAGCTTTAAGAAAACGAGACCCGGGGAAGCCCTCCGGACCACTTTTTTTCGGAGACACCTAGGGCTGGGGGAACAACAAAACGGACGTTACAGGGGAAAAAAAAAAAACAGAAAAGAACAAGGAAAATAAATTAAAAAAAGGACCAATCCTCTTTGTTAAAAGAAGCGGGCAGGAAGGGGAAGGAGAAAATATCCTTAAAGTCTCATCAATTTTGAAACATAAGTCCCCCAAGGGGGCGTCACATGAGGGGGGACGATGAAGGAAAAAAAGGAAAAAAAAGCTGAAACGTCGTAACCAGGGGGGACCATCCGGAGGGGTCCGAAAAAAAAAAACAACGCGGGGGGGAAAGCCGAAGGGCCAAAGCTTAGGTTTCGCTTTTTTTGAATATGGGTTTGTCATTTTAAGGGACCGCTTTGCCCAGGGAAAATCTTTCCTTGTTCAATAAGAAAGGAAAAAACAAAATGGGGGAAGCTAAAGCACCAGGGCCTTCCCAGAAAAGCCAGCCGTCAAGGGGGTTAAAAAGCGGGAACAACCCAGGTGGTTTTTAGGAAGAGTTTTTTTTAAAAGGTAGAAGTTGAAATTTGTCGGGCGGTTGCCGAGGGGAGGCCCTTTTTTTTTTGGGGTTTTGGGGGGGGGGAAGCGAAACTGCAAACCGGTTTTTGGAAGGCAGAAACTCCAGGGGGCCCCCCACGCAAAGGGACAAACTCCCTCGAAAAGCACGGTCATCAAAGGAAGGGCACGGACCATCAACAAACCAAGAAGTCGGGAAGTTCGCCATGACGGACCTGTAGCCACAGCCAACGGGGTGGGAACACCAAACGCTCTAAGACATCGCCGGGCGCCGGAGGGACCCCCTCCGACATCGGGCCCCAAGGAAAAAAAGGCAAAAAGAAAGCGAAAAAGACAGCAAATCCGTCCTGACAACCCGAACTTGGAAGGGGATACCGAGACTGGGGGGAAAATGGTCCGGGGAAAGAAACAAGAAAAACCTCCCACCTAAAAGTTCCGCATCCGGAAAAAGTCTGGACAGGAACACGCCCCAAACCACTGTTCGCCCAAGACAAGGGAAAAAAAGCCGATCTTTCGACAAACTGCGAAACCCCTAGAACCGGCACCGAAAAAAACCTTTTCCAAAGGAACGGAAAAACTCTCCCGAAACCATTTGCCCCTCCCGTCCGCAACAAAGAAAGTACAACCAAAAAAAAAACAAAGATAAAATCACAAAAAAAGGCTTTCCCCGTTCCGATGACCTTCAAAAAATTCGGGGGGACGGGCCGAGAGAAGGGACACGAAAAAAGGATCCCCAGGAATCAAAAAAGGCTTAAACAAACACCAACAAGAAGGAAGAAATGTAAAAGAATCCGATTTTGGAGTGGAGGGGGCCCCGTTTTTCCGATTGAAACTCGCGGACAAAACAATTACAAAACTGAGGGGGGGAACCCAAGACGCCCAGGGGGGGAGATCATAAACGTCCCGAAGAAGGGGGAAAGAATTTGTGGGGGAAAGCCGGGAAAAGACAAATTGAGGGGAGAGACGGAAGGTCAGTTTTTTTTCTTTGCCCTGCCGAAAGAGGCGGAGGCCCTGAAAAAAAGGCACCGCCCCCGGGGTAGCAAAAGAATCCCGCATGTTAAAACTTGAACCCGGCCCCTTTTGGGGGTGCCTTGTTTTGCCAACCAATAGTCAGAAAAAAACGAATGAAAGGAGGGAGCAGCCAACGGCTGTCGGCTGCGGGGCGTGGGGAAAAATTTTCAAGTGGGGAAAGGGAGAAAAAACTGGGGGGGGAGGTCCGACTTTGTGTTTTTAGGGGGAATCGACAGAAAAAAAAAAAGGGGGAAAAAAAATGGGGGGTGGGGGAACGCCGGCATCATGGGGCGACCACATCCCCAAACAAGGGGATTTGCCATGCGGGGTGGACACACAGGGGTCTTGGAACCTAACTTCTTTACCCTATTTGAAAAAAGTGAAGCAGAGGGGTAATGTTATGAAAAAAGGACCTGTTCCTGGGGTCTATTTAGTTTTTTTGAAGTGGGGAAGGAAGGTTAAAAAAGACAAAGGCAAACTGTCTTAAACTTTGTTGTTTGAGTGGGGGGAGTCAAAACAAAAAAAAAGATGAAAAAACTAATCAAAACACGACACACTTGAGAAAACAAAAAAGGGGTTCCCCCAAAAAAAGACAAAAAAGAAAACTGTAAAAAACGGGCAGGGATCTCTTGTAAAAAAATTCGGGCCAGTTGGGGGGGGGGGGGGAGAAAAAAAAAGGGGGGGCTTGTAAACGACGAAGGTTGGTAAAGGGTTTTTTTTTTGAATCCATTTAGATGAAAAGCCAGATTTCAAGAAAAGGGGCGGGCAGGAAACCCGATATCTTCAAAAAAGGGTCCAAGCCATTTGAAAAGAGCGGAAAGCGAAAATTAAACAAGGCGAAGCTTTTTTGGCTTTGGGAAGTTTTTTAGAAGCACCGATGGGGAAAAGTAAGATCCAGTTTCCGACATTGTTTTTGGGGGTGGGTTGCAAAACAAACACAAAACCCAACAAAACAAAAAAAAAAGAAAAACAAAAAAAGAAAAAAAAAAAAAAAAACAAAAAAACAAAAAAAACCAAAACAACACTCAGAGAGGAAAAGAAAACTAGAGGGGGGGGGGGCTCGGGGAACCCGAGGGGAGTGTTCAGTACACTTGCCCCTGTTATTTGAGAAACGCTGAAAAAAAAAAAGGGGGAAGGCAAAAACTGGAAGAAGTTGGACAAAATGGGGCCCCAGACTGGAAAACCGAAAAAACCGGGGCCAAAAGGGGGGGGTCACTGTCCCTGTGGGCAAATTTTGCGCAGGGGGGGGAACGTTTCACTAAGGGGTTTTCCGGTCCCAAAATCGGGGGAGGTGGATTAGGCCTAGGGGAGGGCACATGAAAAAGGGCAAATCCTCCTTTCTGTTGGGCAACCTCTCCAAACCATACAAAAAAATGGCCGGTTTAAAAAAGAGATAAGGGCAATTGAAAAACATCTTTGCCGGGCCGGCGGAGACTCGAATTGGGGCCGGAAGTAAGGAAAAAACACAACCGGGGAGTCAGTAAAAAAGTGTGCCGGGGCGAAAGGAGATGAAAAAAAGAAGCGGAGATGGCGGCTTAGGGTTTGTCGGAAAGCTTGACAAAAAGGGTCCCTTGCCTCTTATCATGAAAACCAAGGAAACCAAGTAATGCGCATAAAGTCGCCAACCGGGACGAAGTGAGCGTGGAAAGAAAGTTGGGGAACCCAAGTGGGGTGTCCATCAGGGCCCCCCAGGTTGGGCGCGAAAGGGGGGGGGGAAAGGGCCCCGTCATTTAGTCCATGGGGGAAATTAATGCGTCAAAATTGCAGATTGGGGGTTATAGCAAACGTGTCCAAGAAAAAAAATTTAAAATAAAAAGTGGTTTTTCAACGAAAAGAGTTCTACATCTTTAGCACCCCCTTAAGTTGGGGAAGCCAAGGGGAGTTTTGGAGGGCAGGGACAATTTGGGGTCCTGGGGTTGGAGAGCGAGAGAAAGCAAACAGGCGGTCACGGGCACCCAAAAGTGGAGGGTTTTCGACCACTCCAATTCCTTTTCTTATGATCCACAGAAGGGGACGAGTGGGGGGAAGACAAAGAAAATGCGAACACAAGGCAAAAAAAACGAACCAAAAAAAAAACGGCCGGTTGCATATACGGCCGAAAGAACCGAACGGGCGGGGCAAAGACACGAGGTTTTGAAAAACGGTTTTTTTTTTGGTTGGGGGGGGGTTTGTTTGGTTTTTTTTTTTGGGTTTTTTTTTTTGGTGGTGTTGTTTTTTTGTGTTTTTGGTTTTTTTGGGGTTTTGGGGGTTGTGGTTCTCTTTTGTGTTTGGTGTGGTTTTGGGTTTATTGTCATGTGGTTTTTATTTTTTAGGGGTGATTGGGGGGTGGGGGGGGGGGTTTTTTTTTTTTTTTGGTCTTGTGGTGTTTGTTTGTGGGGTTGGGGGTTTTTTGGACTTTTTGTTTTTTTCGGGGGGTTCCCTTAGGGGAAACCTCAAATAGAAAGGAATTTCCCTCCCCAAGGATTCCCCCGAGGGCCGAATGGGGAGGATCTTATGGAGGACCAAAAGAACATTTTATGAGTTGACAGTTCCTTTAGACCAAAAACGGGGGGGGAAAGGGGGTAAATGGGGGGTCAAAAGGGTTTGACCCAAGCAACTTTTTAAAAAGCCCATTTTTGACCGCGTGGAAGTAAAAAGGTTAAGAAGGCAGGAAAGAAAAAACGATTTTTTTTGGGGGGGGGTGACAGCAAACGGTTGACAAAAACGGGAAACTACGGGGGAAAACGGGGAAAACACCCCACTTTATGGGGAAATGCGTAGGGAAAAGAAGGGGGACCATCAAGAATGCGTGTGGAAAGGGGAGCTGTTATGGAAACCAAAGAAAACCCCGTCCAAGCGAGGATGAATTGTCAGAAGGAAAAAAGGGGAAAAATCCTTTGGTCGTTTAGGAATGGGGGATGGAGCAAAAACGAGGGGCGCAGGGAAAGACCGAATTTTGTTTAACTTGGGGGGGGGCGAAAACAGGTGGTGGGCCAGGGGGGGGGGGGGGTGTTTTAATTGGGACCCTTTTGTAACCGGGGGACCCGCGGGGGGGTCCAAAAAAGCTGGGCAAGGCCAGCTTGGAAGGGGGATCTGGGGGATTTTGGGCCAAAAAACGGGGGGATTAGGGAAGGGCGAATGTTTAAAAAACTAAAAGCTGGGGGACGCCAACGGGGGAAAAAACAAAAAAAAAACACCCGGTTTTTTAAAGTTTGGGGGGGGGGGCAAGGGAAATGTGGGAAAAAAGGGTGAAAGGGGGAAAAAGGGGGTTGTCCGAAAAAGTTTGGAGGGGGGGGGTGGAAAAGAAAAAGACAAGGGAATCTAGAAAAAACACCAAACTAGGGAAGGAGGAAAAAATAGAGAAGAAGTTGTGTTATTTGGGGTTCGACGGTCCCAAATCGGAGGACCACTTCCCGTTTAAAAAAAAAAGCGCCCCATGGGGAGCCCGAAATCCAGATCGGGGAAACTCGGGTTTTCTCAAACACCCCCACCAACCCGGGACGAAAAAAAAGGGATACAACAACAAAAAAAAAGAAAACACAAAAAAAAGAAAAAAAAATCTAAAAAATACCCCGAAAAAACCAAAAGCAATAACAACCCCAAAACCGCTCGAGATGAGAAAAAAAAAAAGAAAAAAATAAAACTAAAAAAACAATGCAAAAAACACCCCACCAAAAAAGAAAAAGAGAAAAAAAAAAAAAAAAAAAAAAAAAACACGGGGGGGGGGCGCGGTGGGGGGGGGCCCGCTCCGCCGAGGAAACCCGTCGTCCCACAGCAAAACCTCCCCCCCACCCAACTCCCCAATCGGCCCCCCCAAAGGGTAAACAAGGGTCCCAAAAGGAAAAAGGTCCAAATTTGACCCTCTGTAGACGCCTCCCAAATCCATCTTCAAAAAAGAAAGAAACAGGAAAAACCGTCGATTGAGGACAATCTTCAGAAACAGTTTTCCGCCTGAGTAAACACGGGGGGGAAAACCGAAAGGTGCAAAGCCAAAGGGCAACCCGGCCCCCGGGGGGAACCGCCCCCCTGGAGAGAGGAAGCCAATTGAAGTCGAACGTGGTGGAAGAAAAAAAAAAAAAGGGAACCGAGGGCCAGGTTTTTTCCACAGCCAAAACCAAAAATAGGTCCCGGCCGGAAAACCCAGGGGCCAGGAAAGATGGTGCCTTCAAAAAAAGTGAAAAAGGTTGGGCTGGAAAAAGAAAAGGTTTGTTTCAAGAAAGTTTTTCCACAGGAAATGAATCCCAAAAGGAAAAAAAATGGGGAAGGGGGAAAACCTCCACGAAGAGCCGGAAGGGACAGGTCCCTTTCGAAGAGAATTGGGGCCAACCAAAAAGGGTCAAGAAGCGGAAAAAGGCGGAGGGGGCAGTCTCGGCCCAGAAAAGAAGGGGGCCCACCCCCCGGAAAAAATAGCCGGAATCAAAAAAAGGTTCGGCGGGAGTGCGGCACCAGTGCACAATTTTGTGGAGTTCCAAGCCAAGACAAAGGAATTCCAATTCCCGGGCCTGTCCAAAAAAAAGAAAAACCTACCCGGAAATTTTTGGGTAAAGTCCTGTGCCCCTCCCAAAAGCCCCCAATCAAAAAGCGGTAAAAACCCACAGGCCCAAAGGTTTCAACATGGGACATGAAGTACGGGAGGCCAACCCAGAAAAAAGTGGGGGGCAAAGGGGACAGTTTTGTCGGACCCCGGTTAAAAAATGGGAGTCGAAAAAAAAAGGGGAAAAGAAAAAAAAAAATTTCTTCTCCAAGAAAAAATAAAGAAAAGGGCCCCACCCTTGGGTCTCCCCCGGGGGAAAAAAAACGGGGAAAGACGGGGAAATTTGCTCATCCCCGGGGGAAACAAAATTATGGAAAAGGAAAAAAAAAAACCTCGCACCGCGGAAAAAAAATGTTGGTGGGTTTGGGACAGAATGGTACGACGGAATCCGAATTTCCCCCGTGTCCCAGTCCATCAAAGTAGAAAATTAAAAAGCCCCACCGAAAAAAAGGTCACGAAAAAGGGGGGTACCCCGACCTGGACGATATCCAAAAAAACAAGGCGGTTTTTCAAAAAAAAGGCCAAAAAAAAATTTGTTTCGCCTTTTTGAAAAAAACACCAAATGGGGAACACCAAAACGCACAGAGGGAAAAGCCACGGCAAAAAAGAGGGCAAGGAAAACTTGCCAAAGACTCGCCGGACGCCGAAAAGAAACCTGCCGTTTCCTGAGAAACCATCGAAGGGCGGTAAGAAACTCAAAAAAAAGGGAGTAAGAGGGAAACCCCCCCCTAATGTGACCGCTCGTGAACAAGAAAAGAAGGGGAAAAAACTAAATTCTAAGAGCCGAAACATAAGGGAAAAAATAACAAAAAAAAAAGCTGCAACACCCACCCAGGGAAGCAGCAATCCACAAGGGGGAATAACCGTTAACCCAGTTTGGAGGGTCAAAGGAAAAAAAAGCGTCAAGCCAGCTCAAAAAAAGACACTGTCGACTGGAAGAAAAGAAGGGAAGGGGAAACAATACTAGAGAACAACTAAAAAACCCAAACAAAGTGTTTGAAAATCTGACGGAAACCACCCCCGTCCGTTGGGGGGTTTGGAAAATTTGTGGGAAGGGGTTTGGTCCATTAACGAGGACGTTGGGGCCGAGGGAACATGTGTTGTTGTTTGAAAAACAGCTGACATCACAAAAATGGGGAATAAAAACTGGTTTTTGGCGCTAACTAAAACCCCGGGGGGACCCGTGAAAAAACCATCAGGTTAAGAGACTTTCCCTAAGTTGGGTTTTTTGTACGAGAAA
>Ga0179593_1290866_pt1 | contig 11943 bp, 18 predicted proteins | sample CZODoug2_1_08_16_FD_185931 | JGI IMG/M metagenome (GOLD analysis project Ga0179593, IMG submission 185931) | Vadose zone soil fungal communities from Angelo Coast Range Reserve, California, USA - CZODoug2_1_08_16fungal (PacBio error correction) | ecosystem: Environmental > Terrestrial > Soil >...
AAGCGGACAAATCCACTGCGAACCCTAGCTTTCCTGAGAATCAGTTTCTATGGACACTGTTTTAACGGGAACAAAAAGGCGCAAGAAACAAAAAAACAAGAGTCGTATGGCAAGACCGGAAATAGTCAGGAGCAGAATTCAAAGCGCCTACCAAAAAGAAACGACAAAAAAGGAATCGACGTAGATTCACAAGTAAAAACAAAACATGCGCCAAGATTGATCTTGGGATCGCGCAGGGAAAACGAAGTTCAGAAAAAGAGAGAAAGGCGCGAAGGAAAACGCCTCTCTAGATGAAAGAAGGGAAAATGAAGAGTGGAAAGAGGGTCATCCAGGCAGGCATGCGCGAACAGCCGATCGACACTGGGAGAAATTTCGGTAAAAAAACGAGGACCCTTTTCGGGGGGAAAGATTTAAAGAATGACCGACAGCTGAATCAGGTTGAAAAAGGCCCATTAAAGAGGGGACAATCCGAACTCAAAAGACAGTTTTGAGTTAAAAAAGACGTGAAGTCAAGCACCCTGCGAAAGGCAGCGTACAAGAATGCCGTCCATACAACCCGGAAAGTACCTGGGTCTCTTCATGGGCAAAAAGGCTTCCTTTCTCAGGGGGGGGGGGGGGCGGCACTAGAAAGTGGGTGCAGACAGGAACGCTGCACCGGAGAGTGAAGATGGAAAGACGCAAGAAAGAAGAGACGACCGAGTTAGCTCTCAACACACCGGGGGCGAATAACAGAACGTGAGTTGGAGAATTGTAAACGTTACCAGTGAGGGAAGTGTGGTCGCCGAAAATACAAACGAAAAAAGTTTGCAAAGGCAAAAAGGAAAGGCATAAGAACCGAGAAGAACCGCCTTCTCGGAGTTATTGAATGGGCGCCGCCGAGTTTTGGAAGTCTGGTCGAAACGGCCTTGGTCACAAATAAAGGGCTACCCGATTGTATAGGATACTGTTCGTATCCACCAAGGACAAAGGTATACCAAGCCCATTTGTTCGAGCGGAATGGGAAACCGAGGGGCGAAAAAAGAAGGGGTTGGCAGTTATCGCAGGCACTCATTGCACTCCTTTTTTATTAAAAAGGCGCATACAAAGGGGGCGGGGGTCTAAGTGATGTTCGGAAGAAAAACGCGCGGGGGCGCAGACGAGACATCATGGATTAGCCCAGGAGGGGGGAGGGATGCCGGGTGACATGGGTGTTGGGGGGAAAAAGAAGCAACTCCCAATTCTGCGAGAACACTAGGGTTCAAAAAGTCCCAACGAAGAAAATCCAGACTTGCCCCCACTGAAAAAAAATTCCAATGATAAAAAAATCTCAATGAACGTCAAAAGGAGCATTCGGGTGACGTGAACAGATAGAAGGAACCCGGAAATGGCCTTCCACGGTCGGCCGCATCCAAGTGGACACACGCAACTGGAAAAACTAGAACGCAAAGAAAGGGGACAGTTTGGACTTAAATCGAATGGCGCTAAGGGCAAGGGGGAGTGGGATCGAGAATGCCATAAGTGTTGAACCAAAGAGTAGACGACGCCTGCCGGTTTCTGAAGTTATGGTTGCGTGCTTAAAGGGCCGATCTCATTAAAGCAACAGCCACGGAAGGGGGGAGGAAGCACCGCTCCGTCGAAAAAAAAGAGAAAATTCAAAACAGAAAGAAGATGCGTACCTCTTCCAATCCAAAGAAAAGGAGCCTCTCAAAGAGTATGTTCAAGAGGGGGGGGAAGAATATAGGGGTCCGCCACTAAAAGGACAAGACTAAAATCGAATAAACGGGGGGAAACAGGGGAGAATTCATCGTCCGCGTCCATTGCTATGCTACTCAGAAACGCTTGGGACAGCAAAACCGTTGGGCAAAAAAGGCCGAAAAAAGAATTGAGTGTGGAGAAGACCTGAGTCAGATTCAGGGGAAGAGGGAAGAGGATTGATTAGTAGCAGTCAGAACATTGGTTGTCATCAAGTTTCGGGGACAGGGAAGAAAACAATCTGGAGAACTTCAAAGAAAGGGTTTGGAAAGGGTGCAAGAAACTGGGGAAGGTAACAGCAAGCCGTCGGAACTTCATTGCCGAATCGGGAAACCGAGCGGAGACGAACAGGGGTGGAATTTCCTTGACATGGAAAAGGGATTTTCCTTAGCGCACGAGCTGGGCGGGGGAGGTCAGGTAGGCAAGTATAAAAAGCGCCTGCATGAGAATAGAGCCCAGAAGGCGACAAAGTCTCGCAAAAGGAGGGGGGAAGAGAAGTGCATGGGAAACTCCCAAATAAGCAGCCGAACCGCGGGCCTTCATGGGAAAAGAGGCAGAAAGGAAGGTGCGGCTTTATCGGAGGAAGAGAGAAGAGTAGTGCCATCCTAAAAGAAGGCTACGCACGAGTCTCTTCCTATTGCGGGGAGCAGCAGCGATAGCCACGAAAAGGGAGGGGGCACTCAGAATGGTGCCGTTGGGGCGGAGGAGAACGAAGCAGCTGACAAATCAAGACGCGACATAATCGAAGTACGTGGATCGAGTAGGGCCTTCTTGAAGGCGGAAGAGATGGGGGGGGATAGAGTCAGGGAAGGTCTTGAATTGGTAACTGAATCGAGGCTCTCCTTCGGGTTAAATCCGTCCCAGATAAAGCAAGAGAGTCAGGGGATGAGTCATCACCGAAGTAGGGATAATGTGTAGCACGAGGGAGGTTGCTCAGGAGAGCCCATCTACTTGGGGGGGGTCTTCTTAAAGGGATGAAAAAGATAAAAGCCTTAACTAAAAAGAAAAAGGGGGGCCGAAAGAAAAATCGAAGAGCTCAGGCTAGGTGCTAGAAGGATTACCCATTCGGGCAGGAAGTAGACACTGCCAAAAGAGAGAGGTTAGGGGACGACTTAGCAGGGACCCCAAATCCAGCGCAAAACTGGGGATTTTTCAGAAGAAAATAACGAAAGTGAGTGGCGGCACGAGTGTTTAACTTGAAAAAGAGACCAGAAGACTCTATCTACAGGAAACGCAAACTCAAGAGGTGGGCCGCAGTTAAGCAAGAAAGAGAGAGACAGTCCGCACTAATCCCTGTAATGACTCATCAACAACAGGGCGAGAGGAATATTTAAGGTGGGATGACAGAGCAAGGATGCGTTTCTGTGACTGAAAAGGAGGGCCAGAGGGCAGGGAGGAAGTTGAGTGAGGGACGGGAATATTTGTCTATGGCATCAGGTCTGGGACAGTTAGTGAGAATTGCCCTTGGAGAGGGGGGAGTCTGAAACATACCTCGCCAAATGAGACTCATTTAATGTTTGGGACAAAATGACTCTGTCTCTCAGAAGAGAAACCGAACGAGAGAGGTTTTTGGCAGTGTCATACTCTTCTACTATCTTTTAATGAAAGGATCAGGGACAACCAAGAGGGAGCAGCGGATAGGTATAGATCCAAGTTTACGGCAGTCACTTAATGAGCGTGGAAGCCAGTCTCATTCATCAATTAAGCTTTGGAGGAGCCGTGCAGACAACCAATACAACACCACAAGGCAAATGGGAATCCGGCATCGGAGAACCTCGTAATCGGTCCGGGAAAGGGGGGGCTCTAATCAGGCGGATAAAAAAGTGCGGGATGAAACCGATTTTTCCACGAGTGGCAAAGAATAGCAAGGAACGGGAGGCCTATCAGAAAGCCTCGGGGACGCCGGAAGAACCGCTTTCTAAAGGAGTACTGCTGATAGAGGGATTCGCGACGGAGAGGTCTGGTGGGAACGCGAGGGGGGTGAAGTGAAATAAACAAGGGCGAAGATCAAATCGATATTGTAGTGATCGATCGCAGCACTGGGGTAGGGAAGAAGACAGCGCGGGGGAGGGATATGTCAAAAAAGAGTAAGATAAACAAATTGGGGCCGGGAAGACAGAACCCTTCGACGTCGTTTCCGATAGGAGGGGCCGTCGGAGGGCGACTGGAGGGGGATTGGGGAGGGGATTCTAAGGGGAAAGCACAGGTGCAAGATCTGAAAAAAGAGTAATTGGGATAAAGGGAAGTCCTGCTAGTATACAGAAGACGGTTCTACAAAGGAAAGGACGAAACAACGCGCCAAAGAGAACTTTGTAATAATATCCGAAACTGAGGAAACTGGCCACAGTCCAAAAGAAAAAAAGATAGAATGGAGCGATTTGGGAGGGAACGAAAAAAGCTTTATCGAGAAAAGCTGTGCCAAGGGACTTGCTCCAGAAAGAAAACCAGAAAAACGCAAAGAGTTATCTGAATGGAGGAACGGAAGGAAAATGCGAGGAAAGAAAAAAATAGAAAGCTTTCCCTCGCAACAACTCCAGGAGAAAAGGGGTTAGCCCCAAGAAGCAAGTTGTTGGACCGGGCACTCTGGGGGAAAAACTTGCGGGCGCACCAAGCGAAGGAGGAAAAAAAACGAGACAGGGAGAGGACAATGGCAGAACCCCCGATGTCGGGACGGGCAGTTTCGCGAGACAGAAAGGAGGGAAGCGGATCGGTCATGAGGGAAACAGAGGTGAGGGGGGAGGGGTCGGATCATGTTTAATTGCAGTTTTCAAAAAGGGAGAAGGCACTAAGAGACGAAAACCTTGCTGCACACGCCCCTTACTAGGGGTTGAGGGGAAAAAAAGAGGCCCAGAAGCACTCCAGAAACTTAAAAGAGACTGGGAGAACTAAGTGGCCAAATTGGAAATTGATCAAAAAAAGAAGGGTCGCGCAGTCCGAGAAGTACACAAAGGTCCGTGACAGGAGTGCAGAGGGGGGGAGCTTCCGGTTGGGGTCACGAAATGAGAAAAGTGGAATAAATGTCCTACTGTCCAGGAAAGGGGTTAACCGGTCACGAAGCGATGACGGGTAGATGATTGGGGGTCCAAAAAGAAAACTTGGAGGAAAAGAGTGGGGGAGTGGAAGTATAGAGACGGCATCTGACGGAAAATTCGCCGAAGGGAGTCCCTGCTTAGAAGAAAAAAGATGACAGGAAACGACCGACGGCGATACAAAAAATGATACGAGAGAAAAAAAAAGGCCCTAGGTGATACCTACAACAAATAGAAAGACGCTCCAAGAAGCCAGGAGGAACAAAAGCAGCTTGAGACCGAAGAACGGAAAACTAAATGGAGGCCTGAAGGAGAAGGGGCAAAGAAAGGAGTTGGCTGGAACCATCGGTTTAAAAAGTCGCGGAGGAAAAAGGGGGTCTTTGGGGTAAGTTGAAGGGGGGGAGGCAACGAAGTAGCATCGCAGACGAAAAAAAGGGGGGTGGAAAATGGGTTGAAGGGAAGGCCAATGAGAGGATGTCATCGAAAAGAAAGGCAAAAACGCGGCGGAGCAACATGGTCGAAGAAGAAACGGAAAAATGGCTAGGGAGGGGGGAGACCTGGTCAGCTGGCGCGGCAAAAGTTTTTGCGGTTGGGAGGGGAGAGAACATCAACTAAACGGAGTACCTCGTACAAGGAAAGACAAAAGGTGGGGTTCAGGTCAAACGGTGGTGGGGGGGAAACGAAAGCAAAAAGTAGTCGTTATGGCTTTCTGAGAAGTCAATCTCCTCCGGGCAAATGTGGGACGGAAGAGGTTTCACGACAAACCAACAACTAACGGAAAAAACGATGAAAAACGACATGCAAAGTGGCTTCTGCGCAAAAGGGGGAAACAAAAAAGACGCCTGAGTTAACTGGACCGTCTCCGCTATGTACTCGGCCGGCAGGGGCAAGGGCTGCGGAAGGGGGAAGGAGGGCCGGAGTCGGCATACCGGGAAAAGAAATGAGTTGGTAAGAAAGGAAGGATGGATAACGGGGGGGAGAAAAAAAAAAAAAGTGTATGAAAGGTTAACTGTCCATTCCTTCAAAGAGACATCACAGAAAGTGGGCTCGTTCCCAAAAAAGTAATCCATCCTCTTGTGGCGATGCGGCGTTAGCCCGAAGGGGCGGAAGCAAATCCCTAGGGAAAGAGAGGGGGAAAAGTGAGATAGTTCGTCCCGGCGTACTCTATTCTCTCCTTCGGTACCAATCAGCCGTGTCCAGAAGGCGTGTCGCTTGCAACGATCCACCAAGATCATCTCTTCTCCCTTCCGGGGATGAGCTACCTAGAATTATACTTAAAAGAAGCGGAACGGGGGCTTCGGAGGGGGGGTGGGAGTGGGGAGCAAATGGGGGGGGGATTTCCGAGCAGGGAAGTTAAAGAACGCCTCTCTGAGGGTTCTGGGGCGCATCGATAGAAAAAAGGGGGGTCCATCCGACGGATCGAGGAACAGCAGCGATGGGAAAGCAGGGTTCAAGAGGAAAGCATAGAGAAAGAGCAGGAGACTCTTTCATCCAAAAAAGAAGCTGGTTCATAGGGGGGGGGTCAGGCAACTACCTTCACAGGGGTAATTACAAAGGCGCTCGATGCCATCAAGGAAAGCCGAAAAAAAGAAGAGGAACCAAGAGGGCGAGGGCATCCATCAGGAGGGGAGTGGAACTGCAAAGGCAGAGAGGGGAAAGAAGGCACTGCGCCTTATCGGATTGGGAGCGGTGAGGGGATGGGGTGCGCAGGAATCCACTTGGGGGGGGGGGAGCTATCGGGTTCGATACTTCGAAAACAATTTGGGGGTTGAGGGGGCACACTTCAACAAAGGAGCCGGTAATAAGCATGGAGGGGTGCGCTAAAAAACCAAATCGAGCTGGAACCAATCATATGAATTCTTCCGACGAAGAGTGAAAGAGAGGGGAGAGAGGTGGGGTGAATGAAGCGGTGTAAGACTTAGAGATGGGGCGCTACTAACGGAACGAACTCGGGGGGGAAGACCGAGGAGGGGGAAGCGGACGAAGATGGTACAAAGACGCCCCTTAGGAGCAAGAAAAAGGATGTTAGCAGACTTGGCGGATGACACTCCGGTTGAAATGGGAGAAATTCCGCACGTGATGTAGGAGGAGAAAGAGTGACGGAGGGAAAGGAAAAAGGTTCAATAGGCCTGGGCGACGCTAGGAATACAGCACAGAAGAAAATGGTTTTGGTCGGGGAAAGAAGGAATATCGAGAGGGCGCCCCCGACGCACAAAGCCCCGTCGGGTCATATCTATGAGAGGCGCGACGAGTAAGGTACGGGGAGAAAAGGAATATTTGAAGAAAGGAGAAAGTTGAACCAGGGTTCTTATATCGTGGCAGCAAAAGACACCTTGGGAATGGGGGCACAGGGAATCAAGCAGGCAGCGACGGCCGCGAAGATAAATACTTAGTCTGAAAAAAGGGAAGCAGAACGGGGGATCAGGGGCCCAGGACACAAGCCAAAAAGGGGAAGAGAGGGGGTCTGTGACCGAACGTCCGCTCAAAGGCCGAGGAACGGCATTAATGTTGCCCGTGAAGGGATCAGGAAGGAAAAGGGGGAGAGGGATTTCTAGCCCGGCAACACGTATTGCTGAATCGTCTCTCTCAACACCACAGGAGGAGAAGGGAATAAAAACTAGGGAGGGGATCAGCAATACTGAAAGGTCATCGAAAAAACGAAGCAGAAGCGTAGCGCTAATGACTAGCCGGCACCCGAGAATGAGGGTAGGCTTGAAAAACGGAGGGAAGGAAAAGGGAAACCCGCAGGGACATCATAGGGGATTTAGGACGGGGAATTTCACCTGGAACAAGATAGAAAAAAGAGGAATTAGAGGCAAACGTGGCGAAAAGAAGTTAGAGAGGACCAGAAAGTCAGGGGATTAGATTGGAGGAAAGGCAGCACATTAGCAACGTGGCGACAAAAAACTAATTCACCTAGCCAGTGAGAAATGGGAACATCAACTCTCAGGGGAGAACAGTAAAGAAAGGGAAGAGCCTAAGAGAGACAGAGCAGGTATGAGTATAAAAGAACCGGAGGGTAGGGGTTCTTCTGGGGGAAGAAGGAGAGAAGGGGTACATTCAGGTCCAAGAACCAATAAAAACAGGTCTTCTCGGGCAGGGGACGGTCCTAAAGAAAGGGAAATAGAGGCAACTATGAGGGAAGCGAAAAAAAAGAAAGAGGGCAAGCCGCGCGCCAGGCCCAAGGCATCGAAGAGCCAATCAGGATGGAGGGGGAAAAAAAAAATCCTGCCTAGGCGGGGGCCTGGTACAAGTGAGTAGAAATTGCCAAAGAGACAGGAGGTTAAAGTAGAGCGCCGCAAAACCCGAAGGCAGGAAAAGCGGAAGCGAAAAACAAACAGCTCCCGAGAAAAAACGACGAGGGGAGAAAGGGATGCGTAAGAAGAGGGCGGATTGGAAAGAGACATTTGTCTTAAGAGAGAAAAAAGAAAAGGATATGAAGGGAAAAGCGGAAAAAAAGAATAAAGGATATGTGAGGAAGTTGGAATCTCCCAAAAAAGGGTTTTTAGGGAAAAGGAGGCCCAGCTAAGGAAGGAAGAAAAAACCGGGATCAAGAGGAAAAGACAGCAAACGATCGAAGGGCTCATAAAAAGGAAGTGTTCTACATCCCACGCGTCCGTCTGGGAGGAAGAAAACAAAGAAGAGATGCTGCGCAAATAGAAATCGGGGAAGAGGGGTATTTTTTCAGGAAAGTTAAAGGAGAGGAATCAAGACAGGTACAGTGGTTCAAAGCGAATCCTTGAGGTAAGAAAGAAAAAAATCGAAAGGAATCTTAAAAGAGGATGAAGAACGAGGAAAGTCTATAAACTGATAAGAGGAAAAACAAACGGAAGGAACCAGAGGGATGTACAGATAATTTCGAATGGAAAATGGTGTCCTAAATCAAACAGGAGGGAAAAACTCAACACCGAAAAGAAGGAGGGATGAAATTGAGAATCGACGAAATAGTAAATAGAAGTACAAACTACAAAAACTAATCAGGGGCCAATCGGACGTACATTGAATTATCTCTCTTCTCTAGGAAAGAAGAATTATATGAATCTTTGGGGGTAAGAAAGAGGGAAAAAAAAGGTAAGTTCACCAAGAGATGAAAAAGGAGCATTACAATCTACGGGGGGAGAAATAGATTAAAAAAGATCCACTATGATGGGATAGTTCATGGGAGGTAAGAAAGGCAGGGAATAGGATAAAGCCGTAAAAATAGAACACGGCTTGGAGAAGAATAGGGAAAAGCACGAAATAAAAGTTTTAGGGGGATGAGGGATTTACTTATTACAGAAGACGGAATCAAAGACACATATAGGAAAATACAGCTTAATTTTCAAAGGAAACCTCAATTAATTGATTTTCTTTCTGACTGGGAGAAAGAAAAGGAAAAGGATGGTGACAAAAAAAAGAGAGGAAGGTCCTGTCCAGAAACAAAGAGAGCCCCTGGGAGATGAAGTTCTCAACGACAAATGGGGGGTGCCGGAGAATAGTGGTTGATGTCATTGAAAGAAAGGATACTGCCAAAAAATCAAAAGAAAAGTGCAGTCCTTCAGCTTTCACAAGTTGCTCAAGCCTGCCATAAGGAGAAGGACCTGCGGCTTTTTGTGGCTTTGCGCTCCAAACATTTCAAAGCAAAGCCGCTGCGGTGGTGCTAAATTGGTCATCGGACGTAACGTTCCTTCCTTGGGGGGGGTCCTCGGCACTCACATCCCCCTTTGGCCTGCGGGCCCTACAGGCGCAGAGGACCTGCAGACCCACTCGGCGCGGCTCGCTATTCGGAAACTGACAAGCCTTTGGAAAAGTGCGTCGCTGAGCAGCGGGCTTTGCAAAAACGTAAATATTAACTTGGGTAGGATAGCATGGGGAGGGGCACTCCACAATTGTCCACGTACAACCCATGTTTTCCGAGGGAAGTGTACAAAGAGGGGCCCAACCACTTACCTGATGAAGTATCGGGAACAAGAACAGCGTGCAAAAGGGCTGGAATGAACCGAGAGACAAGGGGCCGTCCTTTATTGAGTTCTTCATGATAACAGGGAGAGGGCTTAGAGACGCAGGTTACAGACCGAAACTGCGTTCTTATGCAGACGGATGGGTGGTGGAAAAAGAGACAGACCCCTCGCCAAGCCATCCTGCAGGCAGGACCGAAAATAAGAAAAAGACTGACCAAATGAAAAAAGTACGGGGTCGGGACAAATATCTAAAAGGGTCCATCTCGTGAAAGTAAGAAGACAAGGGAACGGAAAGTTGAATAAACGGTCACCGCAGAAGGGGGGGGGGGACACAAACCCAACAAGCGTAAAATAGATCCATTTTAAACAAGGGGGTTACGGGACCAGCTACCTGATAGAAAAAAAATTCACCGGGGACTGATATAACTACGAGCTACTGCCCCCCCCCCTTTATGGGTGGGGAAAACGTAATGCCATTCAGGCCTTGGTGAATTGGGGGTAGGGTCGCGCATTGCCTAAGAGCCGTGCCAAACAAAAAACCCGCAGACGCTTACCAGGGGCAACCGAAAAGAGAGGAACGGGGGGAAAGGGGGACTAACTACCTGGAGACAGAATGCGGAAAAACGCACACCACAGTTGAAAAACGAAAAAGCTTCACCCCACAAGAGACCTAACGGAAACTAAAACCGGGGGGGGAGATGCATCCCTACGTTTCAGCAGTTGATCAAGACTTTCACCCCGCTCCGCTCAGAAACTGCACCGCGCAAGCGGGAAGAAGGGTTGGGACCTTAAGTAGACAGTTCGATAGTCAAGCGGAAACCGGGATTCGAAGAAAAACTCTTGGGGCAAATTGGTCCACAAACGGCGTGCCCTACAAGCAGAGGGAGTGGTGGGGAGAAAAGACGGGGTTCAGTTTTGACTTGGGGGCGCAAAAAAGGGGGGGGGGGAGAGAAGCCTCGCTTGGTTTCTACGAAGTGTAGACCGTGAAGACAAAGAGGGACGGATAAGGAAAAACTTAGGTTTAGGGGGAGGCAAGAAAAAAACGCCGAGTGAGAGAGGATTCTCCTTCGGAACGTAAGCTAACATTTTGAGACGTACTAAGAAGAGGGAGCAAGGGTTGAATTTGGAAAGTGACAGATCAAAAGAGGAACCTAGAAAAAAAACGCTTGGCGCTTTTGAGAGGAAAGGATTCCTTCGTAACAGAACAGGGGAGGGCAGGGGGCGATGAAGTGAGCCTCAGTACTCCCAATGGAGGAAGAAAACTCGAAAGCTTCAGATATTGCAAGGTGAATTCACATTCTAAGGAACTGCTCTCGCATCAAGCCACATCCAGTAGAATCCAAGAGGCCTTCTTCCTGGTCGGAGTCCACGACGGGATTCGAAGGCAAATATGTTGACGGGAAAAACTGGTCGAGCTAATCTCTATAGAGGAAGGATCGGGAGGGGGGGACATCAACAACGCGGCTAGACAGATTTCTCATTAAAAAGAAAAAAGGGAACGCGCTCGTCCAAAATAGAATCAGAGGTCCGGAGGGGGGGGGCGGGGGCGATGTCACGAGAAAGACGGCTTCCAGAAAGAACAAGTAACCGAACATCCGGAATCGCGCAGGAAATTATCGAAAGATCGCCGGCCTTCCGCGGAAACGATGCTGGTAGGCAGGAAGAAGTGGGACCGATTCGGGCCAGAGGGGAAACTCAGTGAATCGCAAAATTCCTTCTCACTGAGGGGGAGACAACGTCCGCCCAATTTTCATCAGCGGTTAGGAAGAAGTCTCACGCTTGGGCTCCTGGTGGAGAGCATAGGGGGGCGGGGTGTTGCAAGTCGAGACAGAAAAATTGGGGGGGGAGCAGACCGGGGAAAAACTCCTTAAAAAAGTACTCGGCGATAAGAAAACAATCTAATCGCTCAAAAAAAGTGTAACGAGAAAGTCGAAAGAGGACGGCAAAATACTCTTAACACGAAAATCAAAAGGATCTAGTGAGATGGGGGTCTCTGCTGCTCACGGACTGGGAAAAGAACAAAACCGGAAGCGCAGCAAGATGTTGTAGGGGGGAAAAAACGAACCTCGCCAGTGGAATTGGGAGGAAGAAAACCAGGGAGAAAAGCATGGATGCCCTAATAGACAAGAATTCCGCAGCCAATAAAGCCATAATGGAAAGCACAAACTAGGTCAAGCAACAGCTGGCATGGCAATTTGAAAATAAAAGACATTGCGAGTCTCAAGGAAGACTTAATGATCAAG
>Ga0179593_1340936_pt1 | contig 11943 bp, 7 predicted proteins | sample CZODoug2_1_08_16_FD_185931 | JGI IMG/M metagenome (GOLD analysis project Ga0179593, IMG submission 185931) | Vadose zone soil fungal communities from Angelo Coast Range Reserve, California, USA - CZODoug2_1_08_16fungal (PacBio error correction) | ecosystem: Environmental > Terrestrial > Soil >...
ACGCCATCTCTGAAAGGGTCTAAGCGGAAAGCCAACAGTAATGAGCCCTATTGGTGGGACAGACAATGTATCAGACGAGATGATAACTGGATGATGAGTTGTGGAGGGCCCTTAGAACCCATCTTGACCCTTCTGGGGGAAAGAAGGGACATTTGGGGGAGGGGTGTATCAACAACTCAAAAGGGGCCGAAACAAAATGATGTAAACCAACGCTGTTGAAAAGCTTGGCCAGGGTCACACCTCAGAAGACGTTCACCCTAGGGTGCTTCTGGGGGGGTCACTGGTACGGGGGATGGACCCGGCGAGACAGAAGACCGTTCCAAGCGTACCTACCTAGCATGCCTTCTGTGGAAGCTTCCTGTTCCTGAAGAAACATCTCATCGGGGGTCATCAGACTGTATACCGAAGATGAACGTTGAGGGTTGTCAAAAGCTAGTCTCAAGAATTCGTGCGGGGTCCTCTGATTATTGGATCAAAAAGAAGTCAGCTTTCTGAGAAGGGGGGAAGAGCGACAACATAGAGAGGGGGGTTCGGGCCGTATCGTAATCTTACTAGAGGATCAAGGGAGTTAAAGGAGGCAAGGGGTGTATCGATAAACCAACATATTTTATTAAAATGGTATAAACGCACCCACCTAAAGCTGTAGGGAAGAGAGAGGGGAGAGGGACCTTGCCTCCAGATAGTAGAGGAGTAACGCTGCTGTGATCTTGAGAGGGAAGGGACCTGACATGCACTCTAAGGAGCCCGTCTACTCAGAGGGATAAATCGCCCGGAAACCGGGGACTATCCTGTTAGATGAGGGAGTTGGAGAATACTTAAAGCGCTACCAGTGTGCGCCGAGATAGACGATTCTTTCATGTCTACCTGTGAACTTGCTAGGAGGGTTTGGCAATCATTTCGCTTATGAGGTCTTGGGCTTCCTTTTTAGGGGTGGGGCTGGGGGGTAGATACAGCGTTCAGCCGGACCTGAATTGTCATGAAGAATCCTTCTGATCAAGAGATCGGTTAGTTGAACTCCTCTACTTGACGGAGAGGTTGGGGCAACTACAGCTGTTGTCGGGGAGAGGGCCCTGGCCGTAGAGTGCCGACTAGAGAGACCCTAGGAACGAGGGGGGACCAGCCATGTCCAAGAGAACTTTAGAATGAGAATGAATGTCGAGAGGGGGGCGTCGTAAGGAGGAGTCGTCTCAACGTGGGAGGACAATGAAAGGTGCCAAAACTGGGGTCTGCCCGACTCGGGTGGGGAGAGTCGAATATACAGTGAGGGGAACTGAAAGGGAGGTTCAAAAAAAGGTTGTGGGTAGGACTGCTAGCCTATGCCTCCTGAAGAAGTCCAGAAACATTGAACTCAACAGGGAGACCATGAAAGGTGAGAAGGTGAGGATAAAGGTCCGCGAGCACCCGATCACCGGGAAAAGTCCGACCAAAGATAGAACAACGCTCGCTCATGGATAAATGCCTATTTCTCGGACCGCCGGAGTTGTCGTCGTCAAAAGGGGTCAAGGTGATTCTACAGAGAGGGAGGCTACGGAGAAGAAAGAAAGAGTGAAACTGGGCTTAAAAACTGGCCCGACAGGAAAATCTAAAAAAAACGCCCGCGGGCCCTGAGCAAGTTGTCAGGAGGTAGGGGGACTGGAAAACAAACCCGAAAACAAACAGAGGGGTTCAGAGAAGGAAAGGGACGCAAAAAAACCCGGTATTGGGAAGCGTAATCGGCCTGCGGAAAGGACGGAAAAAGAAAAGGCTGACGAGGCGAAGGGTCACGTCTGTGAAGTTCACTCAAAAAGAGGCCTAGGGAAAGCGTCGGCAATTGAGAACGTAAGGTACGGGACAGGTGATGTGAGAAAAATCATAAGGGGTCTGGAAAAGGCTTCATTGTAGACTGTCAAAGGGAGACGGATCAGAGTGTCGGGGAGAAGTCGTCGCAGGTGCTCTCTTCGGTACAAAGGGGAAGGGTCCCATCTGATGTAGAGGAAAAAAGCCACATCATGTCGTAGATCTATCATAAAAGAGAAAAATGGGAGGAACACAATCAAAAAGGGAAGTCCTGAAAAATCTGCGGACGTTTATCCGCTCGGGAGGAGAGTACAAAACTTGGATGGGGCTTCATGGGAAGCTGGGGGTAGTACGGTAAAACGGCCTACCTCTGGAAGCTCTCCGATGAGATTAGTTTAGGAGGAAGAAAAGGCCTTCTGTAATAAGAGCGAGGAACGTTTCCCTTCAACGAAGGAAGAAATTACCAAGTGCTCTTAGGGGAGGAGCGCCCTTCATTGACCTATCGGGAGGTTCAGAGAAAATTTCCCGGGAAGATAACGTTTTCTGAGGGGAGGAAAGGGAGCCGGGGGTGGTTCGTCCTTTCTGCCGTGGTGTGGGGATAAAAGTAAGGGCATACCTGTCACAGGGGTACTGGGTCTGAACCGGAAGGGGTTGGGGGTATACTCTCGAGAAAGAGCACCTTCAAAGAGGCAGTTCAGAGGGGAGAAGGCTTCCCTGAGAGAGGGGATAGTGGAAGCAGACAGGGGAGAAACGAGACTTTTGGGAGAGAACGTATAAGTAGGTCTTTCGAACGGAACAGGACACTATGTTGGGGAACATGCCACAGTGGAGGCAGGGAAATCAGAAAGATACTGGGGTGCTGAAGGGACACCCCCGCATGTTATGTTGGGGGGGGACATGAGGAGAACAGTGTTGGGTCGAAGATCAAAGGCCCGCATCACGAGGATCGAGCGGAAGCTAAAATAGGGCTGCGCAGATTCGAGAAGAGAGCGAAGCGTCAGCGGAATCACTTAAGAGTAGTACGATCATTAATGAAAATTCGAGTAGGCGGGAAATGTTGCTGGTTGGACGAAGAGGGGGGAGAAGAGGCTCTCAAGGGCGAGTAGAGGCATTGTGAGGGGAGGAGACAGAGCCTGATATCCATCAAAGATCACAGGAATAAAAACAGGGAAGAAACACAATGAGACTCTGAGGGGACATAACTCTGGAGTTCAAGGTAAACGAAACGCAGCAAAAAAGCAGGGAAGCCACGGGGCAAACAGAAGAGGATGGAAAATTCCTGCTATCATGGTCGGCGAGGGGTAAAGAGTAAAGAAAAGGAATAGTCATGCTGAAGGGGAAAGTCCAGAGACCTGGGAAACTTGGAAAAGTGGGTGGCGCTCTGGAGGCAAGATGAAAGCACTCTATCTCCTCTTCGACACGGGAGGGTGGAGCCGGAATTTACCAGGTCAGTACCGCTGTGGACTCAGGGAGAGGAAAGGAACGTTACGGTAAGGGCAGTCAGAGAGTAGACATCGTGGATAAGGAATGCCCGGCGTGGCCCACGAACGAGAAGGATGGGGGAGGGACACGCCCGAAACCTGATTCCGGGGTGGGAAAAACCTAATGGTTAAAAAGTCAAGAGGCTCGAGGAGATGGCATCGGGAAGGCCTTACCATCCATCGCCAGGGAAAAAAAGGGGGATGAGAAGGAAAGTTTAGGCCACTATTCTGAGGGGGAAGTTTGTGAAGCTCCTGCCTTGGGAGGAAGGGAGGTGGTTACGAGGGGTCAGCCTTGGCTGGTGGTTCCTTCAGTGAGGACAACTTGGGGGTCGGAGAGAAGGGTCATTCGGGTATGATAAAGGGAATGGGGGAGGCGCACGGCCAGGATGTAAGAGAGGGAAAACCTAGCTCGATTCAGGCGGGTCCCTGGGAGTTCTAAAAAGAGAAAAAGGGTGATAGACGTTTCAGAGAAGGGCAGGCGAAAGAGACCCTTCTGCCACGGGGAGGGAAAAGTGCGAGTTTCCAAAAGAAGAGAGGTCTTTAAGGCTACTGGGAAGGATCAGATTCCTCTAAAGCTCTCAGGAAAAAGAATTCTGGGAGTTCCAAGAGACGAACTTCTCCCAAGAAAGAGGTCGTAAGAGGGTGGACGTGAAAGAAAGGAGTGAAAGAAACAGGACCATTACTAGGAAGAAGTGGAAACCGATGTTGTACGCGGAAGCTAGGGTACATTGTGGGAAATAGGAATTGGGAGGGTTAGGCTGCGTAAGGTCAGGTAGAAAAGTTCAGAAACGCGGCCCCCAAAATCAGGAAAGCTATCTTCTCGCAGAAGCAAGGCAGGAAAGAAAAAAGATTATTCTCGTAAGGCCAACAAAAAGGGAGCAATTAGAAGGAAGTGAGTATCAAGGGGAGTCTCACCGAGGTCAACGGAAAGTAGCCGTTCTTAGGCGAAAGCAAAAGAAAGGAAGGGAACTTATTGTGCATGATCAAAGAACAGAAACGGGGGGAGAAGAGGGTCATCAGAAGTTAAAAGTGCTAGATCACCGGTTCGTTTATCCAGGGAGGGGAAAGGCAATCTAAAAACCAAACAACTGATTAGGAAAATGAGAAATTAATTGGGGAACTTTACCTTGCGGAATCGGAAGTAAGGGAGGAAGAGGGGGAGGCCTGTAAGTCCACCGTCTGAGGAGTTTACTTTAATCGAAACAAGACTGGACCGGGGAGGCGTGCCTGGATGGAAAATTTACGAAAAGGGACAGGTGTCGGACTGGACCGACGGGGAGAGGAAAAGAAGCTAGAAGGCTGGGGAGCACTCCTTCGGGAAGTAGAAGGATGAACCGAATAAAGAAGAGTGTTCGTCCTGGGGGGACAAGGTACGGGCACATAAGAGGCTAGGAGAGGCTTCGGGGGGGAAGCGGGTTCTGCATGGCGAGAAAAGGGGGTGGGTTGCACCTGCAGCCACCAAAATGACGAGGGGATAGATGTCGCATCGTCGTAGCGGGGAAAATGAGGATAGGTTGGAAGGGGCCTGGTTGAGTTGCTGGGCGGGAAGGGCAGGTTAATGTAATCTCCTAGCCTGAGGAAAAAGAAAAAAAGAGAGATGTCGTTGGAAGGGATCCACGCCCGAAAAGAGTTGAATAATTATACAACTGTCGAGGCACTCGCGGGATTCCGTATTAAAGGGAACCTAACCTAATTAGAGGGAAAAAGAACACTCTTACCTGGAAGAGAAAAATTGCCAGACAGGTTTACTATCAGGGGTACGCTCTGCACATTGGAAGAGGGAAGGATTAGTCAACTACCGATGGAAAAACTACGGAAAACGAAGGGCAAGAGGAAAATATAATACTAACGGGTACCAGATGAGAGGACTTCAAGAACAGTACCGAGACAGGAGAAAAAGTAAGCGCTTGGCACAGAAGAGAAAAAAGAACCCAAGGACCAAGAGTCAACCGAAAGAAAGGCTAGAGCATTGAGAGTACCCTGTCTCCTCTCAATAAAAGTAGATCAACTTCTGCCGCATAACAAAAAAAAAGGGGGGTGTGTCTAGGGTTAATGAGTTGCGGAAATAAGAAGTGGGGCTATCGGAGGGCCAATTATTGACAATGGTCCCGAGGCAGAGGGAGAGGGGGAGAAAACGGACCCTAGAGGAAGGCTTCAAAGGTCGGTTGGGACCAAGGATTGTGAACTCTGACAAAAGGCCTGCACTTTCCTTGCATGGAACAAAAAGGGGGAGAAAACAGGAGCAATACGGATCACACGACGTGCGAGAAGTCGCTCGGTAGTGTCCGTCCGAGCGGAGGGACCGGAAACATATTATTCGCTTGAAAATAAGGAAGACAGTCAGATCTCTATCAAAACTCTAGGGAACAGAGGAGAAGGAAGAGAACTAATTTGGACACAGGGTTTGAAACGTCACGCTTGCCAGCTGTGGACTACTGATAGGAGGATTTGAGACCCATAGGGTCGTCTGTACGGTTTGCTCGGGAACAGAGGGTAGGTAAAATGGTCGATTTCGAGCGAATCAAGGGTGATTCGCTCACCCCCTCATGCTTGCTACTCCTAAACTATCTCTGCCGTACTCCCACAGACAAACGGAGTTAAACGCCTTCCGATCAATTCAAGCCTATCTACCTAGAACTCAGGGACCTGCCCCGTAGCGGCCCGCTGGGGATACGCTCGGGCCGGAGAGCTCATCAGGGAGGGCGGCGGACTTCACTCTCAACCGAGGGAGCGGAGGAATACAGGGGTGAACACCTAAGTTCTGCCCTGAGTATTCTCACGGCAAGTCAATCAAAGAATAAAGGGTCCCTGCAAAAGGCGAGAGGATGAGAAAGTGAGACGAAAATAGGGGACTAACTTGAGGGTGCCATCCCCTCTTTTCTGCTCAAGCCTTGTGAATTTGTCCGGGGTCACGACCACGTCAGACTCTATCATCGGGCATACCCAGTCAGGAAGAGAACTTGGCTGCGGAACATCTCTCCGAGGGGCGGGATGGGGGCAGGGGACCTGTCTTTCGTTCATGAGGATAAACTTTAAGCAAGGTGGAAAAACTATTTGAAGCCTCGTCCGCAAGTAACCGGAAGGTTTTGAACTGTTAAGGCTTAACAGGGAGGCTACGGAATCCCGTAGAAGAAATAGAACCGGACGCGGCGACTAGCAAACTGCCATCGACCGGGGAAAGGCAGTAATGCAGCAGGCAGGTCGCCTTTTTCCTACTTCTAGACGAGATCCGGGCTATTTGGGGAAAAGTTGGGAGTCAGCTCATGATCATCCAGAGTTTCTCAGCTTCTTATTATACTGCGCTGGGCGTTGGTCCTGAAGTAAAATGTCCTTCGGTCAACCTCTGGGAAAATTGGAGACTGGTGTTCCGGGAAAACGGAAAGAAAGCTCCCTGCTTTTCGGACAGACAGCGGTGAAGAAATCCGGCCGGGGGGGAAGATTGGACTTGAGGAAGCAACGTTGAGAAGGGGTTATATCTTCTCAACCGTTCTTCTTTACAAAGGGTACAGCAAGCATGGGGGAACTATATACTCTAAGAGCCAAAACTCATTCTGGAGGACACAAACTTCTGACCTTAATTCTTTCTAGGTTCATCTATCAGACATCCAAGAAGAAAAAACGGCTTAAGGATAAAGACAGGTAACAGGACCTACGCAAGGGGGGGAATAAGCCCTACCTCACGGTGTTCGAGAAAAAGAGTACTTTAACTCTCGCTGCGTACAAAGAAAAGAGGGGATGGGGTATCACTCCTTAAGCAGAAAGTAGTTGCGATACAAAGAACCTGTCTATCGGGCCTTGCCGATGAACACTTTCATAAATATCCGGGGGGGGAGTCGGGGCACACTGCAGAGAGTACACCTTTCTCAGTCCATTGTGTAAAATAATCTTCCTCCATTTGGATCCAGTTCTGTCATTCTGAAAGTTATGCACTGCCGGAAGTCCAGCAAGAGGATGTGGGTATATCAAAAATCACTGGGGAAGGAACGTCTCAAAAATCTAAGAGTTCTGAACTGAGGGGGAGAGAAATTGAAAGTTTGGGTGGGCAAAAACTGGTTCTGGTAAGATTCTCGGCCGCCTCTGCTCTTGCTTATCAGAATTTCCTGCAGGGAAGGAACTAACCTTCGATTTCCTACGCAGGAGTATGGCGGCGAGGTGACTGAGGGGAGCTTGCCCGGGGAGTAATAGTGCCGTCGAAAATGTTCCCAAGACAGTGTGAACCGTAGGAGGAAGGAGTAAAGTGTGGTCCTATCGACACTGAAATTCGTGGGGGCCTGGTCAAACACTGGGTTCTGGGTTAACACCATATGGGTTAAATACACCATGATCGAGTGGTCTACACTACGGCCAAACCAGGTCTATTTTCACTTTGGCAAAAAAGGGTGACAAAAGAAGGTCCCGGAACTGAGAACGTGTCGTTCCAGGAAAAGTTCAGTTAAGACCGACCTACCCGTGCCTTGGGCGGGTGACCTACTAGGGAGAAAAGGGTACATCAACATGCCTAAGAAAGCGGAAGCAAAATTCCCTCTCATTTAAGAAGGTAACGCGGTCCCGCGCATAGAGTCTCTAAAAGACAAACCGAACTCCCGGACAGTGTCAAAAGGGACGGGACGGGTACTACCGACATCATCGTCTAAAGCTGTATAGAGCCTGAAGCACTTGACACGGTACGTGCCAGCCAAATCGCATTATGATCAGGTTGCGGACTTCGTCCGATCGTCTTGGGAAGAGGATCTGTCCTGCCCGTGGACCTCAGGCGGGGAGATAGCGTCGCTGATACCGCATTCGACTGGGGTTGTTTCTGGGAATGGGGGGTCCTCGTCGCGAGGCCAAGGCGGTACTCATTGCGCCGGTAATCTGCCTGGGGGAGAACGCCAACCACAACGCGTGTAGAAGTAAAATATTCACCGAAAAAAGAAGGCCTCACGGAAAAAAAAAGCAATAGAGCCGGCCGCGCAAGGAGAAAAAGACCCAGGAAAGGGAGTATGTGGCAAGCTCGCCCAGAAGAAAGGAAACTGGAAGTCTGATAGCCTCGCCCATCAGGACCCCGTCACCGATCAGGCTCCTTAGGAGGGAAAACCAGGACATGAGAACTGTACTTCTCCACATTAGACGATGAGTCGTCTCTTACCGGAGTAACAAATTTAATCAAGAGGGACAGTCGTGAGGTATTAGGGTCTGGAGGCGACGCAAACTGCGCGCGACGACCCCCACGGCTAACAGGAGGCACCTAGGGGGAGTGTTAAGGACCGCAGATGACAGCGTAGGTTGAAATCCCTTCTTGGCGATCCATTCCCGGGGGGAGGTCAATGGAACGGCGGAAACTCAGGTAGTAACCAATGGAAGGTTTTGGATCAAGAAGGGGCCCACGTTAAAGATCATCCGGCATTTGGGCTTCTTGAGGAGGAAAGTTGAAGGGTCGTCTCGGGGAATTGTTCAAAACAACCAGGCTAAGACGGCTGTGGGGGGGTGGTCTATTACCTCAACCACGAAATAAGGGGAAAAAGAGACTGGTTGGGCCACGTCCGCACTTACCAAGGCAGCTCACTTAAGCCATTCTCGCTCCGGGGAGGGGTCCCGACGAAAACTGGCCGGCGGAGGAAAGAAGCACCGCTCGCTAGCTCCCGCATCTCCTACAAAGGAAGTCGCTCACAAAAGACCATCGATAGAGTGTTGCTGTCCGTCGTTCGCTGAACAGCAAAGGAAAACCCTGATGACAGGTGAGGATACAAATCGGCAGGCGGCCTCAACGGAAAAGGGCAACTATCAGTAGTACATCGTTTGTGCCCAACGAAGGGGCATTGGCCGGAGTCGGTTGTCGAGAAAAAAGCAACCGGCCGGTCGGGAAGGAAATGCACCTGCGGCGCTCAAAGGTTTTTCATAGGGCCAGATGAATCACGGGGAACGAGCACCGCCAGCGGAGGGGACGAAAGTCGTGTGAAAAAGGGATTTGTTGTCTCGACCGACCGGCCGACTCCTGAACTTGCCGGAGCAGACGGACCCGGGGTCTTTGGGAATCAAGAACTAAGGCCGTACTGAGTTTAGGACCGGACGGGGCAGGAGTCCAGAGTCGGCGCGCGCGCTGTGTTCTCTCTTTCCTGTCGCTCCCCAAAAAATTCTGTCACCCAGTCCAGCAGTTGAGGAGTATCAAAGCCAAATTGCAGGGCTCGCTGAACTGAAGGGCAAGGGGAGGGACGTGGACTAGCGCTACCGACGGGGGGGCGGCTAGGTCCTTTCAGTTGTTAATAAACAAGCCGAATGTTTAAGGAGGCCTCCGAAGCTGCAATGTCAATCCGCGGAATAGGCCTCGCTGTCTAAAAGGGGAAAAAAGATCTTGCCCTAAATTCATCCATTCCCCACGCGCTCAATAATGCTTCGCAAATCGGGAGGGTTCAGAATTACATCGGTTATCGTTTCCGAGCGGTGTGATGTACTACGTCGGACCTGTGCTTCTCCCTCCAGGATCCAAGGGGGGGGAAAAAAACGGTTTGGCTGGTCGAAGAAGTATAATCAGTAAATTCACGTGGATACCTCCCTGAAAGAAAAGGGGCTCTGATCACCTGGAGGAAGTCTCTTAGAGGATGTGGGCAGGCAATGTCGCAGGGTACGTTTTACGAAAGGAGAGAAAAAGAAATGTCTGTTACGTAAACGGTCCAGCTATTTTGGAAAGGCTGAGGCGGGTAGGACATCAGGCCGTCGGTGAAGGGACAGGTCCCAATGGCAAGTGGGAGGATGACGTATCAGGCCCGAGCGGTAGAACATCCTAGGGGGGGAGGTCCTGTAGAAGATCCTTAGAACTGGGGGCTGTAACGGTCATCTTGTTCATCTCTCGGGCATGACTTCACTAGTTAGGTAAATCAAGCTGACGGAGGATGGAAAAGTCTTAGCGACGTCGTTGGTGGTCTATTCTATCAGTGATCAATCCTGTCGTGAAGACTGGTTATATAACAGAATCGAGAAAACTTCATAAACAGAGGTAAAGACCTGGAAGCCCCATCGACACGTATGTCCAATAAACCCAGTCTAAGGTCAAGTCACGTACCTACCAAGACGCCTGCGGATTAAACTGCCGGCTATCATAAACGGCCCCGGCCCGATGGCCGGATCGGTCAATGAGAAGGGGAGGAAGGGCCGGGCTCCTTGCCCGTCCCGTGACGCTCGCGCGAAAAAAGCAGCCGGAGCGACCCACGGGAGGAGAAGTGGACGGTGAAGCGGTTAAGCCATGGGAGCCCCACACCGGGACGTAGGACACGCAGGGGAAAAAGCCCGCAGTGACAAGATGTACCATTAATTGGGGGACACCCGCCAGGTCCTCCGGGTGACAGGAAACAATGATCCCGAATCGGAATGTCCAGGACGACGCTGAAAACAAGGCATAGGCCCGCGCGCCCACCACGGTTTACAGGGTCAAAATTAGAAGGCGAGCGAGGTAAACGGGGGTGGCCCATTGTGGCGAGCCGGGAGGTCACGCTGCTCCCGTGTTGCGGCTGTATAATGGGTGGTCAAACGCGGTCTGGTAGTGGGCAGGGGGACGCGTCAACAGTCAGCTTCGAAAAATGAGCGTTAATACCTCAGATGAAATGAGTTGAAAGGGGAGTGGAAATCATGCCGACTCTTGGGTGGTCGTCAATTGCTCGTCCCCGGAGCCAAGGGGCGGGACAGTTGCCGAGTGACTTTAAAAAAAGCAAAAACTGAATTGGGCGTCACCAAGCTCAACGTCGACCCGGGACTTACTAGGGGTTGACAGGCCGCGAGAAAAACGCTTCTTTCGTGACGTAGAGAAACTAGTTGCTTCGACAAGAAAAAACTGTCAAAGAAGGGAAGCAAACCTATCTAGCGCCGAGGTTGGTAAGGGGTGAAACGAGATTAGCCCGAGTCGGGGGGGACTGTGTATCCGTTCACAAAATGAAACACGGGAAGAACATAGTCACCGAAGCTGCGAAGGACCTGCCACGTCGAAAGGGGAATCACGAGAGAAAACGAAGGCAAAAACCCCCGGCAGAACCTTGTATCCGCCGGTACAGCTCTCGCAAACGACAAAGGAGGTAAATGAAGAAGCCGGACGTTGGGGGCAGATGCAACGCAAAGCAGCGGGGGAGGGCCGCCGAACTTTCCAGTCAGGAACTCGTTAAAAGTTATGGAAAGGTAACGACAGCGAATCAAAAACAACACAACGGACAGAGAGATGATTTGTCAAGTACTAATATAAAGGGGCCAGGGGAGTCCTGACCTGTAGTGACCTGACAACCGCCTGCGTGGAACTTTGGGTGGAGGCCTTCACGGGTGCGGAAAAAACAGTACGCGGAGCAGGTGGGGGGCTGGAAACACGCTTGGAAGAGCGAGACCCTCGGAGAAGAGCCCGTGGGCGAGGCGGTCTATGCTATAGAAGGCGATGGCAGTACGGGGAGCGTCGAGACGAACTGAGGTGGTCCTGCATGGGAGAGGGGCACCAGGCACGGCTCGGGTCACAATTCCATCGCGAAAGAGGACAAATGCAGCTCATGCACTGCAGGGGGCGGGCGCCACCTAGTGGAACACTACGCAAGAACACGTAGGGCGCAGCGTAAGCGGGCCAGACCAGAACCTAGAAAGGAGGCCGTTCGAGGCCGAGAGAGTACTTCGAGCCGGCCCCCGAGATAAGCCGACGCACCTGTAACGGGCCCGGTCGGACGAAGCGCAGGGAAAACCT
>Ga0179593_1604621_pt1 | contig 11943 bp, 12 predicted proteins | sample CZODoug2_1_08_16_FD_185931 | JGI IMG/M metagenome (GOLD analysis project Ga0179593, IMG submission 185931) | Vadose zone soil fungal communities from Angelo Coast Range Reserve, California, USA - CZODoug2_1_08_16fungal (PacBio error correction) | ecosystem: Environmental > Terrestrial > Soil >...
GGCCCCGGGATCAGCGGAAAGGCTGGGGATGTAGCGTCCAAAAACTAAGGGGAAGTCGCCCAGGGAAATTTCCCGTGATTTTAGAAAAAGGAGGAGGCGACTGCAAGGCCAAGAGGAAAAACACGATTCAGAACTCGGTCAGTAAAAAAAGGAAAAAAGGCTCCACAAAAAGCGGAGGCCTCTTCAAGACCAGAAAAAGCAACGCGCCGCAGAAGGAAGTTGATCCAAATTTTGATCCAAAGCAATACAAGAGATGAAAACCCGATTCAAAAAATCAAAGAACCGACATCTATAAACTGAGCGCCAACAAAATCAAGGGAAAATAAAGAACCTAAATAAAGGAGGGTTGTGGACATAGAGGAAGGGGAAAGCAAGAAACAGCAACGGAGGGGGAAAGGGGTGGAATGTGAGCAGTGAGGGGGGTACTGGAAAGAGGGGTTCTTGACCCCCAAGAAAAGAGGAGGGGGAAGAATCCGGGGACATTGGCCTTCATGCAGGTCGGGGGATCCAACCGATCCGGGATCCTGGCGTAAGCAAATGGTGGAAAGAAAAGAAAACCGTCGACAGGACAGAGGAAAAGACAACTCACGCGAACGGAGGGTAAGAACGCAAAGAGCACTTTAACTATGGAGAATGCGGGACTGGCGAGCGAGGCCCGCGACTCTGGGATGTGGAGGGACAGCCCTAGCTTCCCTTAGCGGGGGGACGAGCCAATAGGAAGCGGAAAAAGCTCTCCGGCAGAAAAAACGAAGATGGGTGACCACCGACAGGGATGATCGAGGAAAAAAGGCGTTCAAAAAAGAGACGCGCACTCGCACATGCTTGGCAGAAGGGGAAAGGTTAAAGGCGACGTTCTAAAGCCCACTTCGGAAAAGAAGGCCGCGAGGGGAAAAATTCGCAGGTGAGTCGAATCTGTCTCAGAAAAAAGAAGCGCGGAAGGGCAACAAAAAAGAAACGCGGAAACGGCGTTAAAAGATCATCAAAAGATACGTCTACTTCACGGAAAAAGCGATGGCTCACCTGGCGAAACGGAAAGGCTTTGGACTCTACTCCAACAATCAGCGACTCTCATGGAAAGATGACAACCGAGATCGGAAAAAAGCGGCAAGAGGATGCGCGATCACGAAATCTCTCTATAAAGATGAAGAAGCGATTGCATGCGCCGTCAGTGACCAAAGGCAGAGGCAACGACATCGGCTGAATTCCTCGGGAAAGGTGGCGTCTTCTTCCATCTTTAACAAAGTCGAAAAATGGTGGAAGGCCGCTAGTGGGTAAGCCAAAGGAAAAATGAAAGTAGGGCTCCGCGTAAAGGCCAGCCACTGAGCACGTGACAGCGGTCGGTGGGAAGGGACAATAAGGATCGCCTAGAAGAAAAAGACCAGCGCGCGTATTCAAGGTAGAGGGGACGGCCTGGAAAAAGTCTAAGAAGAAGTTCAGTATCGACATGAAGCCTTAAATGAAAGGACGCTAAGGGTTCGAAGGGTGATACTTGGAAAACGGGTTAAGGAATGGAGGTTCGAACATTCGCTTGAGATTGTCCCAAACGCGCATGACACAAAGTTCGACTGGAAGAATCGGGGAGAGGGGGGGGGGCCGCTCTGTTATAAGAGGCTTTCAAAAAAGCTCCCACAGAACAGAAAAATCTCATGAGGCAGAGCCTCCGGAACGAAAAAATTAAAGAGGAGACGTCTTCTAAAAAAGAGGGATTACTAGGGAAACGTGTAATTGGAAAGGAGAATCGAACGTTTCTTTGCGGAAAAAAAGCGTTAAGGTGAAGTTGCGGGAGCGCCATGGAAGAAGGTAAAAAAGCGCCGGTGAGGAAGGGGAAGGGGGAAGACGGGATGGGAAAGTGTGGTGCGGTCGGAAGGAAAAGAAAGGTCCCATCACCGAAACACAGGAACGGACATTCCACTCGTACCTAAAAAGGGGCGGGGGAAGTTGTTTCGTCTTCCAGAGAGGGTAGGACCGAGGAAAGAAGAGTTAGGTTCGTGGGAGCAGGGGGAAGCGTGTGGTGAAGTCAAGGGGGTCGAGGGGAGGATCGGTGTGTCTTTGGCTCGAGCAGGTTATACCCTCAACGAGCGGGGAATCGAGGAGAACCGCAATTGAAAGGGGAACATTCGAGGGGTGGCTTTGCGGAGCAGGGGAGGAGGCTGCATTCGAGCTAAGGAGGAGGATCATTGTTGGGGGGGAGGAAACCGCCTTTTCTTTCATGTAGAAAAAAAGGGGAAAAAACCTGTGGGGAGAAAGGAAAGGTCCGAGATGCCTTTGGGGGAAAAAAGACCTTGTGGAAAGAACAGAAAACCGAAATGCCAGAAGTCGACATCCTTCGTTGTGAGGACGTGACCCAGAAAATTGGTATATGTGAAGAAAGCAGGGATAACCAGGATCGCGTGCAGGGTCATAAAAAACCGGAAGGAGATGCAATAAAAGAGATAGGGGGAGAGACGAATCTTCACCTCTACAATATGCGAAAGAAAGCCCAGTACAAAGTCGAATTCGCCCGTGATGCATGGGTCACGATGGTCGGGATCGATTCATAGATTGGTCAAAAAGTAAGGAATCCCCCTTGGGGAAAAGGAAAGTCAAAGTTTGAGACCTACAGAAAAAAACTGTCTCCCCAACGAAAGAACAACAAGTAAAGCCTCTTCAACACTAAACGAGTCCAAACGTCCATAAGTGCCTTTGAGGATTTGGGCTAAAGAGAGAAATTCACGTTTGGAGGGACCAATGGCGGTCAACTGTCAAAGAGCTCCGAAAAGGGAAGACGAAGTCCCCACATCTATAGACAGGAAAGGGAAAAAAGCCTACAGAAAAAAGGATTGGCTCATATATTGGACGCCAAAGGTCTGGCGAAAAAAGAATCCAGAGGGGCTTGAAGGTACGATCAAGGGGGGGAAATGGGAGGGGGTCTCCGGGGGGGAGGGCACGCCTCGGTGAGAGAAGACGCATACGGTTCAAAAGAAAAACGATCGGCTTGCAAAGACCACCTGAAGACGAAAAGACGGGGGAAAGAAGGATCCCCTGGCGGGAAAAGGGAGAACGTCAAAGAAAAAACGCAGAGAAAGAGAAAAAACATGCAGAGGTAGGGAAGATCGCCGGCAGGTGCCAGACGAACTGGAACATATGGGACGTCAGATCTCTGGACGGGAAAAAGGGGCTGGCCTTCTTGGAGGAAAAGAGAGACACGAGGGGACCTAAAGAAACGGCTCAAAGAAGAATTCACGGAAATAAAACCTGGTGCCTAACCAATCGACCGTAAAAAAACGAAAGACATTCTAAAGCAAAGGTTCGATTCTCAAAAGAACAAATGAAAAAGCCCGCGCTTGGGCTCCGGAAAGACAAGCGCTGGCGTCGATCGACAAGCAAGAGATCACTGGTCAATTTTAAAAAGGGGGGGAAATACCGGGTAGAATCAGAGCTTACGAGGAGAAAGGGCTCGAAGGCCGAAAACTGCGATCGAGCAGATGTCACCAAAGGGAAAAGGGCAGAGGAGGGGAAAGGAAAGATACTTCCGGGAGAGCAAAATCACTAGGACGCTCAAATGGGAATGAAGGGACGTAACGGTCGCAAAACGGATAGAAGTACTGAAAAAAAGAAACCGAAAAACAACGGATGAGAGGAAAAAGAAGAGTCTGAATGACCTTCGCACAAAAGGAAGCGAACCGTCGAGAGGGAGGAAATCATATCGAGCGTAGGGAGTGGTGGGGTGCTGCGCCTCTTTGAACTGCAACAAGGGGAAGTTCCGGACAGATCAGGACCGGTCGAGGGGAAAAAGACTTGAGGACCGCGGCAAAAAGAATCACTACGGTCCGGGGGGGGTTACTTGTAAAACTGCCTCGACGGCTGGGAGAGAGCAGAGAAGTCTTCCGTGAAGAAAACTGCCGTAGAAGATTGGAGAAGCGACAGGGGTACGTCCGGGAGGAAAGCATATGTGCTAGGGGAAGCAACGGTGTGTCATCGTTGGGTCTCGCCAGAGTTTCCGGGGCAGGTCACAAAAACAATTGGACCGCGAATGGGGCCGGGAGGATCCAGGGCTGCGGGGGCCGCGCGAGGATATCTAAAGTCCAAAGAAGGAAAAACGCGGCCCTTTGGGAGACCGAAGAGGGTTCACTACACTAGAAAAGAAAGGTACAGCGCTCCAGAAAAAGGCTGACTTCAGAGGGATACCAAGAAAACATGTGAGGGGGGGTCGTCGCGGAGTTTGGGGGGGGAAGGATCATTCGATTGCTTAAAAAGTAGATCAAAGCGTGGGAGGAGGGAGGGCCGAGCCGATCAATGGGGACAAGCTGCGGTCGGAGAAGAGGGGAGGGTAAAAAGAAAACAAGCAAACCACTTAAGGACACACCGTCGTACAGGTCGTTGTTAAGGGGGTGTCGGACAGGACGGTAAAGTCAAAAAAATCCGTGTATGGGGGGTGTTCGTGGTTGAAGGAATTGAAAAAAGTGTGGCAAAGATGAGTGGGAGCCGACGTGGCGTAGTCTTTAAGAGCAGAAGCATGGAGACGACAGGAGAGGCCGACGGCGCTACGCCTAATCAGCGAAGCAGCAATGGGATCACCGTGCGAAGGCTGAGAAAGGAGGGCTGCCGTTGACGAGTCAGGGGGGGTTCTCATAGGGGGTCCCCCCGTCTTCGTTTCATGTAATACGGGCAAGGCGGCACTCGGGGGGAAAACAGATTGAAGAAGGGGGCCTCGGTTCATAAAAGGGAGGTTCATGTGTATACATGCCATCAATAGAGCCGAATCGTGGGCAGGGAAGGGAAAAGCCTTCTTGGAGAGGTGAAGAGAGAACGGTGGCCCCTATCGCGTGAGGAAAAAAAATGAGGAGGAGAAGAAGACACTCGTCGGGCCCCGGAATAAGCGACAGTATTGGGGGTCACGTCCGACCCTCGCAAAAGAAGGGGATGAGGAGGAAGAAATGTGAAAGGGAGAGGAGGTTTTTGGGCAGGTGGCATGTACTAACAGGGCCCTGAGTTGAAGGACGGGGGAGACAGTTCAGCTGCAAGGGCAGCGGACCCCGGTGACGAAAAAGACTATACCTGGGGGAAAGAACGAAGCCGCGGGACAAAAACAATCATCGGAGCAAGGGTCAACAGATCCGCCAAGCAACCTCGTGCGGGAGGATCCGCCGCCGTCAAGGCGAAGGAGAGTCATCGGCTCGCACCGACAGAAGAGAGACCATCCAGATAAAGAAAGTAAAGATGCCTACATGCTCAAAAAAAAAGCAAATTGAGAGGGTGACGCCGGGAAAAACGCATTTCCGACACCAAAAGAGGACCCATCAAATAGGAGGGGATACGTCTTTGTGAGAGGAAGTTAGGGGTTACGTCGGGGGAGAGGGTGGATGAAAACCGCCTCATTCTCTAACTGCGCCGTTACGGGAATCGATCGGAACCGCAACGGCTATCTAGACTATCACTGAAAATCAAGAAAAACCGTCGACCGCGAGACCTTAAGAAACGCAGGGCTATACTCCCGGAAGGGACCGAAAACTTGGCCTGCGGAATGCGGGCTTGACGAGCTACATGCAAAGCTGTCCTTCTTGAAGGTACGGATCCGGCGGGCCATAAGAGCCGCGCAAATGAGTATCGCGAAGATGGGACTCAAAAAACTCAGATAAACAGAGCCACAACGGCCCGCGCAAATGCTTAATCAGCCCGTTACGCGGTCGATGTAGAGGCTCCGGCGACCGGGGACCGGCCAAACTAACTCAACCGATCTGGTCTAATCAACCGGCGAAAGTCATTGGGTGACAGGGAACCGAAAAAAAGAAATTACTCTAGCATCGAAGCGGTGACGCTTCTACACGAAACTGGAGAGGAGTTAAACCATTCACATGGAGGACGCGGCCAGGGCTGTGGTACCTCTACGCCAAAAACTCCGACTCTCGCGAAAAAACCAGGGAACGCGCGGAAAACACTCCAGGATCGCGATACGCTCCAGGGAAGGTGCGAAGGAGGCGCGTGAAAAAGAAATGCTAAGCCAAGAAGGAGTGAGTTTCGGGGGGGAGTCTCGCAATTAAAGAGCCGCTTAAAGGTTAGCGATGCAGCCATCATCCAGGAAGGAATTCGAGAGGTTTGCGGTCCGAAATGAGCCGGGCCCCAGCTTCCGCCGTTTGGGGGTGTGGGGGGGGGGGGGGGAGGGGGGGGGGGGGGGTGGGGGGTTGGGGGGGGGGGTGGGTGGGTGTGGGTTGGGGGGGGGGGGGGGGGGTGGGGGGGGGGGGGGTGGTTGAGGAGGGGAAGGGAGGAAGGGAGTGGGGAGTAGAGAGGGATGAGAGGGGGGTTAATGGTGACATCTGGAGAGAATCCGTCAGTTTGCCAAAGGGAAGGGCCCAAGAGGAGGACCGCATAGAACGAATCAGAGAGGTTCAGGTGTTAACAATAAAAAGTGAAATCCGTAGAAAAAGGAGGTTCGAGGGGCTGAATCTTCCTTTCAAGCGAGGCCAAAGTTGCGGAGATCATTGGGAATCACTGTCCGTGAAAGGAAAGCCGAGGCTATGGTGTGACGGTCTCCTTAAAAAAATAGGTTCCTAGAAGGCGCATCGGGTTTTTCTTCTCTCAAAAAAAATGGAGATCGTCCCCTAATTCGGGAGACGCCCGCTCGTGCGCCCGGAAAAACATCCGATTAAGACTCTCAAAATCTTCCAACGCAAATAAATAGTTCCATTAAAGTAGGAAAGAAATCAGCGATTTGGTCCGCCGTGCAGGGGACGTCTAGCGACTGTTGCTGGGCTTTTTGAAAAGGGGAACTACCAAATGGATCGAAGGGTGATGAATGGAAAGAGACGATCAGGCCAAGCGGCTTGAGGGAGGAAGATCCACGATGCGGGGGAGAGAAACAAAGGCGACCCCGCCTCAAACATTCCCCACCGATCGTAAACCAACCCCCCCCCCACCCCAAGAGAGATTCGTTGGTGGAGGAAAGGAAGGGCGTCACATCCCCTAGTAGCCAATCCCAGGTGAGTGGGATCGACTTAAAGCGAGTGGGGGGATTGTCGACGATGAGGTAGTCTTTGAGGGCTGGCGTTAACCCGTGACAGCTTGTATCGGCTCGAAACGTCCAAGAGAGACAGGGGTGCTTTGAGGCAGTGGGAAAGGAGTCCGTTGAAAGGAGATTGCAATTTGGGGGCACGTCTTGGGAAGTATCAGGGACCTGTTCTTGATCGTGCGTCAAAGAAAACGGGAAGAGAAGACCTGGACATTGTGCATAGCCAGTCGACAAAGAGACACATGCCATCACTGGAGATTAAAGTCAGAGTTGGAGGGCGGACGTGAAATAACAATCCGTCTTTGGGGCCCAGAGGGGATGGGCATCTCTCTCAAAAACGAGGGAAAGAATAGAACCACTCGCGAGGGGACAATGATCATTGAAAAAGCACGAGGATACAGAGAGGGTAAATAAAGAAACTCGCAAAAAGAATGCTAATGAAAAGTGGATGCATGTACTAAAGTCCGACTACTGGAGGCACAACTTGCGAGGGCCAGGAATTCCAAGGAATGATGTAACCCTTTTGACGCACGATGAGGGGAGGAAGACCGGGTAGGCGCCCCCAACTGGAGCCCCAATGAACTCAGGACCGGGGAATGCGCACTTCTCAAAAGCAACTTAAAAACTGGGAATGTGCTGAGCATACGCGTCAGAAGACGCTACCGAGGAGTAAGACTAAAAAAAGACCATCCCCAGAGAAAGGCGCCGGTTACAGCCTAAGACCCGAACCTAAATACAATGAGGAAGGGGAGCTGGGTCGGGCGAGAAGACATCCCCAGCAAAAGGAGGGACGGGGTACGATCGCGTGGGGCGCAAGTGAGGTTACAGGGGGTGATCTGATAAACCTCCTAGGAGCTCCGACAAGTTACAATAAGGGGCCTGCTCGTGAAACTTCAGAGGGAACTACTTCTCACCGCGGGGAAAAAAGTCGACAAGGAAACAACGAAACTGATTAAAAAAAAACACGAAAAAGATACTTAAAAAAAAAAGGACGAAGCTTTCAATGAATAAGAAATGTTGCGACGCTAGTGTGAAGAGCTGTGTTATAGCTTGACGACTGAGCGGGAAACAAAATAAAGCCTGTCTTTAAGAAATTCGGGAAGAGTATGCCACAAACTCCTGCGAAAAAATCCTTAGCAAATTGCTAGGCATGACGAAGATTGGAAAAACACTCCCGACACCGCCGATGCCTTCAAAACCCGGCGACTTCAACCAACAAACGACAAGCGGCTTGGAGCACGGGTCGAGTAGAAAAGGACCGCCCCACTTCGACCCAAAAAGGGTCTAAAGGAATCACGCTCGGGGGAGACAGAAAACAGCAGCAGGTTGAAACAAAAAGGGGACCAGCGGACCTAGGGCTGGGGCAGATCCCTTCTTGGAGAGGAGGGGGAAAGAGAGATCCGGCATGGGCGGCCGGAGCTGGAAGCTGTTGTTCAAAAACCTCTACGCAAAAAGGCTCGTCCCGGTAAAAGAGAGGATCCGCAGAAAGGGTCGATCAAAAGAGGCATTTCGCTCGATCAAAAAAGAGAGGAACAACAACACGGTGATGAGAAAAAATTGTATGCCTGTCGCGCACTGGGGGAAGAGGCTACTAAGACCCTCGGAGGAATAAATCGTCCTGGGAAAGAACCGTGTTGGGGAAAAAAAGGGACCAACATCAGGGAAAAGCTCCTGCCAGATCTGACGAGGAAGGAAGGGAGGCCGCGCTCGTCACAGAAGTGAAAAGAGACTAAAGCAGGGAATCACGAACTGGAAGGGGCGGAGTTCACATGCGGTCTGCAAGGAGGGGAAAGCGTTCGTAGCCAGGGGTAAAAACCCCGCTCGGCAAAGAAGAATTGGCGGAGGCGGTTCTCAAAGCCGTTACTGTAAAAAAAGGAAGGGGCGGAGGAGGTCGCCGGGGTAGGGCCAGTCGGTCGGTCCAATGTCGTATGTCGAACGCGACGGGAGGCAAAGATCGCCCGAGCTGGCGCGGAGATAGCTAAAAGGTCCGTCCAAAAAGAATGGGCACAGTAAAACAGTACCTCACTCTACGTCGTACTCCTTCTTCATGGGAGGGATATTATTACCAGCAAACATGTTGCAGGGGGATCGCGGCACGGGTTTTTGTAGGTAATCATTGGTACCTCAAAAGGGAGAGGTAGCGAGGGAGGAAGGGCTTTTCCCGAAGCCGAGCCCATTTGGAACTGCGGTCGAGAAAATGCGGGGGGGGGCCATCACAAAACCCCGCCATACTGAAGCCCATTCAAAAAGTACCGGGGTCTAGACGATGTTGAAACAAGGAGTGGAAAGTGTTTGAAAAAGAGGCGCCAGAGATACCCTAGGCCGAGTGGTATTTAGATGTTCGTGAGTTACATCGAGGGGGGGAAATTCTGGGTACTTTGTCATGGTAGAGGTCGGAGCATCTGGCGTCAGCTAGCAGTGAGGGGCCGGAATAGGTTAAGAACCGTCTTCCGTGCCCGGAGAATTGCTTTGGCGAAAGGCCGGAATGATCTTCGGGGGGGAAAGTGTGGGAGACCGCGTCTTCAAACAGCGTATCGGCGAAATGAGCGAATCGTTCTACCGGGTTCACGGTCGAGACTATAGCCGAACCCAGGTCGAAAAAGAAAGGACAATCTTTCACGGGCCAAAACGTCGTTTTTGCGGGGACGTGAAAAAGCCCATCGAGGGGTGAAGAGCGTGACAAGATGGCATCTCTCTCACAACACAACAAAGGAGCGATTCCCATCCTAAAAAACTCGGGGCAACCCGGAAAGAACAAGACGGCGTGGGAGGAAAAAAAAAGAAAAAACGAGATGGGGAGGACCTTGAGGGAGAGAATACGTGATGCTGTATGCCAAACGAGAGGGCGTAAAGGGGAAAAAATCTCGGAGTTGACTCAAAGACGGTCCGATAAGGACTAATACGCGGTAAACCTATGATCCCCAGCCCTGAAAGAAAAAAGGCGGCACACTGAGAACGTGACGTAAGGGGCCTGGAGCTCATCGGGTACGTCCGCTGTCAGCTAAAATGCTCGAGCAAAAAAGAAAAAAACGAGTCATCTGGGAGGAAGAATCTGAGAGCCAAGACGATTTTAACGGAGAAAGTAACCTCAATAACTTCATGAGGGTCTGGGACTGCGGCAGGACTACAACAAACCAATCCCCCATTTTTTGGGAATGGGGTAAGGGCTGGAGGGGGTTTCTTAAAAAACCCCGGAAGAGGGGAAGCTCTCCTACCAAGGTCCACTTGGATTCGGAAAAACCTACTTGGACCGATAGAGAGCCCTGGCTTAAGCAAATCGAAAGCCCCAGAGAATCGTACGGCCAAGAGGAAAAGCACCTCACATGCACGGCGTATGCCTACTCGCCGAAAAAGAGGCTGAAAGTGTACTGGGGCGTGCGTAAGAGCGGCTTTCAAAAGGGGGGAATCTGGAAAAGGGAGGGGGTGTGGCCGAGCCGAATAAAGCCCGAGCAAAGAAGGCGACTTCGGGGGGATCCGTGCGCAGTGGCGTCAGGGGAGCAGATGTAAAGAACACAGCCTTTCAAAACCAGTCAAAGCGACCGTCAAATCCTCAAATGATGGAAAAACCGGCCGTACGGATTCGCAAAAAGCCTCCGAACTTCAAAAAATGGGCATTCCAACAAGCGCATAGGGGGATGATCGAAAGGCAGCGATGCAAAAAAAACCTACCCGCAGGGAGAAGGGGCAGTGGCGTTCACACTGTGGAAAAAGAGAAAAAAACTGCGATCTATCGGGCGAAGGCACGGGACGCCGAGATGGGCCCGGCTGGGGGATGCTGCCACTAAGGAAAGAATCTCGCCCTTCCAAGCAGATGATCAAAAGGAGATACTCCGCGGCAGAAGGAGTATCACAGAAATCTCTCTAAAAAGGAGAGGATTTCTTTGATCAGATTGACCTCTCGCACTGCCGATTCTCTGGCGCAGTAAAGGGGGAAGGGCTAGCGTCGTCGGGGGAAAGTACACGCAAGCGCCGGCCGAAACATCTGCCCGATCGATCCATGGGAGCGGCCGTCGATCGGGGTCTTAGTGTCAAAATTGGGAAGGCCCTTACTCACGACGGTTCCAGAGGAGGGGGGAAACAAGAAAACTCAATAAATGAAAGACGTTCTTCCGGTATCCCGAGAGGAAGAAAAGGGCCCGAAGTGGCGTGATCAAATACGGCCTGGGAAAGTCAGGTAAGAGTGTTGATCGCACAGGTCATAGAAGGGGTGTCAACAGAAAAACTTTTGAGAGGGTAATCGCAAAGGGACGGGGGGGCCCGCTCGGAGAGGAGATCGCAAACCAGCCGACCGGCAGGTTCAGAAAAGCTTCAGAGGCACGCGCAAAAAAAAAGAAAGGAAGCGCGCCTTAATGCGTCGATAGGAAAAAAAAAGGCGCCTTGAAACATGAGAGGGCCGAATTTTGGAGGGGCTTGAAAGTCCGCCAGGGACCAAAAAAAACTCGAGTAGCTGTCGTCGCAATTCACGATAAAGCTGCGGTCGGAGAGCTGACTGGTAGAACAAAAGTAACCCCCGAGCAGACACATTCCCAAAAGATCGTACCGTCCAAGAGCCTTGTTGAAGGGCCATTCGCCAAAGGACACAAAACCGACGGAGCCAATAGGGAGCATTTTAGCATTTAAAGCGAAGGGGAGCTCAGATTCTGGGGAGGGACGGTGTAAGAAAAAGGGGGAAGCGAGCATCTTGGCGAGAAAGACGTGACGCGGACATTGGCTCACCGGCCAAGTCCGCTGGGGTGGTAGGCAGTGGGCCGCGGCTGAAGGAAGCGTTTGTCGGGGGAAAACCCGTCCTTCGTTCATTTCATGAAAAAACAAAAGGGGCTGAAAAGAGAACAGTGAAGACGGCAGGCCCGGGCATCCAGTCGAACTCGTACAGGAATCGGCTACCATCCCTTGTTGAGAGGGGATGAACGTGGAACCAAGCCTTCTTGAAGAGTATCCGGGCCCCGAGCGAGGTGGGC
>Ga0179593_1425356_pt1 | contig 11942 bp, 18 predicted proteins | sample CZODoug2_1_08_16_FD_185931 | JGI IMG/M metagenome (GOLD analysis project Ga0179593, IMG submission 185931) | Vadose zone soil fungal communities from Angelo Coast Range Reserve, California, USA - CZODoug2_1_08_16fungal (PacBio error correction) | ecosystem: Environmental > Terrestrial > Soil >...
GAGGGGGAATGGAACAACGCAGTTTCACACCAGAAGGGGGGACGAAAAAAAATGAAGAATCTCATCGGGGGACCGGAGTTGTATAGGACGCACGTCCTCGGAAATAAAGTAAAGGGAGCCAATGGAACAAACTGGTTTTTTGGGGGAAAATGCAACCCGGGGGGTACATATGGCCACCATGGCCATCGGTCCCCCCAAAGGGGAAAGAAATCAATGTGGTTATAAACTTCCATTAACGAACCGGGGGATTACCAGTAGAGTCCGAATCAGACGAGGGGAAAAAGGGCTTTTTTGTCAACAAAAGTTGCGCCGTTCACTAGCACCTTCACAAGCAGGCCTGCACATGCGAAAAAGCCTTAAAGTTTGGTGACACGCCCACAGGAGGCGCCATGCCTTTTTGAAAGGACCCCACACAAACGGGTTCTGGCGGCACAGCACTGGGCGACAACAAAAAATGAAAGAAGGGAACCTTGAACGATAGTGATGAGAATAAGGGGGATCGTAAAAAAATGATAAAACATCCCAGGGTCCCAAACGAACGAACACTCGGGACGGTAATACCTGGCAAAAGGCCGTGGAGCAAACAAAAAAAACAAAAAGAAAATGAGCGGCGGAAAGAAAACAAAGACCTGGGAAAACCGCAAAAAGACTGGCCTCCACTTGGCGGTGCAATGAGAAAAACGAAGAAAGTGATTGCCTTGGACAAAAGAACAGAGGCACTGAAGAACTCTTAGCCACCAAAGAAAAAATCGAAGTGGGGGATGAAGCGACTGGTTTACTTGGGCAAAAAAAAAGGAAAATCAACCAAGAAAGGTGGCCTGCGTTCTTTTGGGATCAAAGATGGTGAACTTGGGCACCGCAAAAAAAAAAACAGGGTGATCAGCAAAAGGGGAGGGAGGAGAAGTAAATCAGGGGACCGAACCATGAAAACTACGAAAGCCAAAAGGGAAAAAAAAAAAAAGGGATCGGGGCCGGCAGGATCAAGGAAAAAGGGGGGGCTATACTGAAATCAGGACAAGAACGAATCTTAAAAGCTGAAATTGCCCAAAAAAACGCACGAACGTAATTCAGCACGGCTCGATCCAGGTGGAAAAACGAGGGGTAAACCAAGAACAGGCAAAAGTTTCAAGCAACAGAAGGGATGGGCAAGGGAACACCTTAAAAAAACCAGGGTGACAAGGTGAAAAAGGGAGAAAAGGGGGGGAAAACGGGGCAATCTATCAAGGGGACCAACTGGCAAGGTGACCAGCTGTTGTAGCATTGGAGTAGGAGACAAGAAAAGGGGAAAACCAGAGACCCTTTCAACCCAACTGAAAAAAAACTCAACAATCTCTTTGAGAGAAAAACAAAAGGGGCGCTTCGTCCAGGGGGCAAAAAGGCAGTGATGGAAGTGGGGTTCAACTAGCAATAGACAAAACTCGGAATATAAAGGGAAGAGAAAGTCCCAGCCAAAGAAACTGGTCACCCGCAAACTTGGGGGGGGAATGCGAGGGGATAGAACTTAACCAGGCGTTCCCGGTAAGATTGGCTTGGAAGCGCCGCGGGAGGTGTGAATCTGGCTGTCGAATACGGCGTCGGTTGGGGGTTTCACGTCAAAAACGTGAGCAGGATAAACCTGGAGCCTGGTCAGCCAGCAACGAAGGAGTTCATTGACAAGTCACTTTAAGCGCCAGCGGAAGGTGGAGCCGGGGGATCGAGAAGACCGGTTTAAGTCGGGAGGTGTGCTGCCTGGGAGCGGGGGGGTAAGAAAGGGGTAGTCACTTCGGGGAAATAGAGGCATAATCCGTGTCTGAGACGAAGAAAAAAAAGGAACGCAAATACAGCCAGACTTGGAGATATGAATTCAACATCTAAACTGATCAAAAGTTACTGGACCTAGTGAGGGGGGACGTTGTCAAATAAAAAAGAAAAAAGAATGGGGGGTGGGGGCAACTCCCAGGAGCCCGCGTTAGGGTCGAAGGAACGGGCTTATGAAAACAAATTTAGGGGGTTCTTTACCGGGGAGGTGGAAGCATCAAGATGGGGTGGCCGCTCCCTGGGCCCCTAAAAAAAAGTTTTGTCCATCCACCGGGGGCTGGAGAAAAAAAGGAATGAACAGCGCCGAAATGAAAAAGAAGTGGGTTGTTTTTCATCCTTTGGAAACCAGAACACATTGAGTAAAGGGCCTCCAAGCGCGGGGTTGGTAAAAAGAGGTGGAGGCACGGACAAGCCGACTGAGCGCCTCGCAGGTTTCAAAAGGCGCCAAGGAGGGGAAATTGTGGTTCCGGGAGGGGGACGGAAAAAGAAGACTGAGCGTTCGGGAGGAGAAAAACGTGGCCTTGGAAACAAAAGGGGAAAACAACAACACTGGGGCGCTCTTTCTGGGGAAAAGGAACCTGTATAAGCGGGGGTTTGGCCCCTGATGTAACCCTTGGGGGGACGAGAAAAAAAAAGGACTGCAAGGGGGGGGGAAAGAAAAAGGGGGGCCTAAAATTTAAAGGGTTAAAAAGCCGGAATTGAGTTAGAAAGCAGCCAAAACAAAAAAAGTGAAAAATCTGGGAGAGGGTGAACCGACACAAAAGAAAACAAGGGGGCAAACAGTCCTGGTGTGCAATTTGAAGGGTGGGGGAAGACGGAAACCGAGGGGGCACCGGGCATCTTTTGTAGCTGGGGGAAGTGGGGGGCCGGGGGGGGGGAAAATCGGGATTTAGCTTTGGGCCCACGGGATTTTTCAGAGTGTGTGGTTGGGAACCTCACAAGGGGACCAATCAAGTGGTGTCCAGGGGGACAATACAAAGAAAGAACTGGGGAAAGAATCAGATAGATCGGTTTTTTACCGGCAAAAGTATCCGGTCGGAAAAAGGGAGAGGTTGGTTCTTAAACAAAGAGAGGGGTTACGAGAAGGAGGGCTGAACCTCATTAGCCAGAGAGAAAAAAAACAAAGGAAAGAAGAAGATAGATAAGAAGGGGAGATCTCTCAGTCAGTCTAAGACAACAATAAAACAAAGTAAGGAAAAAATCCTGGGAAAAAAAAGATGTGGGTACAGGTTCCGATTTGGACAGAGAGAGAGTTGGGGGGGGAACAGACAGGGTAGATGGTTTGGGGACACAGGACACCAGAGGGAAATCGTCCAGAAAAAGTTGGGGGGTAAAAACAACCCCGCCAACACTTCCATCTAAATAGGCAACGCTACAATGGGGAAAAAACACAAAAAAGTCGAAAAAGTGTCACGGGTGGGGGAAAAAAAAAAAAAGCAAGACCTTCGCACACGAAAAGGGCAAGGAAAGGAGGAAAGGGGAAATTGGAAAGGGGGGGATCATCTTACGATTGTCAAGAGTTTCGCTGCCAAGTACAAGGAAAGAGATCGCTAGAAGGCCAAAAATCTTCTATAGTTTGGTAAAGCGCACGAACAAAGCAAAAAAAATCAGGGGGACACAAAATGCCTTTGTCAGGACGGAGGGACCAAGCCAGGCGTGGATAAGGGTGGGGGAGTGCAAAAAAAGGGAAGTTGGGAAGGGCTAAAAGAAAAACGATCAGAGTTTTAAAAAGGACTAAAAAAAAAAAATGCCCGTTGGCCTGAACTAGAGGGAGCGGGGGGGAAGGCGGCTGAAAAAAGAAGAAGGTCCAACTCCGGGAACAAAGGAGTGGGGGGAAAAAGTATAGAGTGTGGTGGGAAGGAAACAGAAAAAAAAAAATGCATGTGTTTTCTATCGCTGAAGCGAATCGTCATCCCCTCCGTACCAAAAGGGAAGGGGGGGAACGTAAACGGAGTGGATCAACTCACATTCAAGGAAAAAGGGGCGGAGAGACGGATGCTGACGCAAAAACCGAGGGGGGGGACACCCAAGCCCTTTGCCCCTTCTTCTACAAGGGAACTTCAGGGGAAAAATCCAACAAAAAAACTAAAGGAGCTTGTGCCCAGCCAAGGTGACAATTAAAGGGGGCTTGAAAACCCTGAGCAAAGGCATAAAAGGGGTCGCTCCACCCAGTTAATTACGTGGGGGAGCCAGGGGTCAAAGTATCCAGGGTGGGATGGGATGGGGGGAGGTTGTTGCATCTCCTCCCTGGTCTTTCAGCGGGCTGCTTCACAGTTAGGAGTACCTTTGTTACCTGGATCCCCTTCGTTCGCCAAGGTCAGAGAAAAAAGAAAAAAAACTCCTGACCGTAAAGACAACAAAAGGGAAAACAAATACGGATCACGGAACAAACGACCGATGGACGAGGAAGTCCGAAAGCAGTTGCCTTACCAAATCTTCCTTCTAGTCAGGGACTTATTGGTATTGAACAACACAGCTCACTATCGGGAAAGCAAAATTTCAGGAAAAAAAAAGTGGAATCCGGGAACTTAGGGGCAACCTAGTTCTATGAGAATCAAGAAACATAAACAACACTTGGGGCTGAAATCCTGAAAACCGGGGGTTCGAAGTGGGGGGGCTTCCAGGTCAAACTTGTGGGAAGTGACTGGGGGGGTGGACTTCACCGAGAAAAGGGGGTGGACCCCAGAAAAAAGAAGTCCGCGGAATATCGAGGAGGCTGCATGCCAAGTGTGGGTTCAGGCAGTAGACATCATCACTTCCAACTCGGAGATCCTTTATTGTAGAGGGTACTCGTCACGGTTCGGGGTCTGGGGGGTCATTGTATACCTGGGCCCCCGTTTCTTAATATTGTTTAGGGCCACTGCCACAAAGCCGCTGCGCATAAACCACGACTCGAAGGCCGTCTTGTGGGCAACTCACAGTCCAGAGTCCCCTCGGACGGGCTCCCCGATCCCGCGAAACGTCCTGCGCTTAATCCCCTGCTTGTCACGGGGAAAAATCTGGTTTTAGTTTAAAAGGTTGTCACCCACGAATTTCGAGAGCAGGTTAGAGACTGAAAAATTGGGAAATAATGGACGGGAAGGGTACAGTACAGTCAAAAGATTAAACGTTGGAAAGTAAGACAAAATGTGCCGGTTTCTGGGGGACAAAGGGGAATGGGCGATCCGAGGAAACGAAGACTTACAGAGCGGGCATGGGTGCCCAGGCAAGTCAGCTGGGCCAATGGAACCAGTCCCGGTCTGGCCCGGCTGTGCATCAGGAAAAAGGGGGTGGTATGAAGAAGTGCTAAGACAGGATTTCCCTTTGGGGGATCACCAGGGGAGGACACACGGTGGGCCCAAGAGGGGGTGACGAGCGCTAAAAAAAAAAATAAAATCCTCAAAGGTGGGGAACCTGAGGGATTGGAGGGGGTCATTTCCTGGGGGACGACACTGAGCTCCTCACCATCAAGACGAAAAATCAAAAAAAAGGAACCGGGGGAGGTTTGAAAAGAAAAAGGTCAAAGAGGAACGGATAAAGAGGAGTCGGAAGGGGAAACCGGGGGGGGAGGACTAACGTTGCCCCTGACAGCAAGAACATGTAGAAGAAGGTCCCACCCGAGGTCTGCTTCAAGAATTCAAAAAAAGCGAAGGGACAACAGACGCAAAAAATGAAAGCGAGTTAACCTTCCATTGGCACAAAAAAAAAAAAAAGGTTGTCGGTCAAAAAGGGGGTGGTTTTGGGAGGGGATGGACAAGTTCTCGATGCAGATCCGAAAAGCAGGAAACATTCAACGGAAGCCTTCTTTAATGTTTGTTTTTGAAACCCACGAGAATCCACCAGCAACAAATCAGTGAAAGTGGAAACGCTGAAGGGGGCGCAGGAAAAATAACAAAAAGTGTAAAAGAGGGGGGTCGTGGAAAGGACCGAAACAAGCTTTGGCAAAGGGGAAAAAAAGCTGGCGAAGGCCGTCGCACGGCGCAAAAGGGGGAACAAAAAATGGAACCAGGGCAAAAAATCTGGCGCTGAAAAACCTCATATTTCCTGAACCCGAAGGGGGGAGGGAAAGAAGATGAAAAAAAGCAAACCAGTGATGCCTTTGAACTCGCAAAAAATGCCGTTAGGGGGTAAAGAATACAAGCCGGGGGGCGGTTTCAAAAAAAGGGGAACAGTGTGCAGTTTGGGGGTTTCCGGACTAAAGAGGGGGAAAAGGATCACTCCTAGCGACAACCGGCGCCTCGAAAGCTGAGGAAAGGGGGAAAGAAGACTTGCAATTGTGAGCCCTCTTGGTGGAAAAAGCGGAAAAAAGAAACGAGGATAAAAAAAAAAAAACCAAGCCTCAAAAAAAAAACGGGAGGGAAGGAAAGATGGATAGTAGGGGGGGGGGGGGAATGGGGCAGCAGGTTTGTGAACCCCAGAAGAACGGAAGGAAATGCTCTCAAAGAAATCTGCAAAACTTTTAAATAAAACTCAGGGGGAAAAGGAGAAGAGACGATCAAGGCGGCCGAAAAAAATAACAGTGTATACTGGGTGGTAACCCGCAAAAGAGCGGAGTAAGGGGACAGAGAAAAACAGCCGATCCTTGCCCCGGACCCATCACTGGGCAAGAATGACATGCCGAACGAGGGTAGGGGTGGGGGGGGAAACATAATATGACAGAAAAACAGACGTTTTCAAGGGGGGGGGTCTTTTTGGGGCAACAAGGGGCAGGCGCCGGTCCAGCCAAGACGCAAGTCGTGCATCGCAAGGACCGAAACTTCTTATAGAAAATCAAAAAGTGAAATTAAAAAAAGGGTTAAGGAGCATTCCGATCGTGGGGGCACACTTCTACCAACAAAAAAATTGGGTATTTCGGGAGTAAATTGGGTCACGAAAAACTCAAGAAAGACTGAAAGACTGGAAAAAACTAGGGAGGATCTTGCAAAGGAGAGAACTTCGTTACGCACAACAGCGGAAAAAACGAAACGGAGGATTAAAATGTCATGTGGCAACACACACCCCCCCTTTCTCACTAAAAAAAGGGAAAGACGAGAGCGAGAAATGTGTAAAAAAGAAAGAAAAACCGCAAATCAGGGCCCCTCGCGTTGCAAAATTAAGTCCAAACGTGGGGGAAAAACACCTGGAAGGGGGGGCAAAAAACAGGGGAGTAAACTAAAAGGGCCAAAAAAAACCAAAGAATCGAGTGAGGCTTTCCTAAGGAGAATGGTTGGGGGGGGGGAAAAAACAAGTATCCATCAGTGTGTTACTGAGCTCTGTGGTCTGATGGTGGAAGGGGAAAAAAAGAGAAAACGACGCAAGTCTTGAAGCCCCTGCAGGGTGAAAGGCTCGTAAAAAACTTGGGAAAGTACCCCGGTTAAAAAGACCAAAGGAAAGAAAAGACCGGAAGCGGAGCAATGCTAAAAAAAAAGAAGGCTAAAACTCAAAGAAAAGAACGGAAGTAGTAAAAATAGAAGGGGCCTGAAAAAAAAAAGCAAAGATAAGTAATTTCGGCTCAGGAATACAGAAAAGAAATCCATTTCACCCAGAAACGGGTTCAAGGACCGTGAAAAAAAAAGGAATTTGGTACAGGGTCAAAAAAAAAAAAACCAGGGGAAAATCTCCGGGTGAAAACCGTATTGAGAGACAGCAGGTTCGAAAACGGGGGGGGGGAAAGAGAAACCAGGGGAAAGGGGAAGGAAAGGATTGGGAGAGCGAATTGGCGGGAACGAGGGATTGGGGGAAAAGCAAAGTGTTACGGCCCCTAAAGAAAACCCCCAAAAAAAAACTGGGCAAAAAAAGGAGCGGGTGTACTGAAAGAAGAAAAAAAACAAAAGGGGGGTCGCAAAAGGAGGGAGTCAGATCTGATTGGTCACTAGTACAAAAGAATCAAGTCCCCGTAGTACAAGTACAGGAAAAAAGGACACAAATAAAAAAAATTGTACGCATTCATCCGCACACGTGGGTGACATGGGGCGGAAGGAGAGTCCATCGTCGTTCCCTAAAGAAGGGGGAGACCTGGGATTCACTACTGTTGCGTGAGAGGACGAGGGAAAAAGGCGTCAGGGTGGTGCACTGACACGAGCACGACGGCAAGATGGAAAAAAAAAGAAGAAAGGGGTCCCCCGGGAAAGACGTTACTTGATCCGGGATCAGAGACGGGGGGGGAGAAGGGGGAAGGGGACAGGGAAGGGAGAAAGCCTGGGGATCGAGGGAAGGGTTCGAGCAATAGCCCCCTGTCAATTCAGAGAGAGATATAGTAAAAGCAAAAGAAAGAGAGACGGGCTGGGGGGGGGGGGGGGGGGGGGGGGGGGGGGGGGGGGGGGTCAAGTCGTCCCAGAATGGTAGCAAAACTGAATGCGGCTTCTCAAGTTGAAGCCGGAGAAAAACACTGGGGGGGACGGGTCAAAAAGAAATAAGGGGGTCAAAACCCCCGAGGACCCGAATGGGCCGGCGATGACAATTTCGACCGGGAATGGAGAACAACGTACAATCGGTTAGCCGCTCCAGGGGGAGGGGGAGGTCCAAAAAAAAAAAGAAGGAATTCAGAACCCACTCTGCTGGGAAGGAGGATCATCGCGAAGGAAGAATGGCAGTTGGTGAACCACTTTAATCAACAGGAAGAACGAGAAAAAAGGGCCAAAAAAGCTCCTGGTTCCATGGGGGGGTGGGGGGGGAAACAAGGAAAAAGGGTCATCTAAAAAAAAATGGCGGGCATTCGAGTGCAGAGGGAAAAAAGAAAAAAAGGTAGGAAGGTAAGGATGAGTTCTGGGAGTGAAAACAAAAAACGAACCAGGTTCTGGAAACCCAATGCCACTGTCAAAATCAGGGGAGCCTCGGGGGGAAAAAAAAAGCAAGAAAACAAACGGATAAGCTGGGGTTTGCCCCCTGATGTAACAAGGGTGGGGAGGGGAAAAATAAGAACTTGAATCGTGTGCCTCAAAGGTGCAGAATATAAGGAATATTTAAGAAAAAAAAAAAACCAACGAAAAGAACGGATGTAACCCATTCCTAATGCTCTTGGTCTGGCAAGGTTCTGTCCCACAACCAGTCAACGAATGCTTGGAAGAGCTTTGTGGGGGGGGCAGGGGGGGCGACACCTATTGGGGGGGGGGCCGGGGAGTACGCGGGGGGGAACCCAAAGGAGGTCACCCAGATGTTTGTGGACCCAGGGTAAAGAAAAAAAGAAAATTTGAAATCAGAGAGCGAGTGTCATCGGAAAGGGAAATGAAAATGGAAGGAAAAAAAGAGGGGGGATGACTTGGTTTGTGTCGTGAAGAAAATGGGAGAGCGAAGGGGAACCACTGGGACTAGAATCCTCAAATAAACAAAACAAGGGAAAAGGGAGGGAGGAAAGGGGGGGTAGGCAAAGGACCTTCGGAAGGTTTCTCAAGCAAGAAAAAATAAGTAAGACAAGGGGGAGACACCTTGGCTCAAAATACTGGGGAAGGGGAAAAGGGCCATGGGACAAGGGGAGAAGAGGAGGGGAAAAATAAAATGGATTGAATGGGTTTTATTGGGACATGAACAAACAGAGACGAAGAGGGTCGTCAGTTGGGGGGGGGTTAACAAAACACGAAAAGAAAGACAAAGGGCCCAAAGTAAAATAGGCGCGCAAACTAAAAAAAATGGAAAAAAGGCACAGAAAAAGGGACTAGGAAAATGGTACAATGACAAAAAAGAGGATTGTCCGTGAGGAAAGGAAAAAGAAGGAAAAAAACCAAAGGTAGGGGGAGGCACTCGGTAATCAGATTGGGACCAAACAAACCCCTTTTAAAAAGGGAACTTATAAGGAGTAAGAAAAAGAAGATCGCTAACTTGGGAAGGGAGCAAACAACGAACACGGTCACCATACTGGTCAGGGAGGAAAAAAAAGGGCAAAAAGTTTAAGAGAACCGAAAAAAGAAGGAGGCAAACCGGTGTGTGACTAAGTTGGGGTTCAAAAGGAGTGCGGGGGGGGGAACAGGACCTCAAACAAAAAACGATTCACGGAAAATTTCCCACCAGAAAAAGGAAATGTTGGGAGAAGGAAAGGAACGCAGGCTTAGAGCTTTAGCGCTTGAGGACCCCCAATCCTGGGGAAACCATCGCCATGGGGGGGAATGGCAAAGATAGGGGGTTCGTTAAACAGAGGAAAAAAGGAAAGGGAATCAAAAGCGAAAAATCTTCGGAAGCAGTGGGACGAACGTAAAACAAGGGGTATAGGGACAATCATTAAAGAGGTCCGGTAGAAGAGATGATTCATGAAAAGAAACCAGGAAAAACTCCCACAAGAAATGAAAGATACGGGGGGGAACCTTGAACGACCTCCACGTCAGGGGGCTAGTGTGTCCCTCATGCATGGTGTACAAAAGGGACATTTGTTTACGAAAAAACTTGAAGAAGAAAAGGAAGAAAGGGTGGGGGGGGGAGAATGGGAGGACTATGACGACAAGTAGGACCTGTATGAGTCAAGGGGAGGGAGGGGATCCAGAAGACGTATTCCTTGCAGGGGGGAAGAGGACCGTGAACTTTGACCAGATACCCAGGAACACAGCAACGTCGACCCTTAAAGGTCCAACCTGGTATCGAAAAAAAAGTCAAGAGGGAGAGGGGAGTCGGGGTTCGCGCACGGTTGGGCCTGGGGAAACAGCGGCCCGTGAGGGGGATGACGCAGTCCACGTGGGACCAACAAGAATAGGGGGCAAGATCAGAAAAAAAAGTGGAAAAAAAAAGGACAATCAACGAGAAACATTCGAAGGAAAGGCCAAACCCCAAGTGGTGGATGAGTGGTCGGGTGTCCCTAAAGGGAAGGGAGGGGTGGGAAAGGGGCAGGGGGAAAACGAAATCATGTGCAGGGGAAGCAGAACCTTAGTTGCGGAGGGGATCAAACACCAGTGGGTTTGACGTGGAAACGCTTGGGTCGATGAAAGATTGGATTGGAGCCGGGGCGTGCATCCCTCCCCGAAAAAACGCAAAGAAAAGACAGGAATACTCACAAAAATGTGAGGGAAGGACAGGTTTGAGATTCCGACACCCAGACACCCCCTTGGAAAGTATGTGAAGAGGGGGCAGGGCACTTGTCAAAAAAGGGGAGGGAAGTAAGTTGGGGACGTAAAAAGGAAAATCGAAAAATCTTTAACTTGACGTTCCGTGACGTGAAAAGATCCATGGGGGGGATGGGGAGAACCTAGGGATGGGTCCGCTGTAAAGAGAGAGAAGGGAGAGAAGAGGGGCTTGGGACAGGCAAAGTTCAAGTTAATTGCCGTGTTATTGGCCAGGATGGGACAGCTATTGGTGCCGGTTGGGCCGGAAAGAAAATGACACCTGTGTTTTAACGACATGACGTGTTACAATAACCTTGGAAGGGACGCCTCGTAGTCCCAGGGGGGGGGGAAACCAGGGAAGAGACTCAAGTGTGAACTGGGAAGAATACGTGGAGGGGGACGTGTGCGTTCGCAAAAACTTAAAAGGAGAGAACGCAAAAAACGGTTAAATTCCTTCGACAAGAAGACACTCGTGAAGGGCGTCCGGGTTGGCTACAGGGATCCATCAGTGCCCACAGGAAAGAGAGCAACCGTGGGGGGACTCACGAAAGTGAGCTGGCAGGGGGGTTTCTTCAAAAAGGTCGTGTCTCTGGGGACCTCGACGAAAATGCAAGCGGGGGGGGAAAACAAGTTAAAGGGACAGCAGGGGTTCGTTGTAGACAGAGGTCTCGAAGGGGGAAGGGAAAAACAGCACGCCAAAGTCCCCTATCCCTCCTGAAAGAAGTCGCAAAGGTCAAGTGACTTGAGGGTTGGGTGTGTTGTGTGGTTGAAAAACTGCCAAAGGAAAACCAAAAAGTCAAGGGGGGTGGAAAATGGGAAAAAAAACATGGTCAGAAAAATCCCTGGGAAAGTCCTTGTGGCGAGTTGGGAACTAAAAAGGGTGGTGAAAATGAACTGGAGAGCAGCATGGAACGGCTGCAAAAATTCTTGTGAAAAAAAGAACTCACCGTCCCCGGGGTTTAGGAGAAGAAAAAAGGCCACGGGTAACAAAAGAAAACGGGGAGGAAAAGGGAAATGTGACCGCAAACGGGATGAAGAACGGGGAAAGTCTCGGCAGGGGAGGAAGGTCATGGGCCGTCTAAATAAAATTGTTTGCGTGGGGAGGAAGTCCAAACAAAAGGGGAATTAAAATGTTAATTTCGGAAACGAGCAAAGGGATGCTGA
>Ga0179593_1437354_pt1 | contig 11942 bp, 10 predicted proteins | sample CZODoug2_1_08_16_FD_185931 | JGI IMG/M metagenome (GOLD analysis project Ga0179593, IMG submission 185931) | Vadose zone soil fungal communities from Angelo Coast Range Reserve, California, USA - CZODoug2_1_08_16fungal (PacBio error correction) | ecosystem: Environmental > Terrestrial > Soil >...
CGAAAAAGAGCAAGGCGAAGAACAGAACCTAGGCCCCTTCATCGACCGTTCGAACTCGCGCCAAGAAGCCCTGTGAGAGGGGAAAAGTGGCGCGACGCCTTCTTGCGGGGGGTGGATTGTCAGCCGGTCGAGCGAGGCGCATGAGCTGACGCCATGAGGTAAAAACATCCGATCAACGGTCGGGGACGTCACCGACCTGCTCGATAGCCTCAGGGGAGGAAAGAGGTTTGGAAAAAGTCTTCCACTGAGTCCAGGGGGGGCTAGAGGGTCATAAAACAAGTAGATCGAGCATGGAATTCAAAACCCTAGACGCGCCTGTACACATATGAGAAAAAAGTGGCCGATTGGGGGAATGTGAGCGTACTGAAGCCTGACAATGGTTGAGCAAATGGGAAATGGCGCAACCGGGGGGTGCCGGACGCGCAAAGGGGAGAAAGATGGGCTGAGTAGACGAACTGATAACAACAACAAACCCAAAAACCCGCAGTCACAACGATCAAAATCGATCGTGGAGCCAGGGGGGGGAAGGGGAAAAAAGGAGGAATCATGTCACGGGCGAGGGAGACTGGAAAGTCACATGGATGCTCCAGAACAAAAAGCCCGATCCTCTTAAATGGAATTCGCATACCTCCCTAGAGATCGACGAGTCGCGCGGGAAAAGGGGAATGAAAGGGGGCTTGTTCGAAAGAAGGCAAAAGAGGACCTGTTAATGGTGTGCAAAAATCAGGTACAGGCTTCAAAATTATATCTGGGAGGGGGAGAAAGGGTTGGATATTAACATGTCATCTCCTACCGAGGGAAAAGGGCGGAAGGCGAGGGAAAGAAGGACGGCGTAGGAAAGTGGCCGGGAAGGCAGAAAACATATCACCCCCGGCGACGGGAAGGGGGCGACACTACATCGCCTGGGAAAGTCGAAAAGGAAGAAAGTGACTGAGCCGCTACACAATCTCCCGCCGATCACAAGCGCAATGAAAGGGAGAAAACGGTTCGGACATGCTGAAGCAAGAAATGAACTGGTACTATGCTTTGTCACTGCCGGTCGCAAGAAAAAACTTCACGCGGACAGACCATAAGAGAAGGGGGGGGACCTCAGGAGAAAGCCAAATTTTAGAGTAACCCTATAACAAGGAAAAAAAGCGGCTATGTAGAGGTTGGGGTACGATAACATTAAATATGGCGCACTGGGAACGGGATCTTCAGTCTGGCCCAGGGCAAAATTCCAGGTGGGCAAACGTCGCACTTCTTCATGACATAGACTATCAGCCTTCTAGCGAGGACCGATACTGAGAGGGAAAAATAAAGCAAATATACCGAGATCAACGAAAGGGGGAAACGGAGTAAAAAGAAGGGGTGGGGTGGATGACGGGGATTGCCGGGTTAAGTTGGGTCTAGGAAGAGGGGAATCCTGCACGGATACAAGTTTTCATCGAAAAATAAGGAAAGATCTCAGATTAGAGTAACAGGAAAGTCCGAAAGTATCTGGTCGGAAACAAGTGTGTGCATCACGGTGATTAAGAACTTTGAAAGGGGCTGGACAATTACAATTAGAAGAAAAGGGGACGGATATCTGCCGAAAGTTAAATCCGACGTTTTACTGAAAGGTGCGTTACCTAATATAGGGGGGGGAAAGAAAATTATCGGGGTAACACAATCTGCAAGGAAAACTGTAATTAAAAACCTGGGTCCGGGTGGGCGCAGGTGAGGAAAAAAGGAAAAACCTCTCACCACAAAGGTTGGTGATTCGTTCACGTACTGGTCTTCATGTATATAATAAATTTAATAAGAAGAAGGAGGGGAAGAAAGGGCGCTGCGCCCATCTAGGGATGCGCCCGCACAGGGGGAGAAAAATGCATCATCGGAAAAGGGGGAAACCAAGAAGATTCAGTGAATAAAGGTCGTTAACAGGCCGCCCGTGATCAGGAAAAACTAAACAAGGGGAGGGGGAAAAGAGATATCACGGCGGGCTTTGGAACCTGATGGCTCAGGAGGAGGGGGGGAGGGGGGCGCTGGGTGCAAGAGGGACAAAGTGGGGGGGGAAGATCGAAGATGGGGGATCACACATAAGGATACGTCTGCTTCCTAGTTAAAGGTTAGTTCAAACCTAAGAAACCCACAGGTGGGGAAAGGCCAACATCACATGGGGGGGGAAATTGTCGGGACATTCACATTAGACACGGCAGTTTAAAAAAAAAAAAAGCCAGAAAGGTACCGAAGATCAAATGGAATAGGGGAAATCCTTATAGGGGGAGGTCACAACACTTGAAGAAAAACGCAGGGATCTGGTTACTGCCGAAAGTTTAGAACGCTCAAGACATGGGGACTTAAGGAAAGAAAATTAAAAACCCAATACCCGGAGGGAATTCAGGAACAGTACATAAAGACTTTGCTCAGGTAAGGAGGGTTATCCCAAAATCGAGCGCAGCTGCCTAGTGGACAAGAATTTATATGAAACCATGGGAAGAAAGGGCCGAGGAGGGGGCGATGTACTCTACGCCCACACGTCAAAAAAAAAAGACCGGAATAACGTACCAAACCACCCAGAGGCAGGGGGTTCCGACGGTTTACGCCGGGAGGACAATGGATGGGTGAGCAGGAGGGGGAGTTGAGCTGGAGATGCTTCTGTCTATAGACGGAATAATATAGTCCTAGGGAAAGGAAAAAGAGAAGGGGGGTGCCGTGGGGGGTGGGGGGGGTGGGGGTAAAGTCAAAAGGAAGCCCGGGGTTCATTGGGGGCGTGCACGATAGAAAAATAACTGTGAAAAAGGATCCAATTATGTTTGGTAGGGGAGGACAGACTAAAAGCAAGAGGGGGGTGGGCGCTTAATACATGGGGCGGGAGAGGCGACGGAAAAGACCTCGATTGTACTGTGAGCTCCTGAGCGGCGGAAGCCGGGCCAAAGGGAACAGACTAGCTGAAAGGGCAGGCTTGAAGCTTAGGGACTGCGAACCGTCCGATATGTAACGAGAGGACTCGAGCGTAGGTGAGGTTGTTTGATGGGAGGCGCGCGAATTGGAGGGTCGCAGGGAAAATAGCGTAGGGAGAGGGGCTTCAATCTTCTCTTCGCTGGGGGTTGATATGTTGGCTCAGACAAAACATCCAGCCCTCACGGGGGTCACTAGGCAGGAAGCCAAATGAGTACGGGAATGGGGACGTTTAATAGACTGGAAAGAAATATCGTAGAGTCAAAAATTTGAAGAAGGTCTAAAGATGGGTGGCACTGCATTCAAGAAGTTTGGGCCAGGCCAGACGCTTGGCGTTACACGCCCGGATGGGGAAAAGGTTGGAACCAAGCGTCGAGACAAAAAGAGATTAAAGAGGCGAATTACAGAGAGAGAGCACGGTCCGTGGCATAAAAATAAGTAGGGTGTTAAAAGGCACCTCTGCTGAAAGGGGAAATGAGCCTTGAAGGAAGAGAAACCAGGAGTCTTATCGATCTGGGGAGATCGTGTAAGGATCATGTAGGGTCTAAGGGAAAGACATATACGACGAGGGAAGGTCGAATCTCCTGGTGGAGAAGCACCTATCTCAACAAATAGCGTGCACGGGAAGAGCAAAAGGATGAAAAAAATACGCATCATTAGCGGCACAATTGGCTAGAAAGGGATTGAAGTGGATAGTAAGGGGAAGATTAAAGGGTAGAGACGGGGAGCAGAGTTGTGCTCGCTAGGGGGAAAACAGAATGAACTTTTCTAAAAAAAAGAAGGGTCGCGAGCCTCAAGACGAGTCGCGGTGGACGAGGAGGAAAGACTGACGTGGGGGGGTAGGAGACCCCTTCTTACTCGCTCGGGTACTAACGAGCCTCAACGAGGACGGCTGTCCATCACCCAACACGCACGGCGTCGCAGGGCGAGGCGGATATAGGGAGGAGGGATTGAAGAACACGATGGACTAAGGCCGCGAGGCCAGACTTCGGGAGGGTTGAGGGCCCGGGGAGTTAAGGAATCGCTCTCAACAACAAAGAGGAATATAGAGATCTTCATATCGAGAGAGAAATGAGGGAAGGATAAATGACATAACCGCAGCTTGGAGAACGGGAGAGGGTAACTGGGGGTTAGAACGGGAAAGGAAATCAGAGTGACCGCATCGAAACTACTGCGAAGAAGGGAGGAAGTGACCGGTTGTGCGCAATCCGGAGGAGGGAAAAAAAATGACATGAGTCCGATCTTGTAATAAATGAGGGTAGCAAAAGCTTGTCCGCTTCTTAAAAGGACGGCGAGGGGGGCGGGAAATCGCGCTCATCTTAGTTTGGCAACATTCGTCAATGAAAAGTGGTTAACGGAGGGAAAGGAATATTACGATTAAATACAGTGGGTGTCAAAGGGAACAAAAAAAAAATGAGACAAAAGTTACTCATCGGAGGGGAAAAAGGCCTCTTGAAAAGTATAGAGGCTCTGAGGGAGCGCTCCCGACAGCGGGTGGGGGGGACTGGCGTCAAAGTTAGAGGCCGACGATAACAACCTGGAGGGTATGAGCGAACTGAGGAGCAGTACACAGCACAAGTATGAAAAAAAGGGTGACTTCTGGCAACGTTTATCAGGCGCGATTTCGAAAGTAAAGTATTCGAAGGAGTCGGAGAAAAAAAAAAATAAGAGGGAAAGACGCATTAAAGCCCTGATACTCTGATAGGGAGAGGTGGGTAGTATGTGAGGTAAGGGAAATGGAGATGGGGAAGGGTAGAAGGAGGGAGGGAGGGGCGCAAGACGAAGGGGTGGGGGGAAGGGGTGTAGAGAGGGGGAATGTGGAAGGTGAATGCAGAAAGGAGGAAGATAACCTCAAAACTCGCATTTCTGAAACAAAAAAACAAAAAACACATTTTGTGGGGGGGGGTTCAAAAGGAGGATCACGAGGCTCTGGACTCCAGCTCAAATGAATGGAAAGAAGGGACTAAATTTTGTGAAACAAACAATAGGGAAAGAACAAATGGGGAGGATAGCAGATCGTATTTCGGATAACAGTACCATTCTCAAGAAAAAAGGGCCAGTCTGCCCTTTGAGATAAATCTCTATTTTGGAGTTGAATAGAACTTTCAGAAAACAGGAAAAACATAAGATTCTGAGGAGAAGGGGGGGATCGGAAGCCACCATCTGATGTTTATCGAACCTGCAAAGAAAGGGAGTAGCCTCATCCACAGCTCACCAGACAGCCTTCTCAAGGAACTCAGCGTCTCAATTCGAACTATGCGAAAGGAGCAATAGAAAAGTGTACTAGACTGAGAATTGAAGGACCCGCCAGAAAGGGAAAACCGATTTCAAATCCATGGAGGATTACTCCTGACTAAGAAAAGGGTCTACCGCGACAAAGAAAGAAAGCTTCGGGAAACTGGAACCCGCTACAAAAACAGGACAGAAAATGCGACACTGGGACCGTATCTAGTAGAACCGCCAAGAGATACCGGGCTGAAACGGAAAAAGCCTGATCAGGAGAAATAGACGATCTAAAAAAGGCCAGGAGAAGAAACGGAAAAACAGCATTCCCATAGCACGGGCAAGGAAGACGAAGAAATGAGCTTCGAAAAGGGGCGGAACCGCAGAGGGTTGCGGCTTTCCTGAAATTGCAGGGGGGTGAAAAGGGGGAGTAAAAGCGGACAGTTCGGCTGATGGAAAGGAGAATGGTGTCCTACCATCGGGGTAAAGAGAGCTCGTCTCGAGGAAAGGGATGTCCGAGAACAATAAGTCCGTAGAAACTTTATGGAGGCTTATGAAGTTAAGGATTCAACTCCCGGGTTATTTTGGGGAATATGCGGAATTTCTCAATAAGTAAAAATGAGGTCGGGAAAGGAGGACCGGATTAAAGATTTCCGGAAAAAAAAAGAAGAGCAGAGAGTAGTGGAAAATTGCGTACTTTCTGCAAAAAGGGAACTGTGGGCGTTGTACTCCCGGCGGAGGGGTGAATGTCCCCGATGAAAAAATCTCTGAACCAAAGGAGAGGGGACTTGGAAATTGTGGGGATTTAGGTCATGAGAGCGTTAAGAAAACGGCATCCGTATGATGCACGATTAGATGCGCGCAACTGGAGATTCTGCAAGGGACCCGGAAAAAAGAGGGCTCTAGAAAGGGAGGGTAAAAAGAATACGCCCGTGATCTCTAAAAAAAAAAAAAAAGGGGAGGAGGTATCACGTGTGGAAGGTTCTTTTTTACAGGGGGGAAAGGGACTTTCAGGAGACGTCTTGGGGCATAAACCAACGTTTCTCAGAAGAGGAGGGGGAGCCAAAAAATACGAAGGATTCAAGTCTGCGGATCGGTATGATAGTTACCGCAATTCCCCAAATGGAATAACGACAACACAGTGGGAAAAGGGAGGGAAGCGGGAAATGAGAAAAACCTCCGGGAGTAACGAAAAGTCAATCAGAAGGGTAACTATCGTCCATTCAGGGTCGTCAGTATCTTTATGGGAAAAAGGTGGCATTAAGGCAGGGATCTTTAGGACAGAAGATCGGGCACAAAAAAAAAACTAAAAAGGGGAATGGAATTGGCGAAATTAAAAAAAAATGCAGGCAAGGTACCCAACGACTTGGGTGGGGGAGAGGTTCACAGAATCAGTCCCAATTGAAGAACCAGGGTCTTGCCGAGGAGCAAGGCAGACAAGAATCGAGCTCAAGTCCTCTGTTCGATGACGGAGTTTATTCAAAACTGGACGGGCACTGCGGAGGTACTCGCAAACCACTCAAACAAAATGCCAGCCAAAGGAGAAACCAATGCAAGGTTATCCGAAGTCACTAAAAAAGAGAAGTTCGGTGAAATCTCTAAAGACGTGGCAGGGAGGAGGGGGAGGAGAAAGATCGACCTTAGGAGGAAGTACGTGTCCTGCCTAGCAGTTCCGAAAGGTCAAAGGTAATAGGGGAGGGCAAAAACCCCTCGAAAAAGAAGAAATGCAAAGAGACGGAAGGTGGGGTCGCGGGTCCAGTTCGAACATCGGGGCAAAGCGGTCTGTTTCTTGGTAATTCTTACGAAAAAGGGGGAGGTTATTACGGGGGGCATGGTATTGGGAGGAAACCACAGGGGGAATTCGGGATACCGGGGGACAGTACACGGTCAGCAGCGGGTCCGAGGAGATAGCGGACAGTCTAAAGTGCCTTGTCATCGGGACGCTTAGGTGAGGGGGGGTTTAAGAGAAAATCGTAGATTGCAGGGGCTCTCGAGGGGAAGTTCCGAAGAGTTCGCGAGGGGCTGGTGTTGATATTGTGCGGTGATGGAAAACCCTGCCACGAAAAAACCCATCATAAATCCGGTATGGACCGCAGAAGCACGTGGTCCAGTCACCGGGAGGAAGGGACCTGAATAACAGAAAGACCATGAGATTCAGAATCTCAAAGGGGGAGGATCGACGTTTTGCACACCATTCGAACTGGTGTGCCATTCAGGAGCTGGGCGGTAGGGAAGTGGGAGGGAAGGGGGGGGAAACAAAAGCGGGAGGTCGATGAAAAAAGGATCCTTGTCGGGCGCAATCACTCCAAAGAGGGATGCCGGGCGCGAGCGAAGCATGGAGTGAGAAAAGGATAACCAGAGCGCGGGCGCAAACCTGGTGAACGAAGGGGAAAAAACGTCCCTCGAGTATGCAATCGTGGCGACTACAAGGTCGGGGGAGTCTAATAAAGGGAAGCCAGGCCCCTGTAGTTGGGGGAGTCCATCGACGTTGCGACAAAAAGAGAACAAACACAGAACTTGCATATCGATCCTTAAGCCGGGACACTCATAAATACTCAGGGGAAGGAGCTGAGCTACGCCTTTAGAAGGTTTCAAAAAGGAAGGAAAAGGATTATCCTAGGGTAAATCGGTTTTATGCTGGAAGAGAGCGTTCGGGAAAACGGGGACTCCTTGGGGGTAAGGGGGCTGAAATAAGAAGTGGGAGAGGGACTCCAAAAAGGAAAGGCCTGGGACGACGCTACTTTGACCAGGTTTTCTAAGGTCGCATGCTCTCTCATGGTTTTTCGCGCCGGAAGAAGAAAAGCCCAACCGTCAATACAAAGAACAAGCGTGAGCGAACCTGGCTTGCTTGGGCCTGTAGGCGGGCTCTCAAGTGTCAATGATGAAGGCCGGAAAGTCAAGCGGGGGGAGCTTTGACCTTAAATTGGGGGGGGGACCATCTATAAAAAGAAGGAATAAAGAAGAGCACACTTAGGGAGAAGTCTCGTTGTATCGTTGGGGAAGCTTCAAGGGCTCGACAGTCGAGAGGCGACGCTGCCTTCAGAGAAAGAGGGAACGAAAAAGACCGAACTTAGCAAAAGGAAGGAAACTTGCGAGGAAGCCGTGCTTGAGTACTGTGAGGGAACCGTCTAAAGCGAAGTAACATTCGAGAGGAAGGAAGGGTTAAAGGAAGAGGAGGGAAAAAATTCGTCCACAGGTACAGCGGGAATACCTCTCGCAAAAAAAGTGCTTAATGTAGAATGCTTCCAAAATCCGGTCATAACGAATATTCAGACAAGGGAGAAATAGGAGGGATATACATTGAAGTCTGAAGACCTAATCGCCAGGCCTGGAAGCCTCTCTTCGGAAAGACTCGGCCCGCTTAGATAGAAGGAAGGGAGGAGGGAGCGAGTCAAGGGAAAGAGAGGTTGAGAGGGGCGAGCAACCCGAGATTTCAAGGAGCTAAAGGCGGCCGGGCTAGGCTGAGCCGTCGCAGTCACAAGAGAAAAAAAAGAAAATAGATAAAAAGTGTTCCTTCAGGTGGAACGGTATCTGAAAGGCGGGAGATACGATAACAGTCAAAATAAAGGGGATTCGCACTAAGGGGGAAGGAAACAAGGGGAAGGTGAATTTGAAACCAGGGACTTAAGAGGACGACGTCCGCAATTGAAAGCAAGAGGGCTCCTTTAACGAACGACCGAGGAAGGGAATGGGGGGGCAAGGTCAGTGGAACCATCTGTAAAGACGGAAAAATGGGGGGAGAATCATGTATTTGTATAAAGGGACATAGCAGGAAACGCAGGACCACGGCGTCCTGGGGAAAAAAAAAAAAAAAACGAGGGTTGTAGGGCTAGTTCTGGCCGTAGGGGGAAAACATACAATCAAAGGAAAAGGTGCGGAAAAAAAAAGACGATGTGAAGCAATGACATAATCGGCGTCGGCCAAAACAATCAAACGCCCCGGAGAAAAGGGGCAAATTCTCACGGTGAGAAAGACGAAAAAGACAGAGGTCAAAAGAAAAGTAAGGAAGACATATCCTTTGGGGAGGGCCCGCCGAATGAACAAAAAAGAAAGCTGAAGGAGGGTGGGAGAAGGGAAGTACTCCGGGAGACAAATAAAATAGCGCGATTTAACTAAGGAGGGACCAAAACTTCAAATGAGGAGATTTGGTCGTTGATCGTTTGAGCCTTTCGGGATGCACAGCCAAGAAAAAGGCTTGAAAAAGGAACCAGTCGCACAAGGGACTGGCAGGAAATAGACTACGCATTCTATCGGATGGGGCCGTCGCAGAAAATAAAAGTGCAAGATAGATCAACGAAAAAGGTAAGGCTAACCGGTCGAACAAGGGAAGCGTGGCGGAGGGTTCAAGGGCTTCAGGAGTTTGGCGAGTAAAGGCGCATGTGCTGGTCGGGGAGGGGGAAAGAAACAATGCATCAATCGCAAAATTACACGTCTCTTGGACGAAAAAAAAGGGGGGTTCTACAAGACGGACAAGATAAAGGATGGCGTACTGTAGTCGAAATATGCCGCACGGTTTGGGGTGCAATCTGCATGTAAGGGGGAAAGGACAAGGACCAGCGGAGCGAGGAGAGGCGAAGCACAAAGAAAGTCCAGAGGGGGAAGGCACCTTTGCGTGACAAACCGATAGGGGTGAAAGCCGATAATTGAAAAAAAATCTGGGAAAAAAGAACTTACTTTTTTGGATCAAAGCGGTGGCGCTTAATTTCAACGTATTCCGGGGGGCAAGAGCCAAGTGGAGGTAGGAGAAGGAAGGGGGAGGGAAGAGTCATGTAAGACATAGGAAGAAGGGAATAAGGAGTCTCTCTGACGACATCAGGAGGTGGCGCGAAGGCCAAGCTACCCAAGGAGGAGGAAGGCGAACAGAGAGTTAAAAAGAAGAAAAACGTGAAGAAGAAAAAAAACAGAGGAGAGGAAAGAGAGGAAAGGAAAGAAAAAGGCGCCGTGTCTTTGTTAAAAATGAGGGCCGAAACGGACGGGCACTGGAAGATGAAAAAGTCTCAAAAGAGAAGAGGAATATGGCGAAGAGGGAAACATATGATGAAAATTGAAGGGGTCTAAAGGGATGTCTTAAAACGTGATGATCTTCAAGCCACGGAAAAATAAGGGAAAGCTCACGACCTTGGGGGAGAGGCGGAAAGGTGGGGTCAAAGGGCCGGAACCACAAAGTAAAGCAGAAGAGTTTAATAGAGTGAAATAGGGGTAGAAGATCTGGGTCCACAGAACAAGGGAGAGTTTACTGTGCACGCAGACGTGCGGGGGTCGCCGCAGTTCCTTATTGGAAATAGTCGTCCGGGACAATAAGTACTTGCGCATATCCTGAGAAGACATTAAAGAAGTGCTGCCATGTACATTAGGCGGGGAACAAATCCTCGAGGAAGACGATTCAAGGCTGTCCATTTGTGAGTGAAACAAATTGTAGACCGTGCAGGGATCACTGGATGTACTCAGCACCCACTCAAAAAACACCTGCCAAGAAAAGGACAAGAACCTTCACCAATTCAGGTTTAAGACGGGGAGAATCGACCAGGGGAGTCCGGTAGAGGAAAATGGAAGAATGAATCGGAAATCTGACAAGCAATGATAGGATATGGAAGAAAAGAAGGTGCGAACTTGGAAAATGGAAGGAGGTTCGTCGTCACTACCGATAGAGAAAATTGAGATCGAGCTGAATTTTGTCGGTACGTTTCTCCAAGACAATTAGGGTCTTGTACAGATAAAAAAGTGGTCGGGGGTAACTTCGTCGGCAAATCCTCGGGGGGGGAAAGTTCCTGAGGGGGGTGGTTGCTTGATCCGAACAGAGACAGACTCGACGTCCAAGGAAGCAAGTCGTTAGCGTCGAGGGCTGAGAAAGGGGTCTGAGAAAAAATTTGACTTGTCTCGGCGTAGGTGGTGGGCGAGCCTCGGGTCGGTGTTCCCGCATTCTTGGGCTGAGGAACCAGGCGCTTGGGGGATATGTTTGGGAGGAAATTAACGACCATACAAACTCCGAAGAAGGAATGCGCACCTCAAATTCCGCAACGTTTAAGTAGGATCAAGAAAAGGAGATTACAGGCATGATCACTAGGCAGAACAAGGGGGGAAAAGCGGGGAAAGTTTTAAATCGAACAGGGGTTGAATTCCGGAAAGGGTCGAAAAGAAAAATTGAAACGGGGAAAAGCGAAGAGGACGACAGAATCAAGAAAGGTACGGGATCCAAGGATCATCGGATGCATGGAGGAGGCTAAATCCGAGGGGTCGAAAAGGATAAGAACAAAAAAAGGAGGTGCAGGATCCCCCAAGAGGGCGTTCTATCTTCTTATCTTGGGGTAGTTACGTACATAGGAAGGGAAGGGGGGGGGGGGCATCGAAGGACGGAAGAAGGGGTTGCGCCAGCAAACCCTACAGAACTCCGCTTTAAGGATCGGAGAACAGATAGGGTCCAGAGGAATCATAACTTACTAAGGAAAGATTGAGGGAGGGTAAAACTGGAGAGATTGGGGGGGGAAGGATGAATGGTAGGAGAAAAGAGGGATTGAGTTTTTATCGAGATCTGTGTTCCCCCGTGGGGACAAGAATTACGAATTTTTCTAAAAAGGTATCGTAGAACGCCGCCCTGGGGACGAGAAAATTGACTGTGGAGAATAATGGCGATCGCAGAATTTGGACGGTAGAAGAAGTCGGAGAGAACTGCGACCCCGAAGGAAACCGATACTTATCGGGGCCCTTTAGAGGTAGTACGGCGGCTTGCGCGGCGCAATATGGAGAAAGAGGGAAAAGCCGACGTGCTTTCAGATTTTCGTATGTGGCGCGAAGGAGGA
>Ga0179593_1376199_pt1 | contig 11941 bp, 17 predicted proteins | sample CZODoug2_1_08_16_FD_185931 | JGI IMG/M metagenome (GOLD analysis project Ga0179593, IMG submission 185931) | Vadose zone soil fungal communities from Angelo Coast Range Reserve, California, USA - CZODoug2_1_08_16fungal (PacBio error correction) | ecosystem: Environmental > Terrestrial > Soil >...
AGCCTTGGGACAAGTAGACCGATGCAGGAAGGGGGGCCAAAACGTCAAGTATGTCGCATATGCTGATCAGACAAAAGTCGTTTCGCCAGCTCAAAGGAAGCTTTTACGTGAGAGGCGTTTAACTGGGTAGGATAAAATTAAAAGCAAAGGAACGATTCATCCAGTAGAGGACAGATGAAGCCCTGCCCGAGAAGTGCCGGAAAACAAGCGATCGGGAAAAAAGGTCGATCCTGGGGAAAAGCATGGCGGGGGGGGGATGGAAAATTCCGGGGGGTGACACGAAAAAGGGGAAACAAGGGAGATTAAGACCAAACACGGCAAGCACCGGGGCTGCATAATCGAGGGGAAAGGGGGGGGCTGGGAAGGCAGTTGCCCTGAAGTGGGGGGGAAAAGAATTTGGGACAAATCGGAAGGGCCAAAGAAAAAAAGAGAGGAAAACATAAAAATCGCCGTAAATACACGGGTCAAAGGGCGAGAGGGACGGTTTAAAAAAGGAGAAAAAAACCGCACCTGAGAAAGGAAAAGGGCACGAAAGCCATCTTAAACCGATCCTTCGACAAAATGGGACGTCAGTGCCCGCGTGAAAGTTGGTTGTTTTTGTTTGGGGTGGGAAGAAGAATATGATGCAGAAAGGGGGGGGGGGAGGGGGGGGGGGGGGACCGCAAAGGGAAAAGGGGGGAAAATCAACCGGAAATCTAAATCCCGAAATGCTGCTGGACCAATCAGGTCAAAAGGCTGAACCCAAAAAAAACCCCGCCCCAAAAAAAAAAGCACACTCCCCTCCCCAGAGAAGAAAAGACCAAAAAAAAAAAACGAAAACCCTCAACAAAAAAAAAAACCCTGAGGGCCCACAATTGGCCTGTGGGACGTTGTTTATGAGGGATATTTTCGATCAGTGAAGGGGAGTAATCCTAAAACCCTAAAGGCGGTGAGAGAGCCGCGAGATCGTCGGGCAAACCGTCCACCCATTAAATCCCGAATGAAAGAGTGGATTAGGCTGTTACCATTGAGAGATATATACAACGCACAGAGGGTCTCATTGTCGAAGGTTGGGGACAAGGGGGACTCCAAAACGTCGGATTGAAGAAATCGTACCTGCCGAGTGCACTCAAAAGGGAGGGAAAAATTTTCCGCAACCAGACAGTCAGGTGGCCTGAACCACGCAAGAATGACCGTTCAATCGCGTTGAAATCAGAAAAAAGGAGGGGGAGAAAAAAGGAACGCGGGACGAGAAAGGGGGTTCACAAACTGCAAACCGCCCTTTCGAAAAAAAAAAAAACTAGTCCAGAAAGACTGGCAAGAATCCCCCAAAACTCAAGTGAAAAAATCGTGGAAACTATGCCGCACATAGGCGTGGAACGATCACGAAAATATGAAAAAGTGGCGAAAAGGAAAAATCAAAAAAAAAAAAACGAGAAGAGAAACACGCACGTTCAAGAAAAAAGAGGGATTGGCGCAAAGGCATCCCAAGACGGGACACACTCTGCAACCACCGAGAGGAGCGGGTATTAGTGGCAACCAAATATAAAGGACGATAGAGATCACGTTCGGTGGGGCCAGGACAAAAAGGCGGACGGAACCAGGGGCAAAAGATATCGCCGGAAACGCAGCCCAGGGATTAACGGGAGCAGGATTAACGCTGTCCACAGGGGAGCACTAAATTAAAAGTTGACAAGCCGAGCAAACGGGACCTGGTCTGAGGAATACAAACGCGTTGGAAGGGTGATTGGAAGCAAAAAGCATGAGTTATGACCTTGAAAAACGCCGTAAGGGGTCAGTGAGGGAAAGCACATTTTGAAATCCCTTGACCCAACCCCATAAAGTAAGGGGGGGGGAGGGGTGTTGGGGTAGGCGCCCAAGGTGAGATCATTCGTAAAAAGGTCGAGTTTAGAAGGGAAAAAAAAAAGTGAAAAAAAAGGAAAAAGGGGTATAACACTGTTGCTCCACCTGCTAAGTATCCAAAACAAACGTTTTTCAAGAAACAGTAAAAGAGTAGGGACTTTTGTAGGTGAAAAGACGGAAAAGGAGCCAAAAAAGGGGGGTGGGAAAGCTATCCATGGTGGATTCAAGAAGGTGAGGGAAAAACCGTGGAGTTAGACACCTTGTTGGGAAATGAATCGAATAAAAAACGAAGTGACAGGGGAGAAAGACAATCATAGGAAAATCCAAAAAAGGGGCAATTCCAAAAAACAAAAAAGAATGGCGGGGGGAAAAAACGGGTGGGGAAGATATTATCCATAATGGCGGAGACAAAATCCAACAAAAAATCTGCCAGCTACAGGGAAAAAAAAGGCAATTACCAAGGCGGAGGGAAAGGAGGGTCAAAAGCCAAGAAAGAGGAATAATTTATCGGAAAAAGCTCAACAAAGAAAGGGGGGGAATGATCCGTGATTACAAAGAGATGAGACCAAGACAGCCACGGTCCAAATGGGGGAAAGGGACATTGGAAAGTACTATTATTAGGGGAAGTAATCAAGGACATCGAAGTAAAAAAAAAAAAAAAAGGTTTTTGAGCCAATCTTAAAACAAACAGCGAAAATAACTTTCCCGTCCCCATAAAGGGGCCTGTGGCAATGGAAAAAGAAAGAATTTTGTAAAAGAGATCACCAGCATCAAAACAACAAAAAAAAGGAGGGAGGGGAAGAAAAGGGATAATCTTTTAAGCTGTTGGACCGGTTTCATCGCAAAGAGGGTTTTGTTTTGTGGGTGGGGGGGGGTTTTTTTTGTAAAAAAGTGTGGGGGGGAGGGGGGTTGAAAGCCCACCAACTATTAGGATAAGTTCAAAGTTTTTTCCAATAAAATTCTCATGGTGGGGGGGGGTGTTGAAAAAAAAGATTGGCTGAGGTGGTCTCTTTTCACAAAACAAACGGGGGTTTTGTTGGGGTGTGGGGGGGGGCTTTTCACAATACTTGGTGGTGTTTTTTTGTTGTTTTCCGGTTGGTACAAAACCCCCACAGGATTTTTTGGGGTTTATTGGGTTTTGGGAGGTTTTTTAGTCAACGGTTTGGATTGGTTGGTGTGGGTGGGTTTTGGGGGGGGGGGGGGTGGGTGAAAACTCCTCGTTCACACTTCTAAGGTTGGGTGTGGGGGTGGGGGGGGGTGTTTTTGTGGGTGTTTGGGGTGGTTTTTTGTTGTTTTTGTGAGGGTGTTGTTTGCCAAAACCTTGGGTTGGGGGTTTGGTTGTTGTTTTTTCGGGGGGGTGGGTGCAAGACAATTGGTTTGTGGGGGGGGGTTTTTTTCAATGGTTTTGTGGCGTTTGTTCATAGCCTCACACACAAAAACTTAAAGTTTTGGTTTTTTGGGGGGCCAAAAAGGTTGGTTTTTTGTGTTTGTTTGGGTTGTGGGTCTAACCTTTTTGTGGTTTCTTAGGACCCCTTTGTGGGGGGGGGGTTTGGGGGGGGGTATTGTTGGGGGTAAAAAAAACACCATGCAATGGGAGGCTGGGGAGGAGGGGTACGCCTTGTGTTTGAGTGGGGGGGCTCAAAAAAATGGTGCAAAAAAAAAAAAAGGGGGCAAGGTCTCACAGAAGAATGTTCGGCAAAAAGACGGGATACTCACAAAGCCACCTCAGACGGGAGCGTTGTTTGAGCAGGGATTGGGGGGGAAACGAAACGAGCTAAATTAACAGGTATGTTTTGCGTCGCCACTGGAGAGCAATAACCTTTATCCTAAAGAAACGGGGTGGACCGGGGGGTGGGGGGGGACCTGGAAAGGAAAGAGACGAAAAAGCGAGAATGTAAATTGGGGCGGTTGTTGGTGGGAAGGGGGAAAAGCGCTGGGTCAACAGGAGATTTGGTGGGGAAAACGGGGGTGGCGCAAATTTTGGAAGATCAGAAAGGGAAAACCGGCCGGAAAAAAAAGGGTAATTTAGTAGCGCGTTGAGAAGGGGAAAGGGGGGGGTGTTTGAAAGGACTCACGCGGCAAAAAATCAAAGGTTTTTGCGGAAAACGCAAAGGATCAAGTTGTACAACAGGGGGGCACGACCAAATGTGTGTTGACTAAAAAAGGAGAAATGAAAGGGGGGACAATGGAAAGGTAAACGAACAACTCGTAGGAACGCTCTCACAGAACCTGGACTTTGAAGGGAACCTTGAGTTGGGGGGGGGAGGGACGTTGAAGTCGAGTTCGAAAAGGGTTTATATATAAGGCGGGCACGAAAAACGTGTGAAACGATAAAAGCCGACCGTTTGACGGAATGGACTCAAAGGGGAAAATCCAAAAACCAAACCAAGAAAAAGGGGTAAGTTTCATTTATGAAAAATTGGGGAGTGGATCTGAAACCTAAAACCTTAAAAAGCTAATATCCTCCGGGGATCACGGAAAAAGGGGTTAATGGAAATCAAAAAAAAAAAAGTTGGGGGGTACCAGAAAAAATAAGGGGGGAATCTCGGGGGGAAAACATTTGCCCCGCAGACAAAAGGTTAAGCGTCCGGGGTAAAAAAATGTCAAAGACAGGGACCGGAATCATGTGTAAAGAGGCTAGTATAGTATGGATGCATATAAAAGCAGTCCGATTGGTGGGGAAGCAAAAGAAAGAGACATGGTTCGTCCAGTATGGAATAGAGGAAATTTCGGTAAAGGATGAAAGGCCAATGCGGGGGGCAAGTGGGGGGGCAGCTGTTTTAATTTCTCACCCAGGTCCCCGAGCATGGGAACTCTGTTGGGTATAGTAATAGGGGGGTATTTTTTTGTTTGGTTTGTGGTGACCGTTCCTTAGCACAAAGAATATGCGAACGTCACAGGGACAGAAGTGGGGGGCGAGAATATGGTTCAAAGTTTAGAGGGGGAAAAAAGGTGTGGGGGGGGGGGCGGGGAGGGGAAAAAAAAACAGTACGGTTCGCCGCCCAGGTTGGTTGGGGGTGGTGTTTTTGTGGTGTTGGGGGGGGGGGGGTTTTGGGTTTACTTTACAAAAGAGGGGGGGGTCAAGTGGGTTGCAAAAACGTCATGCACGAGGGAGATGTAAGAACTTGGCGCAACCCTAGGAAAAGCACGTGGCAAAAAAGGATGTGGTATTCATAGGTTTAGGACCAACAGCAGAAAGGGGGTACCCCCATCGTTAGAACCTTACATTATTGAAGGACACGGCACTCTTAACGAGGGGTGCATTAAAAGCTGAAGTGGTGCGACAAACAAGGGGGGAACCTAAGGAGAACAGGACACGTGGGGGTTCTCTGGTGTTTTTATATTCAGTCAAAAAACAGAATTCACCGAAAGGGAATGCTGAAGAGAGACAAGAGAGTTAAATTGGAGTTGCCAATGAAATGGTTTGATGCATCAAAACGAAAGCGAGCGCTGAGCGAAATCACCGCCGGGTGTATTACAACGGGTTTTGCGTAAACGGGAAAAAAAAAGGATCCGACAAGATAAAAACAAAACGTGTTAAAATACGGCCAGAGAGAGCCAGATGCCTGGGAAAGACGTTGGTCAGACGTTTTTGACAGATGGAGAAAAAGAAAACCATGCGCAATAAAGGTGGTGAGGTATGGTTGATCATTCCGGGTCGTAACAGCTATGTGGGGCAGGGGACAATGGGAGGCTCAAATAATAAAATAAAAAAGGCAAATGGACAAGGAAGAAAAGCATTGGGGAGACAGAACTTTCGGTTAAGGGGAGGTCGGCCCTACTACTCGCAAGGGGGCTCGACGCGGGTGGAAGTATCAGGCAACAGACAAAGAGCTCCCCTGAAACCGGAAGCACGGGGGGAGTGAAGAGCGGTGTTGCTGCCAAAAACGATAAAAGGTTTCACAGAACGATTTTAAACCGAAAAGGGAGTGGACAACAAGTCATCAATCGCACCATTGAAAAAACACGGCACTCATATTTGTAAGCAGCGGTGGGCATTCCCGGATCTTTTACGAAATAGAAGGGAGGAGGGACCCGGTGGCCAAAAAAAAAAAGGAACAAAGGAAATGTAAAGGAATGCCGACCAAGAAACAAGGGGGGAAAAATTAATCTGAAGGTGTTGGTTAAGGATAGAGGTGCAGGGTTTTCGGGAATTCGAGGAGAAGGTTAATAAGCAGTAGAGGGTTTTACGTCGCTGTTCAAAAAAATATAATGGGGAAACCACCACCAAAAAAGAACATGGGCTAAGGAAAATGGGAGGGAGGAGAGGGCAGCGAAACGAGGGGGTCGCAACAAAACAACGATGCTCAATGAAAAGAGCAGAAAGGAGGGAAGTCAGAGTTTCTAAGGAGGCAAGGATAATAAAAAAAAACCAAACTATGGAGGGGGAAAAAAAAGAGTGAGACCCCTGGTCCGTTAGACGGGGCCAGGAAAATTCAAAATGGGAAAATTGAAACAATCAACTGAGAGACCGTAGTTTTCCGAGGCGAGAAAAAGAAAGTGGGGGGCAAAGGTTTGAAAACCCCTTGTCATAGAACTTTAAAAGCTACGAAAAGAGGAAGCAAGGAGAAAGATAAACTTCGCCAAAAAAAAAAAAGGTGTCCGGGAAGGGAACACCTCGATCGTAACCGTGTAGAAGGAACACAGCTTTCTGGGGCCCACCGTTACTAATTAAAGGACAGCCGATTGTGTTTCAACATGGAAAGGTAGCGATAAACGCGAAGGCGGGGGGACGCAACACGAAACCCGGGGCAGAAATAGAGAAGGGACCGGTCTTTAAAAAGGGGGAACGGGAAAAGGAAGTGAGGCACCCAGCCAGTTGCGGTGAAAATAAAAAAAACAAAAAAAACAAAATAGCGAAGCACATAAAAAACGCGATCAAATGAAAACCTGATAAAAACAAAGGTGTTGAATTGGCGCTTGGGAAACCAGCTGGGGGGGGTTGGGTTCCCAAGGATGAAGGAAAGCCGCAGATCTCCTTCAATTAGAGGGACGAAGGGAAAAGGATTCCTCACCGACAAATCAAAAAAACAATGAAATAAATAAACCCCGCCAATGGGGGGGGGGGAAGATGAGATTGAATCCAAAGACAGGCATGAGGGTGGAATATAACAGGAAGGACAAAAATACACTGCAGAAGAGTGCGCAGGAATCCTGTCAAAAGAAATAAACATTCTTCCAAAAGGATAAGTGAAGCGTGGAACGTGGTTTTAACACCTGGTTTTTATCTTGTTCGGATGCAAAGGGGAAAAAAGTAACAATAATCCTAAAAGGGGGAGAAAAAAAGCTGGGTGGTATGCGGATAAGCGGGCTGCAGCAAAACGTCTGTCACGAAGAAAACAGATGAGCAACTCCATCAAAAAGGAGATTAGGAAAGAGAAAGGTCTGCGAATAAAAACACGCGCCAACAAAAATCTAGGCGGAGGTGGTACATGGTCACGCAGGAGGGGAAGCGAAAAGAAATAATAAGAACCTGGCCGAGGAGGAACTGCCAAGGAAGGAAACGTCTGTCCCAGGAGCCGGTTAGGAACCAGGAATTACCTGTAAGGAAAAGGGTTAATTCGAAAAAAAAATAGGCGTCGAAAGAGGGGGAACCGTGGGAGACGTTGAAGGACTCAAGAAGGAAGTCGAAAAAAAACGGGATAACAGTTACTGTCATGGGGGGGGGGGGGGGGGGGGGGCCTCCGCAAAACACACAAAGACAATATGAACTCGGTAAAGAGATGACCGTACCAACTGGGATAAACGGGAAAGGCGCAGACAAAGGAGGGAGTGGGGGCGAAGGCCCAAGCAAAAAAAAAAAAAAAAAGAATAAGTAGGAAAATTGGGGTGTCATCTCGGAAGGTCGAAGCATTACACCAGCGCACAAACTGACTTAAAAAATTTCGTATGAAGGTGAAATGAAAAAAGGAAAAGGAAAGGAAAAAAAAAAAAGACAAGAGAAAGAAAAGGACGATCGGGAATGGTGCAAAAAAAAAATCGGAAGATACAGAAAGAAGGAGCGTAAAATAAGCGCATTATGAAGGAAGCATCAAAACCAAAGGGTGAAAAGGAGCATAAAAAAAGGGAGGACTGCAAATTCAAGGGAGAAAGACCAAAACGGGAAAATGAAAAAGTAAGGAACAAACACTTGGAGGTTAGTCAGCAGGGAAGGAGGATATAGTGACGTGGAGGGGGGCCGGGAAGGGGGGGTGTAAGCAAGAAAAAAGGGTTGGGTAACTTTCACAACCTAAAGGGGGAAAGTAGTGGGGGGGTCGAAAAAAAATGTAATCTCCACCAAGGAAGAGTAAGGACAAACTTATTTGACGCCGAGTGTTAAACCCGTAGACGGAAAAATGGAGACATCCCCCAAAAGAAAAAAGGTGAAGACGCCCGGGGAAAAAAAAAAATAAACGGGCGGGGTAGGGGACTAATTGAGAGAAAGTTAAAGTACTCAGGTACATTGGATCCGTCAAAAAACACAGGGGGGTGGCGTTGTTTGAAAAACCCAAACGGTTTTGGGGTACAATAAAAAAAACTGAGTAACGATGCAAACCCAAGAAAGAAGGGAAACCCGTCCGGAGGGAAACTCACACGAACCTAAATACAAGCAAAACCGTTAAAATGGACCACCAATAATAGAAATAGATATAAAATAGACTTTCAAAAAAGTCCAAACGAAAATCAACGCCCAAATCGAGGCCGAGTAGGAACATTTTATCAGGTATAGAGCGGGGGGAAAAAAACGACAACAACGCGATTCAACACCAAATACTTGGATCAGAAAAAGCTCAAAAGCTGGAATGGAGACGGGTAGGACCACAAAACAAAGAAAGGGGAACAAATCAAGAGGGGACGCTTTTGCAGGAAGGGAATATGATTGCGGATCTCCTGAAGCTCGGTAGGGGGGGTGAGACCAGATGCCAAACAAAGGGAAATCCAAGACTGTGTTGTCTAGGGGCGGTGGATGTGGTGGTTGTTGCGGTGGGTGCTTGCCTGATGTATGTTTGACCGTATTGGATTGGCGCTAGGGGGGTGAACTGAGTGGGAGGGGGGCCTAATGGAAGCCTGGATATGTGAGGTGTTGTGGAGAGCATCCCCCTCCGGCCCACAAAAGGAAACAAGAGCCGACCTCGCTTATTCAACCCTGAAAAAGAGGGAAAAAGATCACAGTCTCAACACAAAAAAAAAAAAGTAGGCGGAGGAAAAAGAAGGAACGGGGGGAAAGAAAAAGAGGGGTGGCAGTTGAATATCCCTATTGAAGGGGTGGGGTGGTGTTAAATTAAAGGATGTATAAAGCCCAGAGCAGCAAAAAGGGGGGGGGGGGAGGGAGGGGTACGAAGGGGGGGGGGGGGGGGAGGAGTGTCTAAAATGGGACAGACCGGAAATTTGAAAAATTCAAACGGCGGATCCATGAAAGAAGGTGAAGAGAAAATAAAAAACAAAAAAATTGGGGCCGGGTGTCAGAAGGGGTCATGTATTTGTTCCAAGGCCGAAAAAAAGGGAAAAAGGTATTGTTTGGGCGTCGCCTCCGTAGGGAGAACGTCATTGAATTAAGACGGTGTTAACCGTTTGGCTTTGTTAGAATAAAGAATAAAACCTAACCGAGAATGAGGGGGAATTGAAAGGGGTTTTTGGGAATGAGCTGGCAGAAGGGATGGGGGGGCGGGGGGAAAGGGTTGCAACGCATGGAATGAGATCATAAACAGATTAAAATCGGTTTATAAGGCACTCTTTTGAAGCCGGAAAGGGGGTAAGGTGACGAGGGTTGCTAAAAAAACAAGCGGCAAACAGAGGGACTTAACGGGAGAACAGGTTAAACGGTGGGGGCACCGTGGTAAAGCAAAAAAACTGTGATCACCGGAATAAAATATTAGCACGGGTAAAATAACGGAAGACGAAAGGTACTTCCTTATTAACACGACCCCGGAAAAAAAACGGACAACAAAGTGAAGGACAACCTAAACAGTGTGAGGCTTTGGGAAAGAATAAGCGCCAGGAGGAAAAAAGGGGGGGGGAAGAACATCTTTATTTAACCAAATCAAGGGGAAAGATAAAAACCGGACCGGGAGCATGATCCACATTTGGGGGAGGGGGAGATCCCAAAAAGGCATGTAGTGGTAAAAAAAAGGGGTTTATTTTCAAAAAACTTTTGCTGGGAACGTCAAAAAAAACAAAAAAAAAATGGCCAGGACAGGGGCAAACAAGGACCAATAATAAAAGAGACCAGGCAAATTTTATGCGAGAGTGGGTAGGAAAGACACAAGGGAAAGGGGGGTGACTGGAAGGTGGTTCTTTAATACATGCGACTAAAAGAACACCCTTTCTCTCCGTGAAACCTCAGTCACACTGCAGGAGGCTAAGTAACGTAATCAGGGGGGGGAAAGGAGACTCAAGGACGATATGAGAAAAAAATAATAAAAAAAACAAGGAACGTTCACCAAGGGGTGAAAGAACAAAGACCGAGAAAAAAAAGGACATGCAGGCAGGGGAGAGGAGGGGACTGGCGGTTAAATTCCGAGAAAAAAAAAAACTTGATTAAGGGAGTGGGGAAACAAGGGGGGGTGAAAGCTAACCTGCCCCGAGATGAAAAAAAAGGAAGGGGTTTCCTAGGAAAATCCAAAGGTTTTTTTGTGGGAATGGTATTCGCAAAAAACACAAAAATATTGGTGGCGGACAATCCTCGGAAGGCAAGGGGTTTGCCAGTTAGGTTCTCAACGAGTTAGATGGTGTGGGGGGTGGCGGGAGGAGAAGTGAACGGTAGAAAGACGTTTGGTTTTTTGTGTGGGGGGGGGTTTGGGGTTTTGTGGTTTTTTGTTTTTGTTGAGGGGAGCGGTGGGAAAATGCCAAAACGGGTCTCCACTCACAGCCGGGGAAAAGAGGGGGACGCAACCTATGTTTCACCGGTGCAAAAAGAGGAGGTTAATGAAAGAGGGAGGGAAAACAACTCTAATCCTGGCCAGGGCGCAATTTGGGGGGAAAGGTACATATTGTAGGGGAACCGCTCACGGACAAGCAGAAACATGATCATTTCCCGAGGCAAAGAACCATATGTTTAAAAAAAAAACGAAAATATCAACTTGGAGGGGACGGGAGAAAAAAACTTGGTTAAAAAAACTGTCAAGCCGAATACTATGGGGGGGGGGAAGGGGGAAAGTTATCCTCAGGGTGATGAACAAAAAACCAGAAGAGGGATAGCCAGCAACGCGGGTGATCAAGTGGTTAAACCGGCAAGGAAAAAAAGGTAAGAGAAAACAAAAGCGGGGCCACCAAGCTCAGCAATCAAAAGCTAAAGGGGGTTTGGGAACATCAACCCCCTTGGTGTGGAAGCTCCTGTTGGGGGGGGACAGAGGGGGAGCAAAATAAAACAGTGAAAGGGATTTTTCGATATTAACGGGTCGAAAAAAAAGAAACACCCTCCCTATTCCATCAAAACGGGGTGAAGGGCAAATTAGGCTTGGCAAAATGGGGAAAGCGGAAAAGGGAACATCATTGTGGTCGCCGGGCGGGTGGATTAGGGGGGGGGGGGCGGTGTAACCGAGAGCTCCTTCTGGAGCGGGCCGTGGCGCATGGGCAAAACAATCTCCCACAGGGGAAACTGAAACCGACAAAGGTTGGAGGGCGAGGGGGATGAGGGGAAAAAAGAGAGTTTCTTGACTATTTTGGACAGAAACGGACTAACAGACAGGAAACAGGAAGCGGAAAGTTCAATAAAACAGGGGGGAAATCGATAGGGGTTGCGCGGGGGGGGAAAGTCAACATGCCGTGCCCCGTTATATCACTCCTATATCCTGGGGGGCAAAAAGCGAAGGGGAAAAGGAGGAAAAGACAAAAAAACACTCCGCCGGACCACAGGGAGGGGGGGTTTCCGGAATAGGGTGCAAGGGGTGTTTTCGGAAACTTAATACTTAAGGAAGGGAAAGGCGATAACATGGATTTCGGGTGGCAGTCGAAAAGGGTGTGGCAATTTCAATGACAAGGGGGGGTAAAACATGGAGAAAAAATGGGAGGGGCGGGAAAAGGGGGACTGAACTAACGGTGGGAGACAAGAAAAAGGAGCAAAATTAAGAATTTACTCTGTTATTAAGTCCGGCCAAAATCGGATAAAAACGGCGAAAGC
>Ga0179593_1418926_pt1 | contig 11941 bp, 15 predicted proteins | sample CZODoug2_1_08_16_FD_185931 | JGI IMG/M metagenome (GOLD analysis project Ga0179593, IMG submission 185931) | Vadose zone soil fungal communities from Angelo Coast Range Reserve, California, USA - CZODoug2_1_08_16fungal (PacBio error correction) | ecosystem: Environmental > Terrestrial > Soil >...
CCCTAGCAGGTAGTAAGCCTGCCGTTAAAGGAAAAAAAGGTGAAAAGAAGGATGGAGAAAAACACAGGCTGGTGTCAGAGGCAAGGGAAATTCATGTGGGGTGCCAGCAAAGGGAAGGGGCCAACTCGTTTTTCCGGAGAAGGCCGTCAAAAGCTCGGGTGGGGGGGGAAATAGGGGTTCCCCGAGAAGTAACAATGGCAAGAGAAACGAGTTGATATAGATGACGGGGGTCTAGCCGAAGAGGGGGACCAAGGGGGAACCACTAGATAATTCATTAAACAAGGCAGTGAACCAAGATCGGACTTGAATAGCAGAGTACGTTTTAACAAAAAAAGGAGGAAATTGGGAAAAAGAACACCCTCAGGAGGGGACAAGGGAAGGCACGTGGTAAAGGACCACGGCCTCGGGATTTCAAAAGGGTACAAAAGATCAGGGGGGTGTTAAAGGGGACCTGAAGTTACTTAAAGGGCGTTACATGCGAAAAGTGGTGTGAGGAGGGGCGGGCATGCAGGGGTGGCCGTCATTTGGAAAGGAACAAGGAACGTGGACACTCGAGAAGAGGGAAGGAAAATAAACCCTCGATAAAAATCAAGGTGTATGGGGGAACGGCAAGTCAGACTCCTGATCGAGGGGGAGGTCAGGGGGGGAACGGGTAGGATCTTACGCAAGGATTCCCTAAGGTTCATGAATCATCCGGCAACAACAAATAGTGGCACACGGCGGGCGAATACTGGCACAACGACTGGGTCAATAGTTTGAAGTTCAAAATCCAGCAGACACGAGCCAGGTGGATCTAAGGTTGTGCCGAGATGGGGAGACAGAATTGGATTTAGAGTCCTGCTAGAATAAATGGGAGATGGAACCCTCGAACGGGAAGGATGTGGTTCATGGGGAAAAGGATAGGGCCCGGGAACCAGGGGCGGCAAGAATCCGAGGCGAAAATTCAGGAGGAAAATAGAGGTTGTCAACACGTCAAAAAAGAACTCACAAAGTGTCGCAGCAAAAAAGGGCCGGAGAGAAAAACCAGAGCGTATGACAAGGGTCGGGAAATTGGAGGAATTCACGCTGGACCGAGGACAAAGGGGGGTGAAGCGCATAATGGTGGTGCCAAAACCGCGCATACGGGGGGGTGGCGTGGAGAGGGACCCAAAAAAAAGGAACGATATAAAAGAATAGGTAGAGGTTTAGGGAGGACTTTGCGCCAAGGTTCGACTAATGTGTGCCTTCAACAAGGGGGGACGTCCAAGGGGGCTTCCATGGGTGGACGCTGTGAATGATGGAGGCTGGGGCATCATCAATCAGCGCAGGGGCGGTGGAAATCCTAAGAGATGTTTGCTATTCGAAAGAGTTTCGAAAGAACGTGGAAAGGATAGGTAAAAAGTATTGAAGGATAAATCGCGGGGGAGAAAACGGAGTCCTCCACGAGAGAAGACGGCAAAAGCGGGGGGGGGCGCAGGGCGAAACCAGAAGAATCGACAAATCATCCCCGCGGGGATCCAAACGCTGATTCAAGGTCCGCCGGCCGAGGGGAGCAGGGTAGTTGGGGGTGGTGTGAAAACCCTAAAGGGGGGGGAAGCTCCGCTTTAGTCGAGGAAACAGCCGAAAACTCGGTCTGACAACATAGAGCCTCCAATTCGGCGGCAGGCCAAAGAGCCAAAAAAAAAAAAAAAAAAAAAAAAAAAAATGGCGCAGGGAAGTGAGGGGCGCTGAGACAATGGCCCTGACAGTTCACTGGAACAACAAAAAAAAAAGTGGGTATGTCAGACTACGAACTGGAGTTGGAAAAAATGCAGGGCGCTGTTAGAAAACGGAGTGCATATGTGAATGGACTGTAGCAAAAAATTCTCACCTGGCCGTGACAGGAGACGGAGACAGAAGAAAAAACGGGACGAAGTCCCCAAAACGGCGCTACGGTACTTTTCGGATGATAGAGCACCGCTCGAAACCTGAAAGCATCAGGCCTAAAGATCGAAAGGGATGGCAAAAGGGACACCCGCGGGGGAGAAGTCTCATTCAGGACAAAACGGGGATCACTCATGGACACAGGGCCGAGCACGGAGGGGGGAAGTTTTGGTCAAGTGTGACTAAGGTGGGGGCGGAACAGTGAATGATTGGCGTTGTACGTTAGAAACAAAAAACCAGAATAAAGGGGGGGGACCCAGGTTGAGAAGATACACGCAGTGGGGAAATCATCGACACAAACAAAAACGTGGCGGAAAAAGGGAAAGTATTCGATAAGGCAATAACTCAACAATACTAAAAAAAGGACGTTCAGGTATGCCGTAATTAGGGCCAAAAAACTGTGGAAGAAGATGGCGGGCACATACAACTGCGGGGGGGTCAGGCCCCTAGGAGGGTTCACCAGCAGGCTAGGGGGAGAGTTAGTTCAAAAATTAAACAAGCAGGGGGGGGGCGCAGAAGACTTTGGACACGTGTCATGGATCATCGAAAAACAAACTTAGGAAAAAAGAAAAAAAGAAGAGGAATGCCAAGGGTGAAGCGAGGGGAAGGACATGCATCTGGGCTCGGATGAGAATGGAGGGAAACTATCCTGATTTGAAGGAAAATGGAGGCCACAACAATCGGCGGAAAAAGAGTGTGGACCCTACGCAGTGAGGGAAGAAGAAGAAAAACGACTAAAGGAGGAGAGGGGTGTTTCAAGGCATCTAAATAGGGTCAGTTTTTCAAAGCAAGGGAAGGGGGGGGGGAAGGAGCGGGCCACAGAGAGGATGCCGTATGAAAATGAAGTAAAGACAGAGCAAGTGGTGGTGTAACGAAACGAAATCAGCAAGTATACAGTCCAGGAAGGAAACAGTGGGGGAATTATGGAAAAGGAGAATAGGAAACGGGTGAAGAGCAAGACCAGGTGGACGAAAGGAAGAAAATCTGAATAGATCTGGCAGGTGAAGTGATCGGGGCCGAAGGGAAGGTCTTAAGGGGGAGGGAGACCGAGTAAGACTAACCTGCTGGGGATTAGACGGGACTTCTGGTTACGACGGGGCAGAAAAGGAACCAGCGAAAGAGCCAGGCAATCAAGAATTCGAACGAACGGAATGGTTGTCACACTCAAACTACAGGAAAAAGGGGCAAAATGTCCTTTTGGAAAAAGGGGGGGGGAAAGGTAAAAGGGAAGAAAGGGGAGCAAAAGTCAAGGTCTCTATGCGAAAAAGTGGCCGGCTGAGGGGGGGGCAAACAAGATTCGAGGGGAAACTCCAGGAGTCGGAGATAATAAACGTAAGACTAAAAACCAAAAAGCTGCGCAAGGTTGGGGACAGGAAGCTGGGAAGGAGGGGACGGGTTTGGAGCAAAGCGTCGACGCGAGGAAGTAATTCCCGGTGGTAGCAGTTAGACAAAAGAGACTGGGTAATTGATGAGAGGTGGAACAGTTCGCAGACCTTGGAGAGCGGGGTCTAAAACGTTTTACCAGGATCATTACCAAAGTTAGCGACGTCAGGGAGATCCACAGAGATTCGGATTTCTTCAAAAAAACAACGAACGTGAATATAACAAGAAGCGTCGATCATAAAAAACGAAACAAAGTGCGACAGGACCGAAGAACCTTGGCCAGGGGGAAAAGGAGCGGGGGGAAACGGAGAAAAAAATGTCTCGGAAACACGTTTATTCAGAGGCAATCCTCGGCCGAGGGTTGGGACGGGAAAAACAAAACGGAATCCCAAGGAGGGGCCGCATGCCAAAAAGGAGGAGTGAACATCCTTTAAAGAGGGCTTCTTAACACAAGGAAAGCAACCATGAGAAAGTGGCAGGAAGATGGTTCAGAGGAAAGCCAAGGGGTTGGAGAGAAAAAGTGGGAGGGGAAAACGGGAACTATAGTGAAGGGAGGGAAAACTCGGAATTTTCCCAAAACTGGGGGAAGGAAGAAGCGAATCAAAATCGGAAAGGGAGAGCAGAAAATAACGAAAAAAGGGTAGCAGAGAAAGGTGAAGGAGTCAACATATAGGCAAACCAATTATCCCACACTCAGATAAGGGGAGCTGATGTGAAATTGAACTAAGGCAAAGGAAGTTGGGGGGAAAAGGAGAAGAAAAGGCATAGGGCATTGGGGAGGGGGTTGACAAAATGATAGATGAAAAGAAGCACTGGCCTAAAGCTCTCACGCACAAGGTACCCTGGAAAAGGAAAAGAGAAACTTTCTACTACCGGCCAAGAATCACATGGTCCTGGTTAAAAGAGCGGGACGCTTCGTCAGGCAAGAGCGGTGTCCTAAAAAAGACAAGGGGGGGGGAAAAGGTCCAACAGAAAAAGAACAACGACGGGGACGCAAAAAGGACACAACCCGATCCAGAAAAAAGGAGAAAGTGTTTACGTGCAGGTAAAGGAAAAGACTGGGGACGGGGGGGTCGTACGGCCGGAACCGACCGGAGGACCATACCACGGAAAGAAACTCACACGGTGGAAGTGTCGTTTTCAAAGGGACGAAAGTGCCGGCTAACTATACAACGCTCAGTCAGCGGAGGGGGGGGTGAAAGGGGTGGAAGAAGAGAGCAGCAAGGAAAAGCGGGACGGAAGAGACGTCACAACCAATAGGATCAAAGAAGGTGGAGCATAAAGGAAATTTCATTTAACAAGGCGGGGGGAGGAAACTCCCACGCTAGTACGCGGACTACGGTAAAAAGAAACATGTGTTTGTAACAAACTTACATCTGGAAAAAAAACGAGTCAAGGTACTCTCTTCCATCACAAGAGGGGGGTGTGCTCACTCCGGAATTTAGTCGGAAGGGGAGGGACATTACAGAGGGGAAGATAGAGAGAAAAAAGGGAGGAGAGGAAAAAGAAGAAGAGAATCCCACAAGGGAGAGACCTTCCTTTTCCAGTTTAATTCAACTCACCTTCCGGCATGAGAAACACCCAGGCAAACGGCATGGGACTGCTGGGGGGGCCAGGAGGGCAGAAAGGTCCCAAACTTTTGAGTCCCTGAGGACAAGGAGGTGTACGTCAGCTCGCGAGGGGGTATTGGACAATACTCCGAAGGTTGCCCCTCAACTGAAGGGGCATGATCAAATTGATAGCGGATAGAAGGGGGGGGGGGGGGGGGGGGGGGGGGGGGGGGGCGGGTGGTACACAGACACCAGCACTCAATCTGGACCATGTCACAACGTCGAGCGTAGGAAAAAACTGATTAAAACAAGCCAAGGAGTCTTGGTAAAGAGTGAACCAAAACAACGGAACAAGTTAAAAAAAAAAAAACAGTCGGGTTATCTGGGATGGACAACGTTTATCCACGCGTCAAAAGTCGGTTTGAATTGCAAAGGGAAAAACCAGCAAATGGAAAATGGTCAATCCAAGTAAATTAAAATGGAAGGGCTCCGGATAGAACGGGAATTTGGCGGCGGGGCACGTAAAGCGCGGTTTTGAAACACTTCGGGGGAAAAAGCCAAGTCCGGGGGACGAAAAGGCTTACAGAGGAACGCAGAGAAAAACATTGGTTATCAGGGAGGGCAAGACATGACGGTGCGGAGGGGAAACAGGGGGGGTCAGAAGAGGGCGGCGCTGCCAAGGCCTGATCTCATTGAAATATGAGTGTGGAAAGTCAAAAGTATAAAAAACCGCATTGAAAAAAAACGGGCTTCTTGCTACCAGAGAGGGAAAAAAATCAAGGTCATTTAAAAAAAGGGTCCAGAACTTACGGGCCACCTAGAGGGGGGGGATCAAGTTGAAGGAGGGGTGGCTCATGACATGGATAACCGGAAAATTTTCAAGTGTGCCAGAAGGACAGGGGAAGGGGGTCTGATGGTGACCAGTAATTCCTGCCGGAAAATAGGGGAGAATTGAAGAGCGTCGGTAGGAGGAAATAAATGCAACGAAAGATCAAGGAAGACCCCATGGGGGGGGGGCAGAAAAGTCCTCGGTAGAGCTTCATTGTCTGTGACAGAAGGGGGGGCTAAGAGACCAAAAATATGACCAGAGGGGGAATAACAGCACTGGTTTGTGAGAAGAACTTCGCAATACGGCTAGGAAAAGGGCTGGTATGGACCGACCTAGACATAAACTAGGCAAGGGAGAGAGAATTACTGCTGAGTTGTCGTGAAGGATTACTAAGAGTAAAGATGTTCACGGAAAAAGGGGTGTAGGGCGGAAGGGCGAAAATGTTGGACGGAACTCGGGAGAGCACAGGTAGGGAGAGCTCATTGGGAGGGAAAAGCTTCAACGTTCAGTGGTGGACAACTTCGTCACATAGAGGGGGGAGTCTCAAAGGACGTGGGAATAGTGGATGAGAGGTTTTACCCACTGTAAAAGAAAATAGTGTAATTGTTCGCTGCTACATGGAGAAAGCTTCTTACCAGAGAAGACCTAAAACCAGTGGCGAGATGAACCCCCGACAGCTCCCACCCAAAACGAGCTCGATAGTCCATTCGAAAAAAACGCGCAGTAAAAGATACGGAAAAAATGCTAACATTAGGGGTTGTTAGACTCTAATTTGATATCGAGAAGTAATTTGACGTCATGGACAGAACAAGTCTGAAAGGGAAGGGTGTAAAAGAGGTCCGGAGAAAAAAAGGGAAGGACCGGACGGATGACCTTAGCATCATGACAGCATTCAAAAGGGACACAAACAGGGATTGCATTGCGAGAATGGGGGGGCGAACTCAACGTGGAAGGGACGAAGGCAGTGGAAGATTGGGCGCGGAGGATGATTGTAAGTGGGACGCTGAAAAGTACCCCAGGAAAGCAAGGGTGGCGAGAACCGCCCTGAGGCTAAACGGTTTACAACCACACCACCAAAAACATTAATCGGAGCAACGGGAAAAACTGAACTAGGGAAAATCGAGCCCGGAAAAAACATCGGTGAAGATCTCGAGGCCAAACGCTAGAAGGGGACCTCCACATCCGTTAAATCTCGGGGAAAATAATGGGCAGCATTCCCAGGTATGACATTGAAGGGAAGTGATGTTGCTGCTAGGGTAGAAAAAAACCAATAATGGGATTGAAAGTAAAGGGGGGGGGGGAAAAAATAAAGGGAGAATAGGGACCGCGGGGAGACGTTCCAAAAAGTGCACTCGCGGAAAGGGAACCTGAAGCGCATTTCAATGTTGTAGGAAAGACACAGAGACGGAAAAGTTATGTGGGCCCGGAATGCTTGAGGGACCAAATCACGCGTTGGACGCCTGAAAAAAGGGGGATGGGGGGAGACCGTAGGTGGTAGTACAAACTACGCGGAGTTCCAAATCAATTCCAGATAGCACTCGTGAGGGGGGGGGGAATGTCACATCGGATAAGAAAATTGGCAGAATGACGGATAAAAATCAAAAAAAAAAGGTAAGGGGAGGAAAGAGAGAGGAAAAGGCAAGAACAGGGCGGAAAAGCGGGCTTTCCACAGGAAAAATAAGATGGGCAGCAATGAAAAGGCTCGCCCTACCGCGGTGGAGGGAAAGAAAAGGGGTGCCAGAAGAGACTAAAGCGCTTGGGTGGACCTATCAGTCGCAGCAAAGGGAAGAAAGAGGTAGTTATGTGGCCAGCGGACAAAGAGGGGGGGGGGGAGAAGGGGAAACTGGGTGACCGGGGGAAAAGAAGCGGGGGGACTTAGAAATGGCATATCTGGCCCGTACAAACTGAAAGGGATCCGATACGAGGGTTGGGGGGGGCTTCCGCAAAGTCAGAAGGAGGAAAAATAAAATTAAACACAGGAAGGAGGGGTGCACCGCGATACGGACAGGAGGAAAGGATAGCCCACGGTTGGTAGGAAGAACTCCAAATACCGAGGATTTCAAGGGAAAGGGAGAGTATGGAAAAGGGGGACGCAGTTAGCAGGTTGCTCACTCGATGATCGAACCGTATCTGGACAGGGGGGATTCGCCCCTTAGAGGGCTGGGCGGAGACTGCAACCGGGAAAGGGAAGAATGGAAAAAGAAACAAGATACAGAGATCAAGGAAAATGAAGGTAAATGGGGGCAAAACTCAACTGCAGATCAAAAAAAACCGGGGCTGGTGGAAAGTGAACTGGAGGTCGAGGATCAGAGGAGAACGAACGGGGCGCATGGGGAAAAAAGTGGTCAGTCCGTGGGGGGGCCATGCAAGGACTGGATCTGTAAGAAGACTGATAGAGAGAGACCGAAAAGGGATACACCCAAACTCGTGAGCCCGGTACGATTCGGAAGTGTCGAAGGGTTGTCAGCAAAGGCTGAACGCACTCGATGACGAAGTAGGGTGGTATAGAGACCAGAGAAATAAGGGGAAGGGGGTGAAGGTGAAGGGCAGGTTTAGCAAGCGAACCGTTTCCTAGTTCTAACACTTGTTAAACCAGCCCATTCAAAAATTGAGAGACTGAAACGGGAGAGAAAACGCTCGGGAGAAGAGAAGGTCGTACAACCTAAACAAACCTCAAGCAGGAAAAGTTACACTCTGGAGGCGTCTCTCAACCGGAAACACACTGGGACGAAAATGAACAAAGAAGAGAGCGGGGTGAGGGAAACAATCATCGAACAGGGAGAAAGGGGCAGCTAAATCGCAGGTGAGGATCAGCCCGGCCTATGTGGTTGCTTGCGGGGGATAAAAAAGACGCTCCCATTGAAGCTGGGACAAAAAGCCATAGGAAAAAAGAAGGAACGAAAGGGTACAGGCTTGACACAGGGGGAAAAAACACGAGTATACGCGAGGTGATCTCCGCAAAATGGGGGAAAAAACACGTTTGGATTGAACAGGGCTCGAAGGGACCAAGCAAGAAACTAGGATTCCATGGGGGAAGGGGAGAAGGGTAAAATGAAGACACATCCGGAAAAAGCGGGGCGCCGGGGAAAAAGAGATCGAGAAAGGTCATGATCAAAGGAGGGCAAACTTGACAAACGAGCCGGGCGGGTTATTCTCCTATGAAAGGGGGGGGGGAACAAATAAAGGGGTAACTTGGACAGAAAGGGAAAAAGAACAGTGAAAGAAAAGGGAAGGGGGGGATGTTGCTTTCAAATGAAGTAAGAAAAAAACACGGGAGACGCAATCCTCCGAGCAAATGAAGAAAAGCGAGAAGGGCATGGACCGGGAAAAAATAAAGGGAATTGGCGGAGGGACCTATTGCAGGACAGAAAAATTGAACCGGCAATTTTGATTCAAAGAGAAAAAAACGATGGACGCACCAGCCGCAAAGAAACATATCGGCAAGGAAAAAAGGGAAATTAGAGTGGCAGGCCAGAAAAAAGATTACTGGTTTGCAATGGAAATTCAACGGAGAAGGGGGACGGGGGGATCAAAAGGGGCAAATCAAACGAGCCAAAGGATGGGGGAGTTTGCAAAGTGAACAGTTTAGGGAGAACGGGGGTGGGAACTTTTAAATCGTACTTCACGCGGAGGGGTTCAAACGAACTGGGGGAATCCGATAGAGTGGGGGGAAGGTCCCAGCTGCGGTGAAGTGCAACTAGAGATAGAAACGCGAGCAGCAGTGATGGTAGGAGAAGTCGAGATGGCCAATCACAACAGAGTATACGAACCTGCTAGGGAACAACAGAAGGAGTGTTGAAAAAGATGGACGATGCACAACAACTTACGACGCGAGAAACGACAACCTGGTTGGGTCGCAGCCGGAGGGGAAGGATGAAGGGTAATGCACTACGAAAAAATATTGATCCGGGGATTCAGACTCAACAAAACACGGAAGAAAAAGATACTATCCTCTCCCTAGGGGGAGACGCCGAGGTTTAAAATTCACGACAGGCAGGGAGGGGACAACCACAAAAAAGGATGGAAGAGAATAACGATTTTGGGGAAAAGGGCATAGTCCAACTCAGGGTTGAGTAATGACCAATCCGAAGGGGAGGGGAAAATCCGAAGGTTTGACCCTCGAAAATTACTTGAGGGTCAAACCGCGGTGGAGAATCGGGCGATTCCTCCGCAGCTGGGAATGAAAACGTTCAGAGAGGGAAGGCAAAATAACGAGAAACCCTCCGCGCGGCAGGACACACGGGTAAAGGGGGAACAGAAAAAGAGTAATGGAACAAAACACCAGAGAGAGAGGGAGGATTGCATAGTGGTGAGGCCCTTCACACGGAGAGGTTGTACAACCAACACCACAACCAATCAAGGGGTTACAGGTGGGACACCGAACCGGAGTACGAAAACGGTTCCGCGGGAAAGAGGGGAGGGGGTCTTTTGCTGAACTAGGTGTTGAATAATAGGGGAAAATCACACAAAAGGAAGGGGAACTTGAAGAGGGGAAGACAATAGGACAGATAAGAAGAAGGAAGGGATCGTGCGTGACTTTCATTTAACTAGAAGTTCGGTGACATTGATCTCTGCGCTTCGGAAAGGCTTCTAGAATGGAGATTGTAATTGAAGAAAAGAGACCCGCAAGACACAAGGATGAGGCCGAAACTGGCCAAAGAAGGGATTGCATGGTTCAAAGGGCCCATAAGAATCCACGCTCCGAAGGTGGGGGGGGTGATCATTTTTGCCAGAGTTGCTCAGAGAACAGGGGACTCCTGCTAATGGTCGATTGGTGGCCGGCAGGAGGCCAATTCCAGGAAATGTGTGGGAAGGGGGGGGGAAAGGAGTGAAATCCAAGCAGGAAATGGGAACGTGCTTCGGCGGGAAGAGGGCCCGGTGATCCAACTGGTTCGCTTAACACCCGGGGGCCGGAGATACAAGGAAGTCTAAGGGACTTGACAGGGGACTTTGACCGAGCGAAGACCTCTTGGTAAGTGGATAATCAAGCTCATGGTGTGTGCCCCGGCAAAATACGGGTTATTAAGGGAGTGAAGAGGGGACACACTAGGACGGAAGGAGCCGAGAGGAGAATTAGAGTCTCCACGAAAAAAAAAGGTGGTTTAAACGGCAACTGGGGGAGGCGGTCGTGATGAGCTGTCCAGGACGCAGTGGGGGATGAATAGGAGATCGTGTGTTTCAACTCATGTCTTCCAAGGCGCGGCGGGGGGGACGAAATGACAACAATGAGTGGCTGTGGCGAAGGGAAAAAAAGAAGGGTGAGGGGGGAAAAAACGGGTGAGGGAGTAATGTTTAAAAGAGTATTGAGATAGTAAAGGGTCGTGGGGAAGGAAACTGGAGGGGCTCCCTGATTAAAGCCCTTCCAGGAGACGGAAGGGGTCTGCATCAGAAAACAAAACACGAAGTACTGATAAAAGAACGGACTGACCACGACGAGACCCTCTGCCAAGGCAGAGGGGGGGTGTGGGAGCAGCAGAAAAGGGAGATCATAACAGGGGCAGGGTTTGGAAAAGGCCGTCAGGTCAGGCCACATAAAGAGAAGTCCAGTCTTCTGAAAGTCAGGAGCCAGGAGCTCCGAGGGAGCAGAAAAAATGCACGGGAAAGGGCCACGTGGAGGCTGAAGCAGGGATGGGGGGGGTGGGAATGGTGTGTGACACTACACAATACCTTGAAAGGTGTCGAACGCGGGCAGGAATTGTGGTCGGGAGACGGTCGAGGGAGTGAACGTAAGGGAAATACGCACAGAAAGAAAGGTCTAACGAAAAAAGCTCCAGCTGGGACGGAATTTAGCGGTTCAACGAACGAAGGAAAGGGTGCCCTCTTAATACTATAGCCTTCAAAGCACTCGTTGGAGGTCCACGTTAGGTAAAACGCATCAATGAAAGTAAGATCAGGCGGTGAATAATTGGAAAGTGGGCAGTAAAGTTGAACTGACTCCTTGGATGGATCCGGCTTGAGTGGTACGCACCAACAAAAGGTCGGGGAGGACCCGGAGAAGTTGGGGGACACTAGGACACTCGTGGACGAGCGGAACCATTAGAAACCCGACTGAGGATCTAAGGAACTTAGCGAGGACATGAAAATCACTCAGAATATACCTAGGCTGCCTGAGGGAGGTCCCACAAGAGCTTTTCGGCGGGGGGGGAGGGAGGGGCGTTGGGGTCTCACCTGAGGTGTGTCAGACTCACACGCGGCAGGAAAGGGGAGGGACAGGGCAATTCCGGAGCGGCTGTGTCCGGGGGTGACAGGATGTCTTCACAAAAAGGGGACGCGTTCA
>Ga0179593_1811505_pt1 | contig 11941 bp, 24 predicted proteins | sample CZODoug2_1_08_16_FD_185931 | JGI IMG/M metagenome (GOLD analysis project Ga0179593, IMG submission 185931) | Vadose zone soil fungal communities from Angelo Coast Range Reserve, California, USA - CZODoug2_1_08_16fungal (PacBio error correction) | ecosystem: Environmental > Terrestrial > Soil >...
AATGCACCAAGAAAAAAAGAAGGGAAATGTACTGACCGAAGACTCCTCCGAAGAAAAGGAAGGAAAAAAAAGGAACGATTCTTCCACCGATTTACACCTTAATACTCTCTTGGGCGTTTTTGGTGGGAGAAAAGGGAAAAAGAATATAGTACCCTAGGAAAGAAAAAGAAAGCACTCGACCTCGACATCTCTCTTCTCAATAATCTTATCGAACTGCCCGAAAAAAAAAAAAAGGAGAGACCGTAAAACCAGGCGAGAAGAAATCCACCCACGTTCCGAAATCCAGCGCTACACCTACTTTCGCCGAGATGCTAGAAAAAAGAAAAAGAAAGGAAAGAAGCACGAGGCCTTGGGTCGGCAAACACGTCTACTTTCGCATAAGCCCCTCTGTGGTCCGTCGAAGAAGCCGCAGCGGGAAAAGAAAAGAAAGGGGAAAAAGTCACTCTAAGGGAAAGAAAAAAAATACATCTGGCTGTCGCTATCTGCTAATTCCGCGAATGCACATCTGGACCAAGAGAAAAAGAAAAAAAGATAAAGAGCAACAAGAGAAAATTCGAGAAGAAAGAAAAAAGAAAAAGAGAAACTCTCCGTATACTATCCGCCTCCCTTGGCGGCTAGCCTGGGAGAGAGAGAAAAAAACAAAAAAACAGCGAAAACAAACTGACTGGCAGAAAAAAAAAGAAAGGAAGGGGCGCCCACCTTGATCGACCACACCATGTTTGCTCTAAACTTGTTCTTTCCCACCAGTGTTGAAAAAGAGAAAAAAGAAAGAGAAACGGCTAATTCCCGCCAGGGGAAGGGAAAAAAGAAAGCCCAACAAACCCGCAGAACTAGGCTATCTGCGCGTCAGTCTGACGTGCAATAATTCTTCGCGCTGCTCACGGCAGCAAAGGGGAAAAGAAAGGTGTGGAAGGAAAGCCGGGGGAAAGATGGTAAGAAAGGAGACACTGAGGAGCGGTGGGGACGAAATGTAATAAAATGAAAAGGGGGTGGGGGTGAGGCAATGGGGGGGGGAGTAGGGTAAAGGGCGGGGTGAGAGGAGGGGGAAGAGAGTCACAGAAAGTTGTAGGGAGTGGAAGAGAAACGCAAAGGGAGAGAAAGGGAAAGAGGGCGGGAACAGAGAAAGGAGGAAAAGGATTCGCAAACAAGGGCGTATAAGGGAGATGGGAAGTAAGAGGATGGAGGAGGGGGGTGGGAGGTGTATTAAAAGGGGGGGAGAGGGAAGAGGGGACACGGAAGGAAAGAAGTCGACTAGGAGATGGTAAAAGGGAGATGGAAGGAGGATGGGTAGAGGGGTAGGGTGCGGATGGGCCGGGAGAGGAAAAAGGATGATAGTGAGGGGGATAGAGGGTGGGGAGTGATTAAAAAAAGGACAGGAGGTAATAGAAAAAAGGAGGAGAGGTAGGGAAGAAGGAAAAGGGAAGGGTGGGTGAAGGGGAACGGGGATAGCGGTGCAGGGAGGGGGAGGAGGGAAAGGGATAGGGAACAGAAGAGGAGAGAAAACGCGGAAAGACGGTGGCGTAGGGGAGAAGAAAAGGGAAAGCGGATGGAGGAGAGAAATCGGAATGGAAATAGCGAGGGGATATGAAGGGGAGTAGGAAGGGTCAGGGGGGGGCGGGAGCGAGCGAGCGGGGCGAGAGTGACAGGGCGAGAAGTTACGGGGGGGGAGGTGAGGATAATTAATGTGAACAAGGGAAATAGAGGAGTGAGAGAAGTTAGGGTGGGGAGAGGAAGAAAAGGTAAAAAAAGCGTAGAGAAGGAAGAGACTCCCCTCCTCTTTCCCAATCCCTCCACTACTCCCCGAAGAAAAAAAGAGAAACGGAAAAGGGCAAGTGGAAGCCGGCTGTCCTTAAAAAAAAAAAAGAGGGGGGCCCCTGCGCGTCGGCATAAAGATCTACTCCTACTTCCCCAACATTCGGTATCACCAACGGAAGGAAAGAGAAAAGACAAGGCTGGGCTAAAAGGAGTGGAATTCCCGCGCCCCCTATCCATAGAATTTCCTTTTTTTTCAATCCCCGTGGCTGTGTACGGAAAGAAGAGGGGGGGAAGGTGAGTGGGTTAATGGGAAGAAAAGGATATACGTTTTTCCTAGCTTTTTATTAATCCTGTCCCGTCAGGAGCTCTCAGGCATGGAGGAAGAAGAAAAGAGGGGAAGTGAGGGGACGCGCTACGAAGGTTTGCGGGAAAAAAAAAAAAATGCGGGTCCTTCCCCGAGTGTCTTCTCGTTTTTTTAGCCGAGCCTACGGTCGACGCAACAGTCGAATCAGGAGGGAAGAAAAGGAAAAAAAGGGGGGAAAAAAAGAATGAAAAGGAAGCTCGCAAAGAAGGAAAAAGGGTGGCCTCCAACTGAAGCGCGCCCCCGACCAGTAAGTCCGCCCCCAGCATTCCTCGACGAACTCAAAAGAAAAGAGGAGAAAGGAGGAAAGGGGAGAAATACCTTGAAAAGAGGAAAAATAGTCACTAAAAGCTGCATTTCTTATCTATTTCTCCGGCACCGGAGAGAGAAGGGAAAAAGGGAGAAAAGAAGGGTCAATCTCGGGGGTGCAACATGCTTTTCGTCGCCTTTTGACATTTAGGTGATTAAATTTCAGTTTTGAAGGCCTGTGCGAACAGAAAAAGCAGGAACGAGAAAGGGGGATGGTGTCAGGTCGGGCTTCGCCAGTCCGAAGCGTTCTCTCTTATTCCTGCGCGTCAGCCAGTGATGAGGGAGAGGGGGAAGGGGGGGGGGAGGAAGGTCCGGTTGTTTTGAAAAAGGGAAAGGGGCGAAAATCGTCAGCTACCTTTCCTCTATCATTTGCGAGCCGCGCTGAAGGAAGGAAAAAAGAAGGAGGGAGTGATTAACTCGGGCAGAAAAGGGGGAGTCAGACCGGCGGCTCGTCTAACAAAACTCGACGACACTATGGGAGGACTCCGAATTTGCAAAAGAAAAAAGAAAGAAAGAAATGGAGGAAGAGTAAGAGGGGGGGGGGCATTAGTGCGGAGACAGTTCGATGTCCTGGCCCTCCATGCCTTATGAGCTCCGGAAAGAGGGAAGAAAAAAAGAAAGAAGGGGAAACGAGAGGGGAAAAGAGGGCGGTACAGGTTTGACAATGCTGTCTTAATTTTCTTTTTCCTTACCCAGCCACTGGGGGAGGAAAAAAAAGGGGGAGGAGACATTAAAAAAAGGATGTCTCTTTTTATGCGACCAGCCTTGCGGAAGGAGAGAAATAGGAGGGGGGGGGGGGCTTCGTAGTAGGATTTTCTTCCTACTCTCAGTGGCTCACTATGCGAGGCAGGGAGAAAAGAAGGAGGGGGGGGGGTGGAGAAAAAGTCATTCATTTTCTTAAGGGAGGGCTTGCCGATGGATTCGTGTATTGACTTTTTCACTATGCGGGCCTTGTAGCCGTAGGTGGAGGAGAGGGGGGGGAGAAGGGGGATTAAAAGAGAGGAGTCAAGTTCTTCGGGGAAAAAGGAAGGGTGGGAGGGGAACCTCTGGCGTTATTCTTAGAAGGTTATCTTTCGTTTGGTTATTAGGCGCCGTTGAGGGCTTTCGAGTGGTTGAAAAAAGGGGAAGAAGAAGGGGGGGAGAACCAACACCCGTGGGAAAAAAAGGAGGGGGGGGGAAAGATGGGGTGGTAGGGCACGTTGTTTCTAGTCCTTTCAAAAGAGATCCCAGGCTAGCCCGCCAGGGAAGGGGAAAGAAAGGAAAAGCGAATTACAGCGAAGAGCTCGGGGGGGAAAGAAGGGGGGCAAAAGCCGAGCGGCGATTTTCATATTTTCACTTCTAGGAGAGAATAGAATAAGAGGGAGGGCACGTCGTCGGATTATTTACCCTTGTTTTGCCCCTTTTCGTGCCGACCTGGGGGAGGAAAAAAGGGAAAGAAAAGGTGATTAGACTTAGAAAAGAAAAGGGGGAACAAAAAAGGAGATGGAGGCGTGCATTTGTTCTTTCTTGTGGCACTACCAAAGAGTCAGCATGAAGGAAAAGAGGGGAAGGGGAGGGGTTTGTGAAGAAAAAAGAATAGACGCGCTCCTTTTTTTTTTTCCGGATCGAAGGGCCGAAGGAGGGGGGGAAAAAAGGGAGGGAGAACGAGGAAAAAGGAGGAGAATCCTTATCGCGTATCTCCATTCTATGTCTCAGAGGGCGACGATATTCTGGCTGGAAAAGGGGGGGAAGGAAAAAGACCAACGGAGGCGATAGTAGGGAAGGGGAAGGGGCCGAGGACGGCCATTAACCATTTCTCACTCTGCTCCACCGAGGAGGGGAAGGAGAGAAAGGGAGGGTGGCTAAGGGGAGTGTCTCCGAGGAGGGAAGGTATAAGAAACCTCTGAGACCTTCTCATGGCAAAAATAAATAATTTCCCGGCGCACTTTCTTACCGAAGGGGGGGGGGGAGACGAGTGCGCCATTGTTCCTTTCAACTTCCTCGGCCCGGAAAGAGGAAAAAGAAAAGGGGGGAAGGGTGGGGGGGCATGGGGAAAAAAAAAAAAGAGACGTCGGACCTCTTCGACATCGACTGTCTCTACGCCGATAAGGAATTCGACGCTCGACCCGAAAAGAAGAGAAAGAAAGAAAAGAGAAGAGAAAGGAGAGAATTCAAAAAAGGAAGGGGGGAATGATGAAGCTGAAATCCACCCACGTTCCGAAATCCCAATCTCTACACCGACTTTCGCGAGATAGAAGAAGGAAAAGGGAAAAAAGAAGACTCAAGAAAAAAAAAAAAAGTCTACGTTCCAGAATCCCCTCTTCTGGTCCCGTCTAGAGCCAAAGAGGGGGAGGGGGAAAGGGAAAAAAAAGGGGTAATCCTCGAAAAAGAGGGCGACGATCGGCGAAGTCCCGCGAAGTGCACTCTTTACCATCTCCCGCTCGGCTTTGGCCCAAGGAGGAAAGGAGAAGGATGGGCAGAGGGTCAAAGGAGAAAGAAAAGGGGGGGCGAGCCTGGGATCTCTTTCTTTTTGCACCTCCTCGAACAAAGGAAAAAAAAGAAAAGGAAGGGAGGGGGAGAGAAGGGGGGGGGGTCGGCAAGAAAAAAGGTGGGGCGCTAAACTTTGGCTTTCCCACCATTTTTAACCATCTCGACCCCTTCAACGAAAGGGAGGAAAAGGAAAAGAAGAGGGAAAAAACCCTTTAAGAAAAAAGAAAAACTAGGCACGAAGAGCTGAAGCAAGAATGCGGCCGCGCTTCTCATCGGCAGCAAAGGCAAACTCCTAGAAAAAAAAAAGAAGAAAAAGAAAAGAGGGGAAAAAAGCAAAGCTCCCAGCATCAAAGAAAAACAGCAAAGGGCAGTGGAAGCCTCCTTTCCTTTCTACTAGCCTCCCTCCTCACCGAGGTCGGAGAAGAAAAAAGAGAAAGAAGAAGAAAAAAAAGTTAAGAAAAAGGAGGAAGGGTGCGCCGAAATACCGTCCAATTCCTGGTCCGAACATAAAAGAGGAGAAAGAAGGGAAGGAAAAAGGGGGAAGGGTGGTGAAAGCAAAGTGGCGGGGAAAAAAAGGGGAAACCGACCGCCCGCTGTCGTAAACTGTCCTTTGTCCGTTGCTTTTAATGGAAGAAAGAAGGAAGAAGGAGGGAAGAGGAAACGTCAGAAGGGGAAAAGAGGACAGTCTCCGCCACTAATTCTTCGCTCCCTCTTTTTTTGTCCCGCGGTGCCTAGAGAAGAGGGGAGAGGGGAGAAAAGTCGGGTAGGTCTCCCTAGTGGGAAAAAGACGGTCGACGCACAAGTCTAATCTGTCTTTGCACTCTCGCCCGCGAATCCCGGAGGAAAGGAAGGAGAGGAGAAGAAGGAAAGAGGAGGAGCAGAAAATAGCGCGAAAAGGGAGACAAAACTGAGCGCGCCCCTAACAGGAAGTCGCCCTCTCATCATTCCTCGACGAATCCACGCCAAAGAGGAAAGGAAGGAAAGAAAAGGAAGGAAAAGGGAAAAAACAATCACCGAGGGCCCAGCGGCATGCTTATCGATTTCTCCTGTCACCTTCGCTCAGTTGCGCCAGTCCTTCCAAACTAAATTCATAATAAGGAAGAAAAAGGGGGGGAAAAGAAAAAGGGAAAAGAGTTCGCCGGGAAGAAATGCGCACCTGAGCGCAGGGCCGGAGAATCTCTAGCATGCCTCTTTATATATCATGTCGACGCGAAACTTGGGCTCGAGCCAGGCGGGGGGAGAAAGGGGGGGAGAAATGAGGAGGAACCATTGATGGAGGGGAAAAAAGGGAGGGAGGGCGACTTCCTGTTTCGTTGGCTCGCTTCATTTGGAGCAACATTGCTCCATGGAGGGGAAAAAAAGAAGGAAGAAGGGGGGTGCCCGATTCGAAGAAAGGGGGAGTCGCGGGCGAGCTTGCAATCCTGATTCTACTTGTTGCCGTCTACCGTCGCCTAGAGAAAAAAGAAGAATGGGCGAACCAGGGCCCCCTGGAGAAAGGAACCGCGGACAAAAACGAGGATCTCTCATTCATTTGCTGATACAGGTCGATGGCCGGCTCCCAGGAGAGAAATGAGAAGAAAGGGAGAAGACATTCAAAAAAGGGAAGAAGGGGCCAGGGACAGTTTTTTCTACCAGCTTTCCGGTCTTTTTACAGGCGCTTAAGGGGGAGGGGAAGAAAAGAAAAAAAAAAAAAAGCCCTCTCTGGGGGGTTGCAAAAAAAGACTTGGATGTCGACCAGCCTTGCGTTATTCTCGGCTCAAATAATCGTTGGCTCCGTAGGACGTGGGGGGAAAGGGAGAAAAGGGAGAGCAAAGGGGCCCGGACCTATTACAGGGAAAGAAAAAGAGCTTCCACTTTCCCCTTGTCTGTTTCGAACCCATTTCATTTGCGGGGGGGAGGGGAGGGGATGGAGGGGCTTTTGGAAAAAGGGGAAGAGGCGGGGCTTGTAGCCGTATTTGTCGTTATCATTCTTTTTCCTTTGCTCCGATGAGAAAAAAAAAAAAAAAGGGGGAGGAGGGTGGGGGGGCTGAGGGGGGGGGGGGACCTTCGGTCTTGTAAGTCGTAGAAATGTATCGTGTGCGGTTGGGATGATGCGAAGGAAGGGAGAAAAAAGGAAAAAGGGAGAATCAAAGGGTGTGGTAAAGAGCCGACGCCCCCAATCGATCCAGCCTCGCCCGTTTTAAGGGTGGTAGATGGGGGGGAAGGGAAATAAAAGGAGAGAAAGGAAGCCCTCAAAGAAAAAAGAAGGAAGCCAGCGCCATTTCCATCTAAGCGGCCTTGTTGCGGCTGAGCGTCGAGGGAAGGGGGAAAAAAAAGGGGACAAAAATACCAACGTGAGGGGTTAGCAGATAGCGCCAGCCCAGATGTATTCGACGGCGGTGCGGGGAAGGAGGAGGGGAGGAAAAGGGGGGGGAGTGCCGATTATTGGGGGAAGGAAGGCTTCGACGGACAGCAGAGGTTCTTCTTTACTTATACTTTTTTTTTCCGAGGTCCATGCGCCAAGGCAGAATGGGGGAGGAGAGGAAGGAATAAGGGAAGGCAGGAAGGATCATGAGGAAAAGGAAAAGTGGGTGGGAATTTCACTTCAATCATTCCCATCTACTCGCGCCCTGGTTTTGGGGGGAGAAAAAAGGGGAGGAGGGGAAAGTTCGAGGGAAAGAGGAGGAATCCTGGATCGGCGTATTCTCCAGTCTAATTTCTCATATGGCGAACGATATTCTGGGAGAAAAAAAAAGGGAAAAAAATAGGAAGGGAATCGGTGGGAACGAATCCGTGTCCTATGACGTTCCTATTAAACCACTGTTCCACGCCGGCGCCACCGGAGGAGAGAAAAGGTAAGGGGGGGAGAGGAGAAGGTAAATGAATGGGGGGGGAAACAAAAACGGAGAGGAGGAAAAGAGTTATTTATATTCACCTCTTATACCTGCTCATGAGAAGAAAAAGAAGAGGGAAAAGGGAATGGGAGCCGAGGCGCCATTGGAAAAAGGGGGGAACACCTTGAATATCTCCTCCTTTTATTTGTTGGAGGGGGGGGGAAGAAGGAGGGGAAGGCCTCTCGAAGGAGAAACTCGACATCTAGCGTCTCAATAATCTTATCGAACTGCCCGCCCGAAAAAAGGAAAGAAGAGAGAAAGCAAAGGAAAAAAACAAGAAAGGGAAGGAGCTGAAATCCACCCACGTTCCGAAATCCAATCGCTACACCGACTTTCGCGAGAGGAGAGAAAGAGGAAAAGAAAAGAGGAAGGGGGAAAAGGTACCTCGGAAAAGGGAAGGAAAGAAAGCTTTCTCGCCGAGCCTCAGAAACGAAATTCGCACGAAAGAAAAAAAGAGAGGAGAATAATTCTAGAGGGGGGGGGGGAGGGAAAAGGGGGGGAAAATCGGGAAAAAAGTAGACCGCTCGTGAAAAAAAAAGAGCCGCTCAAGCCGCAACCCGAGCCGCTTCGCTGTAATTGCCGCGGGCGTCAACGCCGTCTCGCGCCGAAAGAGAAGGGAAAAAAAGGAAGGGATCGCTTTCTTGGCACCGCCTCGAACCAACGTGCCCTACACCACAGAGAAAAAGGGAAAAGAGAGGGAGAAAGAGGGGGAAAGGGCGCAAAAAAAGGAGGGTCCCACCAGTGTTGAAACCATCTCGACTCCCTTCCACTGCGCCTCATAACAAGAAAAAAGAAAAAAGGAGACGAAAAAGGACTAAGGAGAAAAAAAACCGAAGACTATGCGACTAATATCTTAATCAAGAATTCTTGCTCTGCTCATCGGCAGAAAAGGGAAAGAAGGAAAAGAAAGAAGATGGAACAAAAACCCGAAAGAAAAGAGACAAGCCGAAGCCCAAGAATGAACTTTTTCTAACCTCCATTTGCAATTGGGCAGCCTCCTGTCCTTTCGACGAAGAAAAAAGAAGAAAAAGGGAGAGGAGGGAGAAAAAGGAGAGAAATACGAAAAAGAAGAGAAGACAACGATTATTTGCGCCGAGAATACCTCCAATTCTGTCGACATAAACTAGCTCCCGAAGCGGCGCGAAGGGGAGGAAAAAAGAGAAAAAGGGGGGGGGGGGGAAAAAGAAAAAGGGGAGGGTTAAAGGAAAAAAAAAAGAAAAATGTCCCTTTGGCCGTTTGCTTTTATGGTCAATTCCTCTATTACGTTTCCCATCGGTGGGGAAAGGGGAAAAAAGAGGGAAGAGATTCATGGGAGGGGGGGGTCCGCGTGCCTCTTTCTCCGCAGTTTGCTTGAGGCAAATTCTCGTATCAAAAGGGGACCCATGGGGAAGGAAAAGGAAGGAAAAAGGAAAGAAAGGAGGGAAAAAAAAAGGCTTGCAAAAAGAGGGGAAGGAAGACCGGGCAACACCCTTCCTGAAGCGCGTCTCGCAAAGGATTCGCGGCGCGTAGGCGGAAGAAAGGGAAAAAAAAAAAAGAAAGGGAGGAAGGGAAAGAACTCCATAACTGGGCTTGACCGCGCAGAATTCCGGCGAACGCTTCGGACTTGCTCAGCCCTACCTTGACACCATCACGAAGGAAGAGGGAAGAAGAAGAGGGGTGAGTTTAGAAGAAGCGAAGGTTGCGAAGGAGAAAAGCGGGGCAATCTCTCTCAAACAACACACGATTAGTATTAAATATATTATTTCCACATGAGGGAAGAGGGGGGAAAAAGGGGAGGGGAAGGGGAAAAATCGATAAGCAGGACGAAAACCTTGGGCCTCGAGCCGTCTGTTATTTTTGTTCAATGTCGGCTTCGCCAGTCCGAAGCGTTCGCCGAATTCCTAGGAAGAAGGAGAGAGGGAAAAAGGGAAATGGAGGGAAGAAAAGGGTGGTCTCCAGGCGAAATCGTCAGCTACCTGTGCCTCTATCATTTTCTAGCGCGCTTCAGACGGGGTTGAAAGGGAGAGGGGGAAAGGGAGGGGAAAGAGAAGAGGAAGTAGGAGAAAAAAAAGGCGAAGACAACTAGGGATAAGTACCCTAATTTTTCTAACTCATTTGGTCCCCTTTCTATACGAGAATTTGAGAAGAAAGGGGGAAGGGGGGGAAGGGAGGAGACAAGAAAGGGAAGGGACTAGCTTCATCCCAGCTTGAACTTAATATACTACCCTACCGATTGTAAATTAATAAGGGAGAAGGGAAAAAAGGGAGGTTGACAAGGCTGAGAGAACCAGCCACTTGGGTCTTTCCAAACATTCCCTCTCTGATATGGGGGAAAACGAAGAAGAGGGGGAGGCAAAGATTGGCGGTAGGAGAAAAGAGGGGGGGATACGCATGTGGGGCGTCGTAGTAGATCTTTCTTCCGACTCTCATGCCACGATGCGGGGGGGAAGAAGGAAGAGGGAGCGAAAAGGGGAAAGTGGAGGGCTACAGGAGGGAGCTTTGCGGGGTCTTGTCCCGTTGAAGTCTTGGAGGGACTTGGGCAAGAGGGAGGGAGGGGGAAAGGGGGGGGGGAGGGAAGGGAATGTCCGCAAAGAGAGGGGGGAGTCGGTTTGGTTGGGCTTGATGCCTCCGTCGTACCAAGGTGAAGGGGGAAAAAAAAAAAGGGAGGGGAAGAGGGAGGAAGGTTGAGAGTGGTCGGGGGGAGGGGGGGGGAAACACTGGTGGGAAAGCCCAAGTTAGCGCCCACATTTTTTTTGTCGTCAAGTGGCTCTCCATGTCATCCGATGCTCCGCGCCCCAATCGATAAAAAGGGGGGGAAAGGGGGGGAGAGGGGGAGGGAAAGAAAAGGAGCCACCGAGAGGCGGCGGCGAGACTTCGTTGACGCCCCGCGCATTCCAGCAAGAGAAAGGGGAGGGAAAGAAAAAGACAAGAGGGCGGGGTTCCAGAAGGAGCGGATGCGCCGATCGCTCCAATCCCTATTTATTCGACTTCTTTGCGCCGTCGTCGGAGGAGGGGAAAAGGGGGAAAAGGGAGAGAAGAAGAAACGGGCGGAGGGGCAGATTCGACGGGGAAAGAAAAAGGCTGCCAAGGCGAGGGAGGCGTGGCATTTTTTCTGGCTTTGCGACTACCACAGAGGAGGGGAAAAGGGGGAATGGGGAGGAGAAAAAGTTGATTGAAAGGGGGGGAAAGGGATCGAAGGGCGGCCGATGAGTCTCCCTGCTTCGGATGCTCTGTCAGTTTCGATACGCTTCTTGGAAAGAAAGAGGGGGGGAAAGGGAGAAAGACACGATGTGGGCGCAGGGGGAGCGGCCCATGCCACCACCTCCCATTCTGCTATATTCAAGGTGTCACTCAGGGGGAAGAAAGGAAAAGGGGGAGGAGAAGAGCCCCGGAAGCAGGAAAGTGCGCCTGTTAAATTTCTTTCTTTTTGCTCAGGAAGGGAGAAAAAAAAAGGAGGAGGAGGAAGACTCTATATGAAAAAAAAAAAGGAAATTGCCCGCGCACTTCCTTACCTCATTCCTCCTCCGTTGGCGCCTGAGGAGGGAAAAAAAAAGGGGAGAAGCCAGCCGTGGGAGTTTTTTTCCTTTCCTCTCCCATCTGAATCAACTTTGCAAAAAAGAAAGAAAAAGAGAAGGGAGGAACCGCAAAGAGGGAGACGCGCCTCCGCAGCGGGCGACTCACTGCTCCCTTCTATCCCTTCAAACCAGGCGCGAGGGAGGGGGGAAAGGGGAAAAAAAAGAAATAACTTTAGAGAGACAAGACCGACCACATGCACTCCTCCATCTCTTTCATCCATTTACCTCGGCAAACACGTCTACGTCAGAGAGAAAAAGAAAGAGGGAAAAGAAAAAAGAGGGAGGGAAAAAGAAATGGGGGCATGGTCACGAAAAAAAGAGGGAGAGAATCGGCGGAAGTCCGCGAATTCACATCTTTACCAATCTCCCCTCTCTGCTTTTGGCCCTGGCGTCCCGCGAAAGGAAGAGAGGAAAAAAAAAAAGGGGGAACGCGAAAGATACTACCGAAAAAAGGGAGGGCTAGCCTGGATCTCTTTCCTTTTCCCTCCTCTAACCACTTGCCCTACCACCCAGAGAAAAAAAAAAGGAAGGAAGGGGAAAAGGGCGAAAAGTAATAGAAAACACACCAAAGGGAAGGAGGAAATTGAAAACGGCGCCTCATACCCACCGCCCTCTCACCT
>Ga0179593_1311397_pt1 | contig 11940 bp, 11 predicted proteins | sample CZODoug2_1_08_16_FD_185931 | JGI IMG/M metagenome (GOLD analysis project Ga0179593, IMG submission 185931) | Vadose zone soil fungal communities from Angelo Coast Range Reserve, California, USA - CZODoug2_1_08_16fungal (PacBio error correction) | ecosystem: Environmental > Terrestrial > Soil >...
AAAAAGTGCGTGGGGAAGAAGGAAAGAGAAAGGGGGGGTTGGGGGGGTACCCCCACTTGAAAAAAATAATGGATATGTTGGGGGGTCCGGGGGCAATGGCGAGTTTACAGATCATAAAGGAGCTCTGCCATCGTGGTTACCCCTAACGGACAAATTGGAGGGTGGAAGGACACCCTTAAAAGATGCCAACAATTACAGGAGGATTCCAAGCAAGAAAAAAAAAAGACAAAAGCAATCTTAATGAAAACAAATGCCCATTGACAACGTAAACGAAGGTTATACACGCTTTGGAATCAAACAGGCTCACTTTGTGAATTCGAACAAGGGGGAAACAGGTAGGAGGGGCCACTAGCAAAACAAAAATATCCACCAGGCTCTCGGAAAGTGGGGCATGACTGGGGCCGCGAGAAGACACATGGGTTGAGAGTACCTCTTAAAAGCTTTCAAATTCGGGCAAACTCTTAATCCTAAAACTTTGAAAACATAATTTAAGAGGGGGGAGCAAATTTTATTGTTTGCATTGCAAAAGGGGGAGGGAGAACTGTGGAAAAGAGGGGGGGGACTGGCTTCTTAAGGTGAAACATGGGGTGGTAGTAGCACATGGCTGACCCGATAACGTAAAAAAACAGCCGCGCGTACTTCGACTCAGGAAAAAAATAATAACTAATCATGTGTCATTGCCCTAGGAAAAGAAGAAAAAATGGCGTGGGGAGTGCTCCACCGACGTTCAGAGAAAGAAAGGGGGGGACTCTTAAACTGAAAAGGTCAACGTCGAGGACGGCAAGATACCAACATCTTCAACTTCGCTTATTTTTTATCGAAAGAAACACCTTGAGGCCGGCTACCGCCCCTACAGGAGGTAATAAAATTGGCTGACGGTCTGGTGCAATATCGGCAAATGAATCCCAACAGAAACGGCTTTGAGAGGAAAACCAAGGACGGGGAGGGAACAGGTTCCTAAAAAACCGAGGATTGCTTTACAATCAAACAAAACAAAGCGAGATGTTTCCAAGGAGGGTGGTGGGGGGGGGGGAAAAAGAAGCTGGAGGGAAAAAATAGCAATAGAAGTTGGAAGGTCTGGGGGCAAGAGCGCTAATATGTTTCCATGAACAACAAGAGTGGGAGAAATGAAAAATCGAAAAGATGGACCAGGAGAACGCCCACCTAGTCCGGAAATAACTTCCCTGCGAAAAAAGAGGAACAACGACTATGAAACATGTACACATGCAAAATGAAGAGCTGGGGCAAATATGGGTACGAAATTATCTCGCATCACACGTATATTTTAAACGAACCAAAAGCTCTCTCCACCCCACACGGCGTGCTTCGGAAAAAAGGATTTTGGCGTTCAGTTACGTCACGACGGGGGTCAAAGGATGTTGCTAATGCATCATCCTCCAAGTGCTGCGCGCAGACTGAGTCATGTTTACTTTTGCACTAGGAGGAGCGGGGAACATTAACATGGACATTGCCCCCTGTGCGGGGGGAGCTCATGTAAATATCACTAAGTGGGAGGAAAATCCCAACCCACAACCAAAAGCTTGGACTGGGGGGTGAATGACAAACATAGCAATCCGGAAAAAGATCATTCATCAATAAAAGCGTAAAAACAGAAGGGGAGGGACACCATTTGTTGTTTAAGGTGAACAGTGAGGTAAATTTGCGAAAGTTGTTAGTGTGAAAAGAGCCGAATGATCCCTATACAAAAGGGGAGGGGAATGCACAGGGGGGGACTTGTGGAGGGCAAAAAAATGGGTATTTCAATAATTTTCAGCATAAGGGGGGAGGTTCCCGCCAGGTGGGGGAAACTGGGGGCGTGACCTCAAGGGGGGGGCGGAGGGGGGGAAAAAAATAAAGAGTTGGGGCTGGTGGCGGGGGGATAAAAGGAAATCCAGACACTTTAGCCGGGTGATAGCTTACAACGAGGGACAAGATAGGCTCGGGGAAGTGTGCGTTAGGAAACTAAGGGGGTGCAACGGGGAGAGTTTATTTTTTGTCAGTATAAGTCCGCTAACTCGGTGTCGGGATCGGAAGGACAAAACGTCGAAGCACACTTAAAGGAGAAGAAAAAGAGAAAAAAACGTTCGTCCGAACTTTGACCATGCATAACCCGTTAGAATAAGCCATTGGATCAGAGGATAGTGTTAGAAGGTTATGGGAAGGATAGGTCACTTGAAGAAAATATTGGGAAAAGGGGGAATCGGGTCCTAGTCTCCATAACTGGAGGTCGCGAGGAAAGGGCACCATAAAGATAGAAGCGGGGACAACCACTAGGTGGGGGATCTAAACATGTTACTAGACAAAAACTTCTTCCCTTGTTGAAGAACTTCACAACGGGAGTTACACAAAGAGTTCTCAAAGGGGGGGGGTTTAACTAAAGGTGAGATGGGCTTGGAGCATCACTTTTGCCCGGTTTTTAAAGGCATCGGGCATGGGAAAGGGATATACAAGGCACCGTTGTGAATGCAAAAAAGCAAATGGGGGGGGGGCGGCGCAGGGGTTACTCCACGAAAAAAAACAGGCTAGGAAAGAGAATCGCCAGGTTCAAAATGTCCAAAAGGGTGTCAAAGCTCCTGTTCAACTTTTTGGGTACAAAAAACAAAGAAGGGTTCCAAGGAAAAGCCGCCGTCTCTAAGAAGGCACATCGCTCATCAAACAACAAAGGAAAAGAGAGAGGGGGGTCAATGGCGAAGAAGACTGGTTGCTTTTAATGAAGTGTCTATCTGGGTGGGTTTGTACCAAACACTTTGCAAAGGAAACCTTTTATCAAATGGGGGTGGATCACGTTGAACTTGGAGTCAGGGAGACTTCAGCTCTTCTCTTTCGAACCACCTACACCAAGGGAGGGGGGTGAACTTACACCCCAGTAAACCGGGGAAAACAGCTGTAACCTTCTGGCTGCCAGGGTTTTGTGGACCAATTCAAATGCGCCAGGCAAAAACTGGAAAAGGGTCAAAAGTCAACCAATGCCAGGCGCAACCTTCGCAAATCGGACCGATTTGGAAGCCCACCAGCCAGGGGGGGGGAGTTTACAAAATGAGCATTTGGCAGGCCAGGGCTAGGACACCACCCAGAAGGTGGAAACAGAAACGGAAAGTTGGGAAGTATACCGCTTATGGGAGATAGCAGAGAAAAGCTTATATCTTTATGTCTATAGATTAAAGAATGAAAGGACATAAATATGCTAACTATAGGGGGAGAAATGCTGATGGATTTATGGGGAAGGGCAACCGATGGAGCGACGGTGGTGATTCTTTCTTGCGAAAAAAAACCGGTCAAGTGGGGATAGGATAACTGGGAGTGCCTAATAAAAACCAGCGCGGAATTAACAGAAGATCACTCGAAGGGGAATATTGCACATACCCGGCCAGGAGTTGTAAGCAAACCTCTTGGCCTTATAATGAAGACGGGTGGGGAGCTAAAGAAATGCGCTTCAAAGGAAAAACGCGAAGAGGAAAGAAACCTCACCCACTTAACCTTCTCGCATTTGGTTGATGCCCACCGGATGAAAGACACGCCCGAGGAACTTTCGAAAAGAACTGGCCAAGGGGAGGGAAAATAGAAACAAAGAGCCGCGTGAAACAGTTCCCCACCTTCTGCATGTCAAGAAACTGTTATAGGAAAACATGTCATGCCGTCGAAGGGGGAATACAATCAAAGAAGCAGGGAAGCATTTTCATGTTGGGGGGTAAAAAAACGGGGAGTCAAGAACATCCGAATGTGTATTGAAATTGGTAAGGTTAACTCAAGACAGAGGGATTGGGTTTCCAAGAACAAAAAATATGGAGCTCCACAAAGAACATCGTGTAGAAGATTCCAGGAGTAACAACCAGCGAAGGGGGGAAAGCCCAAGCTAACGGAAAAGAAACGAAGAATAGCTTTACACCATCACAAGTAGCGACGCAGCACGTTGACGGAATATGAATCAGGAATGATCTTCGGCAAACCGGCGTAACTGGAACGAACAAAGAGACAGAGAATATAATAGGTCGGGCCAGTGGAACGGTTGAAATATCATGGGGGATCAGTCCCTAAAAGGAAGCTAATTGATCAGTTTACATGTGGAAGGGATAGGTTCCGCCGGCGAGCCTTATCCCTCACTGTGGTGTGAGTCTCATGGAATAGCTAAAAGATGAATTCTTAGCGACCCAATCTGGGTGGGGGGAATAAACATCCTCTCTCTCCGGAGAAAATAGAAGGGGAGAAAGCAGAAGCGGAGGAAAAAAAGACCTGTCGGTCAAAAAAAAACAAATTTATTGTCAAAAAGGAATAGAATCTGCGGGACTATTTTGACTGGGTTCCAAACATTAAGAGGGAAGGAAAAAACCCTAAACTTTGAGAGGGAAAATAATTCACCGATGGAAGGGGCGGTCCTCGTAGGGGTTTTGTAACATATGGCAAATAAAGGGAAAACATGGGAGATTGGAACCAGTGTTTCGAAAGGGGGGGGTGGGCTAGGGGGGGAAGGAATCAATTTTTGGGGGCGATGTCACACCTAGGCGAAGTGGGCTTTGTGGTTGGGAATTGACTCGAGAAATGGGAATCGAGGGGTGTTTGTGTTCAAAATGGGAAGGCAAACGAGGTGGACTAGCATTCCGATGTGTTGGAACTACGTGAAAGAGGCCAGCGAGTGATTAAATTGGGGGTAGTGAATAACGTCGCTGGCCGGTGAGAGTATCGGGTCAGGCAGCAAGTGGAGCTGACCACCCAACAACCGAAAAAAAAACGCACCCCCCCAAAAAAAAACCGCGAGGAGCGCAGAAGATCAATTCCAGAAATCGTGGGGGAAAAGGCCTAACAAGTTAAATAAAAGGGGTGAATCATGTTGTTTGGGGAGGGATAGTGGAGAGGGGGGAAAAGAAAAAAGGTGGAATCTTTTTGTCATCGAGGCTGAGCCACTAAGTTATTCAAAGCCCAATTGCCTCCGCATCTTGGGGGGTTACAACCTATCTTGTGGTGCAAGCACAGGGGACGAAAGACGTGCCCTTGTGGAAAAAAGTTAAGTCGGATTAAATCTTTATCCGGGACGAATGCCAATGGGGCATTGGGTGAAGGAACAGATTGGAAGGGGTGACTGCTCATCGGAAATGGGAACTGGCAGAATAATACTAAAGCTTTGGGGGGGCGCTGTTAGGGGGGGGTCGTCCAAAAAGAAAATTGGGAGAGATGGGTTACTCATACGAGAAAAAATGCATTATCATCTAAAGGTGAAAGAGGATCCCCGGGGTGCACCGTGTCTTTCAGGGGGGGTACAAAACATCGCTTACGATAGGCCAAACAAAGCTTCCTTGCCAAAATATCCTCCAACAAAACATGAAAGGATATTTGAAATGTCCCGAAGAAGGTTTTTTGGGATTTGACTGGCCCCGGAATGATCAGACGAGGTACCAAACTGTGCCTCGCACTTGGATAAACATGTTGGTGGTCACATTTTTAAGAAATCAGACTTGCTATCTTCCGTATGGAGGACCCCTAAGGGGGCAAGGGCTGGTGAAATTAAAAAAAGTATATGTAAAGCGTTAGCAGTCTTTGGACCACCCAGTCCAGACCTAGGGAGACAACTGTCATATTCGTATGTCCCGAAACATGCCCATGAGGAGACAAAAGGGTATAATCGGGGAACGCGGGGCTCCAACCCATAGGATTTCTGAACAAAGAATTTGGGCGCGTGCCACAGAGGAGGGCAACCAAGCTTGTAAAACATATTCGAGAGGGACAGTTGGGAGAAGACGTGCCGACGATACTAAGGATGAACCCCGGTGAAAAAGCAGGAGAAAAAGCGGGAGCTATATCTTAAACTATCATTCAAATCCGGTAAGAACAGAAGTTAAAGGAGTTAACAATCTGTGGGAAACTTTGGGTTTTCCGGAAAACGATTGTGAAATTTACGGGTTTTGAAGATGTTCTTGCAGGGACTCCGGGGTCATTTTGACAGGGCGAACGGAGGAAAAGATCCCAAAGGATAAAAAGCTAGTACTGAACCAAAACAGATCGCCAGTGGCGAGGGAAGGAGGAAAAGGGAAAAAAAAACAGTTAAGGTTTAGAGAAGGGTGCCTGCTATGAGCGGGGGCCGCCAAAAAGCTTCTCTCAAAAGGGACTGATGACGGCACGATACCACCCTCAACCATTAAACTGAATAGTTCTAATCGCCCATAACAACTTGGTCAGGGCCTAAACGCCCGAGAACCAAGAGGGGAAAAAGAATTGTAACGTTGAAAAAGGGGAACCAAAACGAAGCGTGCTCCACCACCTCAAAAGAATATGCTTTCAACGCATTTTATAATAAGGGGGACAGGCAGTCTCCGGGTTAGGGAAGAAGAAAGCGCAGATGTTCCTCATTATGTTGGTGGAAATACACACTGGGGGGGGTCAAGACCGTAATTGCTCAACAGATTTGATCGGGCTCCGACGCGAGTCGATGAGGTTCCGGAAAAAAAAGAGTGGGAGAAAACCTGAAGTCACGGAAAAGAGAAGGGACAGAGAATAACACCACTCTGTACTGGGATAACGGCCCTTAAGTAGGACCGCCGACGAATAGGCACGGAGCACAACAAAACACGCAGCACTTTGGGCACTGAAGGAGCAAGTCGTCCACATGATAGGCTCAGAAACTTAATTCCAATAAAAAAGACAAAAAATCAGCGCTAAACAAAAAACAGGACAAGGAGAGTGTGGGGGGGGCGTGAATTGGGGTACGCCAGTTGAATTACAGAAGCATGAATAAGCAATGCTCGGCGAGGATGGGAGTCGGGGAGAATTCATTCGGAGGGGAAAAATTGGCCTATTCCCTCCGGGGGGTGCGGGGAATGGGAAATGAGACACAGATCGTGGAGAGAAACGATTTGTTTCCTGTGAAATCTGAAGAAAGATCAAGGACCGCTCAATAAAATCATGTTTCATTCACGGGGGAAAAAAAGGATCCAGTTTGGGGTAAAAAAAGGGGCCCAAAACACATGGACGGCTATGAGAGTGTCAAACTTCCGAGATTAACACGGATGAAAACAAGATCAATTCCTTCTTTAATAAGAAAATGGATTGGAAGTGCTGTGGGAGGGCACGAGGTTGGGGTTTCAAAGAGGGAGCCAAGATGGGAGGATTCAAGTGGTTCCTCTTGAGAGGCCGACTCAAGGTTATGGCGGATGATAATATTCTCCTTTCTATGGGGGGGAGGTTGGTTAGAGTGCAGCACTCATCCAGATAAAATTCGCAAGCGTTGGATCTCTTACAACGCAGAATGAGACAGGGCACGAGGTTGAATAAAAATGCCTTTGGAAACTTATAAAGACTGCACGAGAGGGGGGGAGGTGTAAGTAGCTGGCGTTGGGATCCAGCATAAAGGGTCGGAAACCCGTGTCGCTCCCCACTAAAAGAGCATCAAGAAAAGATCAAAAACGGAGAAAGAATAGGTTTCATGCAGACTCCAAAATCGATAAGCAGGGAGGCATCTTAGGAGGTGGTTAAATATTGATGGTATGTAAATGTCGGAGAAAGATTGAGAAAGCTGTTGGGTCATCTTGCCTCCACTCGGGGTATTCGTAGAGGGAAATGCCAAACGGCAGCTCGCATCGGTGTAACAAATATGTGTGGTGGGCAGGCATGGAACCACAACTTCCCTTGTAAGTGACCAAGGGTCGTTGGAGGAAAAATGAACTGTCTTTTGTCTCGAGAGGAAGAATGATGGTTGACGGAACACCTGGGCCTTTTGGACGGAGGAAGCGGAAAGGGGTTTTCTCTCCCATGGGAGAAATATAGGGGGGGGTGAAGAGGTTACGTGGTGTCATAAAACACCAGCCAATGCGGCGAGGAGGACCAAGTGGGTGGGGGGGGGTGGGGAAACGGCAAGGCATGCTTACGAGTCACGCTGAGAAAAAAGGGTCTCCTTTCTCTTTCAATTTGTGGTGGGGGGGGGGAAAAAACATCGAGGACGCTAGGCCGGCATGCAAAAACAAAGTCTTCTTAGCGAAAAGGGGCCACGACGCAGAGCCACCAACAACAGGAGGAGGGGGAAAAAATCGGGGGAACATTCGATAACGGGGGGGGGGCAGGCCTGGCCGAATAGCAGAAAGAGGGGGCAACAAATGAAACCGCGCACAGGGGAGTTTGGGTGATCATCTTGGGCAAAGGGTGTCAGGAATTAGGTCTTAGAAAAGGGTCTTGAAACCTCGAACTCAAAGTGGGGGTCTGGCTTGATACAACAGGATCTAGACATAAGCTTGATAAGTAGGGATGGAAAGGCCATTGATATTTCCCCTGAAAAAAGGGACACGATGTCCGTAAACCTCGAATGCGGAATAAACTGAGAGCAACATGGAGACTCGGGGGGGGGACTCAAACGCAAATTGGATTCTTAAAAAGGACAGTTGTAGGGTCCATAGGAAGGGAACAACCTCACAAGTAAACGGTTGTCAACAAATTCTTAGACGAGAAAGCCTCTCTAAATACCGTAGGGGCAGCAGACACGACAAAACTTAAAAGAGTGATACCTTAAGGACACGGAAGAATAGTTCACCTAAAAATAAGGATAGGGGGGGATAACATTAGGATTGGAGGGCAACGAGTGCTGGAGGTTCGGGGGGGGGAAAGGCGGCTACCGGTGCCAGTGGGGGGGAAGAGGAAAAGGGACTGGATCACCGATACCGTATAGCCTCTCAGAAGAATCAAAATATCACGCGAAGTGGGGAAGGTCCTTTCAAATCCAAGGAATTTTTAAGACGCAAAAATAGTTGCCTGCTAAGCCACCTTGTCGGAAACTGCAGCTTCCAAGGGAAAGAGGCCACGATACAACTCCCCCGGTTCTTCGTCGCATATTTTTTCTCAAAAAAAGCCAAATAAACACCTTGAGTCGGCCTCACGCCCCTAGACCCCCAATCATGTCACAGAGGCCAGATTGGCTGAAGCTGGAGGGGCAAATAGCCCATCTACTCTGACCATCCACAAATAAGAAGTAGGAGTTCCACAATCCCAGGAAGGTTATAGGGAATTTCCGTTCTGTTCGGAAAAAGAAAGGAAAAAAAAATGGGGACTCAGGAGTTTTTGGCTTGAATAAACGGGGAGAAAGGGGGACATCCGATTTTATCCTGGGATCTTTCTCCACCACGAGAGGGATAAAATGTTGAAGCCCAAACAGAGGGGGAGCGCCGAAACCGTCATCGTGAAAAGATTTTCAAAGAACCCCGAGACAGGGGAAGACGAACCCTCGCCTGACTAACGCAGACTAGGGACAGAAATGAAAAATAAAAGAGCAGAGACACAATTGCAGGAATGCTTCGTCCAATGAGATGATGCAACCCAGGATAAAACGGGAACACAATAGGAGACACAACTGATTATGATTAATATTAGGGGGTCAAGGGGCAATTAATTCGACCGGTGGATAGAATGAAGAAAGAACAAAGTGGCGGGCGTCTCAGAGGGAGGAAGGGGGGGGTTACCTGTGCTTTTCATTGAAAACGCGGAATTGACGTTGTACCACTGTCCGATGGGGGTGAGGGGTCAGACATGGACTGCCCTGAGACGTGGTGAAAAAATCCCGAGGGGGTGGGGTCATGGAAATCATGAAGCAATGGTAAAAGGGGGACGTAAAGAAAGGGAATTGGGAGGAATTAAAATCTTAAACGAACCAAAAGGGTTCAAAATCAATAAGGAGAAAATTGCGCATTTGCTGATGGTAACAGGAAGCTATGAAACCTGATTCCAGAGACCTCCGGGGGACCGAAAGGCCGATTTAGGGTGCGGGGGGGGGAGGAACGAGGGGGTGACATTGACAAGAGTTGAAGCCAGGAGATGCCTCCTTGTTCTGAGAGGAGGGGGCTAAGGAATCAAGGGTGGTTAGGGGCGAGAATTATGTGCGGTGGAGGACAGCATAAAAGGGTGAGCGCGTAGTTGGGGAGAAAGAAACTTGGAGCACCATATAGAGGGGGGGGCACGCTGAAATGCTTATGAGGATTGACCTACTGAATAGTCACCGGGAGAGTTTTTGTGGAAGGCGCAGGTACGCCTGCGTGGTTATAAGAGGGGAAAAAAAAAGGGGGTTTCGCCAACCCACTTACCCGGAGCAGAAGAAGATAAACGGGACGTACATCAATCGGTGGCCAAGAAACAAGGTAAAAATACGAATAAATCTTTATTAAGGGGGATGGTTAAGGGGACTGGTACTATGTAAGAGTAGCCGAAAAAGAGAAATAGCTGGTCAGAGCGATGGAAAAGGCCACTACGTTTTAGAAGGGCATATGAAAAGGAACACTCCTAAGGGGGGGGGGCAAAAGATATGGGGGTGGGGCAATAAATACTCAAAACCTGCGTCCCTTGTTGAACGACCAAGAGGTTCACAAGGAGGGGCTCAAAAGAGGGGGTACCGAAGGGAGTCATTTTCATTGACTACAATAACGCTTTTGAAGTGGGGTCAGCTTACATCGGCAATTGTAACGTCTGAAGAAAAAAGAGATGCCTGGAAATCCGGGGTTAACTGGGTTTGAATCAGCAGGTTCGGGAGGGGAGGTTGGACAGCCACGATGCCGCAGCAAGGCTATAGGAAGCCTACAAAGGGGGGTGCAACGCGGAATCCAAAAAAAGTGTTTAACCCGGGCGCGTGCAATGTGGTAAAACCCCAATCGATTTAAAGGAAAGTGAGCAAGAAAACGTATTCTTCGAAGTGCAAGCGATAAAAACAACAAACAAAAGAGAAGGAGTTTGGTCGAAGAATCCTGGGGGCGGGTTACTTCCTTAATACTTAAGGGGTGGGTGGGGCCAACCAAAAACTTTGCAAAACGAACAGTCAACGAAAATCAACGTGGGAAAATGGAGTCAACCGTACTGCAAGATCGGCGCCATCTCTTTAAAGTTAACGAGAAGACATGGGGCTGTTGGTAATGAACACCTACCCGATTCCATCATCTTAGGGCCAATTCAGGGATGCCAGTTCTGAGCCCCGTGACAAACGGCCAAAGAGGAAGGCAAGAAAAAACATGCCCAATAGGATCAGAAAAGTTGGAGAAAACAGGGTTGAGGCCAACGCCTATTTGAGTTATTAAAAAAGGGAAGGAAGTGGAGCTGCCACACAAAGTCCGGGTGTAAAAGAGCAGACAGGGGAAAGGCATCTGCCTCAGGGGAGTCTTTTCGGAGAAAACTGATAAGAGGGAGGCGTAGACTAACAGGAAAATGATCTTTCTAACTAAGTAAGGGTTAATAAGGCCGTGATGTAGGGTAAAGGTGGTGAGACACCGGAACTTGACGAACTGGTTGATAGGTCAGGAGGAGCCGTTCAGTGGGACATATAAAAAAGCCGAAGAGAACGAGAAAGAAAGCCGAGGTCACTCTGACCCAAAAATCGTGTCAATATTTTAACCCAGGTATTGGTTTAAAGAACCGCACAGTAGGAATTGTAAAAAAGGTTGCCTAACGGTTAAGAGTCAAACGACTGGATTCGCGGATAAAACCTCACAACAATCTGAAAAAAAAGGAAGGGAGATTGGGGATCAGAGCCCATACCCACCTGTCATATCTAAAAAAACTCTTCACCACGGGCGGAAATAATCAATTGGCTCCGTTGTCTTGGTCAAATTGGGTATGTACCAACAAAACCGCGACAGTGAAGAACAAACCTAGACGTCATGGACAACAAGAAAAAGGAGGATCATGAGACTTCGTCCTGGGTTAAGTGACAATCAGAAACTGACCAAAGGGACATTATTTGGGGGAAAAAACGGGGGAGTCCGACGATTCTCCACGAGTGATGGGGAGGAAAGTGAGCTTTTCTCAACGATGAAGGGGACAGAAACACCAAAGACGGGGGGAAATCTCTGAAGATTTCAAAGGAGAACAAAAAAGAATAAGAGAACTAAAAATGGAGGACAGAAGAAGAGACAAAGTATGAGATCAATCTCCTCCTTGGCGGAGGGATCAGGGGCCAATGATCTTCTGCAAAAGGCTAACATAAAAAAA
>Ga0179593_1396260_pt1 | contig 11940 bp, 23 predicted proteins | sample CZODoug2_1_08_16_FD_185931 | JGI IMG/M metagenome (GOLD analysis project Ga0179593, IMG submission 185931) | Vadose zone soil fungal communities from Angelo Coast Range Reserve, California, USA - CZODoug2_1_08_16fungal (PacBio error correction) | ecosystem: Environmental > Terrestrial > Soil >...
GGGGCTGGGCTTTTCAAAATCACCGAATCAACAAAACGTAGGCAAAAAACTCTCTAAGGAATGGAGCCTTTCAAGCCCTCCCGCTTTGAGAAGAGGTTGCCGGGACAGGAACGCCCTCCTACCACAAACGCAACAAAAAAAAACCAAGACGTGGGCAAGACAAAGGAACGGCAGAGCCGCCCGGCCCCAGGAAAGGAGGACACACGATAAGGGGTGTTTTTTTGAAAAACCATTGTCACAAGGCCGCAGGGACAACGTAACATCAATGGCACAGAAGAGAAAAAGACAAATCGAACACGTAACCAACGGGGAAGCAAATGGGACAAGGGGTGTCAAAAAACGTAAAAATGAGAGAAAAGGATGAAAAAGGACCACGCTATCCCCCAAAACAAACGGAGGCGCCTTGAAGAACCTGAAGGGGTTAAAAAAGAACACAGAATAAAAAAAAAAAAAATCTTGCAAGAGACGGGGTCGGTGTGAAAACGGGGGACAGAAGGGAACAATGCGAATCCATAACAACGCCGACAACCCCCGGTGTGGAAAAGGGGAAAAAGTTTAGGAGAGCAGGGGGTAAGAAAGGGAAAATCGCGCAACAACGCGAAGTGCAAGGGGCGGGGGGCAGGGGGTGAGCATCCCAATGGAGAATGCGGGCAACTCGCCTCCACACACAAAAAAGAACGCGCCGAAGGAAATAAAGGATCATCGCCCAAAACATTGCCAGGCACACGAGCGTTTTAATGTGGGGGGGGGAAAAATAAAACGAAAAGAAAGACACAACCATCGCGGACAATTGAAAATAAGAAAAGGGGAGCAATCCATGGGGGGGAAAAAAGGACAAAAGGGCGTTGGGAACGTGACCGGGCCACGTGGGGGTGAAGATCTGCAAGCAAGATGGGAAAAACACCAAAGGCATAGCCGTTCAACAGATGGGGTTACTAGAACAAAAGAGAGCTTTGAAACCACGACAAAAAAGACATCTTAACAACCGGTAATCAAAAAGGAAAATTGCGCAAGAACCATCGCAACGCCCGTAAGTACCAGACAAAAAACCCACCGGAGACGAGACTGGGGGGGCGTGGGGTTCTTCAATTAATCTCAAAAGACCGTGGCTTGGGGCCTTCACCAACCATGTCGTGGGAAGGGAGGGGCGAGGTTGTCAGGGAAAAGAATCCAGCAAAAAAAGGGAAAAACGAAGAAACGGGTTGTAGCACACAGGACGCAATCAGAATCCCCAAAACCATGACAAAACAAAAAAAAAAGAAGAACCTCCAATCCAATGAATACGGGGAAGGGAAAAAAAAAAGTTTGATGGAAAGTGGAACGCCAAACAAATGGGAACGAAGGCCAGGTTATTTTCAAAAAAAGGGCAAAAAGAAAAAAGGCCAAATGAAAACGGAACGTAAATGAATGAAGGATTGCTTCCCAGGCGGGGGAGCAACGGGAAAAAAAAATGAGGGGCACAGCATAGAGGGCACAGGCTGGGGCGCTGTAAACGAAAAGACTTGCTAAGGGGGACGGTCCAAAGAAAGAAACTGATAGCAAGGACGCAGGAAGAAAAACGGGCAAAAAGGATTGCTTAGGGTCTCAGAAAAGGGGCCATTCGAAGTGTCTGCCTATTGGAAAAGAACCGCACTATTGGGGGGGACAAAAAACGGCCGACTAGAAAATTAAAAAAGAGGCGGGAATGGAGGAGGTCGGTGAGCTTGTAGAAAACGAACGGATCCCAAGAGGAAACAAACGGTGAAAAGGAAAGTAAAGGGAGAAGCCAGGGCACGCAGTACAGTGAAGCGGGCCAAAGGGGGGAAGAAGAATTCAAAGACAAACGTGGCGGGGGGGGATTAACAAGTGGTTAAATAAGGTACCAGCTCTTCGACATACGCTCAGTGAAGCCAAAAGCAAAAAAAAAGAAAAAAATTGAAAAAAACACCGAGAAGGGGAAAAATTTCAGGAGAAGGAGCGGGCAATCCAGGAGGGAGGGGTTGGAAGGAGACAATAAAAGACCGTAAAGAAATTAGAGTAGCCAACAGGGATGGTAATTGTATCACTATTTAAAAAAAAAAAAAAAGATAAAAACCACGTCCCACTCTCTGACAAAAAAAAAAAACAAAGTAGTCAAAAAAAAAAAGGAGGCATAGAGAGAGGGGGGTGTCGCAAAACCGACGAAACGGAAGATCCTTCTAAGAAAGGAAAAAGTAACTAAAAGGCGGCAACGGGGACAGAATGCACGTAAAAGGAAATTGTGTGAAGTAACCTTTAAATGTCGCCAAAAAAAAAAAACGATGGCCAGGATTTGCCGCGGAAAGGGAAGGGAAATGGGAAACAAAGGTTTGACGGGGAGAGCCCTAGCAGCACCCATTGTGAGCTATGACGCCGCAGGGCCGCACGAAGTGACATACCAGGCTGGGGGGAGGAAAAAAAGTGGGTAACACCTGGGAACGAAAGTACAAAAATGTAATGCTCCAGGGACGTAAAATTTTGGCCTCATGGAAAAACGGTCAACCTGGGAGGGGGGGGGGGGGGAAAAAAGCACGTAACGAGGAGGACGATTCCATCGAAAGGGGCCAGCAGACGCCCGGGTCATGTAACGTAAAGTCGATTGGGTAAAAAAAGAGGGTGGGAAGGGAGGATCCCTCGGACAAATCAAAGAAAGAAAGGCACTGTAGCCCTTTTGTCTTAAACGTCAAGGAATAGGGAACAAACAAGGGGAAGGAACTGCCATTGGGGCAAATGGTTGTTCAAAAAACAGGGGGGGAATGAAAAAGGCAACCGCGTTGCAGGGGATGGGGCCAAAGAGCCAAAGGACAGAAAAACATCAAAAAAAAACTCTTGAGGATATCGCGAGGGACAAAGAACATGGGAAAAAAAACCAAGGGGCATGTCTTCATTAAAAACACGAGGTTAAGGAAGTCCACGTTGCAGGAAAAATTGGTAACTAACAAGGGCAAAGGGGTTCAAAAAAAAAAAAAAAGGGGGGGGGGGGAGGAAATTTAAAAAAACATATTAAAGGTCTAATCGGGGTATTAATGTGATGTGTAGTGGGGTCTGACAGGGGAGGGGGTGGCAAAAGGGAATCAGAGACTTGCGGGGGAGGGACAGCACAAACTTAACCAGCGTTGAAAAACGGGGCAGGTGCCCTGGCCCCGCTTAAGGGAGGGGGGAAAAAACGAGCAAAAACGGGGGAAAAAAAGGGGAAAACGCACTGGATGCCAAAGACGAACGAAACATCTGGTTCCTGAGGGTTGGGGAACCCCATTTGAAAAAAAAAGGAACATTGGAATCGCCCACTAAAGGAGGCAAAAGGGTGGGGGGGGACGGATTGGAGAGCGGGGGAGGATTGAAGTCAAAATGTTATGGAGGGGGGGAGCCCAAGGGAGGCACCGGCTACTCGTGGAGAAATGGAGGGGAAAAGAGGCGGGGACGAGTTTGGGCCAAAGACGTGGGACACAGGGAAGGAAAAATCCAAGGAAGTTTAAAAAAACTGAAGAAAGTTTTGGAAGGGAAAATCAAAAGGAGTTTCACCAAGGATCATGAAGGGGCCGCATGGGAAAAAACCAAGGTCTAAAGCAAAAGGCATGGGGGAGAGGGTGGTGGAACGATAGTGAGAAACAGTTGTCGGCGGCGGTCACATAAACGATGGAGGGGGACACAGCAGGGGGAGGAAAGACACCGACCTTCACGAACAAGGTGGAAACAGTTTGAAAGGGAAAACGAAAAGATTGCCGATGAAACCTCATAAAATGGCACGGAGGCCCAAGACAGAGAAAAAAAAGGGGGCCATTGAGAGGTAAATCTCTGGGTACGGGTAAAAAAAAAAGCAATGAAACTGAAACAGGGAAAAAGACGGGGTGGAAAAAAAAAGGACTGGGAGAAATTTGGGGCCCATGAAAACTGTCGAACTCTACAAAAAAAAATTTGAATAGCCGGTCCCTCAAAGAGGAGTGTTCCAAAGGGGAAAAAACTGTGGGAAAAGGAAGATTTTAGGATCGGGGGGAGTTGGCGTTCTTTTTCAAAGTAGTGGAAAAAAAAAAAAAAAACAACAAGGGAAAAAATCTTGGTGCTCAAGAGGGACGAGCAAAAAAGTGAACCATGGGTTGTCCGAAAAAGGATCAAGTGGAAAGATGAATGGGGTGCGAAGCCTGAATCGGGGGTAAACGGGGGAAGCATACTGATTAACTGGGAAGGGGTTGACAACAAAAAGAAGCCAGGAGAGGGAGAAAAAGACCCGCAAGGTAAAAAGGTGGTCCGGAAGAAAAAGGAAGTCCGCCTCAAATTCCGTCGGCGGGCGCAGTTGTAAAAGGGGAAAAAAAAAGGTGAGTTGTAGCGGATTCCAAGGAGCAAGCGGAAAAAAAACCAAGAAAAAAAAAAAAGAAAGAGGGGACAATACACGCACGCGGGGAAGGGCCGGCAACATGGAGGGCGACGGCAGAAATTTTGGGAAAAAAAAAAAAAGAAAAACGAAGAAAAATGCTAGAAAGTTCCAACAAACAGGAGAAGGAAGGGATGGAGGGATTGAAAACAAAAGCGGGGGAGGGCGAAGAAACAACGTGCAAAAAAGCAAGCCAAAAAAAAAGGGCGCATGTACAAAGAGGCCGCCACGCGCGCAAGAAAGAAAAGAAAGAGCGAAAACAAACGAAAAAAAAAAAGAAAAAAAAAAAAAACCACCAAGAAGGGGGCAAACCAAGCGGCAAAGAACCGCCACCCCCCTGAAAAATCGAACCCTCGAGGTGGGGGTATAGGGGGTTGAAAAAACAAAAAAGGAACTAACCCCAAGGTAAGAATATTGGGAAAAAGAGAGAGCACGTTCCTCTCGGGTATTAAAAAGGGCACTCCAAGTGGTCGGGGAAAAGAAATGTCAGAGGAAGAAGCCAAAAGATGGGGGGTACTGGTGTGGGTCAAAGTAAACGAGGGAAAGAACCCCAAAAAATCCGCCAATGACGGGAAAAGGGAAAGAAAATACCTGCAGGTTTTCCAAGGAAAAGGTACACCTCATCAGTTCCGAAAATGTAACGTGTGGGGGAAAAAAGGAACAGAATGCCAATAGGATCTCAAAGCAACAAGGAAAAAGAGGTGGGGGGAAAAGGAAGGGGTTGAGGAAAAAAAAAAAAAACCCCCCGGTAAAACGCTTGGGACAAAGCGGACGCAGAGAGAGCTGCCCAAAAACGGAAAAGGATTGAAAAAAGAAAAAAGGGGCAATACGCAATCGGTCTTGTAATCAACAAAAAAACAGCACTCGCCAAACCTTAAAGAGAGACCAAACGATGTTCACGAACAGAGGTGGGGGTGGTGGAAAAAAAAACAATAAAAAAACGCGGAACTATCCACGAAAAAAAAGTCCCTCTGAATAGGAAACACCCCTTGGGAACGAACAGTGGCAACGCCCGGGAGGAAAGGAAGTCGTGAAACTACGGAAGTGGTTCAAACCAATCGAAAAAAAAAAAAAAAAAAAAGAAAGTGGGGCAACAAGAAAGAAGAGAACGTCCGTGGGAACAAACGGCAAAACGAGGAAAACTCAAAACGATACCCAGCTAGAAGGTGGGGATCAGACAGAAAGAATAATCATAAAAAAAAAAAAAAGAGGGGCAAAAAAAAAAACATCGCCCACCTCATGAAAAGAAGAACCGACGAAGGAAAAAAGGTGGGGGCGGGACACTGGGCCCTTTGGGTCTTTCAATGAGAATGAAAAAAATTCCAATTAATCAGTCGTGAGGGAAGGGGGCAAAAGGGTTCTTAAACCAGCAAATTTCCGCGTGCGCGTTGATAAAGGGACAGCTCGACAAGCGCCAAAAGTCAAAAAGCTGGGCAAAAGGGGGGGGTTAGGCAAGAAAAGAACTCACGTTGGGGTGGGCAACGAAACCAAAAAAAAAGGAAAGAAAAAAACTCAACCCATGGGTTCAGGTATCGAGACAGGAAGGGAAAAGGGAAAAAAAAAACCCGGCCCCCCCCCCAACCACACAAAGTGTGCCACAGGGGCCAGTGGACAGTGCAAAACAAAAAAAAAACGGAAAGAACCGGCGTGGGAAATAAGGAAAAGGTGGGGGAAAACAATGGGAGCAAATCAAGCCAATGTCAAAACCTCCGAAAGGAACCTTTCAAACTGGCAACGGAAAAGCATAAAGGAAAAGGGGGTGAAGGAGTCAAGGCTAAAAAGAAAGAAAAGTGAAAAGAACAATTAAGCTAAACGGAAAAAGGGGGATCTGGGCCTGTGAAGAAGGGGCCTTCCTAATGTGTGCTGGGAAGACGGGAAAAAAAAATCCAGGCAAGATTGGGGTGGTTAACAAAAAGGAGAATGACGAAAGGAAAAGGGAGAAGGGAAGGAAGGAGTGTCTACGAACCAGAGATCCCCATCTTATCCAACGAAATTGAAAAAGGGGTGGGGGGGGGAAAGCAGAAAGTCTGAAAGACATGGGCACGAAGTCTTACGAACCGGACCCATTCAAAGCAAAAAAGGGGACTCCAACGTGTCAAAGGGGGGGCAAAAAAGCAGAAAGCAAGGAAATCGGGCGAAAGCGCTCTGAACCAAACGTAACGCCGTCGAAAACCTGTCAACGGCAAAGAAAAAGTTGACAAGGGACTCAAAGTCAGAGAAAAAGAAGGAGGACATGCTGCCGGGCTGGACAGGTACGAGAAAGTACGGGAAAGATTCCCTTATAAGGAAAGAGGGTCAAAACCAGGGGGGGGGGGGGAAACGGCAAAACGGAAAAAAGATTGAAAAAACAAACTAAGAAAGTCCCACTTAAAGAAAAAAAAAGAGAAAAAAGGAAAAGGGGAGGGGAAGAGGCTGAGAGGAAAGATCCGATGTAAACGAACTTAAAAAAGTGGGGGGTTGGCAAGATTCCGTAGAAAGTGGAATTCGTTCCTACGCTGAAGGAAAAGGTTGTCACAAAAGGACCAAACCAGCATGCACGACGTATTTGGGTCCGCTCTTCAAAGAGAAGGGTGTTCTCAGACCGGGGGAAAGAGTGCCGAAAAAGGTGACGGCCCATTGGGGAAAGAATGTCGCACGAGCGCAGGGAAGAGAACGAAAAGCCAGACCAAAAAAACTTTGGGGGGTGATCAATCACCTTGGCGTGAGGAAAAAACAGAGACGGAAAAAAAAAAAAAAAAAAAAAAAAAAAAAAAGGGCCGTCAAAAAGTTTAAAAAAGAAAACTAAACAAAAAATTCTGGGGCGGAAGTCCTCAATGTCTGCTCCTCAAAGACGAAAAAGGAAAATTCCCTGCCAGGCCGAAAGAACCCAGAAGAAAAGTAGGTCAGCCGGGGGAACCAATATGGGGTCACGAGGATTCCTACGCCCCGAAAAGCAACATCGGAAAAGTTTGAAATAGAAAAAAAGTAAATGAGAAAACGAAAAAAACGTGGCAAGGGGGAGGGACGAGGGTGGCTTTCAAGGAGGAGGTGTTAGAATTAAACCAGGGTTTGAACTAACTAAAAGGACATTGGGGGGGGGAGGGGCAAAAGCGCATTCCAGAATCACGGCAGGCTATTACATTGTCAGTCGCGAGTGGGGTAAGTAAAAAAAGCAGGTGCCAAAAAGCCTGGAAGGTCCAAGTTGAAGAGAAGGGTAAGGGGAAAAAAAAAATGAAGCGGGTTAAAAAACAGCGCGTGGCAAAAAAAAAAGGGACGTGTCCCACAAAAAAAGTGGGGGCGGGCAAAAGTTTAAGCTGGGGAAAGGGTAGAGATCAGGTATGGAAAAAAATTTGGGTCTTCGTAAACCGCGACGGCAAAGTCTATCGAGCACCGTTAAAGTGACTGGAAAAAAAAAACCCCCAATGCCCCAGCGAAGTGCAGGCTCAAGGTGGTGGGAGGGCGAGGGGGAAAAGGGGGAACGCAGCCAAAAACCTGCTGCAAATCCAACCTGAGGGGGGGGAGGGGAGAAAAAAATCCGGGACAGTTGAAGAAGGTTGATGCCGAAATTGCACACGAAACAGTGTGGTGATCGAAAATGGCCGGAAGGGGGTCCGGCTTTGGAAGAGGGCGGGCGATGCAGAGTATGGGGGGAACGTTTATGATAAAGATCAAGCCGGATGAAAAAGGTGGTGCAACTGGGAGGGGAAAAAGTTTCAGATGGGCAACGGTAAAAGGGGACAAAGGTGACGGTGCCAAGGAATGCCAAATTTCGAAGGAAACGAGTTCCAACAGGAAAAAGAAAAAACAGAGTTGACAAAAAGGGATGGGGGAGAAGTCGTGAAACCCGGTAAGGGGGGGGGGAATCAAGGTGGGCCGACTGATTGCTGAGGGAGTTTGGTCTGGGGAGAGTGAAAAAGGCAAGGGGGATCAACACGGACACGAGGATTTCACATCAACGGGGGCGAGAGAGGGAAAAAGGCCGGCGGCGCCAGGTGCTGACAAAAAGAAAAGGGAAGAAAAAAGGAGTTTCTTGACCCCGATCCACTCTGATGGAAAAAGGGGCGACCAACTACATCAGAGGACGCTGCGACGGTGGAAAGCGCCTTTAAAACCAGAAAAACGCACTGACTCGTAAAAAAAAGAGTTTTCAGAGGGAAATGGGGAAGATCCGATTTGGGACCCATTTGAAGACGTGGAGACACAACAAGGGAACGCAACGCAGCAAGAAGAAGTGTATCTCAGGGGGGGTCTGATTATTTTCTGAAGACCGGGGATGCCGTATTTGGGCGTAAAAAAAAGTCAAGTGACTTGCCAACACAAGGAAAAAAAAAATCTTAACGAATCAAGGGGGAAACCGTAAAACCATTTGTATAGGGAGGCCTGAACCTTTACGGTGTTCGAGTGGAAAATCGGAAAAAGGGTCAGAAAAGAATAAAGGATTTAAAGGGGGGTGTGGCCAAAGGCATCACCGAAAAAAAGGAAACTTCGCTCAGGAAAAAACCAGATGGGTACCAAAACGGAAAAAAGGGGGGGAAAAGGGGGGGGAGCCGCTAGGGAACGCATGTCGGAAAAGGTGTGGGGAAAGACTGTCAAAGGGGGGTCGTTGATGCTGGACCGGGAGAAAACCCGCAAAAAACGGGCGAAAGCGGCGGGAGTGGAAGCAGAAATTGAAAGACTGGACGAGTGGGTGGTCCACGGGTTGGTCTACTGGCCTAAAAAAAGGGGGTTGGCAAAAGGAAAATCATAAATACATCAACAAAAAAAAACTGGGAGAGAAAAAAGTATATTGGGGGGGTGTGTAAAGCAAAAAGAGATAATCAAAAACTTTGGAAAAAAAAAAAAAACAAAAAATAAAAACCGCACAACCGCGGATCAGTCAAAGAAAGCCGCAAAAGGCAAAAGAGGAGAGAAATCCCCCCACCCCTGTAAATCCCTCCGAGGAAAAAAGGAACCTCAAAAATGGGGGGGAACCAACCAAAAAAGGAACGAGGCAATCGGGGAAAGCAGCCCCTCACAAGGGTAAATAAAACGCGGAAGGGGACAAGAAGTTTTTGCCGATGGTAAAAGGGACGCGAGAACTCCCTCACGGTAATGAACAAGAAGTCAGAAAGAGACAAAACGTAAGAGGCACCAGTAGATTCAAGGGCGAAAAATTGGAAGGAGCCAATGGTTAAACACCGGGGGTCCGAGGGGGCAGGGGTCCTTTGGTGGCCAGGAAACGAAAGCAGCACCGCACGACCAAAAAAAAACAAAGAACCAGAGAAGGAAAAGAATACGACATGGGGGGCCAACAAGGGGACGAAACAGAAAGAAAGATCTTTTGTCAAAAAAGATTTAAACCTTGTGGAGGAGAAAAGTACCAAAGATGGCAGAGAACAATCCACAAGAAAGAACACAAAAGGAAAAAAAAAACGCGCAGGAATGCGCGAATACGCTTGGGAAAGCGCGAAAGCAAAAAGAAATCTCCCGGGAACGAAAGCGAGAACACACAGACATAGATCTCGTTCAACTAGCAGGAACAAAAGCACGCGAGAAAAAGTACGAAAGGAGAGGACAAAAGGGAATTTAAAAAGAAGAGGGGGGGGAGGGTTGGAGCCAAGGGCCAAAGCCAAAAACCTCTCCCAATAGCATGGACACATTTTCAGGCAGAATGGATTGAAAAAGGAACCAGCTAGGGGAATAGGGGAGTTTTAACGAAAAAAAATCTTGCTAGAAAGCAATTTTTCAACAACGCAAAGGGGAAGGACAAGCTTGTTACTGGCAACCTCGAAAGCGTGGGGAAAAAAAAAACAAAAAGGTCAAAAAACCGCGGGCACGCGAGAGTCTCCTTGGACATAGCAAAAGAAAAGCTCGGGTAAGGAAAAAAGCAGGAGACGGGGAAACAACGCTATCCAGGAAATGGTATGGGACAGTTGAGGAACGGGGAAATCAATCACAACAAGGGAAAAGAAGTGCTGGCAGGGAGTGCAGTTTCTTCACATCAAAAGCAGGCGGATTCACACGGGTGAAAGGGAAAAAAAAAGAAACAGGGGGAACCAGCGCCAGGAAACGCTCAAAGGAGGGTGGGAGATCCACAAAAACGCAGCAAGGCAAAAAAAAAAGGTGGAAACGAGCAAAAACAACGAAAACCACGCCCAAAGCCACGGAAAATACGGGTGTCAGACAAACAGTTGTAAAAAAAAGGGGAAAGTGGAGAACCACCATGGTTTTTTGGACAAGGGGCAACCGGGGTTATGAAGTGCCCAAGGCAACACAGGGCAACAATGAACCGGCTAAGAAAAGTTCAAAAAAAACTGGAAAAAAACGCTCAACATTTCAAACTGTCAGGGAGGGGAAAAAAGCAGAGGATGGACCACAGTGGAGGAGGGACTCACATAAAACTGAGACAGGTAAGAGTCCAATGAATAAAACAAACCTCCAGGGGAAATCCACTGACGAACAAGACCGTATTTCAGCCGTGACTCAGTTGGGGGGAAGGAAGGAAGAGAAAAAACAAGGCCGAGGGAGGGATGATGGTTGACTGAGAATCCTCAAGAAAAAGATTGGGGGGGACCAACAAATACGGTTTACCAGTACCTGGGGTAGGCAAGGGGGGAAGTAAAAGAGTACGTTGATAGTCAAGAATCTACGTGAAAAAAAATCAGTCCCAAGGGGTGCGGGAAGGAAAAATCTAAGCCAAATGGGCACAGAAAATGGGAAAAGAGCCGTGGGCACACCAAAGGAAGCCCACGTTTACCAGGGAGGGAAAAGTTTTTTCGTAGGACTAATGAAAGCGAAATCAAAAAAAACTCTAAAAACCCAAGGACGCAATCAGGGACAAGGCCGAAATTGGACACGGTGTCGCGAAAAAGAAAAGGGCAAAATGGGGGGGGGGGGGGGGGGGGGGGGGGGGGGGGGGGGGGGGGGGGGGGGGGGGGGGGGGCAAAATCATCTAAAGCTGACAGTTCGGAATAAGGGAAAAAAGAAATTACACGTCATACGTGAATCTGGGCAAAAAAAAAAAAAAGGAGGTAAAGCCAATTACAGACGGGAAAATTACCTCTAAAAAACGGAAATCACTCCCTCGACAAAAAAAAAAATTAGGAAAAGAGAGATATGAAAAAATGGAAGGAACGTAGCGTGAAGCGAGGTATCTCTTTAAAAACTTGACATAAACCAAAAAAGGGGGGAACCCAGTGGGGAGAAAAAAGGGGAATTCTTCACGTAACGAGTAACTGGAGGGCAAAAAAAGACACGGCCAATCAGGTAAAACTACTTTTTGCCCGAGACGGACGCGAATCAAAAATTTCTCAGGGGCCGGTTTGAAAGGAGGTCATCACAGTCTTTCAGAAAATTGGCAAAAAAAAAGGGAGGCCGACCACAAGGGGGGGGAAGAGGCCCTAACCAGCCATAAATTTTGGAGACTGGGATAAAAGGCAACTGAAAAAAAAAAAGGCAAAATGTAATGACGGGGCGAGGGAAACATTAAAAAAAGGTTTTTAAAAAAAAGGGAACTGTGAACCCCACACAGTATTAGGGTGGGAGACCAGATGCGGACAGAAAAAAAAAGGGGGGGGGCTCTCTCCAACCCGAAAGCAGGAAGGCCCCAAAAAAAA
>Ga0179593_1497123_pt1 | contig 11940 bp, 17 predicted proteins | sample CZODoug2_1_08_16_FD_185931 | JGI IMG/M metagenome (GOLD analysis project Ga0179593, IMG submission 185931) | Vadose zone soil fungal communities from Angelo Coast Range Reserve, California, USA - CZODoug2_1_08_16fungal (PacBio error correction) | ecosystem: Environmental > Terrestrial > Soil >...
AAAGAACTTGTCGGGGAAAAGGGGAGCAAAGAGCAAAGGGGGAAAGTCTTGTCCAGGGCCAAGGACTGGGGGGGTTCTTGGAGAGGCCGATGATCAGGACACTTGTCCGAACGGGGCCAGATTAAATGTGGAGGTAAATCAGGGAGGGAGGTCGCTCTCCACGCACGCATCTCCACTTTCACTTGATGCAAATCACTCGAGTTGGGGGAAGTTCCAGTCTACTGGGGAAAAGAAAGCAGCGAAACCGATCGTCCATCGCGCAAATAAAAAGGAACTCCGGAAGGGAAAGGGGCGCAGGTAGATCGCCAGGTACCTTTTCTTCTTCCGTCCGCGTCCAAGGGAAAAGGGGGCGCAAAGAAAAGAAATCAGAAAAGTCTGGCGGGCGGCGGGGACTTCCAAACTTATCCACTCCGCAAAGAGCCTCGGAGTGAGGAAGGGGGGGGTGGGGAAAATGGTGCTTGTCTTGTGGAATCTGTGATGACGCTAAAATAGTGGGGACCAAAAGAGGAGGAAGGGGAGGAACGCCTGGAAGGAGGGTTTCCCTCAGGGAGATATAGGCAAACAAATGGGGGTGGGAAGGTCCTGTGGAGACAATTGTCAGAGTTCGAAGGGGAGGTAGAGTAAGAGTGAATGATAAAAGGGAAAAAGACGTGGAGGGGAGGGAACAAGAGGGATCCAATAATATGGTAAGGGATGGAACACGAGGGGAGGTTTCGAAGTAGGTCCTTTAGTCTTATCGGGGGAAATGTGAAGGGGAAAAGGTGAAGAGTCAGGAAATGTCAGGAAAGCAACGTAGTAGATCAGAAGTTTGCCGGCGCTACGAGAATGAAATGGGGGCTGGGGAAAGAAACGGGAGGGTACGACTTCCCAAGGTAAGGGAAGCACGACTAAGGCGAGAAACATTACCTCAGAGGCAGAAAAAAGGGGGGACAAAACCCAGTATTAAAGGAAGTGAAGGGTTGTCTTCTTCTAAATAGAGAGGAGTCATGTAGACTCTAAAGTCAAATTGAGCGTTTGGGAACTAAGAAGGGAGGGGGGGACTGGAGGGGTCAGCGATTGTCACGACTGGGTGGGGCCCTAAAGGGGAAATAAACTCTCAACCTCTCAGGAATAGGAGAGGATGGTAAGGGGACGGGATGTGCGTGAGGGGGTAGGAGGGAAGAGGGGGGGAAAGGGGGGAAGGAAAGAGAAGGGGAGGACTGGGGATAAGGAAAGAAGCGAAGGGGGGGGGGAATGAGGAGGTAGGGGGCATGAAGAGGGAAAGGGAGGGGGTTGGGGGGAGGGAAGGGGGGGGGGGTATAGGGAGTAGATGGAGAAAGACGGGGGGGATGGGGGAGAAGGGAGGAGGTAAGATGGGGAGGGGAGAGGGGTTAAGGAGTGGGAAGGTGGAAGGAGAAGGACGGGATGATGGGGCGAAGTTGTGGCGATCGGGGGAAGAGGGGAGGGGACGGGAGGAAGGGGGGGATAGGTAATGAGGGGAAGGAAGAGAGGGAAAAGTGGGGAGGGCGTGAGGGGGAGGGAGAAGAGTGGGAGTGGAGGAAGGGTAAGAGCTGACGGGGGAGGAGGGGGAGAAAGGTGAGGGAGAGGTAAGGCGATGGGGTGAGTAGAAGTGGGCAGGTAGGAGAGGGGGGAGTGGGGAAGGGGAGTGAAGTGGGCGAGGAAGACAGGGGGGGAGAAAGGGGGTGTGGGGGTAAGATAGGGGAAAGAAGTGGGAGGGTAGGCAGGGAGGGTTGTAAGCGAGGGGAGTGATAGTGAGGGGGGGGGAGATGACAAGAACGAAGAGGGAGGGGGAGGGTGAGGGAGAAGGGGTGGGGGGTGGGGGGGGTAGAGGAAGAAATGCAGGGTGTGGGGGGGAATAGTGAGGGGGACGAAATAGAGGGATTGGTAGAGATGGATTGTGAATATGGGGGGAAGAATAGGAGGAGATGGATGGTGGGAATGAGAAAGTTGAAGAGAAAGAAAGGAGATAGGGGAGGGGATCGAATAAAAGAAGGAGGGGCGGCTAGGGAAAGAGGGGGTGAAGCGAGTGAGATACGAGGGAGAGAAGGGGGGAGATGGAGGTGAGGGAAGAGAAAGAGGGAGATGGGTTGGAGGGGGGGGGAAGGGAGACTGAGAAAGATAAAAGTGGGTAGATAGTGAGGGAGGGGAGGGGTGGGGGTGGTGATGGGAAGGGGGGGAAAGGGGGGAGGGGGGAAGAAGGTAAGAAAGAGGAGGGAGAAGAAGTCCCCTACAGTGGGCATTATAGGGGGGAAAGTAAAGAGGGGGAGGCCGAGGAAGTCCAGAATTACTACCGGCGAGGGGGTTGGAGGAGGAAGGGTCCCAAAAAGGGAGATGGATAGCACCAGCGCCTAAAAGAGGCCATCCCGAGGGGAGGAACCGGAGTGGAACTCGGAAGGGCAGAAAAAAGTCCCGCTGGCCGGAATGGGGGGTACGCACGATTAAAAAAAGGCTTCATTGGGGAAACCTTACGAGAACTTGAAAATTGCGGACGGAAAAGGTGGGGAAAATGCTCGTTCTTCAAAGGGGATGACATTATTTGGAAGTCCGGGAGAAGTGGGAGATATCGTGACCGGAATCACCTAAGGGGAATCATGCATCGAAGATAAAACCATGATCACGGGATGATACAACAGGGAAAAAAAATACATTTGGAAAGAAAGTGAACTCTCAATATGGGACGCTTACTCTCATCCTTGGGGTGTCACAAATTTGTAGTCTAAGAAGAAGAGGAAAGATTCGGTGGCGGCTGGAATGGGGGGACCGTTAGAGAAAAAAACAAGACGCGTGGCTCGGCCATTCCAAACGGTTTGAATCTTGATGCTGGCGATTGGGAAGGAAGGGAACGTACTGACAAAAAAAAGTTGGGTTAAAGTAGCGCAGCGGAGCCGGGGGGCTGGCGCTGGAAGGGGAGAAAACGAAAAGGCGTCGGGATTCAACGCCTTCGGGGGGTGAAGAACACCCGCATAGAAGACGGAGCGGGGCGGCGAAATCGCAAAAGACTCAAAGCTTGGAGCCGATAGGAATGTTAATATTTCGGCGACCGGCGCAAGGTCGGCTTCGTGGGGTCGAGTAAGGGGCGAGGGAAAAGAGATTCTTGATAAGGATGGTGGGGGGAGAAAGATTTTTTAGAAGCCCACCAGGCCTCGAAAGCTTGAGGTCGTCCCTTTCGAATCAGCATGTTAGACGCACCGGCTGCTCCATTGATTAGCAAGAAAGTGATCAAAGCGGGAGGGAGAAAATACAAAAAACTGATTATTAAGAGAAGATCACAATCCTATAATCACCGGAAGGAAAGATCAGAGGAGTGGAAAACTTAGAAGGAGGGTACGACAATCGGCGCCTGGCGTCCTGCCACCCTTATCAAAAGTTTTTGCAGGGGGGAAGAACCCAAAAGAAGGTAAAGGAAACAAAAAGCCGAATGACACACGATCATGCGACCGACGAAAAAGCCGCACCGCCCAAAGACGTGCGCCCGTCGGCCGCCTCGTTCACGATCATGGATGGAACAGTATAAAAATCCCGACAAGAGCGAGTCTCGCCGAACCGCGTCAGTTAGGCTAATGGCCAGGGGTACAGAAGACCGAATGGAGAAAGCCCGGACAGAGACTGGACGGGGCTGGGGTCGCTTGGGGGAAGCCTTGGAAAAAAATAAGCGCGAATGTCAGGGCAACTTTCAAAAGAGGTTGAAGGGGGATCATAAAGGAAAAGATTCCACAATGCTGGCGAAGAGAGCCTGAAGCGTCTGGGGTGTACGCTAATGAACGGAAGACTAGGGGGGAAATGACGGCGAAAAACTAAAAAGAAAGTCAAGAGAATTCTGACGCGCACAGACAACTTATCGCATACCTTGCCTCAAAAAAAGGAATGGAGGAAAAGGGGCCGAAGGGGCAGCGTTCAGGTCGGCAAATGTTTGTCATCGACCAATGGGGGGGGGAAAAGAAGGGATAGCGGATAGAAAAAATGTGCTTTAGGTTCTGCTTAGGGGTGAGGGCACCGAGAAAGAGACGGGAACATCATCCCCGCGTCGGGCAAGCATGTTCATCGGCCCGTTACAAAGGAGCAGGGGCATAAAAAAACTGTTGAACGAAAAAAAACCAAAGAAACAAGTGTTGCGAGAGGAGGCGCAAAAGGGACGCTATGCGATACTCACTCGTATCACAAGACAAGCGGGGAATTGGCAGTCAGAAAAAGGGAAATAGTAGATCTCCTCGGGAAAGGTCGGAAAAAACTGGGGGAAAATATCAAACAAAATTTGTGTGAACCGAACGCCGGGAAGAAATAGCGAAGCGCCGGAAGCGGGAGCTATGAAGGAGAAGAACAACTCATATATAAGAACCTTCTCTAATGACCTGTTATTTAGGGCTGGGGATCAAAAGGGGAGAAACAAATGGAAACAAAAACGACATGCGCAGGATGCGGGAAAAAGCGGGAAATCATTGACTTTCTTTCCTCGCTGGTCAAGGTCACAAAAATGAGGGAAAAAGACCGGACTCATAACAATCGATTCAGTAAAGTGTGAAATTCTTCCGCTAGAGGTCTAGGTGTGATCGAGAAGGAAAATGGGGAAGAAGTGGCGGAAGATAAGTAAAGTGTCATTGATCCATGTGAAAAAAATGCCACGTCAAATCGTATCTCCAGGCAACGAGGAACTGATAATTGCTTAAGGGAAGGGCGCCGAATAGGGGCCAGGGGGGGGAAATGAATACGGAACTACTGGAGACACAATTTTTGGCCGTAGTGGGAAAGGAGGGAACTCAGGAAGGACCAAGTATGGGAAGAACTTATTGTTATGCAAAGGAGCAACGAGGAGGAAGAGAGACAATAATCTTTCAAGAGACTATTTCTCGAGAACGCTGCCGGGGGGAACAAGAGAAAAGTGTTGGTAGAACCTAATATTCCGGGGAAAAAAGGAAAATAAGAAAGGGGGTCACTCCCTTCGCACAGAGAGTGATATTTTTGAAAGGGCTCCAGGGAAAAGGAAGCTAAGGAGGCGAGCCAGCACAAAAGGGCTGAAAGCAAGTTCGAAGTACGCCGCAGGGGGGGAGGCAAAAGGGAGGGGAGATTAGCCCGCGCGAAAGCAATACCTGGACGTGCTTTCATTCGAAGCGCGTCTGGGTTGTCGGGGGGGGGGCGAAAGAAAGATAAAGGCGATCTTAGAATCAGAATGACCTGACAACTGATGGCAAATTTGGGGGAAAAGGGTAAAAGACGGCCTGCTGGCGTCGATACTGCGGTGGAACTAATCCCACGAGCTGAAGATTGGAATGTCGACCGGAGGTGCGCTTACAAGAAGAAGAAGCGAGGGGATTTGAAAGCGCTAAGGGAAAGAAAATGCAAAAAGGACTTTAACCAAGACCAACGACTTGTTAAGCCTTTACAAAAATTTTGTGAATTGGGAGCAAAGAAGGGCTAAATCAAACAAACACCGGGGAGGATGAGGGAATTGTCAAAGAATGATTCGCAACGCAAAAAAAGTTAAATTTCTGGGGGCCAGCAATGAAACAGAGTGTGGGGGGGGGAAGGCGAGGGATGCCCACTTGAAAAACTGGGAGTTTCCAGATACGCTTTCTGAAAAAAAAATCGAGGAAAGAAATAACTCCCTCAAACCGAGACGCCCGGGCACGGGAACAGTCAACGGCCGCGTGGATCGAGTTCAAACCAAGGAGCAAAAAAAGAAAACGACCTCTGGGTTTCCAACGAACAAATACATGGCGAGGAAAACCCAGAAAAAAAAGGGGGGTGGGGGGGGGGGGGGTGGGGGGGGGGGGGGGGGGGGGGGGGGGGGGGGGGGGGGGGGGGGGGGGGGGGGGGGGGGGGGGGGGGGGGGGGGGGGGGGGGGGGGGGGGGGAAAAAGGAAGGTAGAATGGTACTGGTTCTGCTTGCCGTCATAAGACCCGACCAACCCATAACTCGCGATCATGCAAGAAAGGAGAAAACGCGCCAAAAGTCCTGATCCATGCCTCAGCTTGGGGCATAAAGACTTCGCTGTCCTGTGCGAAGTGAAAACGGTGCTTGAAAAAAGACCGAAGATGGAGGACGCATGAGTGTCCCGATGAAGGCAAAAAATCACGCTATCTGAGGTCAGGGGAGGAGGGAAAGAGGGGGCGGGATGATACCAACTTGGGGGGCGGGGGAAGGGGGGAGAAAATTAAGGATGTCTCGCTAAGGAGAGATTGAAAAGGGAGGAAGAGGGATATGTCAGATGGGGGCGTGTAAACACTCAATAAGAGGGGTTAGGAAAATTGCTACCTATGCAAAATTTTTTCTAAGGGAGTGGAAAGTATGCTATAGGCAATAATAAGGGGGGGAGAGAGGTCCTTAATTGAAAAAAAAACGTTCGATGGATTTTGAGGAAGATAACGAGCATGGGATTGTTCGCTGTCCACATGAATCAAGCGCTTCTGAACGGAAGAGGGGTTGGAGGGGAGGAAACGCTGCAAGCCATCGTAAGACATTACCTCATAAAAAAAAAGTTGCTGGAATGTCGATGTGGATTGCCGTTCGGCGATCGAGGGAGGTGAGGGTCGGAAGAAATTGACGCTTTTTAAGGGAAGGGAGGCCGCAGTTGCTATTCAAACAATAAGGCTGGGGGGAGAGTACGTCCACCCAGCGCAGACACGAACCATTTTGAACTTCAAGGTCAAAGAGAGGGAAGATATAGGGGGAATACCAGGAAAAATAGAAAGAAGTACGAAAGGGAAAACTGGAAGCGTGCGGGGCCTTTGAAAACGGGTAGACCAGGCGCACGAAAAGAGACAAGCCCGAGTTCTACTCATCGGACGCTTAAGGAAAAAAATTCACAGGCAACCGCTTCACTGTTATAATTGGGGGAAAAGGAACTAGAAAAAAAAAATGGGACAAACCCTTCTCTCGTGGCCATTCCAGTGGCGGACGGGGGGGAGGGGGGGGAAAAAGGGGATGAGAAACGGCGATGATTTTAGGAAAGGATATGTTTCACGAGGTGGAGGAAAAGAGCGATATCGGGGGGAAGCCAGAGGGAAGAAACAGACCGGCAGCACCTGAGCATCCTGGAGAACGCACGGACACATGAAACGAAGTGGGGGGAGACCTAACCATCTTATCGATTTACGCTCGCCGGCAAATCGGAAAGGTCTGAAGAGGCGGATGCAAAAGAAATTATGTTCCCCGTTTCGAAGCTGAAGGGGAACAAAAAAAAAGTGAAGTTCGGGGGCAAACAACGATGAATGCGGGTGATTCTGAAGAAATGAAAGAGATTTAAGATGGGACCTTACGAGGAAGAGCTTTCATCCTTTGAACAGCAAAAATCAGGGATGCTTGCGCTGGACGAAAAGACGACTTCAGTCAGGGTAGAATGAATGGAAAAAGAATAGAAGAACAGGTAGGGAGGGACTCGCAAAACTCGTGGATTTTCTTTTCCTCACATCCATCATGGAGGGGCAGGGAAAAAAAAGGAAAGGCTGGGGGGGGGAAGGCATTGGTTTACAACGTCGAGTCGCGCAAAGGAAGGACTGGGGGGGTGTCGGAAGAATTGGTGTTAATCCCCATTGAAAATTCTTATCAATTAGGCGCAGCAATCCCGGAAAGAAATAACGAAAAAGATCAAGCTGGATGAGCGGGACAAAAGGGGGGAAATCTCGCGCGCATCAATTCATCTCGCAAAAGGTATAGATGAAGAGAGAGAGATGATCACCGTGGGGGAACTCTCTCAAGAGTGAGCATCCGGGTATCCACTGACAGAGCGAACGGGACGGGGAAGGGCTGCCGCTCAAAGGATAAGAAAAGTTTTCTCATGGGAAAGAAAAAAAAAAACGGTTTCCAAAAAAAAACCGAAGAGGCCAGAAAAAAACGATTACATCTTTGGAGAGCAAGAAACGACGTTGGTCAACAGGCACGCCAAAAAGGTCGCAGCAGCCGCAAGGCAAGGAAGTGCTGGAATGCGGGTACCAAGAAAAGAGTAAAAGGCGCGTCGCCCCGCGTCAGTTCTTCTACGGTTTCTGGACCATAAAAAACCGTCCCAAATCAACGGAGAAAAGGGGGGTGAAACATACTCAAACCCTCCGCTCCGTCTGAAGTCAAGGGAAAAAAAAATCAGGGGGGGGGGCCATCTTAAAATCGGGGAAAGAGGAAGAACTATTCCCACCGGATGCGAAGGACAAGACAAAAAGGGGGGAACTACAGATGCGACGAAGCGAACGTCCCTTCCAAGCTGGCGAGTCGCGGAGGAAAAAGAAAAAGAGGAATGCCCTCCACCGCTTGGTGCAACCAAGGCAGAAGTAAAGAGCAGAGTAGCTGAAGGGAAGTCCGGAAAGTTGGGCAGCGACAAACAATGGTCTATGCCAAGCAGGATAAAGGGGGAGAAAAAACCGCCTGCTTCAGTAGGTTGCTAACGGGCTCAAACGAACGGAAAAAAGAAAAAAAAAGAAGCGTCGAGCAAAACATTGGACGCAAGGACAAGGAATGCCCACACATCGAACCCAGTCCGCGGAATTTGCCCCCAGAAGAAGGTGAGTCATGACAGAGGGAAAAAAAAAAAAGGTAGATACTCACTCTTAGTCAAACAAAAGCGGATTGGGGGGAAGGGGAGCACAAGAAGCAACAGGTAATAACTCCTCAAAAAAAACTCAAAGAGACTCTTGGGTACGGCGGCAGGTTTCTAATCCTCCAATTTGTTAAACGGCTGGCAAGGGACGGTACTTCTGTTAGTTGGGAAGCCACGACAGATGGAGGATAATGAAAGGTAGGGGGGGCGCTGGGAGGAGAGTTAAATTGGTATCAGTGCGAAAGAATTAATAAAAATACCAAAAGGGAAAGGACAAAATTGTGCCCTTCTCTGCAGGTGGCAAAAAATTCAAAGAGAAGATCTAGTAGCCGAAACCATAAACCAGCGCATCAGATACGTGTCGGTTGCCACGGAAGAGGGGGGTTCTCGGAGATTCTATAGTCGGACCTGGGACGAAAAAAGGATCCCGAGGGGGAAAGACGGAAAAGAAAGGGATACGTAGTCGCCCAAAACTGATGGAGATAAAACTCACGGGGTTGCGGAGAAGGAGAAAAGTATTTTAATAAGGACAAGTTGAGGTTTTCATAAGCCTACATGAAAGAGTCTAAAGGGGGGGGTAGCCAAAGAGGAAACTAGATGCCTACCAGAGGTTTTTATAACGGATGGATTCGTTAGAACAAAGGAAAAAAAAATGACATAAAATCAGTAAAAATAAGTCCTTTCAAAGAGCCACTACTTAGCGATCTGCAAAGTTGGAGAGAAACTGGAAGAAACCAAAAGGTTGGTATCCTAATATGAAGTGTCGTAAAAAGAAAAAGCAGGGGAAAGCAAAACGCAGGATTTTTTGCAACTCAACACTCCTCGGGAAAAAAAAGCGAAAAAGACCAAGGACACAGGCAGGGCAAAATCAGTTCGCAAGAAAGGACTCTCAGGCGCAAGGGGAGTGGGGAAGCGTTAAGAAGTCAGCCACAAGCAGAACAAAAAAAGCTCATGGAGCGAACGCTGTTCTGTGGGGTTCTTTACGCCGGGCAGAACGGAATACACTGGCGATCTTAAGTCCCCAGCCTCGGGGAACCTTCGAAGATTGGACTGAAAATTTATTTTTCGCGATGGGAAAAAACCGATTCCGGCGCTTCTTTGTCGAGACTAGAAAGAAAGAAACGCGAGCCGATTGGAAGTATCCCTGCCCGGGGACGGGAAAAAGGGAAAATATCTAGGGTCAATAAAGCGATGATCGGGTAACAGTACAGTGAGGGAAAGCCAATGGCAATCAAAGAAAAACAAGACTTGAATACTGGACAATACGAAACTTTTCATTTTGCGAGGAGTCTAGACGAAAGCCTCGCGTCCAGGGGTACTCATAAACAACACACCGGGAGGAAAAGGTTCAAAAAGGGGAAACATAAAGAATGATTCTCACGGAAGAAAAAAGGGGAAAGTTATTTTTCCAGTGCCAATTAAAGGGGGGGGGGGGGGGTGGGGGGGAAAAAAAAAGGAAAAATGAAAATTTCGGCCTCAACTGTTAGTGGTAAAGATTCAGAGCTTGCTGAATACAATCGAGAACGCTAGAAAAAGAAGAAAAAACGTCCCCGGGGAGAAGGCTACATGCAATCGCAGACGCTTGGATCGGGTTCAGAAAAAGGCGAAAGCAAAGACTCTGTTTTTCATCTCGCACAAATACTGGCGATTCACAGTAAAACAGGGAAGGGGGTTCAAGAATCGCAAGTATTCTTGTGCAGGGGGAAAAGGAAACCCAGGAAAGAGGCGCTGCGACCTGCCCAAAAAGTACAAGGGCTGCGTCCGCTTCCGGGAAATATCAAGAAAAAGAAACCCCAGTCATCTGAGTACTGTCAAAAAAGGAAAGTTTCCAGAGGGGTCATTGAACGAAAGATGTATGACAAAAAGTATTGGCCGATCTTCAACAGGGGGTATGGGGATACAAAGTGATGGATACAATACGTAGATACCTCTATTATTCAAAAGAAGGAATGGTGGAACAGTGCAGAGTCTCGCTAATGGAAATGCTCTTGAAAGACGGGATTAATTATAAAGAGACCGTTACGTGGGCTGTAATCAAAACATAATCTCCAAAGATATGTTAATCATCGAGAATGAAGAGGTCACAAAGAGGGGGTAGGTATCAGGTCATAACTCAAAATGACTTATTAAATTATTCGGCGCCTTAATTGAAAAGGAAAAAGGGACAAGAGGGAGAATAAAGGTTGAAGGGCGCCTACGATCCTTGGTTCGCTTGTACATGACGAAAAAGTCTCAGTGAAAAAAAAGGTGCGGACAGTCCGACTATCTCGATCTATACATAAAGAGCAAGCGGCAGACCTGTGGAAAAAACGACAGCCGGGAACGGTCGGGGGAAGGGACACTGCGTTCAGGTGGGAATGGGGGAAAAGGGGCCATCAGAAAGTAAACAAAAATTCCAAGAGAAACAAAGCATGCTTATTCTCTAGGGGTTCGCAATCACGGAAAAAAAAAAGCGAACCCTAAATTTCACGCAGAATGGCGAGGGTAGAATATTGATTTGGGAGAGACACGAAGGGACACTCGCGCTGATTTGCTTTTCCAGGGTGGGAGCCGTACACCATTTTAGAACCGAAGAAAATGAGAGCAAAATTCAAGGGGTCGCGCTTCTGTGCTCTGGCAAGCCGAAACAGTGGCCTTGTGATAAATTGTTGAAAGGAGAGACCGGCAGAGGGGGGAAAGTCAAGGAATGGGCGAGGTGGAGGAAACATGCTGTGATGAAAGGCTATGGGGGGGGGAGAGACGCGGGGATATGTGGACCTATTTGGACTGGGTGAACGGATCACTTACTTGAGACAAGCACGGATAAGGAGGACTCAAGGACCACATTGGGCCGATTCCCTACATTTGCGCGAACTGACTAGTGAGTAAGCTAGAAGGGGACTCTTTTTGGGACTTTCTTGCAAAGGCGGAAGGTTATGAAAGAAAGAGGGAAGTGGGAAGAACAGTTCGAGGTCGAGTTCAGAGACTGACCCAGCACTATTGAAAGGGGGTGGCGCTTGACACCGGGTGTTAGAGGGATTAAGGGGAAAGACATCGAACATCGGGATGGGCACGCATTCCGCGTACTGAGAAGGGAGGAGGGGATAACACGTCGAGCGTCCGGATTCAAAGCCTTCGTATTTTCGAATGACCCTAGACGGAGAATGGAGAGAAGTGCTTTGCATAAGACAGCGCACCCAGCAGAGAAGATTGAAAGAAAAAAAGGAATGCGGGAGAGCATGGTGGACAAAAGGAAATCGCGCACGGCAGAAGAGGCTGAGCATTCCGGAGGGTTTTGTTGCGAAAAAGGTAGGGGGGGGGGGGACCATTGAAAAAGTGAGCTGGTGAGGAACGCACAGGGGAGCCGATGTACGTCCTGTCAGAAGGGGTATGGAGAACCGAGGGATGAGCAGGAAAAAATTTCATCTCGGCGCGCATCG
>Ga0179593_1575900_pt1 | contig 11940 bp, 12 predicted proteins | sample CZODoug2_1_08_16_FD_185931 | JGI IMG/M metagenome (GOLD analysis project Ga0179593, IMG submission 185931) | Vadose zone soil fungal communities from Angelo Coast Range Reserve, California, USA - CZODoug2_1_08_16fungal (PacBio error correction) | ecosystem: Environmental > Terrestrial > Soil >...
CTAATGAGAAAAAAAGGGAAGCCTCGCTGGGGAACGTAGTCGATGTGCGGAGGAAAAAAGATCAACAAGTCCTGCAGCGCGCAGACATTCTTATATCGAAAATTTGTCTACGGCGGGCAGGGAGGGGGCAGGGGGGGAACTTCAGGAAGGGGAAAATTTCAGGATGACAGCGGCTAATCGTCAGAAGGGTACCTCGGGGGACTTTTAGTATACAGACGACCCGGGTGGCCATAAAAAGAAGGGGAGTCCTTTTAAAAAGGATCACGGGATCCAAAGGAGAGCAACAGAGACTGAGCAACATCCTGAAACTTATGTTGGAGGGGGCTTTGCTAGCTCCCGCCCAAGCCTCAAGGAGTCATTCGCCGAAGACTTTAATAAAAAAACAGAGAGCAAAACCTGAAAAAGGAAAGATCAACGAAGAGTTCGAACCGGAAGGGGCCTAAGCCCAAAAGTCGGGGAAAAAAGGACTGCCTCAAAAAAAAAGGGGGGAACCAGAGAGACTGAAGATAAAAAGAATAAATTCCCCTTCAACATCGTAACTTCTCAGGGGAAGATTTCTTTGTAAAAAAAGGAAGAGGATCTGTATCGAAAAAGAAAAATCTCCCTTCGGAAAAAGGGAAAAGGGCAAGGAGCCCTTGCTGGAGAAGCAAAGCCGATACGCCAGCAGACGTGACTCTGTCTGTCCAACGTGACAACCTCATACGGAGGAACTCTTCCGCAAGAAGACTTCGCAAAAAGGGGAAGGGAAAGGGGGAAAAATAATCACAGAGCACATCTAAAAAAAAAATTCAGAAAGAGAAACGCCTGGGAGACGACACCAGAGCAAAATGGCCTGGGCGCTGTCACTACGGACACCGATCAAAAGTACTCTGCTCAACAGAAACTCAACTGTTCTAAGAAAAGAGTGTCTAGAAAACCTAGAGGGCCGGGGAAGGGAGCCGCGGAGAGAATGTTTAAACAAGGCCAACGAGCCATGAAGACAGTCGGACCTCTTCACTCGGGGAAAGTGTTTCAAAAAAAAGGAAACAAACCCAGAAAATCGGGGAAACAGGCCGCCATTTCCTGTCCTTTGCAATTGCTGATCTTCGCAAAGAAGCGTATGACAAACGGGGAAGAGGGAAACGCTTTAGGGGAAGGGCGAAAAAGGGGGAAGGGGAAAAGACCATCGAGAGGAAGGAAGAGGAGAGTCCGGACGTTAAGGCACGTCGCCAATCCTGCTGGAAGAAAGGGTACAAATGACGTTTAAGGGATTGGGAAGAAACCGCCAACTTGGGGCCAGGACAAAGGTTTTCAGGAAGGAAAATCTTGGGAAAAGGATTACCGGACAGGGGTAAAATGGTCGGAGGAGGACAAGATCGGGGGGGGCCCGATGTATTGGCTCCGAATAAGTCCTGCCCCTTGCGAAACCGCCTGCGGAGATATCAGGGAGGGGAAAAGGAACAGAAAGGGGAAATGGTGAGAGCGGGAGAGGGGGTCTTATGCACCAACCAACCGTAGAGGCTTTTGTGAAGGGAGGAACCAAGGAGGGGGGGGGGTGACTTTTCGAAAAAAAAAAGGAAAAGAGGCAAGGGGGTATAAAATGGAGAAACCATTAGGTTTGCCTGGGAGGTTTGACAGAAAGAAACCGTCTCTGTCGAAGGAATACTTAAGAAAAAGAAATTCTACAGGGAGGACCAAAAAAAGATAGAGGCGTCCAGCCAGGGACAGTCGGACACCGCTCCGCCTTCGGTGGTGGGGGGAAAAAGTAAGTGTCCTGCGGTGGCGGCGTCGGGGATCTTCAACGAGAAAAGGAGGTGTGGTCCAAAGAGGAATCTTTGAAGGCTTCAAGAAAAGGAAAAGAGGTTTGGGAAAGGATGAAGGTCGCGAATCATGCATACCGGGGTCCAGTTCTTTTGGTTGGCATAGTGGTTCAGTCACTGCAAGGAAGAGGGGACAGTAAAAAAGAAACTTTAAGGAAAAAACGCTCTGATCACAAAGAGCCTCTTGAGAACCGTATTTTGCCGATCATGCGTTTTTAATCTTCGGAAAAAGGGAGTTTCCACGGGGGGGGGGGGGGAAGGACTGACAAGGGTGCCACACTGAATCGAAAAAAAAAAGGGAAGGCCTAGACTACGGTATAAAGCGGTCGGGCTCTGCTGTAAACTACATGGGCAAGTCTCGAGCAACCAAGTCTACGAAATCTCCAAAGAGAGGGGTTATAGGAAAGAAGGGAAGTAAAATCTGGCATGAGGAGGGAAGGCTCACATCTCCGAAGTCGGCGAAGCGGGGGTCTGCTCCAGGTGCGTTGCGATAGGGATGTTGCTGCAAGAAAAAAGGAAACACCAAAGGAAGAGGTCCCGGAAAAAAAAAAAAGCAAATCTGGGGGAAAGAGGAGAAACCTGGTCACAATCGAATGGCCTCAATCCTTCCCTGTCTTCTGAGCCGCGCCTATAACAGGTGCTCATTTAGGGGGGGGAAAGAAGGATAATGAAGGGGAGGATGTCTTCTGAAGAAAAGACTTAAGGGAGGGAAGAATGTCGAAGATACTAGTCTGGTAACAAAAACCGGAGGGGACATATTTTAGATACAGACGACCAGCCATCAAAAAAAAGGGGGAGACTTTTCAAAGGGAAAGAAACGGAAAACCTGAGAAGTTGGGAATAATCCAGATCAACAGGATCAGTTACGGTTGACTTCTTTTGTCCTCAAGAAAAGGGGGAAATATCTTGGGGAACAGGAAAAAACTCAAAAAAAAACCTTATCCCACCTGTCCTGCTGAGGTCTCAACTTTTTCAGGAAGGGAAAAGTGCGAAGAGAGGAAAAAGAAAAACCGTAGGGAAAATGAAGTAACCAATCAAGGAGAGCAAGGGAAAGACAAAGGGGACAGCACCATCACCATCTACTGCTTCTGTATCGGGCGGTGCTCCGAAAAAAACTCTTATCCGTAAGAAAAGACCTTCTGGTAGAAAACGGAAGGGGGGAGGAATCCCATAGTTGACTCGGGAAAACTCAATAGGGGGAACAGCTGAAAAATTTGTTCAGGACAAAAGGGGGGGGAACAGTTAACAAAAAGAAGGCGGAGGGAAAGACCTCATCTTACAGGAAAGCAAGGGGAAGCTTCTAAGAAGAAAGGGGGAAGCCTGCACCAAAAAACGGGGAACAAGTAATCCTTTGTCAACTCCAGAGCAACCAAGAAATGGGAAACTCAACTACGTGGGGAGAGGACACTACTACACCGGGATCAAAAAGAGGGAAAATCCAAACATCAAGGAAAAGGGGAAAAGACCTGATCAATAAGAGAAACGTTTCAGCAAGAAACTTAAAAAGGCGGATCCAATACATCTGGAGCCCATAAAGCCGTCAGACGCCGTCGAGCCAAGTTGAAAAAAAAAAAAAAAAAAAAGAACCATAAGAAAAAATATTGAGAAGGAAAATAGATTTCTGTAGGGAGGGGGGGAGGGGTTTCTTGCGAAGAACAAGGGCAATGTGGGGGAGTCCAGCGGCATTTCTGACGTGCCCTTGACAAGGCAAGGAAAAGGAAAGGTCTCAAAAAAAAAGAGTATTGGGAAAATGACAACAGAAAAAAAAAAGAACGAACACGGTAAAGTGCTGAGCAAGAAACCGAGGGCCAGGACAGAATCGTATTTTGTCCAACCACCCGGTGTAGGAAAAAATCGGGGGGCTTAAGGGAAAAGTTTGGAAAAATGGAGGACGGGGAAATGAGAACCTGTAGGGGTTGCTCCGACGTGGGACGTCCTGCCCCGGATTACACAACAATGTCTGGAAAAATGCAATCAGGACACGCCAAAGAAAAAAAAAATGAAGTCATGTAAGGGGGCGGGGATCGGTTGTCGTATTAAAACGCCCAACCTTCGGGATGTAAAGAGGGAGGGGGGCGCCGGGGTGTCGTTTAAAAGACGGGGAAGAAGGGATCGGAGGCTAGGCAAAGGGATCGAAAGGCCCGATAGGGAAGAGTTCCTCCGCATGAGGTGGGGCACTTTCCACGTTGGAAGAACAGAGTAGCTCTTGGCGCGAAAGAGGAGAAAGAGAGGGAACGCTCAAGAACGGGGAGACATAACATCTGGGAGGAAGGAACGGCAAAGCGGATCAGAAAAAGGAAGGCCTACGGAAGGAGCCGTCTATGGTTGAAGTGCGGTTGAAAGGATTTGTCGGCGTCAGCGGGGAGATTGCTCGGCCGGCAGGGAAAGTGATGGAAGTTTTGGGAGGCGCAAAGGAAACTGCATGAAGAAAAGGGGGAAAAGGGGGTCACAGGTTGGGGGGGGGAGGTCGTTCCTGACGGCGTAAAGAAGATATCAGACCGCATGGATTCTGTCAGAAAAGAGACTCTCAGAAGGAAAAAAAAAAACGACAACCGGGGGGGACGAAAGGCCGATGCTTGAACTTCGTCGAGGACAGGGTTTGGGCCGTAACTAACGTTTGTGCGGGCACACGTCTGTATCGAAAAAAGAAAAACTCCGGACTTGGTGAAAAGGAAAAACAGCTACGAAAGGGACATAGCTCAAGGGGGGGGGGGGAAAGTTCGGGGGAAAAGAAGAAACGCCCTGCAAAGTAGCCCAAAGGCAATTCGCGATCCAAGGGTCTCTCGAAGCAACGACGGCCAAAAAAATCAGGGATGGAAAAAAGGAGGGAAGGGGAATCTGAACATCAGGCCGGAAAAAAGAAGCTCGTCTCCAGGAAAGGGTCGAGGGAAAAAGAAGAACAACAACGGAGGAAAACCCCTAAGACGAAGATCATTTAGCCAGGCTCTTCTTCGCTACTAAGTGCTATTTCAGAGTAAAAAGAGAAGGACTCATAGGAAGGAAAGGGTCGGCTCGAGGAAACTCGGGGAGGACTAGGAGCGAATGATTAAAGAGAGGCGGAAACTTTGCCCATGTCGGAATACTCTGCGACCTTCGCTAGATGTCAATTCGGGGAAAAGAATTCAAAGGACAAAGTTAGATACCAGCCACCAAAGGGGAGGAAACCGGGGGACTCCCCTGGCTCCGTAAGAAACGCTGATCGTCAACTGGAAAAAGAAGAGAAAAAATCTCCTGAAGAAGGGGGGGAGTTGACGGGGACCCGAAGACTGGGGGAGGAGAGATCTTCGCCGTGAATAGGAACCACAGCAAACCGATCCCCCGGTCCTGCCTGATCTATCACCGTTTTCAGAAAGGGAGAAATCCTGAAGCTACAGGGAGAAGAAGAAAACTTCATTGAAATATAAGATAAAGTTACCTACGAGAAAGAGGGAAAGAAAAGACAGGAACGCCTTAACCGCACCTTCACCAGGGCGTCGGCGGGGAGCACGGCGGTGCAACTACTGAAAGAGAGGAAGGGGGCCCGAGAAAACGGTCTTGAAATAAACCCAGAAAGGAATTGTCAAAGTTGGGAAAAGGGGAAATCTCTAAGGGACCAGCTACGGTGACTCTGTTCTGGGAATTTGCCAGTAAAACAAGAGAGGGGGACTCGTAAAGAGTAGAGGAAAAAGTTCCTCCGGGAGGGGGAAAGCAGCATATTAAAAAAGATCAACTTCAAAAAAGAAAAGGGGAATAGACAAAAGAAAAACCCGCTTTCACCAGCCTACGGGGTTTTGCGACTGGGGGTGGGACACGAATAAACGATCCAAGAAAAAAGCATATCAAAAACAGCAATTGAAAAAGAGGGGGGGTAGGAAAAGGGATGAATCCGAGGTGTAAGAGGATGCAACGTCGGAAAGACCTCGGAGCAAAGGGAAAAAGTCTTGGCAACCCAAGAGGCAAACCTCAAGGGGACTGACGGGACGATCGGGGGGGGGAGAAGGGGGGGAGAAACCAAAATCAGCTCTTGCAATTTGAGGCGGTTTAGCTCTAGAAGAATTCATATGTGAAAGCGGGAGGAGGCAAGGAGAGAAGGGAAAAGTGTCTTGAAAACACAAAGGGTTCATTGGGGTAAATGGCTCGCTACGCTTTGACTCCCAGCTTGAATCAAGGTTTTTCAAGAATGGGGGGAAGAACCTCCGAAGAAGATGGTGAAAAAGGGAGGGTGGAACGTCAGGGGGGGAAAAAAAAAGGTCGGGAAAAAGGGGCTGACCTACTGTCCTGGGCTCCAGATGTATGGGGACTCCGACGGGCAGGAAGGAAAGTTGCTGGAAGGGGGGGGGGGGGGAGCGATCATCCATGCCAAGTCGGAGTGAGAAAAGGCCACTCGTCGCATTGGGGGGTTGAATTGCGGGGGTGAGCTTTGCTGGTGAGCGGGAGGGGGTCACAGTCAAAAAAAAAGAGGGACAGGAGGGGGAGAGGAGGTCGTCTGAAAAAGGAGCGTTGGGAGGAGGAGGAGAAACTAACAAAGCTGCTATCGGCAAAAGGGGAGAATATGTATCTGCAGGAGAGGGGAAAGAACTCATTAGGTGGGGGCCCGGGGAAACGGGGGGACATAACATATGAAACGAGCTCTAGATTAGGAGAGTCGTCCAAGACGGGGGAATCTGGAAAAGGGGAAAACTTGAGAGTTCAGGAGGAAGAAATGAAAGCTTAAACCATTCGGAAAATCCCCTCCTGATTTAATGTGCGTGTAATGAGGGGGAGTCTTTCTGTTAGTAAAGAGGATAGTCGATTTGAACAGGGAAGTGGGGTATATGTGAGACAGGTGGAAGCCTAAATTCTTCGGTTTACCTTCATGAAAACTTTATAAAAGGGACTCGGAAAGAAAAGGGGGGAAAGGGGGCTTGGGGGTGGTGGCTTATTTGAGGGAAAACTCGGGAGCTGTAGGAGGAGAAGCCCCATACAACAGAAAGAGGGATAGCGCTTAACAGTAGTTGCCGAAGGCTTTTTACCCGCGAAAAATGGAGGTGCCAAGGTTGGGGAAAAACTCGTGGGGGGGAACCTGGTCAAAAAAGGACCGGAGCTCCCAAAGAAAGGAGGGAGGGGAGAAAGAAATCTTAAAGGGCAGGTCGTGCGCGAGCACCAAAACTCCGCGCCAAACCGTACTCGCCGTCAAAAGGGAAATGCGTAGACAATGAGAAGACATCGCCTACTGGCACAGGAGAATCTGCAGGAGGGGCACATCGAGCCGAACGCGGATCCAGGAAAGGAGGGAATAGGAAGGGGAGGGAAGGCATATCTCAAAGGGGAGGAGGAAAGCATATATCGTCCCGGCCATCCCTTCAAAGGCGCAGCTTCATGAGCAAAAAGAGGATTCGGAAGAAGGAAGGGATGGAAAATCCACATCGAAAGAAAGGGGGATCAAAGGAAAGAAGCGAAGAAGAGGGGATGCGCAGGGAGAGGAAAGGGGGGAAGGGGTGGCGAGGATGAGATGGTGCCTCGCGCACGAACCACTTCGTGAGAAAGGAGATTGGCTACCGCGTCAGTATAGAAGGAGGATAACACTCAGGAGGATCTGGTTAACAGTACGTAAACTGTAAGGGAAAATACTGACTCCTAGGGCGAATGATCGGCAACTACGTTTATATCACGCTTTCCGCAGCCGTGGAGTGGTTTTAAGGGGGGGGGGTACGCAATGGTGGGGAAGAAACACCTCTATGAAAAAGAAGTCCTGCTACCGGAGTGGAAGAAAAATAAGGCACAAAGAACAGGGGACTGCCTGAGTCTCGATCAAGGGTTGTTTTCATCCTGCGAAACCTCCGAATGAGGAAAAGAAAAACCTTCGTGAAACTAGAAACAATCAAGGGGAATACCCTCGGGGGAGAACGACACCTGGAAAGGGAAAAAACGTCGGAAAGAAGGGGGAAAGAGGGGGAGCCGCACTGACTCGTTCTCGGAGTTATCCGGCATTCCGACTCGAGAACGGGGAAGAAGTAAAAAAAAGCCCTATTAGGAGTAAAAGCAGGAGCGACAGAGACGGGGAGAGGGGGGGCGGTATTACAGTGCCAAAGAGATTCAGCATATTACATCTTCCGCCCGGCCGGCCGGCTAAGCATGCGCCGATGGGATCATATTGGAAGAGAAAACACCTATCGACCGAAACGGAAATCCACGCAGGAAAAACAGAAAACGCGAAAAAACGGGTTGGGACTCATTGGACCCTGGAGGAAGACGCTCTCAAAAAGAATCACTGGCTGACCTAGTGGCATTGGAAGTAGCAGAAAAAAAAATGAAATCTGCCGGGGGGGAACACAAAGTCGCAATCAGAAGGCCCATTACTAAACATTCTAAAACTCTTCAACCAGGGCCCCAGTTTCAAAAAAAAAAAATGAAACCTCAGCAGAAACAAGAGGGGGTACACGTTTTCACGAAAAACCTGTCAAGGAGGGTCGTTTAGCTGAAGTAGGAAAAACCGTCATGAGAAAAACGGGGAGGCCAGCGGAGGGCTTTGCGAAAAAAGGGAAATTCAAGGGAAAGCCATCTCGAGGGGAAAGTAGGGGGGGGGGGGAAACCAAAAGCAGGAACCATCTTGACATCTACACGTGAAAATTTCGTGAGCGAAACCTCCTCAGGGAAAAAGAAACGATGGTGTGGAAAAGGAGGAATCGGTTAGCGGAAGGGGGGAAAAGGTGGAAAACCTCAGGACTTATGAATGGGGTTCTCAAAACCTATTTATTTCTCAATAAGGGCCTTCCTTCCATGCAGGAAAAAAATCCTTAGTTCAGAAAGACTTCGAAATCTTTTGAGAAAAAGCCAGTTGGGGCGGGGTCTTGGGAGGGGGGGGGAGACAGTAAAACAAAGGGGGGGGGGCGGTTGCTCTGTATGGATTGAAAAACCAAGGCGTGGATGGTTTCTCTGACGGTTGAGAGGAGAAGGGAAGGCCGCGGAATCTGCGGCAAGGAAAAAAAAGAATATCTCAGGCCTAAAAAGCGGAAGAAGTGAGGGAAGGGGGACTTGGACAGAAAGGGAAACGGCAGAGAATGGCGAGAGAAAAAAACGGGATACATTAATCATCGGAAAACGTGTTGACTGGAGCAGACGCGTATTTCTGAAAGAAGAGAGAGCATGTAGGGACACAAAGACCGGAAACCGTAAGAGGGGGTCCTGCAGGAAGATCGTAGCTCGAGTCGAGCAAGATTTGATGATTATAGGGGTTGCCACGAGGTTTTGGGGTGCTTTCGGAAAATTCAGAGGTTTCAGCCCCGGAAGGAAGAGAACGATGTCTCCGGGAGGGGGTGCTGAGTTCGGAGGCACGGGCGGGAAGCTCGTATTCAACAGCCATGTGAGCATCGGCAGGAGAAGAGCGCAAAGAAAAACACCCGGAAAAGAAGCGGCAAAAAAAACGTAGTAAAATTCAAACGAGAGAAAGGGGGAGTTGGGACAGGGGTGAGAAAGAAACTCGTATGTTGGCTGGCCCGGTCTTCGGGATCGAAAAAGATATGTTGGGGGGAATCGGTATTATTGGTATGGAGAAAAAAGATATAGCCTAGGGAAAGAGAGAAAGTGGGCGAAAAGTCAAACTCCAAGGGTTACGCCAGTCATTCGTCTATCCTACGGATATGCGCTACGCTGACGAAGGCAAAAGGTCGACCATCGGCTAAGGAGAAGACTCTCACATCGAAAAGGAAGGAAAGGAAGCAGGCTGAGAAAGGGTCTAGACGGATTAGGAAAGAGAATGCCAGCCCATCGGGGGCAGGAAATGAGCCAGCGTTGGTCTGTCCGTCTGAGGGGGAGGGGAAAAAACCACACGAAGACTCATGGAAGCAGATAGGAAAGCCGTCAGGGGAAAAGGAGGGTCTCGAAGGGGAGATACGTTTGGAGGGTCTTTTCTCGTTTGCTCAGCAACAGGGCCCGAAGTAGGACAATCCTGGCGAACGAGGGATAATCCCTTCGGAGAAGTCCGTTGGGGGTTGGGGGAAAGGGGTGAAAAAAAAGATACCTAGAAAAAAACACAGTTGTGCCAGCCACCACGATGGAGGGGAAAAGTTTTTCAACAAACCTTGGGAAAATCAAGAAACGCCGGAAAAAAAAGGGGAAATATGAAAGCGGAAAAGGGCTTACGGGGGTGGGTGGGGGCGATCTATCCCTTCTAGAAAGAGCTCAAATGGCTTAAAGGGGTCTACGCTGAAAGGAAAAGGGGAACTAACTCAGAAAACACAGCAAAAGGAAAAAATGATTTCACGAGAAGATCAAGGAGAAGAAGGGAGAAGGGGCTCTCAAAAACGAAGGGATAACTTCACTCAAATATTAACCGGGAAATTCCCTATCCTAGTTAAGATACAGCCTCCAAAAGCAGTGACAAAAGTGCAAAAAGAAAGACGAAGCGTTTCAAGAAGAGAGGGGGAGAAAAGTGCAAGTTACAGAATCTCCCTTCTTTTCGCGTCAAAACAAGGCCGTCCACCGAAGGGGACCTTTCTGAAGAGGGACAGGACTCGGGACGGGAGAAAAAAAAGGTGACCAAGTGGAAAAAAAGGGTCAAACAATAGGGGCTCGGCCGAGATACCATCTCGCCCCTTGGAAGGCTGATAAGCGGAAAGATTGCATTCAGCGGCCTCAACAGGACGAAACTTCAGCTGAAACAAAAGAAAAAGTTTCAGGGGGAAAAAGGTCCCTAAGAAGGGGGGCGACTGGGGTTACTGAAACAATAAACGAAGAAAAAAAGCAATTCACTCACCTGTCTATAGGGACATGGGAGAAAAAAGTCTCCTTGCACAGGGGGAGGGAAAAAAGAACGGTTAAGGAAAGGGGAAAAAAGTCGGAAAAGAGGGGAAAGACGGACGTACAAGCTTAACCACTCCTCCAATTTTGAAGAACTTACGGTACCCTCTAGGAAAGCAACCAGAGAAGGAAAAACAGCGATGGAAAAAGATTGCGGCGGAAAAGTCAGGTCATGGGGCTGGAGAAAAATTTTCCTTCAAAGATTTCCAAGGACCTCTCTCTCAAAAAAAACTTATGGGAGGAGGAATTTGAAAGGGGGAAATGGAAGGGGAAAGGCGTCTCAGAAAGGAAAAAAAAAATCGAAAGGAAGGAAAAAAAGACATCGCAAAATAGGGGTTTCGACCCCTTTTATTCCACTATCTGGGTGATGAGGGTACCGTCAGGGTTGAAAACTTGTGCGGTGAGCGGGGAGGAAAACTGCTTCCGGGAAAGCTAAGATGCAAACCTAAAGCCCTAAAGGGGGGAAAGAAGGGGAATGAACACTCATCCATTGGGGTGACTGTTGGAGAGGCGTCTTTGCTTTGAGGTTGTCGTATTGACAGCTCCCAAAAGGTAGACGGTGAGCGGGGGGGATTGAACACGTGAAGTGGGGGGAAAAGTACCAACTAGAATGCAATGAAGGAGAGGAAGGGGAAAGGGTCGGAATTTAGCGATGGGGGGGGTGCACTGGCCACGTTGGTAACCCAAAAAAAAAAAAAAACAAAAAAAACACACAAAACAAAAAAAAAAACCAAAAAAAAAAAAAAAAAAAAAAAAAAAGAAACAAAAACCAAAACAAAAAAACACAAAAAAAAAGAGAAGTGGGGGGGGGGGGTACACCGTACGGTCGAGATACCCTGGGGCTAAGGAAACAGGGAGTACGTAATCAATTTTCTCTTCCCTGTTACTGAGAAAAAAGGGTTTGCAGGGGAAAAAAAGTTCCGAATAAAGGGACCGAAACGTTCAACCGAAGCAACTGCCTTCTGATTGGGGAAGTTGCGGGGGGAAAGCTTGTAAGTATCTAAAAGAGGCAATGTGTCCCTTGGGTATTAAAAATTATAGGGGGTCAAAGAAGGGGTGTGGGACTTAGGAGAGAATTAGGACCAAAAGGATCGAAGAGGAATAAACGGAGGACGGTTTCTGTTGTTGTGCCTTCTTTAGGACGGAACACTGCGAAAGACTCGTCCAGGGGGACATCCCAGTGGGAGGAAGGAAGGGGGTGAAGAAAACCCTTAAAAAAAAACCTCACGATTCAGGGGGCGGGGCGGAGTGTCAGCTGCGGTGAAAGGAGGCGTCCTTGGGGTTCCACGGTTTTTTTTAAAGGAGAGCGTGGTTGAATGGAACAAGACGGTAACCAGATTATGGCGGAGTTAATGACTTAGCAGACTACGATATATCCTCGGTC
>Ga0179593_1291980_pt1 | contig 11939 bp, 17 predicted proteins | sample CZODoug2_1_08_16_FD_185931 | JGI IMG/M metagenome (GOLD analysis project Ga0179593, IMG submission 185931) | Vadose zone soil fungal communities from Angelo Coast Range Reserve, California, USA - CZODoug2_1_08_16fungal (PacBio error correction) | ecosystem: Environmental > Terrestrial > Soil >...
GGGGGGGGGGACTCCAGAGAAACGGAAAGAAAGAGTCAACGCTAAATGACTCGTGGTATCTCACGAGTGGACTGAGCGCACGCGCCAAAAGCCCAGTCTGCCGAGGAATCGCCGCGCACGCAGATGGCCATCGTCAGAGCCATGAGAAGAAGATATACCCGGGAGACATCAAGTCGTGGATCCGGACCGCAAAGACCCTGCGACCGGGGGACCCAGCAAAACGAAAAGGAATCGTGGCAAACGTGAAAAGTATTTCACATCCTAAACGAAAATGAAAAAAAATCCGAAGAAACGTTCTGCCAAACAGGCTCAAAGAAGGGCAGAGAAAAGGACTCCGTGGTGGGAGGGAAAAAGAGAGGGACAGAAAAGGAGATCGAAGAGGGGAACACGCTAAAGATCTACATAAAGCCTATATTTCCTCTGATCTGTTATCTCAACCTCGAAACCGATGTTCGCGGGGGGGGGGGGGGGGTGGGGGGGGGGGGGGTGGGGGGGGGTTTGGGGGGTAGTGGGGGGGGGGGGGGGGGGGGGGGAGACAAGACAATGATCTTTTCATTGGAAGGGAAACACTCAAGCCGACTTAGCTTAACCACTCTTTCTCCCGCCTAGCCGACGACGAGTAGCCTACCCTTAACTCAGGGGGGGAATTTACCAGGACTCAAGAGGCAGGGGAGATGGTGTGCTGAACCCAGGGAGGGGAAAAATGAATGACGATGGGGGAGAGGAAAGATAAATCCCTGCTTCATTCAAATGGGGGAATACCTGACGGTCTTCTTTCCGGCGAGCTGGTACCAAGAGGGGCACGGAGAGCAGGCAAAGGGGGCGACTGAGGGGACGGTGGGGGGGAAGAACGCAGGAACAAAGAAATCGCGTGCGGCAGAACCCGAAAATACACAAACCTTGTCTCTTTTTACAATTAGGTTCACCACATGTAGGAACCGCCGCACAGAAAAAAACGCTGAAAAACGGGATCCGGGGGGCAAGTACCGCAGCACAAGTTCTCTTCCGTGCGACATTGGAAGCAAGCGATTAACGTGATAGGGCCAGCCCTTGCCGAAAGACACAGGAACTCATGAGAACTTGAAGGCAAAGGGGGGGGGGGGGGTGGAAAAAGGGATAGGCCTCCGGACGGACTATAAGACAGCTCACCTGTGTTCAAGCTGCGCCTAACTGAAAAGGCAGACCATCCAGACTAGTGAGGCGCTTCAGGGGAACGCTATAGAAAACTCGGAGTGAAACGGCTGAGGGAGGAGAAAGGGGACGCACGCTCTGGGTTGGACTGGCGTCTTCCATAACATGTGAGAACGAGAACAATAAAGCGAGGGGTGTAAGCTAAAAGAAAACCCCTGGGAAAAATCAGGGGGGAAGGCTCCCACGCTAAGAGGAAACACGGTTGCGCGCCGGTCATCCTGGATCTCGGCCAATTGTTATTTTCTCTAAATCTCCTCACCTAAGCCACGACAGCATGCTAGCTTTGCGACACGATTGGGGCAAACCAACTGACGCTGCTCTGGGGGTCAAAAAAAGTTGAAATTTGGGGGGGGGGGGGGGGGAATCAACCTTACTGTTGAGAAGGGGGGATGTCCAGACGGAGAAAAAAAAACACGACACTATTTGGGGGAAAGGTTAAACTGTAGGGCCCGTACGGTTCTGCAGCAGCCTCCGCCCCGCCGAACGCGGACTGGGGTTTGGTTTGGTGGGACCCCGCCTTCCCACAAAAAGAGACACGAAGGATGGCTGAGGAGAAAGGGCGCGAAAGGCAAGTTCATTTGCAAACTCCAAAAGACTAAAGGAATGGCCTTTCGATTGACTGCTAGGCTTGTTGCTGAAAGGCAGCTGTCCCGAGGAGGCATCTCAAAGGAAGCGGCGAGACCGGGCGGGGATAGAGGACGCGAGAAACCAGAGCCCCGGTAAAACAAAAAAAAGAAACCCTAAGGCACAGCCCGCATCACTTCTGCAGCAGACCGTCCGGCAATCAGAAGAGATCGCGCATCTCCCGGTAAAGGGGGAGAAAAGGGGAGAGATTTCCTAGAGAAAGAAACCAGGGGGTACGCCAGAAAGAAAAGAAAAGGTGCTCAAAAATACCTGCTAGAACTCTGCCCAAAAAAACTTGATAAAGATGGAGAGCACCGTTAGTGCGTTTAGTTGTACTCCAGAGGAAAGTAGAACGAGGAAACTATCAGAAGGGCCAAAACGGGGGGAGCGGAAAGAGGGAGAGGGGGGGGAGGGAATTCAGGGAAGAGGTCAGTGGCTTCCGAGGCGGGCAGGATGGGGCCGGGGGGTTTTTCTTTTGGAATGAGGGGACTCGTGGCTCGGCTCACGATAAGCCGTCCGGACAAGGAGCATCGAGCGAAAGAGGGCCCTTGGCAATAAACAAGATAAGAATGGTCTGGTGCTGGGCTCAGCGGCACGTGCTGCTCGCGCCGCTCCATCATTCAAGTTGCCTTCCCGGCACAAAAAACCCTGCCGGCGGCGAGGCGAATGGAGCCTGATCACGAAAACCAAAAGCGAGAGGGCTGGAGAGGGGACCCCAAAAACGGCTCACAAACGAGTCAGGAATTTCATCGCCCGTCCGGCATCTTCATGCTCGAAACAGAAGAAGGCTTGACCGAACAAAGGAAACATCCCGAGAGAAAAACAAAAGTAAGGGGGGTCAGGAACAACCAACGGCACGACACCCAGCCAGGTGGTGGCAACACGTGTCCTCCTAAGCCACTGCTCGTGGCTCGGGGTCGAATTCGCGACCTTCCAAGAGGCGCGGTCGGGAAAAACACGACGCAAAAGGGTTGACGAAGGGAGAGCACGGAACGGGGGGCAGGGGAGAAATTAGTTCTAACCCAAGTCGAGCTGTCGGGGCTCTAAGGCCAAGCCAAAAGATGCGCCGCGAAGAGGAAACACTTCAGACGGACCAGGGGGGGAAGACGGAAAAGGGGGGCCCGAGTCATCGGCGAAAAAATGCGAGTCATTAGGACTGCCAGGGGCCATGGAAGTGGAGAAACTGGGGGAAAGAAGCGCACAAGGCTTATGAAGATCGTCAAAACAGCCGAGCCTCTGCAACCACCAGGTGCAAGACCAAGGTGCACTCAGTGTGGAAGGGGGTCGTAAAGAGGGACAGAGGAGAAAAGGGGAAACTTCCGTACGCAAGCGAGTTTGGGAGGACCGATCGAAACTTCGTAGGGGGCGGACACGAGACAAAAGGTGCAAGGGGGGGATAGGGGGGAGTCGGGAGGAGAGGGGACGTAAAATCTTTGTTCGAACAAAACTTGGAATCTCTCGTGTTAGCCTTAGGCCACAGACTTTAGCACGCGAGACGTGGTCAGAAACGGGCGGAAGGGGAAAAGACAACGTCCGGGAATGGAACCAGAAAGGACCTAAACGAAACGGTCCAGGAAGTTCCATCCACGGAAGCTCGGCTAAAGTGAATTGGTTGAATCACAGAGAAAGCAGGGAGGTTTGGGAAAGAAAAGGGGGACGAATGTAAAAAGAGGTAGCAATCGAGGAATTCGGGGGAAAAATCGCCGAAAATACAATCCCCGAGGGGGGAAGGGCTACGCACACGGGGAGTGAAGGCGGCGAAGAGGACGCACTAAGTTTTAAAACTTGGGACGAGGGGGGGACTGGCCCGAAACGAAAAGAGACATGTATGTTAAACAAGGTGGGTAAGGTGCGAGCTACGTATTGATCAGGGCTTGGGAAGAGGAGCGTGGGAGCGGGAAAAAAGGCGAACGCCCTGGAGGGTGGGGAAAAAAAGACAAAGTTTCCGCCCCAATGAATAATTCCTCGGACGCAATCAAGATCGGCGTGGGTAAAAGAGGGAGAGGGAAGTTTCGTAACGGGAAAGAGGAGGGGGGCGGGAACTGTGGGACATCGTGGGAGTGCTTTACCCATTCGCAGGTGGCTTGCGACCCGGCGCGACGGGAGTCGAAACTGGAAGAGGGCCGGTCTGGAAGGGTAGACGAGCCCTCTGGGCTCTTCTCTCACAAGATTGAAGGCATTGGTGGGAGGGCGGGAGGCCTCACGCACCTCAATAGTTCTATCACACTGGGGGGGCGCTCATCGAGGGGCCTTTGTGGTACTTAGGACAGGCGTTTGAGACGAGTAACAGCTCCAACAAGGTGAGAAAATAAATATATTTTTGCTCTAAACCACTACTGCCTAAAATTCACCGGAAGGACGCTTCGCTGCGTCGGTGGGTGAGAGACCTCATGTCTTGCGTGGGAGCTCAAAACCACATCAGTCGCAAAAAAAAGGCCTGACTCTGCAGCCGCGGTGCCGAAGGGTCAGACCGGCAATGAGAGAGAGGACTGTGATACATGGATGACAAAACGTCTTCGCAAAAGAGAAACCTTTGGGTTCCCCACCTCCAATGACACTAAGAAGTGCTTGGCATCGAGGCCGGGAAGCTCCCTTCCAGAGGAATCAGACTTGACCCACATGCTCTTTTCCGGGGAACAGGAAGCAACGCTAATGCGGGAAAATAGTATGCAGAAGGAAGGGCTCGAAACAAGGATCTAAAGAATAAAAGCCAAAACGTCGGAACCAGAAGGGGCTCAATGATCGCAAGGATACCATATGGCCCACCACAGTAGAAAGGGGGGTTCCAGGGCACACCTCCGAAAACAAACCCGTGGGGATGGAACGCGTCTTCAGACAAATAAACGATGACCTTCACTGGGGGGGGAACCGCTCAAGTAGCGAAGTGTGCGGGTAAGGTCTGGAAGGGTGGACGATGTGGGACATGTAAAAGTAGACCACCCTCCCTGCAAGGTCTAAGGGCGAACAATGGGGACTATAACGAATCCGGGGATTAAGCTATGTGGGACAACTTCCTTTTCTCGGATATGAATGGATGGGCGATCGGCCGTTATGTGGACGTCGAAAGAGGCTCAACCAATTCGCGTGAAGCAGGGGGCGTGAGCCCGAAACTAAAAAATTAGAAGTTACAGAGGGCGCAAACGATTCCGCAAAAAAAAAACCCGTCTACTGAAAAATCCTTCAGCCCTGGTAAAAGGTTGGGGTCAGAGGGGCCGCACATACGGGGACCGGAAGGGAGGCAACGGTCCACCTGCCTGGAGCCGCGCGATTTGAAACAGAGGGACTGCCAAGTTGAGGGGTAACCGGAACCCTGAACCGAAAATGGGGCCGGCAAGCTGGTTGGACAGAGGCTCAGGGGAAAAACCAAGGGGAGTGGGACGGGGGACAGAGTCTACAGAAGAGAGAACGGTGCCGAACGCTAAAGCTGAATGGCCTAACACGGACGACTGCGCAGCGAGAAAAGCGAAAAACCAGGAGAGAAAGGGGAACTGGAAGCGTTTAGCGCCTCACTCAGGAAAATGTGAGGGTCAGGGCGGAATACCTCCTGCGCGAGGGGATACCTGGGTGGAAAACACAAAACGCTCCCTCGGCCAAGCGTGAAGCAAAGACAGGGGGGACTGAAAACAGGGGAGAGGGACGGCCTCTGCCCCTATGTGAATGATTCTACTCTCAAGAGCTCTCGGCTTCCGGACAAGTCCAGGAAAAAAGGAATCTGCCCTGGGGGAGTAGTGGGATTTTGGGGAAAAAACCGAAGGGGGAAGGAGAGGGGGAAGAAGGGAGGAGAAAGAGCGTAACGAACGGGCTGGAGAAGCCTACTTTATCTTTAACAGGGCGCAGCGACGACAATGCCGTCCACCTGGGTCCCGACTTAAAAAAACGCGAAAAAGCAACCGGGGAAGGGGCGGGCTAAGGGCGAAAGGGAGCAAGCAGCAGGTCATGTCACAAGCTTCAGCTCTTCTTGCGCGCTGGAGGTCGCTGGCCGCGTATCCGCTGGTGCTGAAAGGGCCCCCTGCGCTCGAGCGCATCCAAATCGGCAAAACGGCGAGCCGGGCGGAGGATAGAGGGACAACGCAAAAAAGACCCCCAGGAAGCCACAGGACCCGGCACCGCACGCGATCACTTTCAACCACTAAAAAAGAAACTTCTCTGAAGGAGCGCAAGCTACCGTCGCGGCTCGGCGCAGGATCGTCTCGAGGGACGAAGAAAGGGGTAACGCCGCACACCACCCAACACTAAAGAAATCCCGGGCCTAAGACGATCAACAACAAAGATGGAGGAAAAGAGAGATAGGCCAGGGATGCGGGCGTGCCGGGGCGTACCCCTAAAACTATTAACGAAAGACAAGAAAGCTACGGTAGCTCGCAGGATCTACTGCCGCCGCGTAGTGGGATGAAAACGTGATCGCGGAAAATTGGTGGGACCAGGGTTCGGTGGCGGTGGGAAGTACAGAGTGGGGGGGCGAGGGGGGGCACTCGAAGAAAGAGAAGGCCCTCAGCAACGTTGGGAGGTCAGCAAAAAAAAGTGCAAAGGCCTACTCCACGGCCATTCGAAGCAGCGAACAGCACAGTCTGAGAAGGTTGCCCTTCCAAATGCAAGGGAGGGGGGCGGCGGCAGGCAGGTGATCCGGAAGAAAGACAAGAGGAACCGAGATTTGGTAAAGAATGGACCCATGCCGTAAGCGCAGCTCGTCGGCTTGCAGCCCGTCGGGCCTCGACAGGTCAACAGCGATCCAGCCACATTGGCGTGAACAGCGAGGAAAGGAAAATCAAACGAGATTCAAGGGGAGGGTGGAAGGGGGGGAAAAAAAAGGAAAGCCCGCACGAAAAACGCCAACGGCAGCGGGCATTTTGGAAAACCCACCTTGCCCGTGGGGGGGGCCGAGAGCGCTTCCAGTGTAAAAGCCAGGGGACCAATTCCACATAGGGAAAGAATCGTGAACCAAGGCAAAAGAAAGGGGGGGCAGAGGCGGAGCGTCACGAGTTACCGAGGGGAGCGTCTTTTGGGGCAAAAAGCGAACTGGGAAGGAGCTCCGCATGCGGCTTGCCGCAGCAAAAAAAAAGCACCCACAACCAAAAAACAAAGAAAAAAAAAGCCGCCCCAGGAAGGCTACCCTTGTAAACTAGGACCGGCGGGTCCGTGCGAGTCCTCGGAGACGTCACCTGCGAAGCGCAGAAAAAGGAGGGGCTGCCGGCTGGCCAGGGAAGTGAAGGGGAGAGTGAAGCTTCAGCGCACACCGGTGAAGTTGAATTCAACGCAACTAGACAGAGCTCATCAACCTCACCAATCTGAAAGTCCGTGCCTCAGGTTCCACGGGGAAAGGGCGAAAAGGCCTGGAAAAGAGAGCAGGGGTAGGTTCAACTGCGCGCGTCAAGAGGCGTGACCCAGCGAAAGTCGCGTGCTTCGGAACGACAACCGGAGAGGGCGCCGGCAGATGAGAAGTGAAGGGAAATACAGATGGTGGGAAAGACCTGGAAGCCGCCTCGGGGGACAAAAAAAACTTATCGGACGAACGGACTCTCAGCCGGGCGTTACGCAAAATAAACGATTCGCCCCATCAAACGAAAAAAGAGGGAACCGGAAGGGGGGGAAAACAGCTGCTTATGACTTAATCGCCTAGGAGTCTACCAATTGTGTAGATCCTAGAAGCAGGGATTGTGTACAACGGAAACATGTCATCCCGCAGAGACGGGTTCCATCACAATCGCCGAGGTAAGGGAGGCAGAAAAGGGAAGGGGAAAGAATCGGGCTCGCTCGATTCTTCAGACAGGAAAGAGTTAAAATTTCGCCCGGCTTGGCGGAAGGGTTGCATGGCCGGAGCAAACCGGGAGAAATGGGGGGGGGGGGGGGGGGCGGCAAAATGAAGGGAGCGGTGTCGTCAGAGAAGCTGAGGGTGCAACTTCGGGTAGAGGTGGCCCGTGGGAGAGAAACGACCGGTTCGGGCATCACAAAACAGACCCAACCAAAGGAAAGAGAGGGAAAGGGGCCGCTTGACAAGAAAAAGATCGGTGGGTGCAGTATCATTTGTAAAAGGATAGTCTGAAACTATTGAAATCGGCAGGGTGACATATCGTGGATGGTCAAAAAACTGGGGACCACCAATGGCTCGCATGGTGGGGGGAGGTCACCGTACTTTCCTCAGTATCTAGTCTTCTTCTCGCTATACGATGACCAAAACGGCGTGCGCGGCGAAAGGGAACGATGGCGGGTGGAAAAGTGAACTGGTGAGAAGGGGAACGCTCCCCCTAAAACCGAATATTCAGGACTCTAGGGCGTGAACTTCGCGTCGTTGACTGAGGAAAAGAGATCAACAAAAACACGGGGATTAAGAGAAGTGTAAAGTCCTCTCACACTGGCCCGAAAATTCACACTGCGTGCGCGCGAGGTATCTCCCTACGGCGGCGTGCGAGAAAAGAGACAAAAAATGAAGTTACGGGCACGGCAGGCTAGCGTCTCACCGCTTAGCCGTGCTCGGCCATTGCATAACCGATGAGAACGGGAGGAGCACGTCGCTGCCGAAGAAAACAGCCCACCTGAGAAGGGACATGGGGAAAAGAACTCAAAATCGGAAAGTCGCGAGGCATCGGGGGTCTCAAAAGATCGCTCCATCTGTTCACCACCTGAATACTGGCTGGCCCCTCAAAGCATCGGGGGGGGGGGGGGACCTTGCTCAGCCGGGGGGGGGCGAACATTATCCAGCCTTCTTTCCTCCAAAACTCCACGCTCCACTCTCATGGGTCCTACCGGCTAAAAAAGTGTACGCACGAGAGAAACGGTAGGTTCGCCGACAACATCAAAAGAGAGGGGGGGGGGGAAGGGTTGAAAAGAAAAAAAGGGCAAACACTCAGCGGCCAAGTCCCGAAAGACTAGCCTACTCAATCGCCCTGATCGGGAAGGAAACAAAGTTTGGGAATGGGAAAGAGGGGACAGGAAAATTGTACACGACTTTTCGACTCTGGTGACATTGCGTCACAAGAGACCACCCTCCCTGCTCTAGGGCCATGCTCGCACGACGCGGTCCGTGATGGGAACAGGACCAATGCAGGAGCGGAAGAGCGCAAAGGAAAATTTGAAATCAACGGGGAGGGGGGGGAATAAAAATGTCCTTTCTCAGGCCAAAGCTGAAAGGCTACCCCGGATGCGCTGGAAGTTCGCACACAGATGTAAGAAACGCGAAAAGCCGCCAGCCGAAAAGGCTGCCAAAAAAAAAATCAACGGGTTGGCATACGGGGGGAAGTCAACCGGGGAGAGGGCGTCCAAACCGGCCTTTCTAAAAAAAGGAAGTGGGGAGGGCCAGCCTGTACGAGCATGAGCCACTGGACCGCCGGGTGGTGATGAAAGGGTAACTCGTTCGCAACACGGCAGGGAGGGGGGGACGAAATAACGAACGCTCACGGTGACGAAGGGAGGGCCGGCAGCCGCCAAATGCCTAAATCTCGTTTCTACCTGCGCTTAACAGAGAGAGAGCCTCGCTTCACTTCTCCAGTGCGGCCTCTCAAAGCGCCGCGTTGTAAGAGGCGGCGGCCAGACCGGACTTAGGAAAAAGAGCACAGCTCGAATCTGGGTGGGGTAAGAAAAGAAAGCACCCTGCGGCCGGACTGAATAATAACAAGGTGCTCGCCGTTCATGATCGCGCCTATGTGTCGGTAAGTCGACCTCACAAGCAAACGAAGCTGAAAAGGACGGAGAACACGGGGGGGGGGAGGGGGTGTAAAAAAAAAGCAGGGAGAGAGGGGACGGTGGTGAAGGGTTGGCTGGTGCCTCACCAATTTATCTCTTTTTAGCGGGTCTAGCGCGTAAGCCAAAAATGTGGCTAAGCATGAGTAGCTCACGAAGGCTAAGCAGCCGACCAGGAGTGGCGAAGGGAACTGCCGGGGAAGGAAGAAACCAGCCAGGAAGTGGGCGTCTATCAGAACCACCCTGCATTTCATTACGAGATTTATAGGGCTCAGTGCTATGCCTTGGAGAACGAGTTGACGAGCCGAGTCGACAGATCAGGGGGAAGATAGGCCCGGACCGCTAGCCGGTGATAGGACCCCGCAACCCCTATCCAATCTTTAAAAGACCCGCCACTGGACAAAAATCACGGCGGACACGAAAAACGGCGCAGCTCTATCTAGCACAAATAACCTACGCAGTGATCGGCCCCATGGAGAGGGAAGAGACTACCTCCTCGGTGAACGGCAAAAGAAAAAGAACCCTGTCCTTGCTATCAATGAGGATAGCAGTTAGTAGACCGGGTAGCGGGTCTGCCCCAGTAAAAATCCATGAGCTGGGGACGGGGTAGCTTTGCGCGAGAAGATAGGCAGCGTCGTGGCTGGTAACCGAGAAAAAGCGATGGCTGTACAGGGGGGGTCGTGGGGAGGGGAAAAGGTTCTCGTTCATCGTCGGTCGCCGGAGAGGCCGTGTCCGGAAGCGCTGATGGCCCTGGGTCATCAAAAAGCGAAGCAGAACCAGCGGCCGAAAGGGCACGCGTCCCAGCAGCAGAACTGAGGGAGGAAAAGGAACTTACGGGAGTCTGGGAGGAAGGGGGAGGAATGCTCCCGCACGCCTCTAGCTGAAGGGGTTGGAATCGCTTCTAAGCGGTGATGCTGCAGACCCGTCCGGGCCATCGCCAGTCACCAAAGTCATCCAGCCACAGGCTTTGGATGGGGACGCAGCTAGCTCAGGGGAGGGAAGAAAAGATTCAACGGAAGGCGTCCAAAAGAACAAGGAAAGAAACCCAGCGATAAAATTTGTTTCACGTTCCCGAAGAACGAGGACTTTCGTGGCTGTGAGGGTCGAAGCGCTACATTCAACAGGGCGCGTCGAAAAGAAAGCAAGGGAAAAAAACCTTGGAAAAGGGAGGAGCCAGGGTTCAATGTGTCCCAGCGCGCTGGCAGCGAGGCTCCTGGATGTCGGGCTTGGCACCGGGCCTGCCGTACCACGAGACGAAAACCAAGAAGGAGAAAACTGGAAAACCTATTCAAATTTTAAAAAGGCTTCCGCTCACCTCCTAGCAGGCACGACTGTAGGGACGGGGTCTGCTTGGGAGGAGAAACTTGAGCGGAAGCGAACAGGGGGGGGGGAATGGGACTGGAAATAGGGGTCCACCTCAATTGCGAGACCAAAAAAATACTTAACACACGCATTGCCGGCAAGTCTTCCGCAGGGGGTCCGGTTATCGGTCGTTGGGGAAAAAGGAAAGGTGAGAAGGAAGGGGAGGAAATCGTCCGTTGACCTCTAAAATGGCTGACAATGCCAGGAGCATGGGCAGCGGGAAGCAGGCGGGGGGACGAAGGTGGACGCTTTGTAAGTCCTTTTAAAAACGCGAATGGTTAGCTGGGTGACGCCAGCTGAACCGAGAACGGACAAAACGTGTCAAGCCGGGGGAGGGGAAAGGGGCAAACAGAAAAACGCGGCAATTGCTCGCAACCTCCCAAATTAACATCGGCTTCCATCCAAAACGACGCAACAAGTGGTCGATCCGAGGGAGTGGTGTTTCGAACTGGTGAAGTGAAAAAAAAGAGAGTCCCAGACAGAAGGGGAGTTCGCACAATCTCCTACGGGTGAAATCCCCCCCGATGTCAAACGGGCTACGCGCAAAAAAAGTCTTCTAGCGGAGGGACGCGGGGGGGCCTCTAGGGGGCTTTGGAAGTTGGGGGAAGAAACGGCCCCGCGCAGATCGGGATCTTGCGAAGTCTGGTTCGTGTGGGGGGGGGGGGGTGCATCAGGAGATCTGGACGGATACCATGAGAGGAAAGGAAAGATCGTTGTCGTGCGAAGGGGGCAGCGATGGCAAACTCTTTCCATACCCAGGAGAAGCTCTAGGCCCTGACGGTCAAGAAAAGAAGTCGGGCATTTTTTGGGAAGAGGATGCGCTGAAAGTTCTTTTAGACGATTGGAGGCGACGTGTGCAAGAGGGTGCTGGGAAACCCATGCTCCGCCAGGTGCTGGCGTCCGCGAACGACAGGGGCGGTAAGGAAAAGTCGAAAGACGGGGAAGAGGCAGGGAGGGGCTCGACCTCAGTCTCCTCAAAGAAAAACATAGCGACTGGACGGTTGGGGGGGCGAGTGCGCTCCACGCAGCCTAGGGCAGGATAAAAAAGAAGGACGGCCGGTGTTAAAGAATATTTCATTTGACAGCGG
>Ga0179593_1542684_pt1 | contig 11939 bp, 13 predicted proteins | sample CZODoug2_1_08_16_FD_185931 | JGI IMG/M metagenome (GOLD analysis project Ga0179593, IMG submission 185931) | Vadose zone soil fungal communities from Angelo Coast Range Reserve, California, USA - CZODoug2_1_08_16fungal (PacBio error correction) | ecosystem: Environmental > Terrestrial > Soil >...
CAAACGATTCCCCGACTCGAGTGAGAGGGGGGAGTTTCCGCGCATTGGGAAACGACAGATCCAAAGGGACACAGTGCTGAACGCCAACGAGGAAAAAGGGCGAAGGGAAACGGCCCTTCGTATCACGGGGGGGTACCACACGGCAACCATCCAGGTTTTGCGACAAACCTACCCCCCGATCGAAACAGGGGGGGTATAAATACTTGGAAAAAATGCGGTCGGCGAGTCCTAAAGAAAGTACAAACGGGGGGGGGGAATAACAAGGAAGTAGATATCCAACGATCTGAAAATCTTACGCCCGAGCAATCGGTCCCACAACGGTCTTCTGGGTTCGAAGGAGGCATTAAAGGCAGCACCTCCTAAAACTAAATGAGCTAGACGCGGTTCCTAACAACTCCGAACCGCGAGAGCCATCGTCCGAGTCAAGACCAAGAACCACTGGGAAAGAGGAGGGAACCGAGGCGGGGAAGGCAGGACGAGCGGGTTAACCGAAAAGGCCTCGGCGGCGGGTTAGAGACTAGAAATCTGGGGAAGTGCCAGAAAAAAACGATCACGATAAAAGACTGCGGAGCCGACATGCGTAAGAAAGACATCCCAGCCCCGCAAAGAAAAAAGAAGATCAGAAAAACGGCCGCAAAAAAGAACTAAAGCACCAAACGACACTGCGCCAAGACACTCCGAAGGGGTAAAAAACAGGAACTGGTTGACTGCAGGAGGACGCGGGGGAACATAGAACCCACTGCCAGGAGCACGCCCCAAAAAAAAAAAAACTGGCGCTCGGGCTAAAGAGCAAATCAAACCTTACCGCCGGCGAGGGAAGGAGGGGCGCCGGGACAATGCCCCCCGCAGAAACGGGACTGAGCAGGAACTCAGGAAGGCAACCAGGGGTAGGACCACCGTTCGTCTAAAAAAGGACCAAACTGACCCACCAGCACCCTCGACGGGCGCGTCCCTCGTCAACAGCCCGAAAAAAGACCCCGAGGAGGAAGAACCTGGTCACGAAAATGTTTCAAACCGGTGCCCCAAAAAAAAGGAAAACAGAAATCCAGGGAAACATCAGGAAGACTTGCACCCAAAGCAACGGGCACAAAACAAAACTCAGCCGCCTGCTTTCACAACGAAATGGACGACATCTCCGGAAAACAGCACCCGGCGGATTCACCCCCCAGTCAAAAAAAAACGCAAGCCAAAGGGACCTGGGCTTAAGAAAAAATGCATAACCCGCGAACAACCAAAAGGCAGTTTTGTGGCGAAAGTCGGCCGAACACAGCACCCAGATATCCGACGAAACATAGAACGGGGGGGGAGTTGGACCCAAAAGTTCGGAAACAAGAACGCCGGAATGTCCACTCAAGGGGATCACCGAATATCCAACCAAACAGAGAAAAGAAGAGCGCTAAATGTACCACAACCCGGCAGACCATCCAGAGAGAAATAAACACTGCCACCCACGCCCGAGCTCTGAGAAAAGCAGGAGACGTTTGGTTCAAAAACAAAGTGGAAAAGACCCCACCCATAGGTTAAGCCAACCCGAAAAAACCGATAGCTTCTTCCGACAAAAAGGCCCTTCGCTCGTGAAAAAGGTGGAAGGCAAAAAGGGGCAATTCAAGGAAGAGAAGAAGTCTGAAAGCAGCGGAGCCGGTCAACGTTTACGTAAGAGCCTTTCCCCTAGGAGAGCTGTAGAACCGGAAAAAAAGAGGGCAACGCCCCTCCTTGAAAACGGGTGTCAGCCAACCAGAAAGAAGACACCGGTGAGTTGTGTTGCAACAAAGTTTTCAGTAGGGGGGAAAGGCCGGAAGACGTGGGTTGGCCCGTGGGTGGGGCGGAATGACCTGCGGCAAAAAAAAGGACAGCCGCGAGGTATTTGAGGACGGGCGGGCGAAGAAAAAAAAAACTGAGTTGAGGGGGGGAGGTCGCGTGCAGCGAAAACGACCCGAACTTCGGCTCAATGACGACCGTCGTACGTACCACTGGGAGCGTTGCGGTGAAAGGGGACGCACTGCTGCCCAGTTCTGGGATACCGCTAGAGATCAGAAATGAAGGAATGGCACAAAGGGACGACGTCACTTCGGGTACTGACCGAAGGAATCTCCGGTGGAATGGGAGGGAAACTGTGTTCGCGGATGAAGAAACCCCTGGAGATAAAGCACAGCGACGTAAGAATTAGACGGCAAGGCTAGAAAAACACCCCAGGGGGGGCAGTAATGCGTGGTCCGGGCCGTCTTGAAAGACGGACTGAAGGGAAAAAGAGCCAGGCGAGATCACGGGGAAGTGGGGAATTCGGGACGTCCCTGCTGAAAAAAACAAAACCGACTGGGAAACTACGCCAGGCCAGGCAACGAACAATGGGTACCCGTACAGCAAAAAAACGCGGCCCTGTAAAAATAGGGGACCACCGTACGTGCCCAGTCCCCGGAGTTCTCACACCCGACCGGGGCAACCGACCGAGGAGAAATCCACGCGAGCCCGACCGCCGCCCTCAATCAAAAATCTACGCCACAAAAAAAAGAATTCAAAAAAGACCAAAACCAGGGGAAAAGAACGTCATTCCCCCCTCAAAGGGAAAGGAACTGGGCCACGGGAAAGGGGGCCCCTATCTACCAAAAACAGAACCCACGAAAAAATAAGGCATCGGAAACCTCGAATAAAGAAAAAAAGGACCCCCCCAACAAAAAAAAAGCAAAAAACAGGTTAAAAGAAAATTCATTGTTAACGAACGAAAAAAAGAATTGAGGAATACAAGCTAACGAGAAACGGCAGCGACGGCATGGACACACGCGGAAAGTCAAAAAACTTTTGGATCAAAAGCGCCGCCAAATTCGTCGGGAACGCAGATCGACGGTAAAAGGGCGGCTAGAAGCTCCCCAGACAAAGGGGTTGGGGTTAGAAGGAGCGCCGTGTTGCATCGGAAATTGCGGAAAAGTCCCGGCTGGGAAGGGGAGGGACACCGGTCGCGGAGGTGGAACCGAACAATGGGGTCGGACCCAAATAAAGAATGCTCGTGCAAGCAAAAAGGTGCGGGCTGATCCGTACCAAAAAGGAAACCCACCGGAAAAAAACCAAACGGGCACAACCAGACTGCGCAGGGGAAAACACGGGTCAACATGTGGGGACGCAACATCCCGCTGGAAAATCTGCCTCTCCCCCGAGCACGTATGAGCACGGTAGCGAGGGGTCGAAAAGGCAAGGGGCGAAGGAAAGGTGAAAAAAGGACACGCAACTCGAGGCGAAAAGGATGTCAAGACGAGGGAATGATCGTAAAGCAGATGGGAGCATACGGGGGAAGAGACAAGCGAGGAAGACACTCCGATGAAAGTGCTAACCAGCTGAGGGAAAATCACGCGGAAGGGACCAAAGTTCCGCCCGTCCGGAACAAAGCGGGGAGGGGAATTGTAAAAAGAAAATACGCGACCACGCCACTGGCACTCCCAGCGAGTTCGACTGGGGGGGGCAACGGAGGACGGGGTTGGGCCGGAGGGTTCAACACTAGGCATTTTTTCAAAAAACCAAACTTGAGGAAAAGAAAACCTAGACTGACAATTTACGTGGGAAAACGCGCCGGCGAGAGGGGTTCCGGCAGATAAAAAGATCCCGTGGGGCAAGACCGCAGCGGCAAGCCGAGGTGAGGTAAAATTGGCGGCGGGAAGAGTCAGAGCGTTTCCCGGAAAATCGCGGGGGCAAAGAACCGGGACGGATTCAGCGTGGGGGAGGAGCAACCCCGCAACATTGGTTGAACACGCATGCGGGCAGGTGTCCTGTGTGTGGCAAGGACGGGTGTTCGGCGCCCTGAAAATCAGGGCGCCCGGGGTCTCGGAAAAAAGAAGCGGATAGGGGGGGGGGCATGAAAAACGTTTCCCAGTTCACTAAAAAAAGAAAACAAGCCGCAAACCTGCACCATTCGGGCCAAAACACCAATGCGGAAAACAAAGGCAACGGATCCGAATCGCATCGTTTCCGGGGGGAGAATCCAACGGGAAAATCGGGGGAGAGCACCATTGGGGAAGGACGAGGGGGGGCGCTCAGAAGAAGGATGGATCAAAGTAAGGGCGAAAAAAGGCCTGGACCCGACTTAAAAACTTCGCCAAGAAAAAAGAAACAGGGGGAAAGCTAGCACAGGACACCTTGCCGTCGAAACGCTCGACGAGGCCGTGGTCAAGCCTGAGTAAGAGGGGGCCGAATCAGAAAGGGGGGGGGGGGGGGGGCATAAGATAAACGGCCCGCTCAACGAAGTGCTCGGTCGGAAAAAGGGGGGCCGATCAGAACGCGGCCGTAAAGAAATGTTCCCCGGCGCCTGGTTGCCGCAACGCCGGTCTGGAGAAGTATTCCGGGAGGCGAAAGAAGCCAGGGGGCACCAGCAAGAGGGTGGTGGCTGATCAGCGTTAAGTACGGAGCAAAAAAAAAAGTCAAAATGTCGCGGGCCGGCCAAAAGGGGGGGGCGACGGTGAATAATCGCGTTCAGGCAGAGCTAGTAGACATCGCGAACAGGCGATTTTTCCGAGAAGCAACACGGCCGGGGACCGTTAGTAACAAAGGGGGGGTTTTGCAACAAAAGTGCCATGCTGCCAAGGGGAGTCCACGGGGAAAAAGCGAAGTACGCTGGAAAGGAGACTTTTCGGAAGGGGCGATTGTTCCAGTAAGATACAGAACAAACGCCCAACTGGTAAACAAAAAAGAACCTGCACCAATGGGGGAAAAAAAAACGGATCGGGGAAAAAAATCAAAAAAGGGTTGGCACGCATTTGAAGGGAAACGGCAGGGGTGAAAGGCCACCAGGTGTGGGAACTTGATAGGGGGGGTTCGAAAAGATGTGGGAAGGCGCGTCCGGAAAACCCATGGCCCTTGAAGGATCAGTCCCTGGTCGGGAACGAGAAAGAGGGAACGCCGAAAAAAAAAAAAACCTCGCGCTGAAAAAACTTGCTGCCAGGTTGTTACGGAACGAAGGGAAGAAAAAAAGCATTGGGAACGCGTCCACGCCGCAGTAAAGCATGCGGAAACGTGAAAAAAAAAAATAGCGGATTGTCGGGAGAAAAAAAGGCCGAGCACGAACAGCACGACCTACGGAGCCGATTTCGAAACAGTGGAAAATGTCCGGGGCCCCACATTTCGGCCAAGTGACGGAAGGGGCCACCTGGGCCCCCCGGAAACCCCCCCTGTAAAAAAAACGCCGCGTTAGAGAAAACCGGTAACGCTCGCACAAAGAATTGATAAGCAATTCAAGCCGATGACCAGGGGGACCGACCGGTGCTCCTCCAGTTGGTAAAACGAAAAAGGAGTAATGGAAGGAGTAGGCAGACTGAAGGATGGGCAGGGCCAGTGGAGGCGTTTTTCACAGAAAAAGGTGAAGAACGTAGGGAGCCGAAAGCGCAGTTGAAAGGGATCGTCGAAAAACAAAGAAAACGCACGACAGCAAGGGGGGCTAAAGAAACCGGCAAGCCCCGCTGTTTAACCCAAAGGAGGAGTAGACGATCAGACAAGGAGCCTTGGGCACGATGGGTGGTCAACGTTAGGCGATCCCGGGAGGCACCTGTTTAGAAGCAAATGCTTGTCGGACGAAAGAACCGAAGAAAGAGCATCGTGAAAAAAGGAACCGCAGACACGCCCCCGAAGCCGCACAAGCGCGGATGGGCTTCCGGAACGACATATCTGAACACACAACGGGAGGAAAGAGTCAACGTCGGAATGAAAGAAAAACACATAAGACGAGGACTGAGCTTGTAGGCAAGAAAAGCCCCGGTTCAGAAAAGAACTGACGTGGAGCCCGGGAGCAAAAGGGAAAGGTAAGAAAAGCTCCCACTGGGAACCTGAACAGCCCCAGGATCAGGAAAAAGTTGGAAGAAAGTTCCGAAAAACACCAGAAGGGGGGCCAGCTCGGGTGATTACAAGATCGTCAGAAAAGGTCGAAAAACCGCGGCTGGAAGAACTCAAAAAAAGCCGGGCGCGGAGGACGGCGGACACTGCCAGAACAAACGGCGGTGACCCAGCGCGGTTAGATGAAAGTGGGGCTCAAGACCAAAAAAACGCCCGCAAAAAAGGCGCCCATCAGTCATCGTCGCACCAACCAAGAAGCTGGACCAGGTACAGAGTAAGGAAGAAGTGGACATTACTAAAGAAGAGGGACCAGCACAAAGAGAAACGGACACAGCGGCAGAAAAATAAAAAGAATCAAGAGAGCGAAAAAATAGGGAAGCCTTAAGGTCCCCCAAGCGGAGTAGGAACCGGACCGTCGCGCAAAAAAAAACATTCGACCATACGTTGTGGGAAGTTGTACCTTTTGTTCCGGGGGTTCAATGAAACCTCCCCGAGAGGGAATGGGGGGCAGGCCAAAAAAAAAACCGTTGTATACCGGAAACGGAAGTCGCCGGGTCTAAGAAAGGCCCCAAGAACAAAGAGATCAGCGGGAACAAAAAGAACCTGAGCGAACCAAAATGGGGTATGACACCAGGAAGAGAATAGAATCTAAAGGGCATAAGTCCGACAAAAAGGAACGGGCCTGGCATTTCCGCGCGTCAAACAATGGGAAGAATTGGGGTTACATGAAGAAAAAAAGTGGTGGGGGTTGGGGCGGCAGTCAAAGCCTCGCACAAGAAAGAAAAGAGGACAATGAAAAAGGAAATTGCCCAACAGGTACCCGCGTTTCCAGGTTCCCCACAGGAGGAAAAAAAACAAGAGAAACAGGGGGGGTCAGACCACCAGAAAAAGCACCCCCGCAACAAGTGTGACAACCCTGGAACACGGGCGTTCCCGAACAGGGCAAGTTGCCGATGTCCGTTCGAAAAAGGGGTCTTAGGGTGTACTGGTCTTTCTTTTTCGAGAAAGAATAAATCCGAAGAGGGAAAAAAGCGGGATTCGAAACGACCGTGTGAAGTGTTTAGCAGCCTGGGGATACGAAAAAATAGTCTGTGTGTTACCGATGATTCGGAGATTGTATGCTGCCGGCAAAGGTCGGAAGGTCAGGGAGACGGGGTACATTAAAGAAAAGGGACATACATCGTCAATCTGTGGAAATCGCGAGGGGGCGAATTGGTAAAAAAATAAGTTGTGGTGTCATACGTGCGGACGCAGAGATGAAACACCGGCCAACAACGAAATACGTGGAGGGGGAAGGCCGGACTGACAACGCAAGAATCAAAAAGAAAAAAAACTGTCTGGAACATCGGTGTATCACAAGGCCGCGGCAGAAAACCGGACAAAGTCAAAAAGACTAATCGCCTGAAACATACCATCCGTCTTAGCAGCAAGCCGAGGAGGTAAACAACTAAAGATATGAAGAGTAGATAATGCCTCGAAAAGATTCCGTGCGGGGCACTGAAAATTACCTTCAGTCAAGAAAAAGAAAGGACCCTCTCCTCCCAAATTAGGAAAAGAAATAGACTAGTTGTAAATGATCAGACGTGCCCAATTTGGGGACCCTTCCTGGCGAAAAGGAACCTACGACCCAGAAGGCAGAGAAACTATTATTCATGAAAAATCCGGCTACGCTCAGACGGTGGGGCTAAGCCCGTCAAAAACATTTTTCGGAATGCTCGACAAAAACCGTACTTGCGTTTTAAAGTTGATTCGGCAAGACCTAGAGTAATTCGTAAAAAAAAGAAAAATGCGATTGCTGAAAGGAGTTAAAAAGACGTGTACCAAAAAATGGGTGCGCGAGATAAAGGTTAAAACTTCCCTCGGACTGGCGAACTTTGAACGTTAAATTTGTCTGAGCCGCAGTTCTGAACACAAATGTAAGAAATGAGAGGAGAGGGGGGAACCAGGGGGTAAACGGAATTGAGACTTAAATGCTTTGCCTTTCGGCCTTCAGAGGTGGGATGTAGGGAATCCCAAAAAGGAATAAACGCGGCCGTGTGGGGGGTTTAAATAGCGTTGTGCTTCCGGTCCGGGGCGTCTTCTCTCAGCTCCGTATCTGGCTCGAAACATCCTTGGGGGGATTCCAAGAAAAGAGCCGCTTGCTCTAACGAAAAGCTGCAAAGGGTGAAGAATAAGGCAAACACAACTCCCGCGCATGAAAGAAATGAAAAGACCGACCGGGGTGGTATCCCACAAAAACAAAAAAACAAGTCATACATATGACATAAAGGGATTGACTCGGTTCCGAATTTAACCAGGAACACCGTTCGACCGGGGGAGAAAGGGAAACGGCAAATGGGAAACAATGCCGACGAGCCGGGGGCAGGTGGCGGACGGAAGGGGGAGGAAAAACCCCTCAGTAGGGGGAGAAAAAATTATGAAGAAACAAGGGGGCAAGGAAGAATGGACCCTTAGAAAACCTTTGCTCGCCATAAAATTGCGGCAGGCTTGATGAATTGGTAACCGACTTGGTGGGTGAAGACAATGCTTGGCTGGCTCTTCTTTTAGGGAGATGTCTGGCTTCCTTATTTGGAAACTCCCCGGGAAAAAAAAAAAAAAAAAAACCATGACCCTTTCGCGGACGACCAAACAAAAAGAGAGGCGCTGGTTTTTGCCGCCCAGGAAAACTAAAAAAGCTAGTTGTTCGTCATCAGGGAGGCCTTGTACACCAAAGGGTGACATCTCCTTTTGCCCAGAAAAAAAAACCTGGTGTGTCTGACAAAAGCCTGCACAGCTCGTAATTCATATAAAAGGCGCCGGTTGGACGGAGGGGATGGAGGGGTCACGTCTCTATTCGACTGAGACTGATCCGGTCTCTCTGTCAATCATGCTTGCGTAAGGATGCCGAAAAAAGTGCAACTCCAAACAAAACCGCCCGGTTCAGAAAAATGATGAGTTACGGGAGGGCTCAAGATATTCCCAACAACGAGCACAATTCAAAAAAAGAATATAAAGCTCTTCTGCAGTTTTTCCCAGGCGAAGGAAATTATAAAAATCAAACTTACTATAAGACAACATATCCTGCCTGAAATCCCTCGAAGCGGGTGGAAGAAATCGGGAAAGGTAAAAGTCGGACTCCCGCGTGACCATAGTGAAGCGAATGGGTTTGGTTCGTGGACTTCCTCTAGCCTCAATACTAAGGTAATGTGGGGGACTCTCGGGGGGTGGAGGGGTCAGGTGGTTTCCGGCTGATTTGGGGGGTTGATGTTCGCCCCGTGTTGGTGAGTCTGGCCATTTAGAAAAAACAACGATAGGGTCGGGGGGGGGAAAACGCAATCGGGGCTTTGTGGTCCCTCTGTAGATAAGAGCCAGGGTAGGCCCCAGCCGCCGATACGAAGGGAAATCACGCTCGGGAAAGGCCGGTTCCTGAGGAAGGGAGCCGTTGCTCAAGGGTGAGAAAAAATGGTAGGCCAACCAAAAGGGCAAAGATACTGGATCCGTGCGAAAGGCGCGTTGAGGGGTCCCGGTGAGGAAAAAGCGGCAAAAGGGGAGCCAGTGAGCTGGAGGAGGCCGCGTGCGAGCGAACAACAAAGGGGAAACCGACGTCGCACGGGGAGAAGTAGCCCCAAAAAAAAGAAAGAAACGCGACGTAAGGAGAGTTGGCGTCAGGGAGCAGACTTCAGAACTCCAGAGCCGTGCCCCGGGAAAAAAAGAACGGGTGATGCAAAATTAAACAGCACAACTCGTCCGTGAGGAAAAAGGGCGATGGCAAGGAGGGGCAGAATCACGGAAGTAGCACTTACTTGAAAGTCGATGTGGAAAAAGAAGCCCGGACTGGAGAAAAGGGAATATGCGAAAAAGAAAACGTCCCACGAAACAGACCTTAGAGCGGGATGCACTCAACCGGAAGAAACCGGGTCAGATCCCCCAACGGTCGTCCAGGTGTCCCTCAAAGGAAGCAAGTCAAGGGGGGAAGAGCCGGAGGGGAGGTGCCCAGAGAGCCAAGGAGACTCACCCCTGCAACAAGAAAGGGACCAGAGGTCTGACAGCGCCCAGACTGAGAGCCTAGCAAAGAAGGCTCCAAAGTCTGAACTCGTAAACAAAATTCCATGCCGAAAAGCGGAAGTTGGGACGAACACCTCCTCTCGAGAAAAAGGACCAGCCGTCCCAGAAAAGTCCAAAAAAAAGAGGCCATGGGACTCACAAAAAAACAAACGATCAACCCAAGCACTTCCAAAGGGGGGCAAAAAAAGGGGAAAAGGGGGGAAAACCTACAGACAACTCCGTGGGAAGCCGGAAAACCCATCAGCCATACCAAGGAACGGATTAAACACGTGCTAGGGGCTAACAGCTTAGCACCCAAATGGAATAAAGGTACGTGGAACAATCGAAGCCTTATCAAAACGCAACGAGGGAGTGACCGGTCGGAAAAAATCCCGCCAAACCGAGTAGTCCCAGGGAATTGATGATCAAAAAAAGAAAGGGACAAGTCACTGAAAGTGGGCTTCGCGCCAAACCCAACCCGTCAGTTGCAAAGGCAGGTGCTTTTGGGAGAAGCTCAAAGGAGGTGGACTCAGCAGTGAACAAAAAGGGGTGGTCGAGCAGGGAAAAAAGCCCGGGGGAAGTTCGCAGCCGGGAGAGTAGGTCGTGGGCCCGACAATGCAACCCGGGGTGGGTGCTGGGGTGGGGGGAAGAGCACCCAGGAAATGGGCCACGTTGGGATCTTCAGGCCGAATCCAGAACCCGGGCCACATCTAGGTGGACTTCAGAGAAAAGGGTGCCGAGGGACGGGCAGGGGGGGGGATCGTTTCGAGAGTTTTTCAAAGAAACGTAAAGATCGCCAGATGGGGGAAACACGACGAAGGACCAAGAAAGCAAAGGATAGCAATCGGGGGTGGTAGGTCAGAGGGGGGGGCGGAAAAAGGGGTGTCAGCGGGTACCAGGTAAAAAGCACGGTTTCAGCCTAGGCGGGTGAGCCCGTGTGCGGGGAGGTCAAGAAGGTTCGTCGTAAAGAAGAAGACCGAACGAGGGTGGGGGAGTCGTGAACCGGGTGCTTTGGGCCGGGTCCGACGACCTGGGAGATTCGTGTGGAGAAACGGAGGTGTGTGGGGGGAGCCAACTTACCGTCGGAGGAAACGGCGCGTGCCAAAAGTGGTATGATAGGCAAGGGAAAAGAGAAGCCACCAACTGTTAAGGAAACCCCGGCAAAAACCCGTGGGGCCAGGGTATCGAGAAGAAGGCGCGAGGGGGGTGAAAGGGGACGAGACCAAGGGGGCTTTGGTCGCAGCCTTGATGACATCCTTGCAATGGTATGGAAGACGGCCATGCGAAAGCAGCCATGGAGGACGCCGGAGCATACAAACAAAATCGAACCAGAAGGCCGCTGCAGAAAAAAGCCGGTAAGGCCGGGCACCAGCGGCCGGGGCAGTGCCAAAAGGAGAAACAAATTCGAGAAATAGGAGCGCCGCAAGTGGGCCAAAGCCGCCTAGTGGGCCCGTGACACAAGAGAAGCGAAAAGGGGCTCATGTAAAAGTGGCGTGGTAAAAAGCAGGGCGAGACAGGTAGCGGCAACCGTGGGTTCGTCGGAGGGGTGGTGAAAAGTGCAACCACAGTGCTAGCAAACCCAGCACAAATGAAAAAACCACCCCCCCGAGCGCAAGGAGAAGGCGCCCCTCCGGCGGGCCAAGTCGGCTAGTGGGGTTGGTAGGCCAATGTGACGGGAAAAAAGAGGTCCAAAAAAAGAATTTGATGAGGAAAGGATTTTCCCGAGGGAAAAAAGTTTCGACTGCAGTAGCGGGGTATGCCACCGATAGAAAACCGCGAACAGGGTTTGTGACTACCTTGAAAAACGAAAATCTGCCGTCTTACCCATCGACTAAATATCAGCTGTTAGCATACGAAAATTTAGAAGAACGAGCAAACGTCGGCCTTGCCGGCATAAATAGCACGGAGGGTTCACCAGTACAAGGTCCGAAGCAGCAAAGGGGGTCGAACATTAAGGGAACGGTGGGTTGGGTTCCGAAAACCAGCAGAAGAAGGTCTAGAAAAACATCGGTCACTACTGCGAAGTCAGACAGAACTCCGATGTATCTCACTCTGGCGACAGACACTTTATAGAAAGGAAAGCCAAGCCTAAAGGAATAGTTTGGGAC
>Ga0179593_1593408_pt1 | contig 11939 bp, 26 predicted proteins | sample CZODoug2_1_08_16_FD_185931 | JGI IMG/M metagenome (GOLD analysis project Ga0179593, IMG submission 185931) | Vadose zone soil fungal communities from Angelo Coast Range Reserve, California, USA - CZODoug2_1_08_16fungal (PacBio error correction) | ecosystem: Environmental > Terrestrial > Soil >...
AGAGGGGGGGGGGGAAAAAAGGAAAAAAAAGAAAGACAGGCAAGGAAGAAGGGGGGAAGTGTTTTGCCAAGCATTTGAACTTTACCATATAAGGAAGAAGGGGGGGGGGAAAAGGAGGAGGAAGGGAAAAGGAAATTGTAATTTGCCCCTGAATAGTAATTGAAGGAAGAAAAAAGGGGGAAAAAAAAAAAGAAAAAAAAGTAAAAGCAAAACACAAGGGAGAAATGGGGGAAAAGAAGGAAGGATATATATCCAATTGTTTCCATTTTGCCGAAGAGAGGGGGGGGGGAAGAAAAAAAAGGGGAAAAAGGAATTTGAGGGGAGAAAAAAAAAAAAAGGGATCTAAATCCTGCTAAATATCTGAAAGTTGGGCAGAGGGGAAGGGGGGGGGGGGGAAAAAAGGGGCTTTGGGGGGGGGAGGGAAAGAAAAAAGAAGGAGCCTTCTTCCATTACAACTATTGGGAACAACAGAGTGGGGGGGGGAAAAAGGGGGGAAGGGGAAAAGATCCAGAAAAAAAAAAAAGAGAGGAGAAAGGGAAAAAAACAATAGCTTTCCTCATCCAAAAAATAAAATCTTGATCTAAAGAGGGGGAAAGGCAAAAAGGGGAAAAAAAGGGAAGGGGGGAGGGGGGGAAGCAGAGCTGCTGATCAGCATTCTTGGGAAAAAAAAAAGAAAAAGAAGGGATAAAATGTCGGCTATGGAAGGGGGAGGGGGGGGGGGGGGGGAGTTGATTAAAACATAACTGTTTCCCTCAAAAGGGGAAAGGAAAGAAAGGGGGGAAAAAAGGAAGAAAAAAAGGAAAGAGAAGGTCCCAAAAATGTTTGTTATGGGATGGGGAAAAAAAGGGGCACAGCAGGGGTGAAAAAAGGGGAAAAAAAAAGGGGAAAGGGGGGGAGTATTTTGCTCAGTTCCATAATAATGCAAGGAGGGAAAAAAAAGAGGGGGGACAAGTTAAGGCAAAAGAAAGGAAGGAAAAAAAGAAAGGGGGGGCAAAATATGCATTCAATCACAAAGCCAGCAATATATTCTGGGGGGAGGAGGAAAGAAGAAAGGGGAAAAAAAGGGAAAAGGGAAAAAGGGGGAAAGACAGCCACATTATTAACCTGCACAGAATGTTCAGCACATCCTGAAAGGTTATCTCTTTAACGGTTGGGAGGGGGGAGAAAAAGGGTGGGGGGGGGGGGGGGGGTTTTATTTGAAGGGGGGGGGGGGAAAAAAGAAACTCCACAAACCACACATCTAATTTTTGGAGTCTGGGGAGAAAAGAAGAAGACCCGGGACGAGTAAGACGGAAAAAGAAGGGCATTAACCAATGGGAAGTTGGGAACGAGGTTTGGGAAAATACAAACACACTAAGACGACGGGTTTATCTTTTTCTCTTCCCCCCCCTTCCATCATCAGAAAGGGGGAAAAAGGGGGTGCAATCCCTGAAGAATGACCTGAGACTTCTCTCATTGTTCATTTTTGGGGGGGGAAAGAAGGAAAACTCAAAGACTGGGGAGAGGTTGACTGTGCTTCCCATAAGGGGGAAAGGGGAAAAAGGTGCTTGGCCTTGGAAGGGGAAAGAATAAGTTTTCACCCGTTTTTTTTTTGGGAAAAAAGGGAAGGGGGAAAACACAACAACATGTTCTTCCTCCCCACAGATGAAACCCACTGGTGGGGGGGGGGGGGAAAAAAAAAAGGGAAAGAAAAATGACAGGGTCTTTAAAGTGAAAGCCGGACAAAGCCTTTTTCTTTCCGTCAGAAAAGGAGGGGAAAAAAAAAGGACTAAGCAAAACCAGAAAAAAAAAAAAAGGGGAGAGAACTCACAGATGACTCATTTCTTCAAACTCAGGCTAACATTGGGGGAAAAGGGGGAAACAATTTGGTCCAGGGAAAGGGAAGGGGAAATACTTAGACAGGACTACTCAAGACAGAAAGAAAAAAAGAAAAGGGACTGAACCATGAGCCACAAGGAGGGGGGGGGGGGGGCAAGCATCACCGAATCTTGGAATTTGGGGGGGGGGGGGGAAAAAAAAAAGGGAATGGCGGTAATGGAAAGGAAGAAAAAAAAAAGGAAAAAAGAAGAGAAACCATTAACATAATACCCACAGTGGGGGGGGGGAAAAAAAAAAAAAAAGTGGAAAAGAAAAACCTTGCATGTGGGAACTTCGAAGGAAAAGTGGGGAATCAAGAACTGTTCATACATTTCATTTCATCGTTGGGGAAAAAGGGGGAAAAAACTGAGGAAGGGAAGGGGAAAAGGGGGGGGGGGGGGGGGGAAAATTGAATCTCTCTCAACAACCAAACAGAAAAAAAAAAAGGGGGCTGTAATGACTGTATTCTGTAGCAAGAAAGGAAAAAGAAAGAAAAAGTAAAATGTATAAATTAGAAAGGGAAGGGGAAAGGGCCCACATTGCCCAAGTTGTGTTTTCCAAAGGGGAGGAGGAAAAGGAGGGGGGGGGAAACCACAACTGGGAGGGAAGGAAAGGGTTGAAATAACTTTGCATCCATTTTATAATAATTTACAAGGAAAAAAAAAAAAAAAGAAAAAAAAATTCAGATTAAAAGTTTGGAAAAAGGGGGGGACTCCCTTGTTTTTTTTTTCCATTCCTGGACTCCGGGGGGGGAAGGGGAGGGGGGAAAAAAAAAAGGAGTATTGGGAGTAGTTCCCTGGGGGGGGGTAAGAGGTCACAACCATTCCTTGGTATTCCACACAAAGAGGGGAAAGGGAAAAACAATTTAAAAAAGGGGAGGGTGTTATATACCATTTCTGAACTGCATTTTTTTTAGGGGGGGGGAAAGGGAAGAAAGAAAGAAAAAAGGAGAGGGTATATGAATATAATGAGGTGAGAAAAAAGGAACGGGGGGCAGAGCTCGCATCACACCTACCTGTTTAACAACCTTGAAAAGGGAGGAAAAAGAAAAGGTTCTTGCAAGGTCCGGAAAGAGAAAAGGGGGGGGGGGGGGGAATAAAATAACTTGTCTTCCACCCCCGTTAAAATTATTAGGTATCATTGAGGGGGGGGGGGAAAAAAAAAAAAAAAAAAGAAGGTAAGTGCGCACACACAATATGGGAAAAGAAGGCGGAAGGGGAAAGTGTTAATGCTCTCTTTATACAAAACATGAACCTTGGCTTAGAAGTAGGAAAGGGGAAGAGGGAAAAAGGGTAATGGGCCAGGGGTGCAAAAAAAGGAAAAAGGAAAGGGGGGTGGTATCTCTCCCCACTTCAACCGTGTTGTTAGGGGAAAAAAAAAAAAAAGGGGGAAAAAAAAAAGGGAAAAGGGGGATGCAAGTATGGCAGAAAAAAAAAAAAAAAAAGGGGGGCCGGGAGGACCTCCTTGTGATACAACAGAACTCCAAAAAAAATTTAGAATTGGGGGGGGGGGGGACATGCAAATACAACAAACCACAGAAAGAAGCGCGAAAAGGAGGTTTTAGAATTGCCTTAACATCTGGTGCAGGGGAAAAGGGGAAGAAAAAAGGTGTTCAGTTTGGTTGGGGGGAAAGAAAAAGTGTGACGTAGCATTCATTTTCATAACCAAAAAAAAAGAGAGGAAAGGGGGAGGGAAAAAAATAATTGGGCCAGAAGTATTTATTTCTTAAGACATGCTTGGGGGGAAAGGGGGGGGGGGGGGAAAGAAAGGAAACAAAAACAAGGGGACTTGGGGGGGCCCCATACGAAGAGAACAAACCGTTAAACCTTTGGTCAGGTCCTGAAAGAAGGGGAAGGAAAAAAGACACAATACATTCCATAACAACCCATTGAAAGGGGGACACAACAGGGGTTCTCTTTGTGCAATATTGAGTGACGGGGGGGGAAAGAAAAAGTCTGTTACATCAAGGAGGACAAAAATTGGATAATATCAGAAGTAGCTTGTGGTGAAGGGGAGAAAAAAGGGGGGGGGAAAAGGATGATCAAGCAGCAAGGATAGAAGAAAGGCGGCATTGGTAACTTCATCAATTGCCAGACCATCATGGAAGGGAAAGGGAGGAAAAAGGGAAAAAGAGGGTTCCATGTAGGCTTGAAAAAGGGAAAGGGTTTTTATCTTTCAAGCAAATACCTCCAACTCTCTTGTTCCAATAGGAGGGAAAGAGAAAAAAAAAAGGAAGAAGGAAAAAAATTGTGAAAAAACTCTGCAAAAAACCCAGAAAGGGGAAGAAAAAGGGAGAAGAAAGTCGGTGGTCTCTGTGTTTTCTCCTTCAAGAATACAGTTGGGAAAAAAAGGGAAAAGGAAGAGGGGAATTTGAAACAAGGGTTCCAAAAAAAAAGTGGGACAAGTTTTCACTTTTGGTTATCCCTGGTGTTGGGGGGGGGGGGGGAGAGAGGGAAGGGGACATGTTGCTGGGCAAGAGGGGGAAAAAGGAATGAATCTATCTTAGCCATGGGATAGGGGGGGAAAAAAAAAATGAAACTTTGAACCCAAGGGGGGTCAAATTGCTTTTTCCCCCCTATCAAGTTTTTCAGAAAAAAAAGGGGGGAAAAAAAGAGGGGGGAGTGGGGGTATCCTCGGCTCAAAAAAAAATTTTGCAAAGGGTCCAAAAAGAAAAAAAACTCTCAAACCCCCCATAAACTAAGGGAAAAGATCTCTAAGAAAAGGGGGTTCCCCATGGTGCCCCTTTCCTTTCTTCTCTAGATTAGAGAAAGAAATACATCCGGGGGAAGAGGGAAGGTCCTTTGGGAGGTTGTATTACAAACTTTATCTGTTTGAAAAAAAAAAGGGTGTACCATATATTTAAAAGAAAAAACTCGATAAAAAACAGTTATCCCCCATGCTCAGATGAAAAAAAGAAAAAGGGGGGGAAAGGAAGAGTATTGGGAATGGGGGGAAAGGGGAGAAAAGCCCATATGCCTATGCACCACAAAAGAAAAAAAAGGGAAAACACAAGTATAAACCCTTTCCCCTTTGTCAAAGGAAAGGAGGGGGGGGGGGGAAATGTGTGCTCACGGGAACGGGAAAAAAAAAAAAAAAGGAAAGGGAGGGGGGGAAACTGTATCTGAAGGAGACACCCGAGAACCAAAAGAAAAGGGGAAAAAAAGGAAGGAGCAGAGGGGTCGGGGGGTTGACAGAGGGGGTTGGAAAAAGGGAACGGGGGGAATGGAAATGTACAGTTTTCATTCATCAGCCCTTTCGGAAAAGAAGAAAAAAAGGGGGGGGGAAGGGGGATGAGAGAAACCATTGGAAAACTTGGAAAAAAGGGGGGGGGCAAAAGGGAAGAGAACATGAACACTATCTGCATCAGCCCAAATTAAAAAATCTTGAGCTAAAGGGAGGGGGGGAAGGAAAGTACACAGGGCATGGGGGGGAAAAGGAGGGGGAGACAGCATTCCTTGTAAAACACAGAATGCCACTCAGGGGAAAGAAGGGGGGGCAGAATCCTGCTGCTGTTGTGGGAAAAAAGGGGAAAAAGGAAAGGGGGGGGAAAAGAAAAAGGGGGGGAAGGAAAAAAACAAAGGAAAGAAAAAAAATGTGCAAACGATGTTACAAGATAATAGGCTTCTAAGGAAAAAAAGGGGGAAACAAATTGTGCGTGAAAAAGGGAAAAGGTTTCCCCGGGTGGAGTATTTTTCTCAAAAGGGGAAAGAGGGGATGGGAAAGAGAAAAGGAGGGTCTTCAAAATAAGTGGAACACAAGCCATGTTGCTGGAAAAAAAAGGGGAAGAAAAAAGCCAGAAATATAGAAACTGGTAAAAAAAAAAAAAAAAAAAGGGAAAAGGGGTTGTGCAGCCACACAACTGAAACATTTCCGCAAAAAAAAAAGAAAAAAGAGGGACCAGAGAAGGGGGGGGGAAAAAAAACTGTGTCTAGACATTTGCACCGAAAGGGGGTTTATTCATGATGACCCTTTTCACCCCTAATCAGAATCAGAAAAAAAAAAAAGGGAAGGGGAAGGGGGACAGGGGGGTGAGATGCAAGGGAGAAGGGGGCATTGATAAGCTTTTTGCAGTTTTCTCGGAAAGAAGGGGAGGGAAAAGGGTGGAAAATAAAAACAAAAAAAAAAGGGGGGGAGAAGGGGGGGTAGCTACCACCACATTAATATCATCAAGAAAGAAAGGGGGGGGGGGGGGGGGAGCAAAATGGTGCAAACTGCCAAAGGGGGGGGGGGGGGGGGAAAAAATAGACTGAGACTTATAGCCCAACGTTCAATGGGTTTTTATTAAGAGAAGAGGGGGAGGGGTTGGAAAAATTAAGAAATCTGGGAAAAGGGGAAAAAGAGAGGGGGGGAGGGGGGGGGGGTTTTGAATCTATCCTTAAATAATGATTACTAATAAGGGGGAAAAAGGGGGAAAAAAGACAATGTTTTATTTATTGGAGAAAGGAACAAAAAAAAAGAATCGGAAACCTCATTGGGTGTGTTTGCAGAAGATGCCAGAAGTTGGAAAAAGGGGGGGGGAGAAAGGGAAAGTTGGTAACCTTGTTTTGGCATCCTGAACAAGAAGGGGAAGGAAGGAGAATAACAATCACATTGATTTCCAAAAAAGAGAAAAAGGAAAGGGAAAAAAAACTCCCCTTAAAAATGCAGTCAGAATGGGTAGAAGGAGAAAAAAAAAAAGAACTCAGGCTAAAGGGGGTGAAAAAAGGGGTAGGCCACCACCACTGGGTGTTTTTCCTCCCCCCAGGAATTGGGGGGGGAAAAAAGAAAAAAAAAGAAAAGCGACTCCAAGACCTACTGGAAAAAAAAGAAAAAAAAAAAAGGAAGGAAAACCAGGAGTCACGGCCCTTTTTTGGGGGCGTGTAAAGTGGGGGGGGGGGAGGGGGGGGGAGAAAGAGGGGGGGGGCACGAAGGCCATAAAAAGAGGGACACACAGTTAGGAAACACATGACTACTACAGGCTAAAAGAGAAAAAGGGGGGTCACCCCAAAAAGCAGGAAAAATACAGGGGGGGAAAGCAGTTTTTTCCCGTGGGCAAGACAAAAGAGGGAAAAAAAGAAAAAAGGGGGGGGCCGGTAGCCTGGTTCTCCCTTTCAAAGGGGGAAAAGAAAAAGGGGGGGAAAAAAAAAAGTGGGGGGCACCGGGAGAAAAAAAAAAAGGGAAACAGGCACTGTGGTGAAAAAGGGGGAGGGGAGGAAAGGAAAAGCTCTAGCTTCCCTTTTCCCCCACAGTTTGAACGGGAGGGAAGGGGGGAAAAAGAAAAAGTTCCTTGGGAATTTTGGGGGGAAATGGGACGAACCTTATCAAGCACCCCTTTTTTCTTTCGCAAATGCAAAAAAAGAAGAGGAAAAAAAAAAAAAGAAAACAGGAGCATGTCCAGGAAGGGGGGGGGGGGGGAAAAACAACACGGTTGGTATTTCTGTGTATCTGTCTGTCATGTGTGAAAAATCATTTGGCAAAGGAAGGGGAAAAGGGGGGGGGGGGGAAAAAAAGGGGCTAGCAAAAAAACATGAAGAAGGAACCAACAGCAAAAAACAAAGAGGTTTGGTGGACTCCCTTGTTTTCATTCCTGGACTCTGGTGAGGAAAAAGAAGAAAAAAAAAGAAAGGAAGGGGGGGGAGAGGCCAAAAACTGTCTCAAGGAGAAAAGAAAACAGGCCCTTTTTTCTTCCACAAAAAAGAGGGGGAAAGGGGGGGCTGACCACAATGGGGGGAGCAGGGGGGTTTTTTTTCTCCTCCCATTCTGAAGAGGCGAAAAAGATGTTGGCTTGTCATATGGGGGAAAACATAATTTGACTTCCCCTCAAAATGACTTGTCCGAGATAGCAGAAAAGGGGGGGGGAAAGAAAGGGAGGCCTTCAACATCATGAAAAGAAGGAAACAAAAAAAAAAGGGGGGTTTCATCTGTTTTTTTGGGGGAAAAAGAACATGGTATGTAAAACCCCGTGTCAAAAAGGGAAAAAAGAAGAGAGGCAAACACTCCAATCCATCCCTTTATTGCCTCACCCACCTATGGGAAGGAAAAAAGGGGAAAGAAAGGGGGGGGAAGGGAAGTGAGGTGGTAAATGGACACGAGGGAGGGAAAGGATTACCACCTTTTTTTGCAATTCCATTTAAGGGGGGAGGGGGGGAAAGGAAAAGAAAACAAAATGAAAATCATAATATGAGAGGAAAGGGGGGGGGAAGGTTTGCCACCCTCTTTCCCACCTTCATTGGGGGGGGAAAAGGAGGAAAAAAAAAAGGGGTAGCAATGGCACAAGGGTCAGGGGGGGGGGAAAAAAAGAAAAAAAAAAAGGGAGAATTTTTGTTGTATATTCTGATTTTGTGAATTTCATCAGAAAAAAAGGGGGAATGGTCGCTCCACAGTAAAACCCCAGGGGGAAGGGGGGCAAGAATGTTTGGCCTGAGGAACTGTTTCATTGTTTGGGGGGGGAGGGAAAAAGAAAGGGGAGGAGGGCATTCATTAGTACCCGGGGGAAAAAAGGAAGGGGGACCCCCATTCTTCTTTATGCTAAGACATGCAGGGGGGGGGGGGGGGGGGAAAAAAAAAAGGGGAAAATGACAACCAATGAAACTTGGGAAAAGAGGAGGAAAGAAAAAAAGACTCCACCCCTGGAACTTGTCAGGTCCTGCAGTGAAAAGGGGGAAAAAAGGAAAAAATCAACAATACCACCATAAAAAAAGGGGAAAAAAGGAAAGAAGAAGAATTAATCTGTACATCAGTTTTGCCATTTTTCTCGGGTGGGAGGGGGAGGGGATGGTGAAAAAAATTGGAGAACAGTTGGGAGAAAGAGAAAAGGGAGAAGATCAAGAATATCTTTTGTATTTTCTGAGGGAGGGAAAAAAAAGGTAGGATCCAAAAAATTGGGAAAAGGAAAGGGAAATAAAAAAGGGACAGCACCCTCATTTAGCTCAAGATTTATTTTGGCTGATGGGAAAAGGGGAAGGGGAAAGGGGGGGGGATAAGGTAAAGTTTCAAAAAATGTGTGGGGAAAGGGGGGGGAAAGAAGGAGGGAAGAAAAGGCAGAAGCTGAATGCATGAAACCTTACATTCCATTTAACCACAGCAGGGGAAAAAAGAAGGAGAAAAAAAAGAAAAGATGTAGTTGAGACAGAAGGGGTCACAGATACAATTTTTTCACAAAAGACTTCATGGGTAGGAGGGAAAGGGAAAAAAGGTGAAGCACTGGAAAGTTCTGAAGGGAGAAGGGGAAACTGGGGAGTCCTGTTTGTTTCATAATTTGATGCATAGCATATGGCTGGGAGGAGGGGAAAAAAAAAAAAAGAAAAAAGGAAAGAGAAAGGGGCAAAAGTAAATGGAAGGAAAAAGAAGGGTTTTTAAATCCTTTCCCTGAAACGGAAAAAAAAGGAGGGGACAAGTTGCCCAGAAGAAAAAAAAAGACTTTATGAGTGCACTGTCAAACGGGAGGGGAAAAAAAAAAAAGGGGAAAAAGGGGTGCACCCGAGATCTTCTCTTCAACACACCAACGGAAAAAAAAGAGGGGGGAAGAAACAGTTGCCAATGGAGAAAAAAAAAGGAAAAAGGAAAAAGTGCACTCCACTAAAGTCGGGGGGAAGGGAAAGCTGGTGGGGAAGAAAACCCTTTGTCCCCAGATAAGGGAAGGGAGGAAAAACCAGGAGCCCGCTCAGGAAAAAAAAGGGAAAGTTTGCCCTTGATAGTATTGAAATGCAACAAAAAGGGGGGGGGAGGAAAAAAAAAAAAGGGGGGAAAAAAAAAAAAGGACTAAAACAAACAAATTCTTCCTCCCAAAGTGAAACTTGGAAGGAAAAAAAAAAATGTTTGGTGGGAACTTGACCAGTTGTTTTAAAAAAAAGGGAGAAAAAAAAGGGGGAAAGGCAAGACCATAGTCGGAAAAAAAAAAAAAAAAAAGAGAAACCCCACGCATTTAATCTAATTCCTGCAAAAGAAAAAAAAGTGGGCAATTTGTAGGGGGGGGGGGGGGGGGGGAAATGCTTTTGTTTAATGGACTGTGACAGGGGGGGGGAAAAAAAAAAAAGGAAAGGAAAAAGAAAAACAGAAGAGGTGGGACCAACAGGAAAAAGGGAACTTAACCTCCTCATCCATCAAATATGGCAAGAAGGGGGGGGGGGGGGGGGGGAAAAGAGGGGGGGACAAATCAGAAAGAACACCAATAAGAAGGAAAGGGGGATGAGTACCAAGGAATCATTTAATTATTCTTGGGGGGGAAGGGGGGGGGGAAAGGGGAAAGACAAAGACAATAGGAAAAAAAAGAAAAGCTACTTCCTGATATATCAATGGTGGCAGATTCCGGCAGGAGGGGGGGAAAAAACAGAAACTGGAAAAAAAAAAAAAAAAAAAAAAAAAAAAAAAAAGGGGGGGGGGGAAAAAAGCCCAATTCCCTGAATCAGTTACATCCAAATATTGCAAAGAAAAAAGGGGAGGTGCAGAAAAAGGGGGCAAAAGGGTGTTCTTATTGAAATGGTATTGGGAGGGAAAAAAAAGGGGGGGGGTGGCGTTGTGGGAGAAAAAGGGCCCCGGGTTTTGTCGTATTTTTTTGGGAGGAAAGGAAGAGGCCAGTAGGGGGCAAAAAAGAAAAAAGGGAAGGCGGCCCCCATAAAGTGGACGCACAATCAGAAAGGAAAAAAGAAAAAAAAAAGGGGGGGGGCAAAAAAAAGGAAAAAAAAAGAGAAGGAGGGGTAAGGAAATTGATGCTACGACAAAAAAAAAAAAAAAAAAATAAAAGGGGGAGAAAGGGGGAGAACAACACCCCCAAAAAGGAAGAAAGAAGGATAACCCGAAACAAGAATTGTTTCCTCCATCTTAAAAACTACGGGGGGGAAGGAAAAAAAGGGGGGGGGGGAAAAAAACTGGTGGGAGAGGGCCACTCCATTGTGGGGGGGGGGGAAAAAAAGGAATTTGGGACACAAAAAAAAAGGGGGAAGGGGAAACCTTTTTTTTGGCGTCTTGTGTTAAGAAAAGGGAAAGACCGGCAAAAGGATGGGGGAAAAAAAAGGGGCGGGGGGAAGACGGGCCCTTCCCCCTGGCAGGTGGGAAAAGAGGGGGTGGGGAAAGGGGGGGGGGATTGGTGGATAGCAGGGAACCACAAAGAAAAGAAATCATCAGAACTGAAGCTAAGAGGGGGAAAAACCCCGGCCACCCAATTCCCCCTTTCTTCCCCAAAAAAAAAAAATTTGGTAATAGAGGGAAGAAAAAAGAAAGTTTTTTTTAATAAAGAGGAAGAAGAAGGAGGAAAGGTTTCAAAAATTCATATCTGTCTTAATTTGCTTTTTCCCAGAAAGGGGGGGGAAGGAAAGGAAGGGTTGGATAAAGAGGGTGGAAAAAACAGGGTTTTTTTACATCCAATGTTAATTTTATCACACCCAACCATGGGGGGGGGGGAAGGAGAAAGAATGGCAGAAAAGTACTGGGAAAAGGGAAAAAGGAAGGGGGAGGCTATCTCCTGAACAAGTCCTTTGGGGGAAAAAAAGGAAGGGAAAAAAAAATGAGTCTAAAAGGAAAGAAAAGGGAAAAAAGAAAGAAAAACATGAGTCCAAACTCCCCTAACCAAACATGCAGTCAGCAAGGGGGGGGGGGAGAAGGAGAAGGTGCCAACTCAGGTAAATTGGGGGAAAAAAAAGGGAACGGTATTCCGGTTGTGGTAATACACAGGAATGGTGGTGGGGAAAAAAAGGAAAAAAAGGAAACGAATCCAAGACTCCTGGGGGAATACAGGAAAGGGAAAAAAAAGGAAGGGCAACAAGGAAGGGTGTGGTGGCTTTTAACGTTTTTGTTTGCAATCACCCCGAATCGGGGGGGAAAAGGGGGGGGGGGGGGGGGAGGTAAGCAGGACCAAGGGGGGGGAAAGGAAAAAGGGAAGGGCCCAACACTTACTCCATCTACCATACATACCACAGTGTGGGGGGGGGGGGGAAAAGAGGGGGGAAAAAGGGGGGGAAAGAATTGATCTGGCAGTTGGGAAAGGGAAGGACGGAAAGAAAAATGTTTTTCCTTTTATCCTGTTTATACATTGAAGGGAAAAAGAAAAAAAGAAAAAAATGTGCAAACTGAAATACAGAAAAAGGGGGGGGGGGGGGGGAAATTGA
>Ga0179593_1711394_pt1 | contig 11939 bp, 16 predicted proteins | sample CZODoug2_1_08_16_FD_185931 | JGI IMG/M metagenome (GOLD analysis project Ga0179593, IMG submission 185931) | Vadose zone soil fungal communities from Angelo Coast Range Reserve, California, USA - CZODoug2_1_08_16fungal (PacBio error correction) | ecosystem: Environmental > Terrestrial > Soil >...
CTTCGGAGAATATCCTTCGGTTCTAAAAAAACCTGGGCTCAAGGGCACGCGTTCTCACCAATGGTACCTAGAACAATCGAAAGGCTTACATGTCTCTAGAGAAGAGAAAACCTCAACACCTGCCTTCGTAACAGGAAGGAGAAAAGGGAAGAAACGAGAAAAAACGACGACTGATGGGCTCCGAACTACGTTAAGAAGAGGGGGTTGGGGGGGAGACGTTTACGAAATGCAGTAAAAACGGACGGCACATATTTATTACCGGCCTTCGTGGCCATGTCAAAGGAAAACCGGGATTTTCAGAGTCGAGATCGGCCGGAAGAGGGCTTGAAAGAGTTAGCGACGTATCCGCTTTACCTTTGGACATAAGGAAGGAAAAAAGAGGAAGGCTGGGTTTCGGAGAGGAATGTATGGACCGAATCCAGAAAGCGTTACACGAAGACCTTCATGGAACCAAGGAAGGGAAATAGATGGAGTTTCCTTATAGATCATGGACGAGGAAAAAGGGGAAGTGACGATGCAGCCAACACGCCGTCGTACTGGTCGCAGGCAGTCCGGTTCGCTCTATTCCCGAATGAAAAAAATGCAGGACTGAGAGCGGACTAAAGCCGGCCGGTGCACAGGGGGGGGCAAGCGGGAATGAAGCAAACTTGCCGCTAGAAAAGGGGGCTGGCCAAGGAGGACCCCCCTGTGTTTCGGGGTTCAACTCGCATGGAAAAAAAAAAGTTGGAATCGGCTCTCATGCCAAATCAAAGTAGACACAAAACCAGGAGAAGGTAGGAAGGGGGCTGTGGCGGCCGAGTTCGCCACCAATCAGAAAAGGGACAGGCGAAGAAATCTTTTTAGAACGCTGTTCCCAAGTCCTGGGGGAAAAGCATCACACGCCGAAGGCACTCCCTCGCGGGGATTATAGGGGACCGGCGCTACCAAGGGGGGGGTCGATCGACGCGGGGGAGTGGTCCCTCCTGAGATAGAAGAAAAACTGGAAAGGAAGTCAGGCAGATCTCTAACGAAACGGGAAAACCTCACAGATTTCAGACGAGGAACATAATCAAATCTCTGAAAATCCTATCGGGGAAAGTCAGAAAGGGAGAGGGAGAGATCTTCCGGGGAGGAAAAGTTTGCGAGGGGAGAGGGAGCTCACAACATACGACCCAGCGGATGCAAAGCTCATACTAATCACAACGGGAGAGGGATTGGTTATCATGTGAACACCAGTAACTGGTTGGCCCCACCCTTAGGGGGGGAAATTGTGATCCAGGAGGAGTCAGATGATAGTCGAGGGGGGTGGAGGACGAACAGTCGCGATCTGTGTTAAAAAAGCCAGAAACCAGGCAAGATTGATTCGCCTATTGCAAAAGGCGCCAAAAAGGCTATCTTTTGGCCGGGGAAAACAGAGGGGGAAGGCTTCTTTCACATACCTAGCTCAGGGCGCGTGGTCGGTCAAACTGAGGTCTGCAAGAACACTCGAGGGGGGAAAATTTCTTTGAGGCAGGAGGAGGAAGCAACACAGTAAGTGGCCACCGCATCTGCGGGTGACTCGATGCGGGAAGGGAACTGTCGCAAAAAACTGGGGTGGGGGGAAGGGCAAAATAAATAGCTGACTTCAGAGATTCTGTGACCCTTCTGAAATGCAGGACGGGAAAGGGGGCACAGGGACATACGCTAAGGGGGACAGATTCAATGAGACTCAGCTCCGGGATGGAAAGGTAGTGATGTAAAAAAAAGAATTTTCACTGGCGGGACATAAACTCCCAGGGGGGGGCCGGAAGGATTTTTGAATTCTTAGGATTCACAAGGGGAAGCCTTAGAGTGGGAGGCGCGAGAAAGAAATCACAGCCCGTCGGCATAGAAAAACACTTGAAAAGGTACAAGAGGGGGGGAAAAAGCGAGTGGGGGGGGAGGGGTTTCGGGGCATTCTCTCGGTGGAGGAAATTATAGGGGAACATCTGAATGACCCACGAAGAGAAGGGGCATAAGAAGGGGCACGGTTGGCGATGCCGCAGGTCTCGTCGAAAACGCCATAATATGCCTGGCCAAAAAATCGGAAACAATCGGAGTGCCCCAGTTCCCTACTCTCCGAAGGGGGAAGGGGGTAAACCAGAAAAAATCCGGCGCAGGGGAAGAAAGGGAAAAGATGTCAAATAAAACCAGAAGCAAGAGTGTAAAGGATAGCGAACGCCAGAGGGGGTGCACACGGCTGGAAGGACCTGCATTCGCGCATGGGACAGAAATCGAAGGGCGAAAAAGGATATTTGGAGGGTGCATCCCATAACCAAGGGTTTGGCAACATAAAAAGGAAAGGTCTAAAAAAAGAACCCAACAAAGCGGGGCCACTGGGAGCGCAGGTTACTCTCGATCCTCAAAAAACCCTGCAACAGGGGGGGCATTGGAACGGTAGATCGATCCAAGGACCGCGGAGAGGGGGGGGGGGTAACTGAGGGAAAGGATTCAGGACAGGCCAACCGAGAGAACGGGCGCGTCGTTAAGGCTAACGCCAAAAAAAGGGTGTAATAACACTGGGGGAGGCAAAGAAACCGCAGTTCAGGTCAAGGTCACATCGACCTTCTCAAGAGGCCTCCTAACTTAGAGAAAAAAAGGGGGGGAACACGGGGGAAAAGAAGGTGCGGCTTGGGAGGCTAAGGGAAAAGGGTTCAACTGAAAAAAAATATGGCAGGACAAGGGGTTAGTCTAGAATCAATCGGTTACCGGGGGGAGGTGCGTGATTAGGACCGAATTTTCAAAAAGCTTTTGAAGGGAAACGTGGACGGGAGAAGCAAAAAATAGAGATGCCGAAGTACGGCGACGGGAGATGTAAGTCACCGAGGGCGGGGGAAAGGGAGCCGTCGAAGGTTCGAGAGGCTCGCTGGGCATCAATGTCATAGAGCGTAGAAGAGGCAGGCGGGCATCTCCGAGACCGGGGGAAAGGGCGTCAGCGAAAACCAACAGCGATAATAAGTATTGTTTCACAGGGATGGCGTGGGAGGCGGGCAAGGAGGAGTTGTACAATTACATAGGGGGAAAATAGGGGGGGAATAGAAAAGGGAAAAAAAAGACCAGGGACTGGCGGTAAACGAGAAAAGGAGAAGAACGAAGGGACCTCCCGTGAAAGGAATAGCCAAAAAGAAGACGGGGGTCGTCCTCCTCAGGCATTGTGGGGGCAGGAAGAAGAAATCTCAAAAAAAAAAAGAAAGGAAGAAAGGCCCCCCCTGTTAAAACAGCCGGCAGGGAGCTGTCTAATTGTGTTCCATTAAAAGGGCCGAAATTGTGGGGCCTGTTGAACCTTCCCGAAGGGGAAGCAAATAGAAAGAAAAAGCGATGTGGGCCATCAGAGGGCTCGAGAGCTTCACCTGAAGGGGGAAATTGGAGGAGGTCCGACGGATTCAGAAGGGGGGATGAAGAGGAAAACCGTATGACGGAAACGTTTCCAATTGATAAGAAGCCGGAAACTGAAACTTTCTAATTTTCAAAAAAGGTCCTATTTGAGGGAAGAAACCATGAAGGGGAAAACGAGGCGATGATGCTGATTCGTAGAATCACCCCGGAAAATCGACCGGGGAAAGAAAGGGGAAGGGAAAGAGATGAATTAGCACTGGAAAAGCGGTCGTCCAGGAGACATAAGATCAAGAAAAAACTAAATTCGGCCCGAGATTCGGGGGGGAAAGGAGACTCAGGTAGGCGCGCTAAGTGGACCTGGAAACTAAAGGGCCGTTTAGAAGACGAAAAAAGTTGGTGCAAACATACTGAAAAACATCAGACCCTATGAACCCTGGCATAGGCCAAAAGAGTCGGGAAAAAATTCTTCTTGTCGAGACTGGGGGCTGAAAAACGGGGGCCGTTCACATTGCCTAAGGCTGGGGGGAAGGGGTTTCGCAAAAAAAAAGCAAATCATGGACGAAAGGAGCTAACTTGGGAAAACTCGTGAAAGGGGTTGAAAGAGCACAAGTCGCAGAAGGGTCTGAAGAGGGGGGGCTCGTGCTCCCAAACGAACTTGCTATCAGGTCAGGACCGAGAGCTCAAGGGGAGGAGTAAAATGAAAGAAGGTAAAAAAGGGCATAAAGGAAGATTCAGTCCAAGAAGATGCCGGCGCGACGGGAAGGGTCTGTTCGCAAAAACAACCCAATGGGGAAAAGATGCTGCCCGAAGGAAACACAAATTCCGTTCATTCTATGCAGTGGCATGTCCTTAGGCGCATCAAAAAAAAAAAGCAAGTTGCCATGAAAGGCAAAGCAAAGGAGAAAAAAGACAATGCTGCTCCCAAACTGATTGGAGGAAGAAAAAAAGACGGGGTGGTGGGTAAGAAGGGAAAGACCTACAGGCTGGGTAAACGGCCGAAAACAATATCTCAAGCTCTCTAGGGACCTGAGGGGAGGGGACTGTTCAAAAAAGAGTGGTAAAACGCCTTGATAAAAGAGATTCTCTAGGAAAGAGAAATCAGGGGGAAGGGAAGAAAAAAAGGAACAACAAAAGGGAGGAACGGAAAAGATGAAGAAGAAGAGGAAAGCACTATCTCTTTTACACTAAGAAAAGGTCCTGATAAGGGGGCGCAATGGAAAGACCGTGTTTTCCCGGGAAGATCAAGGCTAAGAAAGAAAAGAAACATTCTAAAACTGCTACCAAATAAAAAGCAGGGTAGAAATTCAAAAGATCTTCGTTCAGGGTCACGGGGGAGAGGAATCGAATTCGAAAGCGCTTGAGCCCCCGCTGCGAGGAAACTAAAGAAAAATGGCACATAAGGCAGCCGCTGACATAGAAACAGTGCCGAAAAGCCGGAGGAGGGAGTGCAGGGCAGGGACCTCGCTTGGGCAAGGGTGTTTCGAAAGAAGGAACGAAAGGAAACTATGAACAAACCACGAGCGAGGGGGAGGGAACAGAGCACTTTGGACTCGAAGGAGCCAGCCAAAAGAGATAGGGCTTTCCAAAGCGGTGGGGATTTTCAAAAAAACAGGTTCAAAACTCGGCCAAAAGATAACACCTCCGATCGGCACAATCCTCGGGGAAGAGGAGATAGGGTCGCGAAGCACCCATAACGAGGTAGATAACGAGAGATTCCACGTGCTCCATCAGTAAACCGGGGGGGACTTCCATCAATTCCAGAGGAGACGAAGTCAACTGAGCAACGACTCCTGCCATTCAAGAACTTCGGATGACAAGCGAAACGTCTCTAAGTTCTTTGAAAAGCAGGAGGGAGGAACGTTCAAGGGAGGGGACAGCAAGCTTTGGTAATTAGGGACTCAAATAAAAGAACAAAAGCAGCGGATTCATCTCGAAAAAAATGGGACTAGGATCCCCATCTTGTGGGAGAAGGGGACAGAAGGGACGACACCCAAACCTGAGACAAGGGGTAATTGGTGAAAAAAAAGAGTACAGGTCGATTGTGAAAGGAGAAAGTGAGGAACCGTCGCGAGGGGCTTGCCAAGAAAAGGGAGGAAGCCCAAGGGGAAGTAGAAGTTGGAAAAAAAGGACCCGGAGAGCTCGGGGGCCGGTAACTCGGGAGAAAAAAAAAAATGCGGAGGAAGGGGAGAGCTATCTCGCGGCGCAGGATCGAGAGAAGGGCAGACAGACGGGGGTGGGCCACGCTTGGCTTTGGGTTTTTTGTTGGGAGGAAGATTAACAAAAAAAAAAAAAGTAATGTAAATCTGCTTGGGGAAAAAAGAAAAACTTGCTCTACTTTTTCTTTGGGAAACCTTGGGGAAAAGGGGGAGGGCAAAAGCGAAACTCGCACCGTCGGTCTGGACCAGACTGGAAAAGGAAAAGGTGTGAATTAGCGAAGCGTTGAAGGGGGAAGGAATTGAACGCAGCGAAGGGATTTGCAGAATTCATGGGAAGGGAATCAGAGAAGGATTTTTCTGGCGTAGAAAGAAAATCCATCGCAGAGGGGGACTGGCAGAAGATGGAGGGAAGATTCACACTAGTGCACGCCGGAGTAGTTGGAGGAGACATCTCAGTCAAACCGAGAAGAAAGAGGCAACTACAAACACGTGAAGAAATGTATGGCAAAAAAAGAAGAGGGTCGTGGTTGAAAGGAAAAGCTCGTCAGAACAAAACGTAGGAGGGAAAAACCAACACGATGCTTTGGAATACCGATGGGAAAAGGACGTTTGGAGCGGGCGCGTCGATTACTGAGATAAACTCAAGACACTAGAAGGAGAAACGCTGCAAAGAGCCAACAAAAACAAGGATTCCGAGGCAAAGGAAAAGGAAGGGAAGGGAGGGGATACGCCATTAAAACGCGGCGCTGGAAAATCAATAGAGGCCTGCACTCAATGATATGGCAGGAGCGAAAGAGTCGATGACAGGGGGCACACCGGGAAAACGTCCTCAGTCTAGGAAGGAGAGAAGGAAAGTCAGCCTGGGACCTGGGTAAAACTTCCCGTAGGACCATCCCAAGCGTCTAAGGACCCCAAAAGGAAAGGGAAAAGTGGACGGCGCTGTGAATCCTCTCAACCTGACCAGAAAAGGACATCAGGAACCCACCCAATGCAAAGAAGGGGGGGGGGGGGACTTCCGCTTTATCGATAAAGGAGAAGAGGAAGACAATCATTCTTTGGACCGAAACACGGGGGAAAAAACGCCCGACGGGAGAGCCAAGAGAAAGAGAAAGAATGGTATTTTCCATCCTTTTATGAAGCGAGACGGAGAAGGGTCAGTAAGAAAAAAAGGATGGAGGCCTGGCGATCACAGGGTGACACACGGGGAAAATAATTTTGGGCAGGGGAAAAGGAAACAGTGAGGGGGAAACATGAGAAACAAAATGGGAAAGAAAATGGGGGCTACTTCGAGAGCAAGAGACGTCTGGGGAGGAGGGAAGGTTGGTGCGGACACTAATACAAGGGGAAATGTAAGCCAAAGGGAGAGGAGCAGAAATGGAGAACTTCTATTACTATGATAAGCTCGGGCGGGAAAGTCAGCGAAGCAGGGCCTGGAGGTGCTCCGGAGACTTATAGCTTTCGAGTCAAGCAGCGGACATCGGACGCGGATGAAAGGGGAGGCAGAGGGGAGAATCTGACTATAGAACTAGGATGGAGAAGTGCGAATGTAGCACAGATAATAAGATGTTGCGGGGGGTGGATTCTGTTCCAGTTAGGGGGGAAAAAAAAGGAAAAGGGAACATCTGTCATCCACATTCGAACCGGAAGGGAGGGTAGACCGGCTCTTTCTTGGGGAGAACTGAGAGGAGAAAGGCCCCTTCGGAGAAATACTACCTTGGGTTCAAAGGGAGGGGGAAACTGGAACGAGCATTCTACCAAACCGAGAAAAAGATAGTTGAAAAACCATTTTGGGCCCACTAACTTCATAGTCTTTATGACTGGGTGAAACAAGGACTCCAGGACATGGACGAAACTCCCGGGCACAGGGGCTCACTAGGATGGGGTTTCCATGCATGAGGCAAGGGAAGATCTGACTATGTCTACTAAGATCTCTTGCTGCTCAGAAGGGAGAAAGGGGAGGGGCCTGCAGGGACCGAAGAGAAGGAAGGGGGAGCAGGGGGACATCTCCTTCACCTTGAAAAAAGGTCTATCGGGAACGGGAAGAATTGAGAAATCTTCGACAGAGGCTATCTGACGGGGTAGGTCTCAGCACCGCGATAGAAGGAAAAAAAAAGGGGAATGTCAGGCTGGGAAAACGGTACAGAGGGCCTCTAAGACGATATCACTCTTGAACTATGTCGGCGAAGAGAGCACCGCTTCCAAAGGAGCCACGATTTGCCGAAAGGTACCTGAACGACGCAAATTTAGAAAAAGAGGAAAGCAGGGAAGTAGTTAATGAAGAGAAAAAAAAAGAAGGTCCCTTCGGGGTCGACCATCAGTAGGAGGGGGAGAGAAAACAAAAAGAAGGGAGAAAAGCGGGCTTGCCTGGAATTGGGTCCAAGGAGTGGGGGTGTGGGGGGAGCGCCGGACGGCCAGGTCACGGAAGGGGTCTCGGTGCCATGTGGAGAAGGGGGACCCCAGTGGGGGGACACACTGTGAATCCGCCCCCGTCCTTATCTTCTCGTGACCAGGGCGAGGGTGGGCAACAGGAATCTAGAAAAATGAAAAGGTAAGTTCATTAAATATCGCAAAGGGTCTTCGGCTAAGGGCGGGCGAAGTTCAGACAGGTAAGGGTTGGAAAAAAACATTTGGAAGACCCCAATGGGAAGAGGAGGAGGATATTCAGTCATGGCCGGAAGGAGGAGAGAAAGCAACAAAGGCCAGCCGCTGGTTGAAGCCCATGCAAGGTCGCGACAGAAGAAGGAGGGGAAAGACAAAGAGGAGAAAGGGGACAACGGGAGAGATGTCGTAAAAGAAGAAAAATAGGAAGACCTTCCTTCTTTGGGCACGTTCAGGAAGAGAGGAATTTGGAGGAAGGGAAAAGGAGATCGGCGCAGACTAGGGGCACGCTTGATCCTCGCGATGAAAAAAAATCTTGACCTTGCTAAAAAGAGAGAAATCAGAGTCAATTTGAGAGACGAATCCGATCAGCTCGCAAAGAGGTTGACACAAGAACTGCAGGTTGCAAGGGGGGAGAGGAGCCATACGGCAATCCGGAGCTGAAAAAAGATCCCGTTTCCGTAGAAGGAAGGGGACCCTCAAGAAAGGCCTTCTACGAAAGAAGTCGGGCCATATGTGCAAAAGATCGAGAACAGCTCTTGAGCCAAAGATGCGGAGGGACGGCAAAAGCCCAAGGCAGCCTCTTGCTTGGGCCGAAAGGGACTGGCAAAGGGAACGCACAAAGGGAATGGCCGTGAGGGCAAAGGAAGAATTGGAAACTTTTTTGTCTACGGGAATCGTCGCGCATAAAAGCATGGATACGAAAGTCGAAGAAAGATTTGCGGGGGGGGGGGGGGGGGGGCGGGAAGAGAACAGAAAGATCAGACTTACACGCAAGGAGTTGAGAAGAGGGGGGGGGGTAGAGGGCCTGTTTACAACCTCGCCCACATCAAGACGGCAAAAAGGAGGAAGCACGCCCTCCAAGAGAGTAACGAGATAGAAAAAGGTTGAGTCCTTCACTACCTCAGAACTTCGTCCGAGAATCTCATGCCGCATAATAAAAACTATTCCATCCGCTGCAAGAGATGAAACGAACGACGACGCAGAAAACGGAAATGGACAGCGGGAAGGTCATGCAGCAAGCGCAAAAAAGAACAGCGTTGCTCTGAGGACGCTCAAGGGAACCTCGGGGGACATTGGCAAAGCTTTTGAATGAGTCCGCGAAAAAAACAACGAGGCTCTCAGAGAGTCAAACCTTGTCCGGTATCCCCATAGCTGGGGGGGGGTGGAAAACACTTAACGTTGGAGAACCGAACAAGACCGAAACACGGGGGAAAAGGGGGATCAATTCAGATGACATTTCCGAGGGGGAAGGGAGAATGAGCCAAAGGCGCGATCTGAGGGCAATAGTCAAAGGAGGACCGCAAAGGCAAGAGGGGAACATAGCGCGAAACTTAGAGAAGTTTTCCTTTCCACAGAAGATTGCAGGGCGTAGGTCAGTTCACGCGTGAGGACCGCCGGAAGAAATTCAAAGGACCCCTCTGGTGCAAGGGTGGCCAGAGATAGGGAGAGTTCCATGAGCCGCCAAAGGGGGGAATAGGACGTTGGGACCGATGAGGGCCTTAGCCGATAGAAGGGGGAAAAAGGGGGGGAAAGGGGAGAGTACAAAAAGGAACGCGCCTTACGAGCATGAAGGGAGGCATGAGACCGCAAGGGAAGGGGAAGCAGGGATCCTTTTCCATATGCAGTGAGGACGGAGAGAAGGGAGGGCCATAGGGAGGGTCAAAAAGGAAAAGCAAGAAAACTCCCAGAGGGATAGGGAAGGTGCCCGACGAAGGAGGGGGGGGAGGATGAACAGGGCTCGCCGATAGGAGAGGAGAAGAGCATGCAGAACTACGAGCCGGCGGCATCCAAACACGGGAAAAGACAAGAGGATGGCAAATCATCTATTCATGAGCAGATAGCAAGACAAAACAACACGGGGAGGAGCAAAAAGAGAAAAAGCACGGGAAAAAAGAAAAAAAGAGCTTGGGGGGGAAAACATACCTATGGTCCCTTTTCAGTGTTTTGGAGGCAGAAAGTCAAATGACTGAGATTCAAACATACAAACGGAAACGACGCGGAAAAATCGGATTCCCAAATCTTCTCCCAGGGAAAAAAAAAAGATCGAAACGCGCTTTTCTTTCGACGCCAGAAATCCCGAAAAGGAAGCAGATATAACCGCGAAAAAAACAGGAAGATGGCACGGGATAGGAACGCGGCGAGGAAATTTGAAAGCTGTCAGGAGGAAGGGGCCACATATCAGCGACGTTCAGAGAGGGGGAAGGCGACCAAGTGTGGGACCCAAGCCAGAGAAGGGATCATCGGGCCACCAATACATATGCGGGGAACTTGGGGGAGAGCATGGACTGACGCGAAAAGACTCCTCAACGCCATCGCGGCAACCTTAAACAGAGAGGGGGCGCAGGCATTGGAAGGGAGAATAAAACCCGAGAGGAAGGCTATGGAAAAAAAATGATAAACGCTGCATATCGAGGGAAACCGGAAAATCCGAATCGGGGGCGCGCAAACTAAGGAAGGGAGGGAAGAATTTCTGAATTCCTGTAGGAACAAAATCCGCGAGCATCAAAAACGGAGCATCTGACACCTGCAAAGAACTTTGCAAGAGGTGTCTTGCTTCGGAATCGAACAGTTCGTCAAAAAGGAACAGGGGGAGCCTCGGACGGGTGAGATTCTTTGAGAGCATAGGAGGGGGTTCACAGCGGGGTTGATGGGCGGAAAACTTTATGAACGATGACGCCCAGGGAACGAGACGAACAGAGAGGAGGTGACGATAGCGGCGCGCTTTTGCGGAGGACGTTCAGCGAATGCGGGGAAGGGAACCGGTCTGAGGCACGCTGAAAAAAAGGGCAGGAACTAATGCTTGGGAGGACGGGCCCGAGGAATCTGAGCGAAGAGGGAAGGGGCGGTGCCGTCGGGGGAAATTAAAAACTATGATGGGTCAACGCTGGACACGAGAGGGAACTAGTGATTTGACGAGGGGAAAAAGGAAAAGTTGTCTTTCATCCACGTCTTTCGACTGAAAATGCCTGGAGGTAAAAGGAGGGGAGGCGTCGTGACGGGGAAAGGAAGAACCTTCGATTCGCAACCTCGTAAGAGGTGAGAAAACACTCAGGTGGGAAAAGGCTCTCCGGCCGGGTAGACCAACAGCCGCAATGCGAGAAGAAAAAAAAAAAAAAGGGTGGCAAACAGAACTGCATCCGAAGGGGGACTTCAGGGAAAAAGGAAAAAATCCGCTTCATTGCAATGGTGGGGGGGGGTCCAAGGGGCCCGAGGTTAGGGAAGAGGGCTCCACCGCTTGTAATGAAGGAGAAGAGGGGATGCACCGACTGGTAACGCAAGGGTCAGTTCTGAGGAAAAAGGGGGAGACTAATTTTAGTGCATTCCGTAAGATGATTCTAATTTATCATATCCTGAACGGAAAGAAGGAAGTTCGGTAGAGAATTCTTCAAACGAGGCGAAGGGAGTAGGCGTTCACGCCTCTCGACCGGGACTCAAAAAGGGCGATGACGGGAAGCAAGGTCCGCGGTGATACGAAAAGTCCGAAAGCGTAACAACTAGCGGAGCAAGATCTAAGGACGAGTAAGGTATCGCGCAAAGGAAATGGAAAACGGGTGACAAGGGGAAAAGAAAAAAAAGGGGGTAAAAAAGAGAAATTTGCCGGGCATTGCGTGGTTACTGACGTTCGACAAATAAAAAGAAAGGACGCCATCATTCTGTTCGCGACGGGCATTGGGCTTCCACGAGGAGGGGGAATTCAGGGAAGGCGGTGAGGTTGTGGAAGATAACCATACAGACTGAAAGGAATTGGGTCGGTCCATTGGGAACGGGAAGGGAGGGGGGACTCAGGCGCACTGTGAGGACCGGATATTCGGATCGTTCCCGACAGGAACGTGAAAAAATGAAAAAAAA
>Ga0179593_1349448_pt1 | contig 11938 bp, 16 predicted proteins | sample CZODoug2_1_08_16_FD_185931 | JGI IMG/M metagenome (GOLD analysis project Ga0179593, IMG submission 185931) | Vadose zone soil fungal communities from Angelo Coast Range Reserve, California, USA - CZODoug2_1_08_16fungal (PacBio error correction) | ecosystem: Environmental > Terrestrial > Soil >...
GAAAAAAGAGGGAAAGGGGGGGGGTGAAACCACCAAATATCTCCAAGTCCTTTCATGAAGGGGGGAAGTGCTTTTTTTTGGCCGAGGGGGGGAAGACTTCATGCTGGCCGCCCCGTCGACCCTTGTCAAGGGTTATCGGCGAGTGCCGAGCAGAATGAGAAAAAAGGACGTTTGGAGCAGAGGGGAGGACCAGGAGATTAAAGGAAGTCCTATACATGCGACGGAGAAAAGAATACCATTCTCCCTTACCGTGTCCGCGAACGGGTGATGGCTCGCGCCATTGCTCAACAATTATGTTACGATAAAGAGACGCCAGGAGGTGTAAGGTCGGTAGGAGGAAAATAAAAAATTGGCAAAAAATCAGCAGTGTTCACAAGAAGACGGGCGTCTTCGGAGGTAAAGAAAGGGAACTTCCCGCCCGGAAATCAAAAAAACAGAAGGTAAAAACGCGGATCAAAAATGGAAATGAAAGAATGAAACCCGGGATTAGATGGGGAAAGAAAGTCTGCAATTCCAAGCACGGCGAGTCTTGTCCCAGAGAAGGGGAGCACCGGGCAAGACAGGGAATGCAAAAGGAAGAAATGCCTGTGAATGCATCAAACAAGGAAGGAAAAGGAAAAAACTTAGCGTAATCCGCCGTGGGAAAAGGAAAGGAGGCTCAGAAGTGAGTGCGAAGGGCGGGTATAAAAAGAGATCGAGAAGTTTGCGGGAAGTCCTGGTGGGAAAGAAAGGGAAATACCGAGATTCGAAAAAGACACGGGATAGAACCCGGATGATTCGGAAAGAGGAGAAGAACCGTATAGGCCATCAGCAGGCCTTCAGGTGACAGTTCTCGTTCGGTGGAAAAAATAGTCCTGAACCCCGAAAACGGGGGGATGGGGGGGGATCACCCACCGAGGGAAGGAATCCACCTTCTCAGAGGAAATAAAAAAGGGAAGAAACATCTTCGAGGTGAGCAACCAGAGAATACGCAATACTCTACTCAAAGGGAACGAGTGCGGAGGCATCAAACAGTGTCACCCCCAGGGGCCAATCCTATCATCCGTTGCAAAACCCAACCGAAAAAGAGCGGTGACTCCATTCTCTTGACAGGAAGGGGGGGGGGGTGACTCATTCAGACTAAGTCGAGGGAGTGACGGCTAGCTGAAAGGGTCAGCTGTTCAAGAACAAGAGGATAAGGGGCGCATCGGTGGAACTCCGAGAGGACCTCTGCGAAAGGGGACACGGAAGAAGGGGGGACAAGAGAAAACACGACAAGTAGGGGGGGGAAGAGGATCAAAGGGGGGGGGTTGCAAATCCCCGGCGTCGTAGGCCGGGGGAAGCGCGGGATACCAGATGGAGGGGGGGCAGACTATGAAAGCTGAGAGGAAAACACTGTGTGTCGAAACGCCTACTGGAACACAACAAGTCAGCTTTAGCGGAACAGGGTAGGTATTTGAAAGGAAGAAGTGAGACCTGGGTGAAAAGGATATTGGGGACTATGAGGACATTTAAGCGCGAGAAGGAAGAAGTGAGGTCCAGACTGTCTCTTCTTACCCAAACCGCCACAAGGGGGAGGCCGGAAACGCCTTTGGTCGGGGTGGAAGGGAAAAAGATTCTCCGTTCAAGGCGGGAAAGAACGCTGTGGAAAATGGGTAGGTGTTAAAGGGGATACGGCGGGGACGACTCGAGCGGGGCATTGTTCCAAGGGAACGGCCAGACCGACTAATAACGAGCAAGAAAGACATGACGAAAAGGACAAGGTGAGGAAAACCAGGGTGGCCTGGAAGAAAAACACTGTTCTCGCACCAACGGTGGAAAAGGAGGAGGAAAACAGGGGGGTAGGAGGGATAAAATGGGACCTAAAGGGTAATAGAGAAATCGGAGAAACAAAGAAGAGGTATTGAAGCTCTGATGGGAGTGACGGCGCATACAGACTGGGGGGAAAGGGAAAGGGGTCTCAACGATTTCGCCGGCTGAAACAGAAGGTCTTACCGATACACAAAAAGGGGGGGGGGGGGGGTGGGGGGTGGTTGGGGTGGGAGAAACCATCGAAAGGAGAGACTGCAAAAAAGTTTAAAGTCAAAAAAGACAAAGCATTTGCAAGCAAAGGACGCTGTCTTCAAAACTAGAAACCAGAGAAAGGAACAGATTCGGAGCACGCGGTCCATAAAAAGCATCGGGTGAAAACAAGGAAAAGACAGGAGAAAAGAGCATTTGCTGAAAAAAGTGCGAACAGGCGAGCATGAGAAAAAAAACGCACCCGAGAAGGGGAAGCGAACCAAACACCAAACTAAAAAAAAACCTTTTCTACGGTGTTGTAAAAAGGGAAATTTAGAGGACTAACCTCCACTAAACCAACCACAACACCTGAGGAGGGAAAAGAATGGCGTGTTCTTCACTGAATAAGACAACACCGGAGCCAGCTCAAGGGACCCGGAAAAGACCGCTGTTTCTACGATGAGACACTGCTAGCAGGTGGCACCGAAAGCCCTTCTAATGAGCCGGTCGGAACCAGGGGTGGCAAAACGTCGGGAAAAAAGGGTCATTTCCTTGCACGAAACCGTGCCACCAGGAGGCCGTCCGGCGCTGGTGGGCGAAAGGACACCGCCCGTAAGCGGTCCCGGAGTTAGCGAAAGGGCTCGTCATTCAACCGCCGACATGGGTTCATCAAGAAATGATCGGGACAAGAAGAAGGCAAAAAAAACGGGGCTCAAAAAAATGGAAGAAACAAAAGGGAATATACCGAAACTACAAAAAAGGATGAATCACACTCAAGACCCGGTGGCAAAAAACAGAGGTCCCTCGGGAGACTGCAGTGGAAGCCTCCTCGTATGAACCCTCAAGAAGCACAATGGTTGGGGAAAGGGGGAAAGGGAAAAACCGTGCTCCTAAGGGCCATAAACTAAAAGAATCCTGAATTAACGCAATGGAAAAGCTCCCAGTTTATGAACAGCGGATAAAAAAAGGAAACCCCGGAAACACGAAAAAAAAACGCAAAACTGAACGTATAAACGACGCGGACATCGCCGAACAGCCTTCTCCGAACAAAGACCGGAACCCAGGAGAAGATTTTCTCCCCAACCCGCCCAGGCATCAAACTGCGCTGCAAAGGATAAAAACGCAGAGAAGGGTAAAAGAAGACCGGCCAACTGAATCATCTCTACAAGTGTCCTCCGAAAAAAGGCAAGTTTGAACAAAGTCTCCTACTAGCCCAACGACCTCCATCAAGGAAGGCTAACCAGAAAGTGCGGAATGAGAGCGACCATACACTTACCGCGCCAGCAGACTGAGGAGTTCCCTAACCAGCACAGCGTACCTGGAAACAGGAAAAGTGAAACGCCGGGGGGGAGGAAATTCTACTGGGATAATGACGAACCCCAGGGGGATGAAAGTCCTCGTAAACGGCTCCAGTCTACTTCGGCACAAAATCGGAAAGAAGTTCAAAAAAGGAAAGAGAATCATCCGGGCTGCCAGGAAACTAAATCGGAACAGCACTAGGCATTAGAAAGACAGAACTGACCACTACTCAGGAACATGTACCGAAGAAAAAAGGGAAACAATTATCCTCAGAGAAAACTCGAGAGCGCCCTCTGTAGAGGTAGGGGATTCGAGAAAAAAGTAACCGGTTCTCTTTCATACTCACCACGCGAACTAAGAGAAAGAAATTGGGAATGGTAAATCATTTGTTGCAAAAAAAAATCTCAACAAGCGGGGAGATAAAATTACTGGCTGTAAAACTAGGGAGCCGGGCGATCGCCCCGATCAGGGGAGGAGTGTTAAGGTACGTGCTCCTTGTGAGGACAAAAAAACAAATGAAAAAAAATATCCAGAAATCTAAGGCCTGCTGTATGGCCGAATCCAGGGGCTGGAACCCTAACCGAAATGAAAAAAGTTCCGAAAAAAAGGTGGGTTCCCTTGGAAAGACGAAGAAAGAATACAAGTGGATAAACAAGGGCAAAACCATGGGCATTTAAACAACCGGAGGAAAAACGAAGCGAGGTCTACAGGGAGGAAAAATGAGACGAATACTAAGAAAAGGCGTCTGACAGAGAAAAGGGGGGGTCTTATCCGCAGGAAGCGTCAAGGGAGGGGGAAAACCCCGAAGAAAACTCGTCCAGTAGCACCGTCTCGTACATTGAAGAAACTGGAACTAGCATCAGCGCTGGTCCAGGCGTCCGAACTCAAATAAGAGAAGAACTCCTGAAAAAGGAAACGGAAGGGAAAACATGGATCAGCAGGGGAAAGGAGCGCAACTTTGATGAAAAGGGGCGGAAGTTACCAGAGTATAAGATAAGGAAAAAAAAAGGAAGCTTTCACAATCTCTACACGGTGGACCCAAACACTGGTACCAGTCCTAATCGATACTAACCGACAAACATCCATGGTAAGAGAAAAAGGCAGGGACCACGTATCCAATCACCTTGCGCGCAAGTGGAGTCGAAAACATAACAAGGGCTAAAGGAGAGTGAAAATGTCAGGAGGGGCTCGGGAAAACGACAGAAAAGGGTCAGGAAATCGAAACGAAAGAAAACACCTTAACAAAAGACAACAACCGCCGGAGGAGATGCCTACCACCTAAAGAGAGAGAAAAACAAGGCACGCCGCTGCGGTCCAGAAGAAGGATCAAAACAGAAACAAAACACTTTACTCCGCAATCGGAAACAAATGACGGCATCGGTACGGGGAAAAAAAAATCGCCGCTGTCAAAAAGGCGAAGAAAAAAAGGATGAGGAAAGAGAGAGGGGTCCGAGGTTTTGGGAACAGAAAAAAGACGCCTTCCTGTAAGATCTGGAACGTGGTATGGGGGAAGAGGGGGGTGTAGACTTCCCTAGAACACGACAACGGAAAAGGGGAAGTGTGGAGAGCTAGGGCCTGAAAAACTTTATTGAAGTATTATAAAGCCGGTTGGGAGTAGGAAGAAGGAAGCAGTTCTCTACGGGTCATCAAAGACACGGCCGTTGACACAGCGAAAAAAAAAATCACTTCAATTTCCTCGACCGTAAGGATTTGCTCGCTCAAAGGTGGGAGAGAAAAAGGGGGGACGTGGATAAAAGAGAAGGAAATGGGATGGTAAGGTCGATGTAGAGAAAACGAGCCAGAGGGGAAAAAGGGGCGAAGAAACCGCACGCGCGTCTTAAAATGTCTAAGCGGTCAAGGAACACGGGAAAAAAGTTTAAGAGCATGTCAAAACGCGGAACCATCGGTTCCGGGACAGTGCCCGAGCCGTGGGCAAGTGAGTTCAAGGAGTGAGTTCGAGAAAAGCCTGAGATTGGGGGGGAAAGAGGGATCCCCGGAGCCGAAGGTATGAAGCAAATGAACAGAGGACCGGAGACAACCAAACTTGGAAACCGCGTCTAGGATAGCACGCCGTAGAGGGGAGAAGAGGGGCGAAAGTAGTGAGCACATCATGGTAGGGAAGATGAAGCAGCGAAAGGATTGGGCGTCGACAGGGACTTTAAGAATGGGGTGGGAAAATGGTGGGCGACATGTAGAAACGGACTTCCCAGGTACAAAGAAGCTGAGAAAAAGGGAGCGGAGTCTGGTATAGGTTACGCCATCAGAGACCGGGGTTCATCAAAGTCGCTTCGTCAAAAGCGTCGGGTGGAGTAACCGGATTACGGAAAAAAGAGAAGTCCAGCGGAAAAGACAAAACACGCTTTAAGAAAATACCCACGCGGTGAAAATACCTTACCATGAAACCAGCGGGTCAAGAGGTCATCCAACCAAGATCATGGACCAAAGCTCTCGGGTATCATTGAGGAGGGAAAAGCGACAGGCAAAACCCAGACCCTCAAGCTGGACTCAAAAAGTTGCACTAACGCCCTGATGGAGAGAGAGCAGTTGCAGAAGCGGAATCATGTGAAGGGTTGGGGGATCTACATGTCGGGCCTAGGTAGGAGGAGCGGGCTTCGTCAGATGGTTGAGACGTGGGGGGGACGCGGGCGAAAGGTCCGGGGCAAAGGGAACCCTAGCTACGATGGACTCAAAGAGCCAAAGTTGCCGCGGTGCAACATTATGACGGGGGGGGGACAAGCAGCGGGGTTTGCCAGGATAAAGTAAAGGAGGTTGAAATAAAAAACAAAAATACCTGTGCATAATCTCGAGGGAATTCAAAAATGACAGAGTAACATGGGGTCGAGGGCAGGGATCTATCCACTCCTTAGGCTCCCAGACAAGCAAAGCGAAGGGATAGGAGAGTGGGTCGAAGGTAAGGACGTGGAAAGGTAGACTTGGCAAGATGGAATAAAAAAGCGCCGGTGGGGGCCTTGAGGGGAACGTGGGGGGGGGGGGGGGCACAAAGAAGATGCGCCCAAAAAAAAAAGGGACACTCCTGGGAAGTTGAAGACTAAACCTTCAAGGCTGGAGGGCGAAGCCTGGTCGTCGATGAAGGGCGTTTCCTTCTTATCGTCCGTGAGGGGGGAGAAAGAAGGATTGACGTTTCCTGGTTCCATTAAAAGGGAAGGAAAAGGGGGGGGGCGGGGGGGGAGGGGTGGGGACGCGGTGGGGTGAAGTGCATAGCCGTAGGAACGCGGAAAGGGGTGATTAATTCGGAAAGAAATTGCCCGTACCTGTTCGCCAAAACAAAGGAAAGGCGGAGGGTAGAACAAAAAAAAATGGAAAAACTCTTGTACGATAAGAAAAAAACATATTCGTTATGCGGACTGAAATGGGAGCTTTACTGAGGCAAGAAAGACTTGTTGGAGGGTAGAAGAAGGGAGAAAACCAGTCAAACAGTTCTTAAGACCTACTAAAAGAGAGACCCCTGAACACCCAGCGGCGTCGTGGATTCCTTCGACAACCTGGCCCGAAACGAGAGAAAGGAAGCAACGGTTACCTGAGGAAAAACCGAACTGATGACAAGAGAATTGCGTGTACGGGGGGCAGGAAAAACTTCCAGAAACAGTCTCATCAGGGCAAACCCCTGGTCAAGAAAAGAGAATGAACCAGGGGAGGGGGAGGGAGAAACATTCTATCCGAGAGCAATCCAAAAAAAAAACTACTTGAAGACTGTGAAAAAGGGTGATACGGGCGACGGTCCGGCCTGTAGAAGTTGACCGTCCTGAAAAGGGCCATCAGAAGAAAAACAACAACGAGGATGTAGAAATATATGTATGGCGTTAAAAGAACCGGGTTCCACGCCGGCACCAGTCGAAAAACAAAAAAAACGATGGCCGTATCCTTTCCAGGACAGGTTCGTCGAGGAAGGAGAGGGGGGGAAGGGATCAAAGGTCAATCAAAAGTCGGAAGGAAACTTTCGTTAAAACGCCTTGGCAAAAAAATCCTGGGGCGGCCTTGTAGGGAAACACAAGAAAAAAGTCCGCCGTACCGCTTGTGTGGATATTCCGACCAAGAAAGGGAGAAAGTCCGCGCGGTGGACTCGGAAGGCAGAAGGAGGAGCCTACTCCGAGTCGGGTGGAAAGCAGCGGGCTTAGCTGAAAAAAGGTTCGTCAGAAACGGCTAATCGGGGTCAGGAAACATTCGGTACAGCACCCCTTAAAGGGGAGAAATCCCGCAAAAGAAAAATAAAGGAAAGAAAGTAAGACCCGCAAGGCTCTATAAAAGCGGAACGGCCAGGTTCTCCGCCTCGTTGAAGGCCAAGAGGTGCACCGTGGTTTTCTATCACAGTGGAGAAGGGGCACCACGGCGAAAAGGGACGATAAAAACCCCCTGGGCCCTGGCGTCCGCAAAATATTAAAGCTCATAAACAGGAAAGAAGGACTGGAAAATGACTCTCCCGGGAAAATAAAAAAAATCCTATCCGCTCACCGGGTAAAAGCAAAGAGCGACCCCCGAAGGGCAGATGGCCAGCCCCGGAAGAAAAAAGAAACTCAATGCAACTTGAAAAAGAGTCCAACACCGCCCAGGATTCAGACCCGGCCTCTTCCGGGGCCTTTCACACCAGAAAAGGAAATGGACAATCAAAGCGGGACGAAAAGGACGCGAAAAATGTCAAGAAGGGACCAATTATCCCTTGTTTCCACCAAGTCCCAAGAACTACTTCTGGGCAAAAAAACGAAAAGAAAATCCTCCTCCTTATACCACATAGGCACGGGGAAAAGTCCGGCGGAAGATAAAAACATGGACAACTCCACAAAAGGGGAAGGGATGAATTGGGGTGAAATACTCCAGAGGAGACTTATTACACGGCAGGAAGGGAACGGTGATGTGCAACCTGAGAGAAGGGGGAGACTGCCGCAACCCGAACGCTTGAAATCCTAATCCGTTCCCGGCTGAAAGGAGAATCTGAAAACACACAAAAAACGCGCGGCGTTTCAAACCCACAAGAAAGATCATACTGGTCGACCAGAAAAGGGGGGAGGACGCAGAAAAACGCCTCAAAACCCAGCGACCTACTACCTACATTAGCAATAAAACACCAAAAGGGGGGAAAGAATCCGCGGAAAGAAAAACTAAGAACCTCTGGCGTGGTGAAATGAGGCAGGCGTCGGATGGGTCAAGGGGTGACCCTGGAACGGATGTCCTACGCCTAACGCATGAAAAAAGAGCGCGTCTTGGAAAAATTGGTGGAGAAACATCGACCAAATTAGAGACCGGTTCTTGTACCGAGTGAGAACGGGATCCCAAGGCTGAGGGAACTTTTCCAAGAAAAGGAGGAAGGTGTTTCAGGAGATACATACAGAGAAACCGAAAAACGTGAGCCGCCGAGAGGGGACACTGATGGCCTACTCCCAACTGATGGCGAAACCCTATCACGAAATCCGAAAATGGCCATCCGAGGGGAAAAAGATACGCTCATCAATTGGGCACTAACGGGCACCAAAGGCTGTAGCAACCCGCGAGAACGCAATCTGAGCTCCTGTCGGCCGAATCTGCAAAGAAGAAAAAAAAACAGCGGCTTCCCGGAAAAGGACTGGTGAGCCTCTAATTCAGGGAAAGCTAGGAACACCGCCATCCTCGTCAAGGAGAGGCCTTCAAGCGCCCGAAGCCAAGCCTTGAAGAAAGGAGGGAACAGGGCCGAACTAGAAGAAAAGAGACGCAGGGAATCACAGGCAACAACAAATGTAAGAACGCTGATCACAAGGGGAAGGCTCTAACACGGTATTACCTGATTGAATTCCCTGCTGAACAAAGGAAAAAAGCGGAGGGACGGCGCCCATCTACCCGTTTGCCAAATAAAGAGAGGGGGTTGACAACCGATAGAAAAGAAAAACCAGCCATGGAACTGAGTCTAGGGTAGCCACTTCAAATCAACCGGGGGAGGGACATTGACGAGATCAACTCAGCCAGTTCGCCGTAAAAGGAGGGAAAGAAAGGGGAGAATGGGGATTCTTGAAATAGCCGGTCTCGGACTCGGAAATAAGAACCAGGAGGGAACGACGGCAGTACGACCAAAGAAGGGCTCATCGTAAGAACAAAAGGACAAGAGGGGGGGGGGCGATAACCAAGGAAACCGACGCCGGGTCGGCGGCCAACGAAATGAAAAGGACAAAAAAATTAAAACACAAATTTCCAGTCCTCAGGGATGGAAAGGACGGCGATAGGGAGGATTTCAACAAAACGACCCGCTTCACAGAAAAAAAAAGGAAGCAACAAACAAAAACAGAAAAAAAAGAGGAAGAGATGGGTTAAGCGGGCGATGGTTGGGGGGGGGACCTCCCCCCTATCAAGGAAGTGAAATGAGGAAATTTAAAATGTGGATTAAGGAGTACGTTCATTCGTAAGAAACCCGGCGGCACCTGGGAGAGGGTGGTTCTCGAATGGACGAAGGGAAGGGGCATGCCGAGAGACGGCCCTGAGGAAGTCTCGGGCCGAAAGGGGGTTTGAGGGAAGTAAGAAATATACGAAGGCTACCTTCGGGGACGCACTCTCACAAAAAAGCCTCAACTCAAAGGGAGAGAGACCCAAGTTCTTCGGGTATAGACAAGGGGATCGGCCAGGGGTAACGGGCTAAAAGATACAACCTTTAGTTATGTTCGATGAATGCGGGGTAGAAGGATACCAGAAAAATGTCGAAAGTTTTCGCAACCGTACGGGAGTCTCAGGTCTACGCTGAACGAAAGCCAAGGTGGAAACGTGTAGGCCTGTCCCCGGCAGAAAGAACGTTTGCTCCTTGCATGTCGCGGGACTTACCGGTGTGAAGGGAGGTAGATGAGTTGGCAAGGGCAACTGCCCAAGCCGGAGCATAGTTTTCCCAGGAGGTGGAAAAAAGACGCCTAGGAAAGAAAAAAAGCAGAAACAAGGGGAACTATATGCAGTATTCCAGAGCCAGCTTGCCTCTCCGGAGAAGCCGTCCTTCTGAGGGGAAGCGCCGTGATAATTAGTGTCTCTCAGATAGGGAAGAAGGCTTAGAAGGAAACGGATCGGAAGGGGGGGGATGGACAGTCAACTGGTGTGCCGTTGGTGCAGAAATGGGAAACGCGGTCTCAATGTAAAAAACTCGAAAGAAAAGGCTCGATGTCATAAGGGGAGACAAAAGAAGGAGTAAGGCCAGAAGCAATCGCGGCTCGGTGTCGGTTGGGAGGGAAGGAATCCTTCATCCCAAGAGGACTTGGAACACACGAGCAACCAAGAAAAAAAGATCAAAAAAGGATTGAAGCGGAACACCAGCAGTTCCGACAAAAGTAAAAGGTGATGCAAAACAAAACATCAGAAAACCATCGCTGATGGGCGGAAGTCGTAGGCCAGACAGGAAAAACCCACCAGTCCCAATCCAGAGGGGCAGCAAAAGGGGAAAACGCCGTCTCTCTCGCAGGGGGCAGAAGGGGAGGCTGGATCAGTGCCCGGTGTGGTGGGGAGAGAAGTCGACTCATTGAGATGCGGAGGCGTGCCAGAAAGGGGGAATGGGCGAAAGGATGATAAACCCGGAAAGATCTAGGGGGGGGAACGCCAGAAAAGAGGAACGCTGGTCGTTCGCAGAAGGCCCTGGCCGCCGGGCACGATGATGAGTTCACGAAGGCGGGTTGCAAAGCAGGGGATCCACCAGTAGGGGGACCATCCCCTTTTAGCAAAAAAAGGGGTCAGCGGAGCGATGGAGGGGGGGGGAAAAAATCCTCCTAGGTAAAACCATGTCTGAGAGGTCCGTTTTTGAGCCACCAGAGACCCCGAACCAGGGAGCGGCAGGATGGTGGAGGGGATGGAATGACGAGGAGAAACTTTGTGAAAGGGATAAATTGAAGAGAGGGAAAGGTTCGCGATGCTGCATGTGGGGTCCGAGGATCTGTACCTAAGAGGCTTAACCAAGGAAAAGCCTCGTCCTTTAAAACCCTTGGGCGTGGAAAGAGAGCAGCCGGTTCCGGCTGGAGTTTAGGAAAAAGTTCTGGTCGGCGATGAAACGTCGGGGTCCTTCGAAGAGTTCCTTTGCAGGTGAGAAGAGGCTTCGGGGCAAAGGGAGACTGCCACCGTTCCTACACGAACATGGCAGAGGAAATGAGGTGCCGCGCAAGGGATGGTACGGAGAGGAAAAGGAGAGGGAACCTTAATGTGTCTCGCCAAAACTGTTCAATTAAGGAGGGAATCAAAAGAGAAAAAAAAGGGAAGAGACAGAGGGTAAAGGGGCGGGAGTTACACCCTTGAGGTCGGGGATCAAAATGGTTCGGGCGGAAGGGAGAAGACGGGAGTGCTGAAAGACATTGTTGCGCACCGATTCGCCGGCCAATCATACTGAGCGATATCAGCCCGCTGAACACAGAAGAGTCGGAGAAGGGGGGTCAGGAATGCGCTCAAACGCCGAGCACCAGCTAAAGGTTGACCCTCACTTAAACGGCCCAGGTAATCGACCCAGACCGGACAAAGAGGACTTTCCTTTGAGGTGGGGAGCGAAAAGGGGACTTCACCAGGCCAGCAATTTGGGGAGAAAAACCCAAAAGTGTTCCAACAGGCTCATGCCAGATCATGTTTAGTGAGGGGCACAAGAAGAAAAGGAGCAAGAAAACGGAACGGCGAAGTCCATCTTTAATCCGTCCGGAACGGTAAAGGGATCCGCAACAACGGACAG
>Ga0179593_1418241_pt1 | contig 11938 bp, 11 predicted proteins | sample CZODoug2_1_08_16_FD_185931 | JGI IMG/M metagenome (GOLD analysis project Ga0179593, IMG submission 185931) | Vadose zone soil fungal communities from Angelo Coast Range Reserve, California, USA - CZODoug2_1_08_16fungal (PacBio error correction) | ecosystem: Environmental > Terrestrial > Soil >...
CTATTGTCGTTCCTGGGGGCCATCGAAAGCAACTCATCACAAAGAAGTGACACCTATGACGTATCAATTGTCCGTTGTCGCCAAAAATTCGAGGACCCGGGAGGGCAACTAAAAAGTAGGGAAAGCCATAGAGATAGGAGCATTCCTTGCTTGATGTCGGGTGAAAATAAAGCAAATGCCCGCGGAAAGCACAGAGGATCCGGGAGACTTAATCGGAACCAACATTGTAAGAGAATCGATGGGGTCCCGGAAAAAAGGGGGCAACGGAAGTGACAGAGATGAAGACGAGGGGCGAGGGGGGGGAGGGGAAGAGATTACGACAAAGAGTGTCGAGATTGGTGAAACATAGATAGCTCCTCTGATACGATTATAGGGGTTGGGGGGACATGTACACTGCAAAAGTGGTCCCACAAATGAACAGCTTTGACAAAGTGAAAAGAAAATCTTAAGCGCAAAGGAACGTCAAGGACGAGACTGTATGCCCAGGACATCAGTAAGATTGATGAAATCGAGCACAACTTGGTGAACCGGGGGGAGCTTTCCGTCCACTCAAAAAAACACTAGAGAGGACGAAGTCCCGGGAACGGGGGTAAGGAGGCGCGGGAGGGAGAGAGAGCGGAAACAACAAGAGCCAGGAGAGTACACAAAATAAGAAAGAAAGACTAGCCAATAGTAGGGAGTTGCACGTTCAATGAGGGGAATCCGCAAAAAACGCCACCCAAGGACGGTCGACGTGTAATAAGATGCCGCTGCAACTAAGGGCTGGGGGGTTCGAATTTGATTAAGCCGGCTGGCTACAAGGCGAGACTCTGGAACTCAAGTGTGAAGAGAGAATAAAAAGGCGGCATTATTGCAAAGCCGCTAAAAAATATTATTGCGAGGCAAGTTAAATCTGAAACGAGAAATCCGAGCAGGGACATTATCCATCTAAAATACCCACTAGCGTCAGCAGATGTCACCCTCCGTGGAGGGGAAAGGCACAAAGCATGGCAATCTATCCGAGCATGTAGCCCAAGATTCTTGATTCCGTGTGATCATCCCCGGAGGATACAGGGTTATCGGCTTTCACGCGCCAGGTCAACGATGGACAGGCACCTTGGGGGGGGAAAGGAGAGACGTTTAAAGGAGGGACGTGAGAGGTATGGAGTGCCCACTTGTGAAGAAACCGACAAAAACTATAAAAAGAATCCCAAGCTGAGGGGGGGAGGGACATTTCATCTAATCTTTAACAATGCTCGAAGACAAGTAGCGCTAGTGGAGAGGGCGTAAAAACGAAAGTGAGTCAATGGACCACATTATAAGCGGAGGTAATGTAGGATTAAAAAAAATCCGATACAATGAAGGGGATAAAACATGGAAACACGCGTGAAAAAACGTTCTGAAAGGGGGGGGGGGAAACCCCCCGAGCTGGCTGCAATGCAAGGAGGCTAATGGAGGGTCAAAACTCAAGAGGTGAATCGTTACTTTGGGAGTATTATTATGGGAATTTTCATATTAACCTGAAAAGAGGCCGCCACCGGTAGAGCATTTGTCGGGGAGGGGAGGGGGGGGATCGTCAGACGAGCGAGATCGTGGCTTTGACTGGAAAGGAACAAGAAAACCAACCCCCCCAAGCCACAAGAGCTCCGCAGGAAAAGTTTACCTAAATTCTCATGGGCCTCAAGCTAAATATGAAAGGGAGAGCAAGCTCCTGGGAGGGGAAAGAAAGGTGTGGGAAGGAGGGGGCACTGCTGTTGCAAGGTGTCAGGAGATCTTGGCGGCAAGGGTCTAGTCATTAAGGGGGGGAATTCCTGTAGAACCGGCACAATCAGGAGGTTCACGATGGTAATGACCAGCCGAACGCCGTCCCCCTTTGGGAAGGAATATTACTAGAGAAGGAACCAGCATCGACACAGGCCTAGTAACGATACTCGATGGGGGCCATGGTGCCAACCCGCGGTCAGACAGGGGTGTGTGGAGGAACCATTCAGGTTGGAAGAAGGGGGGCGAAGGAGGAGAACTCGGGCAAGGTAGGCGTGGCGCGATGAGACCTGAATGGTCAAAGCAAGCAGGACTTGGAAAGGGTGTATGCTATATTGGGGGGGGGGGGGGGGGGGGGGACTGTCTCAGAACTGCCTGCCGAAAAAGTCGGAGTGGAGGGGGGACGGTCGTGCATCCTGGGGGGAGGCGCGGGAAAGTTCGAAAGTGCGAAAAGTATGATGTTGACTTCGGGCTCGGATCGGCCGGAACAGAACCTTATCGAACAGCCGGAATCCTTCTTCACACTCCTCATACCGAAAGGTTTTACGCGATCGTGGTGAGAGCGAGGGTGAAGAAAGGGGGAACGATTGAGGAGAGGAGAGCAGAGCTCGAGTGCGCCTGACTGATTGTTGACTTCGTCGACAAGAATTCCTGAAATAGGAGTCTCCAAAAACAACAAAGGATAACTTCAACCAAGAATGGAGGGCGTGACGACACCTCAACAGAAAAGGCGCGAAACCGGGAAAAAAGACTCAAGAAAATCGACAAATGGTCCTTGCCCAGAGCGGAGAACCACCGATCGGAAACAAATAATACCGAAACTGCTTAGGTGGGGATTAGTCCGGCTAAAACAGATCATGAAAAACCGAACTATCGTAACTGAAATACGGAAAAACCTCGGCCTTACCAAAAAACGGAAGGAGAGGCCAGGGCAGAGAACAAGGGTCCTTTTCGCAAGAAATAACTTGGAACCAAAGTCCCTGATCTATACCATGGAGCCATCAAAAACCTAAAACGCACCGGATTAGTACGGAAAGAAAAAACAAACATCACACATGAAGGGTAAAATATGTGGGGGGTCACTCGTATCAAGGACCGTGCCGGCCGGGTGTGCTAGTAGAGGGGAAAAGCTGAAGAAGTACGACGGGACAAAAAATTCGTCGGCTCGCTTCATAGGGAATGCGCGAAAGTCAGATGTGAGCGTCGCTCAGAGCAATCAGTGATTACAGACCAGGACAAATAAACAAATCTTACACAATTAAAGAAAAAAAAACCGGTCGTGAACGCCGTAGCAGGGAGACCTGTTTCAGCTAAATGATAGGAGCCGCGAGCGTTCCTTAGAATCCGTAAAAAGTAAAGATTGGATTTGGCCTTTAAGCAAGACGATATGAAGTGATCGAACAGAATCTGACATCATCCGTAAACTGGAGAGAAAAGGGGCGGATCATGCTCAGGCACAAGCGATGACACTAAAGGGAGTAAGACAGAAGAGAAAGAGACCTCCATCGTCTCGTGAACACGGGAAAAAAAGTCTTCATTACAGCTCGTCCGTGCTTTACACAAGAACAGCAAGTTTGAGTATCGCGACGGGGAAGGAAGGAAAGGGTTTGGGGAGGCCGGCATTGCGTCTTAAATTAGTTAGAAGTAAAAAAAAACTGACGCGGCGCGATCAAGCAACGAGACACTTTCGTGGCTTCCACTCCAGATCGATAGGGGAAACGTTTGGGGAGTAGACGACTAAAGTCCGTGCTTCAGAGAATCAAACACCGCGAATGGCGGTGCTTAAATCAGTGTGAAGGAGGAAGGCTTTCGAAACGTGGAACCAAACGGACCGGGAGCACGCCGCCATGAAACAGAGTACCTCGAAAAACGGCTGAAAGGTCCCAATCGAGCAACCTGGCTAAGAAAATCGAAAGGAATACTAAAATGGGAGGGAGGGGAATCCAGGAAGAAAGACAATGATAACAGGTAATCCGTTCTCAGCTCTCTGGAAAATGCTGGGCTTGGGGGTGGCACACCTTCGGTTTACAAACATAGCCCCGACATTCCGGATTGGATTTACTATGCGATCCATGGACTAGATTACGCAGGTACCTCTATCGGGCACCGTCATCAGAAGGGAAAGGGACTTAGGTCATGCCATAAGGCGGGTCAGAACTTCACATTCTATGGGAAAAGAGGAAGAGGGGGGTCAAGCTGGTACTCTCCATCCCCTTCAGGCAAAGGGAAAGTCCACCAAACAGCTCAGCCCTCCTCTGTCTCAAGGAAAGTGGAACAAGAAAGACAAGGGGGGCCAGAAAGATGGGTAATGTAGGGGTGGGCTCATGCTCAATCATGAACGTGAAATAAATAAGCCTATTGATGAGTCTCGTTCGTCCTTGTCAGGGGGGGGGAAGGCTCGCTGCGAGGTGAGAGGATCAAAAAGGAAAAAAGATGTGGGGGTTACGGCACAGCGACATCAGTGGCAAGTTCTTAACGCAACTCTGTGCAGGGAATGGCAGGAAAAAAGAAGGAAAATTCAGGTCAATGTGTCTTCTCCGTCACCTTCCGGGTCATGGAGTACATTCGTCTAGATAAAAGGCAGGCTGGGGGAAAAGACAGACGGGGATCAAGAAGGGAGTGTGTAGGGAGAGGAGAAATGGGAGGACATTTGGTTCAAGGACGCTGCAAAACTGGCGGGGCAAGGAAGTCCAAAAGGACATTTCAAACTATACTTTACTCATGGAGCAAGGGGGCGCGAAGATAAGGATCTTTTCAATCTGGGTAGCTCCACTCTCGAAAAAAAGCTGGAGACGGGTGCAAGCGCTGGACAATTACAGTTCATTTGCGCTTGACCTGCACAAAAAAAGCGGGAAGCATGGGTAGACAGCGTCAGCGAAGATCCTGCGTGAAAAGGGGGGAAGGGGTTGTCATGCTAAACAGCCTAGGGGAGGGTGCAAAGAAAAGGCGTCGAGGGAGAAAGGGAAGGGGAATCCTCGAGGGTAGCAAAGGTGACGGGACAACTGGGGAAAATTTTCTAAGCTGTAGACAGGGCCGGCGCGAGTAGGGGAGCATAACCCAAGGATGATCTCTGAAAAAAAAGAGGAAAGAAAGATGGGGCTATGAGATATGGGACCCAGCGAATGCTCGAGGGAAAGGGGAAAAATTCAGCGGAGAAGGGCGGGAAGGGGTCAAGGTCCAACATTCTCCCTCGGGATACCTTCCAAACTGCTCATCGCGATCTCTCAGCTGGCTTAGGGGGGCAAAGGAAAAGAACTGCTCGAATGACCTAATAGAAACTGACGAGGGAGCAGTGAAGATCGCGAAACGTCGAGTTCAAAAGGCGCAACGTAAAAACAGCGCTGCTCAGAGACCAGCGGGCCTAGATCGATTATCAATCGTGAGATTTCAGAGCATGATAATAGACCTTGTCTAAGGGACCATTATAGTTTGACTGACAAATGCCGGAAGAACCGCAGAGATGAACTAAGTAAAAAGTAAGCCACCAGCGGAGCGCAAATGCAAGGTCATTAACCAAGGTAGCGCAGCCCGCTGCCGTTTAATTGAAAAAAAAAGCCGCAGGCAAAAAGTTAACGGGACGAGAACGGCGAGAACGTTCAAAAGAAAGGGGAGGGAACCAGGAAAAAGAGCGGAGACGAGTGACCATTCTTATCCGTGAAACAAAAAGCTGGGCGGAGGATAGAATAGGCTTCACATACATAAGACGAAGAGCGAAAACATTCTAAGCTATCATTTCCAAAGCGCTGATTAATGGCCTAGGGGGGAGAGCAGAGCCCCAAAGCAACGCTACAATATGGCGGCCACAAAAGGGGAAGGTCGCACGGAAAAAGTTGGAAAGAGCTGTCGGCGTGGCGTCATTGAAGTAAAGCCAGGCTGCTTCGACCAGTCGACAAGGAAAATAAATGGAAAGAAAGAGAGAAGAAAAAGCGAAGGCCATGATGCAAACCCGAAGAAAGCTGACGGGCGAGCACGGTGACGAAAAGAATCGCTGAGAAGGTCCAAAAAGGAGCCAGGATCAATCTAAGGGAAGACGGGGGGAAGAGAAGGCGATAAAAGTCACCCAAAATTAGGAGTGGACATTCACGCAAGCATGGGCAAAGAATACACGGATTCGCAAAACTCGAGCAAGTGTGAGGAGACATTGGGTGGACGAATTCTCTCCATTGTAAGAAGGGGGGACGCTCCAGTTGCGATTCGGGAGTCCGGTATCTCCGGGAAGAGAGCAAGGGCTAGGTAGAAAACCAAACGTGGGAACTAAGCCGACGCAAGGCCAATATACGAAGATTCCATCCAACTTCGTGGTTGGATCTTCTAAAGGTCAGAAAGCGGAAGAGACGCGAAAGAAAAAGTACGCAGCGTATAACAAGGGGGCGGGAAGCACAGTGACGTGTCCAGGCTATTCATTTCAGGGGGGAAAATCAGAGTCAGATGAAGGCGGAACCCAGGGGGCTGCAGCGCGAAGAAAAAGGAAATGTAGGGGACAAACGGCAACGGCGTTCATGCAAAAGCGAGTAGTGGACCGCGACGGAGGTGATCGTGACAGATGGCGAGAAGGATGTATCACGGATGTGGAACTAGCGGGAACTTGAAAAAGAGTCCTCCCGATAGAAATTTGCGGTAATGATGAACATCGTCGAACTATCGCTAAGGTTTAGAAAGGCCACAACGATGAATAGCGCAGGAGAGGATTTAGGAAAACTAGGGAGGCCGAAGAGAGGGATGAAGAAGATCAGAGAAGGAGTTGAAAAGGGTGTGGGAGGAGTGGACCTCTGGGGGGGGAGGGGCTTCACTCATGTTTGGGTGCAAGGAAAAAAACGAAGCATTCAAAATCTTGGATGACCGGATGAGACGCGGGAAAAATAGCGGGGGAAAAGATGGAAGGACAGAAACCGAGACAAGCCTGGAGAAGTGGGTACGAAAGAAGCGGTACCATCGTCACCATACACGTAAGGTAAGGTGACTAGGAGTGGCAACATCTGGAATCCGCGGCAGACATTGGATGTGGGATGAAAAAGGAAAGGAGGGACGCGAAGGTCCGTATAACCTCGGGATGTTAGGAGGGCAAGATGAGACCTGAATGGCTCCCTCAGTGAACTTGGAGAAGTGATCAAAAGGGACCTCCCTTGGGGGCTCGACGAAGGAAGGGAGTCCGGGATTGGAAAAGGACGAGGGGGCGGTGGCATCCTTGTGTTCGAGGCACGTCGTTTCAGAAACGAGGGGGATGATCTGAGTCAAAAAGAAAAACACAATAAGAAACTTCCTCAATCCTTCATCGAGAACGGTCAAAGTAGGGTTGGAGCGAGTAAAAAAAAAACGGTGATCGAAGGGTAACTTCAAGCAAGATCAAGGTTAAGGAATTTAGGTTGAAGGGGGTCAAAGAATAAAAGGTCATTCACCTGGAAGAAGTGATCGAGAACACAATTGGGAGGGAAAAGAGAAGGGAGAAGTCACGGGGAAGCAGGATTCTTGGGACGACGACAACATCCAGAGCGAAACTTGAGCTCTAATTCAACATAAAATCAAAAAGAAAGAACTAACGTCGGTCAAACCAATGGTCTCTGGGAAAGGCGGAAAGGGAAGGGGAAGGCAGTGTGGGGGTATGAGGAAGATATAATAAGAAGGAATCGAAGTCTCCACTAGTGCTGCCAGCGGACTTACAAGAACTACCTCTTCTTGAAAAACCTCAGGACCTATAGGAAAACTAACCATGAGGAGAAGAAAGAAAAAAGCGACCATCAGGGATGGGGGAGAGAACGTCAGGTATGCCAGCTCTCACGCCTACCAAGCACCGATTGACGGACTTCGAGTAAAGGCTATCACCATCAAAGCAGCGCGTGGCCACCAAGCTCAAATCGTAGCGTCCGGATTGAGTCTAGTGGTGCAACTGGGACTTCGATGAAGCGGAAAATCCGACCCCCAACGTCTTCGCAAGTCGGCGGGAAGGGCAAAGCGTGAACCTCTATTTAACGGACTCAGGAAAACAAAAGCTAAAAGGAAGGGCTCGTGCGGCCGACAACCAAGAGAGAAGGCACAGGCAAAAGCAACGAAGCCCACAGGAGTGAACACCTAGCCAAAATTGGCAAAGGGAATTCTTGCTCCTCAAAGAGGGGAGGTACTCCCTGACTGAAAAACAATAGGAAGTGATTTTACACTTTGAAAATCCCGGATGCAAGCGACGATCTGGAACCATACTAAAAAAGAAACGGCAGAAAGGGAGAATTACATCTATGAAACTACTTCTATACATCAAATAGACTCCATCGTCACGCATCACCTCGTGAGAGGGGGAAAATCCGAAAAGCGTCAGCATGAAAGATAGTTGCAAAGGGGGGGATTTGACCGACCCCAACTTCGAGAAGAAAAGAGAAGGACCATGGTTTCGAAGAATTGTGCAGGATGATCGGATTTGTTCGCCTGCCTAAATGAAGGATCTCGAAAGGGCAGACTCACTTGTAAGCGTCACGCAACAGGGGCCACGCTTACTTTTGAATCGCGACTAAAGAAAAAAAAGGCTGGACATGATCAGATCAAAAAGACGCCGGGGCAATCGAGGGATCGTGGCCGGGCGAGAAAAAATCCCCAGTTTTGAAGGAGCACGCCAGGACGCTGAACAAAGGAGTACCGCCCGCAACGCTGGAAGGAGCGACCACGGCGCGAAAAGCGACGAGACAAGTTAGCGAAGGCGATGAACAATTTACCAATGATCGCGGGCCGTCTTCTCTCTCTCTTCTTCTTGATGGGGAAACCTTGCCAAGGCGGGGGGTAGATCAGCCCGAATTCAAAGATTGGGATGACGATGGGGGGATCAGACGGCACTCGGGACCGCAAGATAAAAAAGGGGGGCTAAGAAGACCAGTTCGTAGCGCTGGGAACAAAAATCAGGGCTCAAAGTATCTCTTCTATTCACTGGAGCAAGGATGTCCATCCAAATTTTGCTGAAGTCAACGGCTTCAGTCACCGGTAGGGAACACGCCAGCGCCGCCCGCATCGTGGCAGGGAGAAAGACAGAAACCGCAGGGGTGGAAAAAAGAGGGTATGGGGAGGTGGGACCGATGCTCAGAAGCGGGCATTCATCGATAATTATCTCTCTTAAAAGAATTTCCTGTTTCCTCGCTCGCGCCTGTCATGGGTTGTGCGCCTACTCGTACAAGAAAAAAAAAGAAAACAAACGAAAGCAGAAACAGGGGGGAAGGGGGACGCCGCAGACAGGTGCTTGACTGGCTAGATCTAAAAAGAACGCGGTCAATGGAGTGCTTCCAAACTGGGGGACAATTTCAAAGGGAAAATGCGGTATGTGCATGAGTACTGACCTGGAGCATACCTTTGGAGGGGGGGGAAGTGGCAACTGGGGGAGTGGGACAAGTAGCTGGCATGTGCAACGGGAAGGAAGGAATTTGGAGTGCAAACTATACTGTCCTCGTAAATCGAACTCAGCAAAATTAAAGGGGGCTCGAACGAGGGGTGCTCCGAGCTACGAACGGCAGAACCCTCGGCTGGGAGAGAGGGCAGCGAGGGGGGAACTGACGGGGGACTGTTGCGCTTAAAGGGACAAGAGATTGACTGGGATCTTCCTCCTGTCCTTCTTTGTCCGTGGGCTCTGACTAACAATACTGGAAAAATGTGGAAGAAACGGGAAAAAAGAGAGAGATGAAGTCAGAAGGGGAGTGTACATCGCGGGAGAATGTTGGGCTGGGGGGGTGGGGGAAACTGCCGCAATTGGCTAAACTTTGGGGAAAGGGCTCAGTGATACCCATGGCTCATACTCAAAAAATAATGAGAGAATCAACAAAAATTATGAGTATGAAAGGAAAATACTCTTGAGGGGACAAGTCTGGTCCAGATCATCAGGGGGAACGGTCCACATTGACCGAATTGTCAGCGTTAGAAAATTGCGGCAGGGTCGAAAGGCCAACAAAACTGCAGACCCTATGATACTTACACTAGGAGAACACATCACGATCATCGAGGACCTGCTTCTTTGACACACCCGAAGATGAAGGGGGGGCTAGAAAAGCGACACGGCAAAGAGATCCATGGTAGCTTACTAAGGGGGATACACGTTGAAGAAACGCGTGGGCAAAACGGAAATAAAGGAAAGGTTCCATCGCAAGCTCTTCCATCATCCAGGAAGTTAGCGAAAAAATCTTCGAGGGGGGAAAAGAGGAAAATGCTACGAGGAAGGGAGGGGAAAAAAGGCAAAGGTGCCAATGCAACAAGGAGGCAGCGATGAAAAAGGTAAAAAACCATTCTTCCGCTGGAAGCACGGGGAATTCATGAATATGCATCATGGCCAATCATTCCTGTGAGATACAAAGTCGGAAAGAGAGATGCTCTGAAAACGTTGAAAGGAAACTGGGCGAACACTTTCGGCCAAACTCACCAGAAGCCATATCTTCTTCACAAGTCCGGCTGAGCTAAGCATCTTTCTGCTACGTTTACAGGGGCGGCAAAAAAAGAAAGAGAAGGAGCAAAGAACATCAACGACGCGACCGCCACTAGCGATGATGGGACCAGGTCAATTCTTGAACATCCACAAAAACCGACGACCCATAGAAAAAGTAAAAGGAATGATAAGAATGCACCCCGGGGGAGAATGGCGTGGGTGCAAGGTGAACGAGCAGGGGGCGAAAAGAACCACTGACGCCGCGTGAAAGAGTGAGAGATAGAAAAAAGGGAACAGTCGAGGGCAAAAATCTGGACGGTTTTCAAAAAGGAAGATCTCTTCAAAGAAGAAACCTCCACGCGCCATGATCGGAAGGTGCTGAAAATAGAGAAAGGTGCGACATCAAAAGATGTCAAAATTGGCAGTAGTGACAATTAAAAAAGACCAAATTTAAAGGAAAGAGAAACTGATCTCCTCGAGACATTTATAAAAAAAAAGTTTGGATAATCGGGCAAAATCCAGGGTGGGATCGTCGCGGGCGGCTCCAAAGGGGGGAAAAAAGGGACAGCCGTGAGGAAGAGGGAAGCTGGGTCGCGGCGGCGTGCTCAAATATGGCTGGCCAACGTTGGCGTAAGCCTAAAAACAACTATACAAAAAAAGCGCAGCGGGTGTTGGATTGAAGTAACAACCAGAACCATAGCGGCGACAAACTAATTCGGGAAAGTCTGTCCATGATATACAAGCTAAATGAAGGTAAAAAAAATTCAGGCAACGGAAACACCAAGGTAGAGGAACGGAAAGGACAGCGGACGGGTATGGTAAGAACGGGGCCCGAGCTCTTCAACAACGATGAAAGGTGTCAACACCCAAAAAGTATGGGAAGGGTGAAACTTCGAAGTATGGCTCGGGGGTCATCGCTGTCAAAAGCGAAAGACCGACCGTTATAGCATTTTAGGGTAAAAGGAGTTTACGATCTTAAAGACGTACTATAGCGTTTCTGTTTCATACTGAAGAACAGGGTCTCCGCTACTTATTATTAAAAGGGGGGAAATGCTCGGGCAGAAGCGAAAGAAGGGGGAGAGAAGGAGACGAACGACAATACCGTTGGTGATTATTTGGAATGAGGGGACCGGTCCCACCGATCTTGTTTCTCACGGGCAAACTTAAGGGAGTGGCTCATGATAGAGAAAAAAAGCACATCGAGGTCAAGAGGGGCCTTAAGAACGAACTCAAAAGAAGGGGGGAAGGGGCAGTAGAATAGAGAGAAAGTGACAAAAGCCTCGCATCACAGAAAACACCTAAAAAAATCAATGATCACAGAGGCCGCCCGAAAAGACAGGTTTTGGAAGTTGGGTGATGGACTTGGGAAAGAAGGAGGGGGCCCGGGGGAGGAAAGGGAGGGTAGCAATACAGGGATGGGGAGAAGTGTTATATGGCCCGGAATGACTCGCTCTCCGGGGGCCGAGAATGAAGCTCGTTGGAGGTAAGCAGGTCAATCAAGGTTGAAGGCGCGGACGTTCATTAAGGGGCGCCCGTCTTGATGTTGCACTTCAGGCTGAGGGAACGACGAAAACACATCAGAACAAGAAAGCAACCTCAAGAGACTTCAGCGTTTTCGCGATCGGGGAAGCACGGGTTCAAGACCAGTGATGCCGGGGGAGAAGATCGGTGCTTCTGGATTTGAAGCGTCGGACAATAAGAGGAAGCAAATGCGGGATTCGAACACAAGGGGAGGAAAAGATAGATTCCTCCCGCAGGGAAGGAGGGAAAAGCTTTGACGCTGACACCTGCAACTCCAGAAGGAAGACAGGGGGG
>Ga0179593_1643872_pt1 | contig 11938 bp, 18 predicted proteins | sample CZODoug2_1_08_16_FD_185931 | JGI IMG/M metagenome (GOLD analysis project Ga0179593, IMG submission 185931) | Vadose zone soil fungal communities from Angelo Coast Range Reserve, California, USA - CZODoug2_1_08_16fungal (PacBio error correction) | ecosystem: Environmental > Terrestrial > Soil >...
GAGCGGGGAAAAAAAAAAAAAAAAAGAAACGTCAAAGCACTGTTCCTCTTGAAAAAAAAAAGAATCAAACATAGAGGGGGGAACCAAGAAAAAAAAAAAAAAAAATCTTCCAGCCGCATAGAGAAGAAAAAAGAAACAAGACATAGCGTTTCTTGGGGAAAGGAAAACAGATACGTGCCATGGGCCCGGGAAGCAAAAGGAAAGGGGACCGTTGGAAAAAGAAACGCTCCAGGAGAACTTACCCATTCAGACGTAAGAAGGGGAAACCCGACGGGGCCTCGCCCCCTTCTCGAGGGGGGCAACGAGGAATCGGTTTGGAAAGGAGAAAATTCAAAAAGAAGCCCGGGGGGGAAACGATCATAACGCTTGATCGCCCTTGGGGGACCGGAGTCTACGGGGCCATAAAAAAAAAACCACATTTGCAACCAAAAGGGGTGTGAGGGCAGGGCAAAAAATCCAGAGGCCCCTGTCTCGATCAGGTAAGAACTTTCCGCGGGGAAAAGGTTTTGGCCGAAACGTGGACGGGGGAAAAGGGTGGAAGAAAATCACACCAGCAGGGGGGGGGAAAAAAACGGTTCGACTAGGGGGGAAAAAGAAAAAACACGAAGGAAAACCTGGAAAAAAAACTTTCCGGGGTCGCAAAAAATGGGTCCCTCACAAGCCATGATCAGCGAGTAAGAAACAAAAAAAAGGTAAAAGAATTGATGGTAACGCAGGAAAAAAAGTCCTTCGAACGTCCCGAGCAAAGAAATAGAACCTTGTGAATGGACAGAGTCCTCGATTCTGGGGAAAACGGCCAAGAAAAAAATGGGAAAAAAGAGGGGAAGTAATTTGTAAGAAGTTTCACACACAAAAATCCAAAAAGAAATCCGGGGTGGAAAGGAAAGAAAGGCAGGGAAAGAGAGAAGCTTCTTTCGCTTCTAGGGAAAAGCCAACATGGGACAACGCAACAAACACGAAAAGGGGGGACAAAAAGAGCCGCAAAAAAAAACGAAAAAACTAATGGCCCGGGCAGTTACTGTCGGAGAAAGGAAGCTTGTGGGAAGGGGGGGAAAAAATGCCTTAAATATAATCTCTTGCATGTGCATGAGAGATGTGCGCACCACAAAGGGAAGCTGGGAACTGGGGAGGAGCGAACAAACCAGTGGCAGTGCGGCCCTGAAATTCGCGGAGGGAAGGGCACAAGCTTAAAGAGGAGAGTTCAGGAAACCAAGTTAGGACAATCTCAACCGAAAAGTCCGCTAGGAGAAAAAGTGTCATCACCGGGAAGAAATGTTGGCCCGCCATCTAAAAAAAGTTGGACAAAAAAAAAATAAAAAAAAGAAACGGCGGAAGAAGCACGGAAAAAAAAAAAACTGTGGAACAAAGAAAGAGCCGTTATGAAGAAAAAACTTTACCTCAGGAGAGACAGCAACCGACTAGACAGGAAGAAAAAAGCCATTTTTCGTCAGCAGCAACCCGAAACAGATTGGGCTAAAGGAAGACACGGGTTTGGGTTGACCCCACCCCCCCCCCCCCCAACAAAACACAACCCCCAAACAAAAACCACACCCCCCCCCCCCACCCCACCAAAAACCCCCCCCCCCCCCCCCCCCCCACCACCCAAACCAACCCCAAAACCCCCCCCCCCACCAACCCCCCCACCCCCAAAACACCCACCAACACTACTCTGCGCTCCCCAAGAAAAGAAAAACGGAAAGTCCAGCATTAAAAAAAGTGAAAAAAAAGGCCTCCTTCCGGGGCCACCTTGCAGAAGGGAAAGAGCGGCGATTGATGCCCCGGGAAAAAGTACGATCAAAAAAAGGAAGGCGGGACTCACCCCTTGAAAAAACAGGGAAGGGTTTGAAAAATTGCCATATACGTGGCCGTCTCAAAAGTCTAAAGGGGGGGGGAAAAGAGATCCGAACACACACCACCAGGGGGGGAAAAGGAGCCCAGGTGAATTGCCTGAAAAAGGGAAAAGATCGAAAAGAACTCCGTACGAAAAAAGGATCCTGAGAAAAAAGGGAATCGGCTTAGACATTTGGGACAAAAAAAAAACGTTCAAGGACAGGGAACATGGGGAAAAGAGCACGGGGTACCTGAGGCTCCTTTACGGGGAAGGTCATGTTGAAAAACCATAGAAAAAAACACAACACCGTATGATGATGGGAAAAAGAGAGAAAAAGGCAGCTCCCGGCCTCGGGAAAAAGGGAACGGTAGGATGCCTCAGGTAACAAAAAAAAAGGGTGGGGGGGGGGGGGGACGTGTTTTACAGGGGGGGGGGGAAACCCAGGAGCGGGAACAAGGGGGGAAAACCTTTCACTCATTAAGGAGAAAAAGGGAGGGGACGGACGTCCGCGGACAAGGGGGAAGATCATTCGTTAACGGAACTGAAGAGATAGCAACCAGACGCATTGGATGAACAAAACGAAAAAGGGGGTTGAGACCGGCCAAGGAGCATGTGACCGAAGAGGGTTGAAAAAAAAAGACCGCTACCGGGTGATCCTTAATAAATCCCGGAGGTAAAAGACCCGGGGCGGGTGAACGGAAAGGAGTCATTCTGTGAATGCGGGCAAGGAAAGAAGTTCCTCAACCTGGTAGGGGGACCACCAAACGTTGAAAGACCAAAATTTCCCGGGGGCCGAAAAAAAGGAACGGGAAAAAAGTTCAAAAAGAAAAAAAATCAAAAGGCCGGCGGTCTCCACCTCCCGGATACCGTAAAAAAGGGATAAGGAGCGCCGGGGGGGAAATTTAGCGGGGGAGAGAAAAAAAAACTCTTTCAACGTGGCGAAAACACAAATACCGGACCGACGGGAGGGACACTCGACCTCCGCCTACTTTGAAAAAAAAAGTAGGGGGGGGGGAGGAAAGATGACCAACAACTAATGGGTTGAAGAGTTCCAAAAAAACGCGTCATCACCCTCGGGGCCAAAAATGGCAGCACACGCGTTGGAAAAAACTTCACCCCAGTCAAAAACGGCCAGGAGGTGCGAAAGGGTGCACGGAATAAAAAAAAGAGGCGGGGGAGGAATACGCCTTTCACAACCGAAAAAAAAACTCCAGTAGCAGACGAAAAAGGACCGTATTGCCTGTTGAAAAAAAGGAGAAAGGGAAGTGTGTGGGCGGTTTGGGAAACGGGGGAAGAAACCGGCCACCTTGGGGGAAAAGAAGAAAGCGAAGCCGTCCTTGAAAGGGGCTGCTAACTCCCCTGGGAAATAGGGGAAATCGGGGAAACAACTTGGAAAAAGGCGACAAAAAAACTTATCCGGAACGCAAAACCCCTTGGGGAAAAAAAAAAAAAAAATCGAGCGACTCTGCCAGCAGTACGAGAAACAAGGGGGGAAAATCTTCAAGGAGGGGGGGGGAGAGAATATCTGAAAAAAAAGCTGAAGTCCAAGGGAAAGGGGGGAAGCACTCGCTGATCACACGCTTTTCAGAGGCAAGATGGCTTGGCTGATAAAAAAAAAACCCAAGGGGTTCAAAAGAGGGACCTGGGGAGGGTGCTCGCCGTCTACCCAAAAAAAGAAAACCCATGCTTTGAGGGAAAAGGGTAACTTTTCGACGAGGACCGCCCCCAACCAGACAGCCAACCCCAGAAGAGCAAAGGTTGACAAGGTCATTAGTTGACAGCTCAGGAAAAAAAAAAAGCTCGGCAAGTTCGGAGAAAAAAAGGGGACCCCCCCGGAATGAGGAAAACAAAAGGACCCGATCAAGGGAAAGAAGGTGAAGTCAATGGGGGTTCGAAAAGAAAAGGCACCCACGCACGGCCCACGCCGGGGTTGACAAAAAACTGAGATAAGGAAAAAAAGTTTCAAACTGGGCAAGAGAAGAATAGAGGAGAGATCGTCCGCGGAAAAAGAAGAACTGGGGGCGACAGGGGAAGTTCACCTGGAAAAAATTATCAATCCATGTTACAAGAAGAGGGGAAATCTCGGGATCAAGCCCGCATTGCGTGGAAAAAGGGGACAGGTGCGACTCTCCGGGCCAAAAAAGAAAACCAAGAAAATGTCCGAAAAGCGAAGAAAAAAAAACAACAAACGAGGAGAGAAGCGAAAATTTGAAAAAAATGACCGCTATTCGATAAAGTGGCACGGGGGGATACCGGACCAACGGCAGCGTCCAAAAAACGAAGGGGGAACTCACTCCCAACGGGGCTTCCAAAAAAAAAACCTTTACGACATAAAAAGGGACATGAGGGAGTGCAGCAAGAAGGGGGACCGTAAGACGGGTAAAAAAAAGTTGGGATGCGACGAAAGGGAGGAAGCGCAAGGAAACCATTCTCCGGGGGGAGGGACTGACCGCGGTTGGAACGGCGGGGCCTTCTCGAAGGTGGACAAAGAGTATGCGAAAATGGGGGGGGGAAGCAAAGCAAAGGCCACAAAACGAACTTATCGACTGTGACATTGGGGAAGGGGGGCCCGTGGAGGAAAAAACGGGGCATCGGCCTGGTAGGGTGGGGCCGAGAGGTTTTTGGTTGAAAAAAAAGGAAACAACGAGAAGCCGATGGAAAAAACCTCGATACCGGGAAAGAAGGAAAAGCAGGGGGCCTCGAAAAATTTTAACGAAGGGAAAAAACACAGGGAGGGGGGGCATCAAAAAAAGGTTTACGGGAAGGAACACAAAAAAACTCCTAGCACCTAAGGAAACCGAAGAACGCCCCCCTTAAAAAGAAAAAAAAATGACAAAAAAAAGGGTCCCAGAAAAAAAGAAGAAGATGAAGAAAAGGGCACCTGGGAAAAAAAGTCCGCTTCCCAGAACGGAGGACCATACCGGTCGACGTCCTAAGAAAAAGACGAAAAAAAAAAAAAGGAACCGGTTACCTGCTGGAAAAGAAAGAAATACTGGGGACAAAGGCCCAGGCGGAGAAAAAGATAAGTAATTTTGGTTTACGGGGGGTACAAACACAAAAAGATCCCGAGCCCTTTAGAAAGGGAGACGGGCCTGCGACGGGGGAACTAAAAGGGAACAGGATTCGAAGAACTACCTAATCCAACATACAACCTATCATCTCCGCCGAGGCAAAGAATGTTCCGGGGAAGGACGGAGAGGAAGGCTTTGAATTCGTATAAAGGCCCGGAAAAGGGGAAGGGGAAGGACACTGTCAGAGGTTTGCGCCCAGGAAAGGGGGGGAATGGGTGAAAAGGGGAAGGACCGACAAACTTGGGGGGGACTGCCCAGGAAGGAGTGTGATGCGCGGGGTCGGGGGGAAGCTAAATGGAGAAAAAAAAAAAAAAAAAGGAAACCCATTCTTTTGAGCGAAAAGCAGCACGAAAAGGGAACACTAGGAGATTTTGGGAACCAAGGAAAGGTCAAGGGGGGGTAAGGGGGGCAAAAAAAAAAAAAGAAAAAGGGGGGCACGGACCGAGGGGGGGGGATGAGGGGAGCCCGAAGCCCCGCCTGGCCTTGTACCGGCAAAGGTAGGCAGATCGAAAAAAATCCGGGAGGTGGAAGGAGAAAAAGGAAGGGAGGGTCTCCAAAGGAAAGGAAAAGGATGAGCGCAGGAGCAACCCGAAATGGGACCTTGCCGACGTGGGTTCAAAAAGAAGGAAGCCAAAGGTGAGAACGGAAAAAAACCCCCAGAGAAGACATTCCCGTCATGCAAAAAAGGGGGACCCCAAAAAGTCAGGGGGGAAAAAAATCAAAGGGGGGGAGTGTAGATCCAGGACGATCGACAGAGGGGGAAAAGGAAAAAAGGGCAAAGAGGAAAAAACCTGGAAGAAAAAAAGCAGTTGGAAAAAAAAAACCAAAAAAGTCCCGAAGGGGCCAGTCCCCCGGGAATGCAAATCCCACAAAACGTTTTGCTCATAAGACCAGGGGAAGGACTTTCCCGAATAAGCCCTCCCGGACGCGAAAAAGAGGGACCAGGAGGGGAGAATTAGGAGGGAAGGTCATAAGAAAGGCATTTTGTCCCCGAAGAAAAAATGGGTAACCAAGTCTAACAAAAAAAAAACAGTCCACACTGATCGGGGTGTAAGGAGAAGAAGTGTGTCCGGAAAGGGGGGGGTTGCAGGAAAGCTGCCAGTAGAAGGAGAAAGCAACACTTGCGAGTAGGAGAAGAGAGATCCTGCTCTTCCGGCCGAGGGGGGGAAAAATTAGGACAGCCTCAGGGACACCCAAAAATTGGTACCATTCCCGAAGGAACAAGGTGCCGAAAAGAAAAAAAAAAAAAAGGAGAAGCGATGCGCGGGAGACCGGATGTCGGGCATTCTGGAGGAAAAGCTCTTAGCCAACCTTGGGTGTGAAAGAAAAGGTCGGACAGGGGTCCCAAAGAAAAGGGAACCGGGTGGAAAAGGACCCGAGCAAATTGCTGTAAACGAAACCGGTTATCAGGGAAAGATACACATCAGCAAAAAAGCCCGACTGCAAAAAAAGGGAAGGGAAAGGTCTGCAGGCAAGGGGGAGGGAACAGTCAGATGAGCAACGTCAAGGGGGAAAGAGTGTGTGTCTCGCAGAAGGAAAAAACCAGGAAAGAAAAGGGCAACATTGGGGAAAAAACTCCGCGAAAAAAGAAGAAAGATAGGAGGGCTGTCTAGGGGAAAAAAAAATCCCAGCCCTGCCAAAAAAAAAACTCCCTTGAGACCCGGGTCTGGAAAAAAGGAAAAAACCGGACAACGCGCAAAAAAAAAAAAAGTATGCGGGGCTCGATCGAAGAAACGCGGTCACAGGAGGGAGGGGGGGGAGAAAAAAAGGAAGAGGGGTCTAAAACTTTCGGAGGAGCATCTTACCCCACACGAAGAAAAAAAAAAAATTCCCGACGAACCCCTTTAGCAGAAAAGCAACGATCACCCTCAAGGGGGGAAAAAAACCTGGGACCGGAAAAAAAAAAAAATGTCCGTTGAAAACGCGAAAAAAAACCAGTAAAAAGGAGGGCGCACCTCTAGGGAAAGAGAGGGGGGACATGCACAAGAAAAAAGTCACAACGCAGATAAGCCTGGGAAATCCAGTAGCCCCGACGTCAAAAAAGGGCCCCGGTTCCTTGGGGAGCGGGATTATTCGGAGTGGGGGGGGGGGGGGAATTCGTCAGTTTGTGCAGGGGGGAACTGGAGGCAAAAGGAAAGTGGGTGAAAAAAAAAAGATCATCCTAACCTTCACGAAAGAGGGAGACAACATGGACAGGAAAAAAAAGACCCGTTGAACGAAACGTACCAAGGAAAGAGAGGGGTGAAAGACAGGTATCTCAAGAGGGGACGGACGGTGTCAAAACAAAAAAAGCAATCGAGCTAACGAGAAGAGAGGCTTTAACTCTTTAGTCAAAAAAAAAGACGGAGACCGTAACTGGTCAAAAAAAAAGGGAGCGGAAGTCCAAATCCTGAAACGGTTGAACTGCCGAGGAAAGGAAAAAACGAGCCCCGGGTGCCCTGGGGAAAAAACACTCCCCGTCCAAGAAGAGACGGAAGGTTGTGACGACAGTAGTTCTAGGAAGAGATTTTTTTTTTCGAACAAAAAAGAAACTTGTGAGTCAGAAAAAGGGGGGGAAAAAAAATAAGGGAACGCAAACGCAAAAAAGTCGTCCCGATCGAGCCCCGGGGGGACAGCGGTTCCCCCAAAAAGAAAAAGATTGCGTCCAAAGCTCGGAAAGAAGATGCCGTTGCAAGGGGGAAAGGGCAACGGGAGCAGGGGGGGGAACGAGAGGGAGACTTTTTTGGGGGGAAAACAGGGAGGTGGAGGCTGCAAAAAAAAAAAAAAGCCCCGTGGCAACAAAGGAGGGGGGAAAAAGAAGGAAACCTCGGAAAGATATATGGACTAAGAGAGGGGGAAGCGCCCAAAAGAAGGGAAACAGCTCCAGCAACTGGCGAAAAGGGGGGGGGGCCCAGGGGAAAGGGTATCTGGTATGGAATGTACAGACGCTAGTTCTGTCCAGTGCGACAGAGGGAGGAGAAAAGCCCCTGCATTAGGGGGGGATTAAACAGTGGGAGACGGGGACCACCACCGGGTCGCGAACCGCGAATAGAAAAAAAAAAGAAACTAATCAAAAACAACAAAAAAAAACGAGAGAGGATGACCTCTCATTGGGGGCCTACCCAGGAAAAAAAAAACTGCTAAAGGAAGAGGTCGAAAAAAAAAAAAAAAAAGACAAACTCAATGCAGGTCTTAAGAGGAAAGAAGATCCGACTTGTGGAAAGGGTAATGAAATGTAATCAGCAAATAAAGAAGGGGGAAAAAAGGAACTTCGCCAGGCCAGGAAGGGGAGCGGACTTGAAAAAAAAAAGAGCGGCCTCCAAAGAAAAAAGAAAAGGACTTTCAAGACTTACCCGGCTAAGGGGGGGTTCCAACACCCTTCTCGCAGTGGGGGAAACGAATGAAAGTGCAGCTAAACCTCACGGAAAAGAATTTCCCGAACGAGAACGAGACTGGGGAAAACGAGGAAGGGGTCCAAAAGTAGGAGGGGAACCGGTCCAAAAAAAACTTGCCTACTGTGGGGGAAGAAGAGCGGCCAACCGCACCTGAAAGGAAGAAAAAAAAAGGGCTCGAATCCCTGAAGAGGGGAGCAGTAAAGGTGGGCCAAAAGGGGGTTTCTGCAAATCACAAAGGAAAGGGTTTTTGCCAAAAAGAGCACCTACCTGTCCGCACAGCAAAGGGAGAAAGGGGAAGGGGACGGGCCGGGGGGAGAAAGCAGGAACGCCCCCACAAAAGCAAAGGGGGACCACGAAGAAGACCTTATCACCAAAAGGTTTCACCTGAAGAAAAGGGGGAAAAAAGCCTTACCAAAAAAAAAGAAAAGAAAAAAAACGTACCAAGGAAAAAAAAGACTGAAGAGTTGTTTTCCCAAAGGGAAAAGGGGGGAAAAACCTTCTGGGCAAAGAAAAAGGATGCCAAAAGAAAGGCCCCAGGGCAATGAAGAAGGAAAACATGAATTTTTTGGTACGTTCGGGAATCACCAAAAGTGAAAGAGGAGGGCCAGGGAGTATCAAGGCGGGGGAGGGAAATCCCGGGGCAGGAAGGGGAAATCAGGGGAACGGATCGCACAAAGATAACGCACAACGAAACGAATCACACGGCAGAAGAGAAAAAAAAACAATTCCCGAGGGAAAGGAGGGGGACCAAGGGGACCTTAGGGAAAAGGGTAGCACAAGATGGTTTGAAATTCGTATCAGTCAGAAAACACGAAGTGCAGGGGAGGGTAGAGGTTCGCCCCAAGGGAAAAGCGGGGGGGGGAAAGTTTTGAGTGGAGAGAAAAAACTCGAGGGGGCAGGGGCCCGGCCCGAAAATTTTGGAAGAAAGGAGGGTGACCCCTGGCAGCTAAAAGGGAGAAAAGGAGAACCATTCGTTAGGCAGAAAGACTGAAAAAAAAAAAAAGGCAGGCAGAGGGGCAGCAAACAAAAAACCACGTCGGTTAAAAAAAGGGGGAATCCCAAAAAACCAAAAAAGTGGACCACGGAAAAAAGTCCCCCCAAAAACGAGAATACAAAAACTGAGAAAAACGCGTCCGTCATTCAGGAGAAAAAAAGGAAGTCCCCGGAAAAAGGGGGGGGGGGTGATGTCGAACCGCCGGGCGGGGAGGGAGATGATCGAAGGGGAAAAGCCCGCCCCAAAAAAAAAATAAATGGGGGGGAAAAAAACGTGGTACGAATCTGAAGGATACTAAAACGACCGGACCCCACAATAAAAAAAAGAGGGGACCTGCCCATGCCGCAAAAAAGTAAAAGTTGCTGGGGAAAAGAGGGGAAAAAAAGCTGACGAAGGAAGGGGGGAAGAAACCTGTCGGGAGGGAAGGGAAAAAAACACGTCGGTAAAAAAAAAAAGAAAAACTTCGTGGGAAAGAAGAAAAAAAAAAACCGGGGAAAAAGTGGGGACCAGTATGCATACACCCCGGTTTTGCTCCATAAAAAGGTGAGAATTTCTCCCGAATGGAAAAGAAAGGGTAAACACAGAGAAAAAACTATAAGGGGCCAGTTTCCATCCCGGGAATCGGGGGGGGGAGGGGAAAGGAGGAAGAAAAGGGAAAAAAAAAAACACTGAATCGGTGGTACCGGGAAAAGAAAGGATGAAGTGTCATTGGGAGGGAAGACTGGATTAGCGATCAAAAAGGGAACAGCGAGAGACAATGCAGAAAAAAAAGGAAAAGGACGGAAAAGCACCCGATTCAGTGTGGACGGGAGGTACAATGGAACTTGAAGCAGAAAAGAAAAGGACGGGAAAGAATCCCGAAAGGGGGGGAAAAAGTCAGGGAGTGCTCGTCTCGGAGTGAGGGGAAAGGGAAGGAGGGGAAGGAAAAACAGCTTATGAGCAACCGGGGGGGGGGGGGAAGTTCGCATGAGAAAAAAAAAAAACCAAAAGACCTACGGAGTGAGACGGGGCCAAAGGTTGTCCTGGGGTAGCCGCCGAGGGAGCGGAAAGAGGGAGGAATACCTCAAAAAAAAAAAAAAAACGCCGCGTTCCCGACCGCAAAGGGGAAGAGGCGGGGAAGTCATGTCCAGGGGGAGGGCGGCAAGATGGAAAAATCAACCTTGGGGGGATAAAGGGGGCGACCAAGAAACATTCTTTGGGAGGAAAGAGGAAAAAATCGATCGCAGTGAGGTTTCGACCAGCCAAAAAGGGGTCCACCTCCGGAGAAAAAAAAGGAATGGGGGAGGAATCAAGAAAAAAACGGCCTGTGTCCATCCGGAAAGGGGGGTCCTCAAAAAAGAAAAAAAAGGAGTACTGCTGAAAGAGGCCGTCCACTACCTGGACCAAGGGGGCTGTACACTAGGAGTGCCCGCGGACTTGAGGAAAGGGGGTGAGCAAATACCCCCCACCAAAGAGGGGGGACCCCGACCGACTTTATCTGCCAGCAAAAAAAAACGAGAATCACCTCGGGCAAAAAAAAAAAAACACGCTGGGGGGAGAGACCCACGGGAAAAAAGTACCAAAGAGACAGGAGGAGGCATCTCGCATGCACATGTCAGGAAAGTACGACTCTGGATACGCCAGGGGGGACAAGCTCCAGTAGCCGAAAAAAGAGAGCCCGGGTTATCTGCGTGGAAAAAGAAAAGGTTTGAGTAAAAGTCCGGTTGTGCCTGGAGGGACCTCGGCCCTGTGGAGCAGAGGAAAGACCCGCACTTAACACAAAACAAATCCCTTGTCTCCGGAAAGAAAAAAAAAAAAAAACCCCGGTGGTAAACGAACGGACAAAAAAACGGGGAAGGTCCGGGTATCGGCTCATTCCCTTGGTCCCGAAAAAAAAAAGACATCGGCGACTCTTCAGAGGGGAAAAAAAAAAGAACTCCCCCTTCAAGTCTTGAAAAAAAACGGATGACGAACTTTCGACAAGGAAGAATAGTTCAAAAGACCTGAAAACGGGTGAAGCACAGAAAGGGAGGCCATGTGGCTGAGGGAAGGGAGGGGGACCACAGGGGGAAAACTCTCTGCTTCCTGGGAAGGGAAGGGGGAGCGGCGTGAGAAAAAAAAAAAATCAAGGAAAAAAAGGGGAAGGGACATAAACGAAAACGTGCAAACTCGCCGCCCCAGGAAAAAAAGGTAAGGAAAGGAAAGCGAGAAAAAAAAAAGGGTCCTTCAGAGTTTTGCAGAGAAAAAAGAAGGTCAAGTTAGGGGGAAAAAAGAAGGACGTTGGTCAAAAAGGAGACCGGCCCACGAAAAAAATCGGTTCCGGGGAAAAGAACTGGTAAAAGGGGGGAAAAAGTTTCGACTTCAAACAAAAAAAAGAGAAAAAAAAAAAAACTCGGTTGGCCACAACTGCGAAAAGAAAAGGGGAGGGAAATCGGTGAAGAAAGAAAAAAAAAGTGAAAAAAGAGAGGGGGAGGGAAGAAAGAAAAACAGACACCTTCCACTGCCACTGCTAAGGGAAAAACAAGGGAAAAGAGACTGTGTGGGGGAAAAGAAAAATGTACAAGCCGCCTATTTTTCTGTTCCCGGGGGAATGAAGAGAGGACGTCTTACGAAAAGAGGGTTGAGTGAAAAAAAAAAACCGGGAGACTTCCAGCTTCGGGTGCGGCGACAGGAGAAAGAGCGGCCAGAC
>Ga0179593_1332443_pt1 | contig 11937 bp, 11 predicted proteins | sample CZODoug2_1_08_16_FD_185931 | JGI IMG/M metagenome (GOLD analysis project Ga0179593, IMG submission 185931) | Vadose zone soil fungal communities from Angelo Coast Range Reserve, California, USA - CZODoug2_1_08_16fungal (PacBio error correction) | ecosystem: Environmental > Terrestrial > Soil >...
GGGTCGGATTCAGGAGAAACGGTCTCGGATGAGGGGGGAGTTCACCGGAATGAAACCCAAGAGATAACCACAACAAAGTCTAAAATGGTCAAGAGCTCACTCAAAAAAATCGAAACCGGTGAATCGAGGTTCTTGAAAAGCAGGGGCTTTATCAACGGATATGCTAGGAGGTTCACCGGGGTTTACGGACTCCTACGTCAACCCAAACGGGGATACAAACACAAAAAAAGTCGGAAGTGAAGGGGTTGGCCATCCAAAAAGGGGCCGGTGTCGAAGGGGATTTCCTTCGTTAAACGTATTATAAAGTTGGAAAGGGGGCAGACAGAACAAACCGGCGCGAGGGAAAAACTCCTTTCAAACGAAACTTCCAGACAAAATCGCACCTCAGAGGGTCCTGCCATCCCATCAAAAAACCTTCACACGCGAACCAAAACGCACGTCCCATAAAACGGAAAACATCGAAACCTGCTAATGGATCGCCTCCGAAAATCACGCAACGATTCCATCAAGCGACAGTCGCCGCTGCAGCCTTCCACTATCGGGCGTAACGAGAAGGGGGGGATTGAACGGGGGGGACTACTAATCAGCGAAGGCTCAAAACTCAGAGTCCGACGCATCGCTTTCAAACGGGAGAGAACGCACTCCCAGCAGAAAATGCCGGGCCCGAGAAAAGGCCAGCGGAATGTCTTGCACAAAATGGGGGGAAAGAAATTTCCGTCGAAGGGAAAAAATTATAGGAAAAAGAAACGTCGATGTCAAAAAAAGTCTGTCGAACGTAGTCAGAGCCGGGGGGACGGTGTTCAAGGGGGAATGCGACGACAGGGGGCAGACTACACCTTTCCCGCTAAAGGCATTGTGTCATTGAGCTAACGCCACGACGGCGTTCAGGCTGTTTTCCGACCAGTAACGGGAGGGAAAGCGGGGGAATACGGAATTGCACCCGACCACTGCGAGCCTCCGCTTTCATCCCCGTAAAAATGGGACTATTACTGTAAAACGCGGAGGTCCCGACTACTCGCTTGTCGGCGGCGGGAAGCATTACCGGGGAAAAACATACTGGGCGGTGGGGCTGGAAAACTAGTTTGGTAAGAACAGGGGAGGGGTCACCGAACGAACCCATAGTAACGCCCGGGAAGGGGGTGGCTAAGGAAGTGGAGAGAAGTTTTAATCAAAACCGGGGGTGCTGGTCATCAACAAAAACGTTGCCTAAAGGGCGAAGCCACAGATTCAGGGTCACTACAGCTGAGCGTGCCTCTCCGTCTAGGGGGGGAAGTAAGAATCTGGCAAGGCGGAACTCACCCAGGGGTAGCGCTGAGGCGACCCCGGAGGGCGTATCTCCTGCGCCATCGGGGCCTCTTGGAGCCAAACTCGTCCGGGGAAAAAAGGCCCTCTATCCAGCCGTGAAAAATAGTCTACGCAAAAAGTGTTGTTAACAGTACGCCCTAGCGGGAGACATCCGACAGCTCCATGGAGGGGCCACTTTCTAAAGGAGGTAAAAGACCCGACACTCTTTTGACACAGTAATGCTGGGTTATACGATTGAAAGAAGGAAAAAAATCTCCTGATTCGAGGGGAGGGGAACATCCGTATGCCAGAAGGGGGGGAGGAGCCGGCTACTGGGCCCAAGGTCCGGGCCAGGTAGACGATGAAGGGGAAGAGGAAGTGGGGTTCCGAATATACAACGAGGGTATGAAAAGAGAGAGTAAAGGAAACCTTCGAACAATGACCAAGGGGAAGTGAAGGTAAAGGGGAACTGGAAAAGGCATCTCGCACCCGGAGGCTAAGGATGGGGGGGCAATTTCAAAAGGCGAAGTAATGGGGATGTGGGATATCCCACAGACTGGGCCGCTAGGCTTTACACGCGGAGTCGTCCGTGAGGCTCTATTCCAAGGAAGGGCAAATAAAAAACATTATCACGTAAAAGACGGGGTACTCTCGAGTGACCCTGGAGTCGGGAGTTGAAAGAATGGGGAAGGGGGGTCTAACCTAGGACAATCCCCTCCGAGGTGGATACCGATCCATTGGGTAGGTGCCAGAATCTGGCGACATGAACCGAGCACTTTTGCAGGCACACTGAGGGGAGGGGGAAGGAAAACGGCGAGAATGAGGCTCTTCGCACGGTGCTGAGGGGCAAGGGGGGGCTGTAACCTAGATATTACCACTATCCGGACCAAAAAAAGAGTCAATCTTAAAGGGGCCGCGGACGCGGTGAACGGGCCTCAAAGGGCGGGCCACAAAAAAAAAGCAAATTCAATCTGATTGGGATACGGAACTCCACATGAAAACTACCGCAGGTCTCGGTTAAGACCGCTGGTGGACCACTCATTGGCACGAGGCCCTCGGAAAAGTTGCTCTCTAACTCGTCTTATCCAATGAAAACCATGGGACTCCTGACAGGAATGACCTGGCCAAAGAAGCTGTGGGAGAAGAGCCGTCGTGGTGGACCGACAATTTGCCTAGGGTCCCAGGTTGGGGAGCTGAGGCGTAATCTCGACACTGTCAGAATTCCCGCCACGTCTCGGACGAGGGAAAGGAGATGAGGGATAACTTCTACGGGACTATATAGGGGGAAGGACTCCCTCAGAACACAAGCTAGAGAGTACTATCTTTTGAGCGGTATGGCAATTCTCCCAGGTTCTTCTCCGTTGACCGGGGAGCCTTAAAGCGGGAGTGCAGGTCACTTCGTTTGAGGAACGGAAGCAAGGACCTATCCTTCTCCTAAGAACAAAAAGTAGATGGGATTCCCTTCTGGGCAACGGACTAAAAGGACGTGGGTACGGGGGAGACTGGAATCTTTTTGACAGCAAAATCTGGTGAATGGCGACAGACGGATAATATGATGACGGAGGGGGGTCGATGGGGGGTTTGATGTTGGCGAAAAGTGAGGTGAAAGTGGTGAGCATTTGGGGGACGAAGGGGACCCGGAAAAGACGTATGTGTAAGGAAAATTTGTTGCTGAGGCGGACAGGAGGGAGTGAAAAGACCCGGATTCTCAAAAGCCGAGCGCGGGGGGGGTGTACTAATTGGGCCACGAGAAGCCTACTCCGTCTACCGATACAAAATCCCTGCAAGAAGACCAACCGCGCTGGCCTAAGAGACCAATACAATGAGGCTCCTCATAGTAGGATGTGTGGGGGATCTTACAGGAGGGACCAAGGGGGGCAATCGCCGAGCGAAGGGGGGGGCATGGAGCCGTCTCTGGAAGGAGACCCGCAGAGGACCAACTTCGGGTTTCGGGGAGGGATAGATGAAAAAAGCGTCCAGATTCGATTGGGGTCTGATCTCAAATGAACTTCCTTTACTCTGGGCCACCAGCATGGTGGGAAAAAAAGAGGGACGACGCTAGTGGACCGGGCGGAGGACGAATAAAAAAGGACAACTAACGGGAGAATAGAACAACTTATATGGATCAATAGAAGGGGTGAGGCTGGAAGCGTAAAATCTTAATCGCGTCTGGTCAGCAGGGTTCACCACGGGAAAGGACGTCAAGAGAAAGAAGGAGAAAAAGAACCTCGGAAATGCCGGACGGAACCAAGACGGAGAGGGTATAGCAAAAAGGGTGACGGCGCGGGTCAGAGTCACGTCCCATCGCCTTACTGGCCACCAAGGACCACATGGCTGAGTCTATTCTTAAAAAGGGGAATGTGCGACGGACCCCCACACGTGAAAGGATGCGCGTCAAAACTCACCCTGCGGTTGACGTGAAATCATACAATAAGGAACAAGATATTGGGGGGGCGCTTTTCGACTGGAGGGAGTTTCGACCTTTGGATCAAAAGATCGAGACGGCGATCCGGGAGTACCTCTCTCCTCAAAGAATGGCACACCTCTCTACTTGGGGTCCGGGGAAATCCGGGGGAAGAAAGTCAACTAACATCAAAACTCAGTAAAAACCAAGCAGCGAAACACCTTCACAAGCAATCGCCAGCCACCCAAAAGTCTGCCGTTGCCTAACACTGTGCGGGCCAAAGGGAATTAAAAAAGCAGAGAACCAAATTCGGGCCGCTGCCCCCGGCCGGTTAGAAGAAAAAAGATAACTCTTCTTGCCTTTTCGCGGGACCGCCAGGAGCGGAGCAAGCTCATCGAAAAAAGGGTGACGGCAATCAGCACGCAGTCCCGTAAGCGCCCGTAAGAAAGAACTAACACCACGGGCCAAACGTCCTAAAGCGTTGACAAGCTCGGAGAATGACCTTCTGCAGTCGGTAGAGGGGAACGAGTCGACAGGGAGCCTCTATGTAAAGCACAGAATATGTAGGATAGGGAAGCAGTGGCAATCTGGGTTTGGGGGGGTTGGTCATGGGACTAATCCTAGGGACTTCCCACCAAATTCCGCATACCTTCCTCTGTAAGGGGGCCAAAGGACACACTGGCGTAATACTCTTCTTGTTTGTCAAAGTAATAAAAAGCGGCAGAAGGCGGGATGATGGTTCCACAAGGCGAGAGAACCGGTGGGGGCCCTCCCGCTTGACGGTAATGTTACACAATCTTTCGAGCAAAAAGGAAGGAGGGTCTGAGGTCAGGGGGGGGTGAGGCAGACGAGGGTAAAGGGGTAAAAAACCAGGAAAGCGTGATGCTTTCCTAGGTGTAAGGGAACGCGGGCAACGAATCGGTCGGGCACACACAGGACGCTTCAGGAGGGGGACCTGTGCAGTAGGGTTTCTATAAGTTCATCCCCACGTGGCGTGTGGGGCTGATCAAGAACACTGTGTCCGACGAAACCGGGGGGAGGGCAATCCCATATATACTCGTCTTCGGCAGATTTCATCGCTTCGCCGAAGAGCCAAAAGGGGGGAAGGGGAAGTACAAAAAAATTCTGCAGAAACCAACATAAGGACTCTCCGGCAATCTCGACCAGAAAAGAAAAATCTGGTCCTCTTTTAACCACGAACGCGTGGAAAAGGTAAAAGAGGAAAAAACTGGATTGCACCTGAAGGAAGGGGATAAGGGTCGGGTCCCCGATCGAAACAAGCGCCACGAAAAACAAAGTCCCCAACAGCGTGCCACCAAGGTAAATTGCTAGTGACAAGATAGCGAAAAGGAGACTTCTTTGAAACAAAAAGCGAAATTAAAACGGTCTGCCGGCAGTTTCGTCCAGTGTGAAGACCGGATGCAGCCGAGTTTCTGAAATAAGAATCAAACAAACCTATTATTGAAGAATAGATAGGAGCCAAATCCTTGCTTGCAGACCCTTAACTGGGAAGCCCTTGGTTCTCGGATAGCCAACCGGGGATATTAAAGAAACGAATCACGGGAATCAATTCACGTAAATATGGGTGGGCTGTACCCACAGCACGATAACCCGTTTTCAATGGTCTTGCCTTGTAACAAAGCGGCGTCAAAACGTGACGAAAAAAGTGGTCCGAGTGTCATGAAAAAAGGGGGGACACATTTTAAGGTGGCGACTCGGGGGCACAGTCTGTGAGAGGGGCGGGGCAAGGGTAAAAGACGTGGATTTCCAATAAATTGAGGAGTCCCTACCGCTGTGGTAGACGCACTTTTTTTTTCGAAGACGGACCCATAAGGAAACGGGTGAGGTACCAGATCCGAGCAGGGGAGAAGAGCGAGAAAAACGCAGTGATAATGGTCCAGAATGTGTCTGGAGATAACAGAAAGCCACACGAGTTTCGGGAAAAATCTCCAGCTACCGGACCACCGAGGTCAAACCATCATTAGTTTGGCGGCTACTAAAAAAACGGGGGAATCCCCTATTCATGCACGAACGAGGGGGGGGGTCCGGCAGCTACCGAGCCGCCGACATAATAGGCAAAAACAAAAAATGACCCGTCGGACTGGGCGATCGTAAAACGATCCTTGGAAGAGGCAACGCAAGGGGGAACTCACGATCCGGTTAAAAAGGAAAAAATATCCCTCCGATAACCACTGACCAAGGTGTACGGGCCAACGGTAACCAGCTGTCTTTATGAGTACAGTGTGATTTAAGTACAATAAAGTACTTGGTAGGACTGGCAACAGGGTGATCGGGAGGCGGCGGTAGAAGGGACAACATTACCTGAACCGATCCACATCAGACGACGAGTATGAAGGCACCCGTAATCAATCCATAACATGCAGGACATCCCTTTTCGGAGAACCGTTCCGAAACTAAGAGCTGGTCTGGGCCGATGAGTCCCTTCATTGTTTCGTCTCGGCGATAAATTCTTTCCGCGCTGTAAAGTCCATGATGACGGGGGGGGAGTAAGGAAAAGTGGGCCCTGAGAAGAGCCCTAAAAAACGTCTGCAAAGCAACCAAGAAAAAGAGAAATTTCCTGTAGAAGGCTTCGAAGATGAGATCTGCAGTAAGAATGGCAGAAAGCATCTTTTTTCTCACGCAGCAGAACTGGGAATGGGGGGGAGATCATTTGGAAGTTGAAGGTTAAGAGGGAGGAATACTGGGATGGGGGAGCGGGCAAAGGTCTAAGTCCAGGACACCGGGAGTGTTCTAATTTTTTCACGGGAACTGGACGGCAGGGAAATTGCCGGCCTCCGCGCGACGCGCGGGGGTTTTTTGGTGACTCAAGGGGTTCTAATAAGCCGGACCCGAATGCCTCAAAAAAAAGACCCGCACTTCGGTCGCAACGTCCGAATGGCCTCCTGCAATGCAGGGGGCAACCAGCGCCGAACAAAGGTGCCACTCTCTCGCACCGGGGGGGACTCACCTTTTGTTTGACCGTTGTCGTCCAATTATTTGACTACGGGGACGTAGTCCAGGGCGTCGGGGGGACGGCAGCATCTACTACTATCACGAAGGGCTTTCCAACCGTTTGAGGGGGGGGGGTCATCCGCGACTCTTCCAGGGGGAGCAATTTCTAAGTGGGGTGTCTGATATTGGGGCCTACGCCTTGCCCGGGGAGTTTGTGCTGCAGGACGACCAAGAAGCGGTCTTTCCGTAGATGTTCTAATCTTAAGTCACAAGAGTAAAGATGCTCAAACACACGGAGTATATAGGCCCGTAGGGTTAAACCTCTTCGTTAAAATCCAGACTCGGCACGGAACGCCGGATAGTCTTGGAGCAGGTGTACCACAACTTTAAAAGTGTCATTGAAAGTGATCCGCACAAAACCTTCAGGCCTGTAGGTGCCTATCTCAGGGAGGTACAAACATCTTAACGCAGGAGGCAACTCTTTCTTGTTTAACTCCACAGATCGAAGGATATTCACCTTTTTGCATTGAAACGGACCCCCAACACGTTGGGAAACCTGCGATGAGAGCCACAAAACTTGTAAAGGGGGGGGGCGGTAGTTCCTGGCATCTGAGGGAAGGGGGGTTACTTTTCGGAGGGAATTCGTGCTAAGGATGGAAAAGTTGCGACCGGTCAAGAAAATAAACCAACCCGCGCGGAGGGGGGCTGAGAAAAGGCGGTAAACAATGCCGTCCAAGGCAGAAAAATTATCACCAATCCTGTGGTCAAGGGAAAGCCGATCAAAAGATCAACGCTCATAACCGTTGCAAGTCCATCATACCCAGAGCGGAAACCCAGCAACAGATAGAACCTAAACAGAAGTCCAGCCCGGAAGGATCTAAACCAGCTTATGGGATATTCGGCAGATGACCAGGCGTCGACGCTACCAGAGGGAGAAGATAGGGGGGACTCAGCTCTGTGTTCCTTGTCCAGAAGGGTCTCTTCTAAGCCTTCCTTATCAAGAAGAGGAAGCCGCGCTGTCAAAAGGCCGCGGCACGGGAAAATTCAAACGCCTCCTAAACAAAGGAAGACAAAAGAAAAAGGCACAACTTTTGACCGGGCGAAAAGGGAAATGAGTCGTTCATGGGGAAAGAAGTATCTTGACGTCAGTGATAAAAGCACAGGGCCGTCTATTGAAAGAAATAAGTCGTAGGCTTGCCGCCGAAGGATTTCTGTGGCGGGCTGGGCACTACTCCCGGACTTGACCCTCTCCCATGTACACCGCAGCACAGTGGGCATCTTGCGTTAACAACCAGGGGGAAACGAAACAACACGGTTGGCGGGTTTTGGCAGGGTGGCCCCTTACTTTGTGAAAGGAAATCGGAGGGAAGAAGGGGGACCTGTAATCCTCCGCTTGTCAATTAAATCACCGTAGGCGTTGACGGCTGGGGAACAGCGGCAAGGTACATTCGTTTTTATTACAGGAACCGTAGTTTAAGGGAAAGTCACTAAAAACCGTGACTTTGGAAGATTGGATCACCGTCTTACAGCCAAGACGCGGACAAGCCCCGTTCGCTTCCAAAGTGTACTGGTTGAAAAAGAAAACGTTGAGGTACGTATATTGGAGATGGCGATGCGGGGGAAAAACGGGTCTGGGTACTGTAGCAGACAAAACGTTGCCTGGAATAAGAGCCAAATATCAATCGCACGTAGTGGCACCTACCCGGACTGGACAAACATGTATAGACATAGGTTACTCAATAAGGCACCACGCGAACACCAGGGTAATCGTCTAGGCGCCTTCACTCTTATAACGTTCGCGCAAGATTAAAAGTTATAATGGAGTGGAATTCCTGCGCATTTGGCACGAGCGGAGAAAAGTGAACCTTTTCAGGAAAAAAGGAGGCCAGGCTTATCCCTAGCGGCCATACTAGAAAAGATCCCACTGGACGACGGCTTTCCCCTCCGAAATCTTTCCCAATCCGAGCATTGGGAACAGGAAGCTCATGACTGGCAGGGAACGGGAAAGGCCGAAAGAAGCAGGCAGGGCGAAGGTAGAGAGGTCGGCAAGGGCCGAGCTGTCCGGCGATCGTTTCGCTTATAAAACGGAAAACCGGAAGGAAGGAAAGAGTAGAAACGTAGACGGGGAGTAAGACCGGACCGGGCAAACGTGATCCCGGTATACGGGCATCGCCACAACATTGCGAGGCTGTCGGACACGTGCCGAAGCGATAAGAGGCGTCTCCTCTTATCAAAATCATTCCCTTGGAACAGGTGGGATGGGAAAAAAAAACCTTCTAGAAGGTGGGCGCTGAGTGGAGATGTCCTATCGGGGGGTGGAGAAAAACGGACGACGTTTAGACATTGGGGAACTGTTTCTCTCCTTCAAGGGAGAATTTTCCAAGAACGTTGAGTGGCTCAACAGGAAAATTTGTCGAAGGAATCGAAAAACGGTGCCGGCGACGCGAGACAAATCGTGCCCTATCGGGCGGTACTCTAACCGAGAACTTGAGGACACAAAAAGGTGGGGGTAGAGGCGAGATAGGGGGCGGGCTCTTCTTTTTCAGGGCAAACTTGGGGGAAAATGGCCAGGTTTTCGGGGAGAAAAAGATACTCCACATACGGAACTTCCACTAACCGTACTTTCCTTAACAAGTGGCTTGGAAAGGGAAAGGGGTTCAAGATCAACTCATGATACACACAGGGCAATGCACTTAAATGGGAACCTTCGGGGGATCGTCACTCGAGCAGAAGAGCGCAATCGCGGGGGCAGTGGTGACCTGACTCTGTGGAATGAAATGAAACGAATCCGGGAATAGGTCACTCAGGAAAAAGCGCGGAAGTCCGTGAAAAAGAAAATCCGATTTCAACGAAGAGACACCTACGGGACAGGGAAAAACTCTGAACAGATAACTGGAGGAAATTTACTGGAAGGGGGGAGCCGTACTGCCTAATACGATCTTCCCATGGTGTGGGCGTCAAAGTAGGGTCTGATGAACAAGGACGAAAAGATGCAAAAAGATGAGAGTTGAGAAAAGGGCAACTGTACGAACAGGTACCTTTTAGTAGGGGACGTCAATCACTGCTACGGGGGCCCCGGCCATAATGGGCAATAAGTCGGACGGAACCTGGTCAAGAATGATGGGACCGGTTCTTAGGAAGCAGGGGGCTTCTTTGGGGCCCGAGCGAAAGTTCAGCACGTCCCCGGAAGGACTGGGTCATTATGCTGCTAGGGCCCGGGACTCAAGGACAAAAAGGGTATCGGAGCGGCCCGGGTCAATCTGCTCCAGGTTCGAGAGGGCGGGAATCGTGAAAGCAGCTTCACTCAACTCGGCAGGGGGTCTTCATATTGGTCCGGGGGGGGATGGATGGGGTTCCGCGAGGGATGAAGGAAAAGAAGGTGCTGAAGGGTAGTGTGTGAGATTTGGTCATAGGTAAACACAAGGAAAAGGCAAGGTGGGGAGGCGCTGACGACTTCAGTTCCTCAAAGGGTCCTAAGGGGTCCGAAACAGCTTGTGGGCGGAGGCCCATTTCAAGGCCAGTATACCCGGAAAGTAAAGACCTCCTAAGCACACTGTTCCAGCTCTTTCCTAACATAGACTGACTGGTTCGTGCAAAGAAAAACACGGGGGCGTGGCCAGACGCTGCCGGGGTCTCAAATGGTGGGGGGGGAACGTCAGGACAAAGTTAACCCATGTTTTAAACGACAGAGAAGCTTCGGCAAACAGGCAGTCATTTTACTAACGCTTCGTCGGGAGGTTTGGCTAGGGTTAGGGGAATCAGCAAAGGACCCAGGGTATCTACTTGGTTGTGCTTGAGCTTGATCAGGACTGAAGGAACGCATTAAACAAAAGCACGGAAAAGTAGCACAATCGCTGACAACTACGGGGTATCTCAAAGAAGAGGGGGGGGGAGGAAAGGAGAAGACTATTGTCAGTCGTTATTAGGAAAAAATCTCATTAAGGAGCGTACGGGGGGCTCCCGTCCAGCGGGAACAAGAGTGAACGCGGAAATAAGGATATCAGACAACCGTAGATCATGGTCCGATGAGGGAAAAAAAATTTGCGGGCGGGACGAAAGCGGGGACGGCCAGCATCCAGGAAGAGGTGTTAGTAAAGTGACGCATGGGGAGGCCCACACGACCCGAAGAGGAGCAGGGACCTCACCCCTTTTGTCAGGTTGGAGGGAAAGGGATTCGCCGCGCAAAGTTTCGAACGGGGGGGGGGAGTTCGGGACTGGAGACTTTAGAAGGTAGAAGGGTTGGGCTACCTGACCCCAGGGAACCCGGCCTTACCGGACTGCAAGAACCTGCCGCAAGCCGCAACACAAGTGAGGCAAAATCACGTGTCCGCACACGAAGAAACTGCTGACCCTTCTCAATTAACCCTAAAAAAAGAATAGAAGGGAAAAGCCTGCACCTTCTGATCGGGAAAACACTTAGAGTGCCGAGGAACCCTTGCCAGTCAGGGACCTCGGCGAAGAGGTACAAGTTCCCACTATAGCTCTGGAAGGGGACTTTTAAATAAGAAACGTGACGGCGAGAACAGTCAGGAAATCAGTCCTATGACCAGAGAGGGAAAAAAGGCCGGGGCGGGCCCAACTCCTACACCTTCACTTCTCAGACACCGGAAAGAAAAGCAGGGGGACCCATATCGTCGAAGAAAGGGGCGCGCTGAAAAGGTATTTGCCGTGCAAGGCGGGAGAGGGACGTAAGTTTGATGGCCCTTAATTTTAAACGAAGTCGGAGGAAAGGAGGGGGCCTCCATCGTGCGGGAAGTAAGCTCTACGCCGGTGAACGAAACCTGGACCGCAGCAACGGAAGGTTCAAATCGCAGACAATAAAGCTGGTTCTCAAGTGAGGGTGGCAACCTGGGTGGAGGCGGAGGGCCCTCGGCGGGGGTTTCGCACGACAACGGAGGGAGATACTCTTGTGCGGAAAGGTGAGCCGGATAGGGGGTAACTTTTAACAAAGCGGTCACCTGGGGGGCTTCAAGCGGAGGGGGACTTGTAATTCGGAGAGCGGCCAGGATGGGGATCCGAGTGTGATCACATCGTTGACGACTACATAGTATCAACAGGGGGAACGAGACCAGGTGACCGGTGGGGAAAGGGGTCATAAAGGGGGGATAATTCAAACCGAAAAAAAAGGGGGGGGGGGTGTATCCCAGAAACAAAGGGTGGCCGACCACAGAAAAGGAAAACAAGTACTCAGTAACTTGATAAGGGGGGCCTCTTCCATTCTCGGAATAATGGTCTAAAGAGGAGGGCAGGCAGCTCAAAGTTTCTCGCCTTCACGGATCTCTGGAAGGAGCCATCGG
>Ga0179593_1459144_pt1 | contig 11937 bp, 10 predicted proteins | sample CZODoug2_1_08_16_FD_185931 | JGI IMG/M metagenome (GOLD analysis project Ga0179593, IMG submission 185931) | Vadose zone soil fungal communities from Angelo Coast Range Reserve, California, USA - CZODoug2_1_08_16fungal (PacBio error correction) | ecosystem: Environmental > Terrestrial > Soil >...
GAATTTTATCTGTGCAAAGCGAACAAACAAAATCTGCGCAAAATACCACACAGCTGACCGAAAAATAAAAAAAGATCTTGTCTAAGCAGCCAAAAAGGATGAATCTAGGACTACGGAGTGAGAACCGGTAAAGGGAAGAACGAATTCCTGTAAGGGGAAGTCAAAAGGGGAAACAAAAAAGATTACCTAACAATCCGGGACGCAAACCTGAACGAAAGACAGCAGCCGGATGCACCGCCGAGCTCCACGCGAAAGAAAAATACGAAACTAGGAAAAAAACGTAACCCGGCTCCGGGACACTCGCTACAGGGGGGGTCTGCACATCCTAAGCTCGGAGGCGTAGGCACCTCTATCAACGTAAAGAATGTGGGACAAACAGCAAATGCCCTACTCGGTTTCGAGGGAAGCGGGAACTGGGCGTCAACGTTACTAGACGGAGGGAAGGGGAATCATAGCCGGGCAGAGGGAGAAAAATCAAAACTCATAAAAATCGGGCCAAAAAAGAGGATGGTCAAAGACACTGCGAGGATTAGAAGATCGGGGCAAGCTCGCAGGGAACCACGAGTCGACGCACTGTTGCAAGATCGCAATAGAACGAACTGCAGGAAACAGGATAAGGGTGCTTGGATGAAAACAGAAAACTCAGGGGGCAAAGACGGGGCATTTCTCCTGCATGGAAAGTCACTATTCCACCCAAAACTTGCAAAAAGTGAGGGGAGAGGGGGTGGATTCAAGAGAAGGGGCAATTTCAAGAACGAAAAAGAAAGTCAACGAACGTCCGACAATGAACATGCATAAAACAAAAAAGGGCAGAACTCGCGGTCTAGGGAAAAAAATGGCGGCGTGCACGCAGAGGACCACTGAGGCTGGGAGTCTCCTGATATGGGGGGATAAACCCAGAAAGAAAAAAACACCTGCAGGGCGAAAACTACGAACCGCATCCCAGCTTATTCGGGTACGGGACTTTAAACTCGGCAAAAGATCCACGCAAAGAGATGTGGCTGAGAAAAAATCTCAACAACGCCCAATAGGTTAGGTGAACAAGCGGGGTAATTGGGGCCTAGAACGCTTGCACCGCATGGTTGAAAGTCAGCTCAAATATCGAACAAAGGTGCTTCTCAACCGATGGTGAAAGATGAAATAACTGGGGGGCAAGGGCGAGCTACCTAATACGAGGGGAAGGGACTAAAAAGGGAAAAGGCTTGGCGTAGGGAAAAAGCTTGCAAAAAACAATGATCCTCGCGGCGTTAGCTCAGAGGCGTGGAAGACCCCGGACGGCAGGACTTTTCGGGGGCGCACTAATAAGCCGTTGGGAAAGCGAAAATGCCGCCTGGCAGCATCCCGGGGGGCTGATCAAAAAGGAAGCTCGAGACCGCTAAAAGGCGGGTTAGGAAGTTTCGGGGGTATAATACAGGGGGGGAGGGAAGGGAAAAATACGAGGGGCGAAGACGGGGCCTACGCATTGAAAAAAAGCTACTTGCGCATAGATTGCAATGAGCAAGTGAGAACGTCTTAACTCGACTGGAATAGTGGATCTGTTCTTTGAAGTATCGTTGAAGGAAAAGGTGTGAAAAGCCCGCGGGCTCGAGTGACGGAAGATCAAAAAAATCGAAAAGCCTCGGACGCCTCATCAGGGAAGCTATCCTGCCAACGTAAAAAAGAGCCCCCGGGGGGAGGAAACACGTCCGGCGCGCGATAATTGCGCGGCTGGCGTGAAAGAGAATTGGCCGCAAACAACAAAAAAAACACCGGGCGCAGATGTGCCGGACGGATGAAAATCTACTACACATGGGGAAAAGAGCGCAGGGGTCGAGAAAATCGATCGCAGGCATGAAATTGCTGGGTGCGGGGACATGCAAAACGAGGATGTCGCGGCTGGGGGGAATGAATGAAGAAAAGCGGGAGGAAAAACATCCGTTAAGCGAGGCGAAGGAGACTGTGACATTCCTAAGGAAGTACTAAAACCAGGGGAACATGCCAAACGCAGGAGGGAAACGCCTCCATGCGGAAATACCCGAAACACAAACCAACCAAGACGATTCCCAAAAAAACGCAGAACGAAAAAAGTAAATCGGTAGAACGGGTTCTCCATCTCGCAACCAGCCAGCCGCAACTGGGGATCAAACACCAACCCAGAGAGAGTGCCAACTCGCAAAACCAAAAAAAAATGACGGGTTAATCTGGGAAGGCGAGCGAAAAGGAGCACACATCGTCTTGGAAAGAAGACAATGACTTTTTGGAGGGAACAAGATCTACATGATAAAGCTGGGGAAGGACCAGGGATGTTCCCGCTGACAGAAAGGGAGAAAAAAAACCTCTCGACGGCTGAAGACTGATTGGGGGCTGAGAGTACGGTAGGCAAAAACACAGAGCACAACCTGTAAGCTCGGCAGCAAGGGGCCTGGAACGGCACCTAAGTCAGATCAAACAGGGGAGGGAGAGAAAGGGGAGATTGGGGCCGTTGAGGCGACAGCATGCAAGAAACTTCAGTCCGCTGGCTAACGTTGGAGGAATGGACTACACAGAGAAAAGAAAGTCGAAAAAGTCAAATGGTCCACTCTATCAATGTAGGCAGAGTACAAGAAAAAAGTGACCACCAAAGATCAAATAAAAGGTCGGGGACGAATTACAAATTCTATACCAACTAAAGAAGGGGGAGAAGAAGACGCGAAAGAATTCGGGGGGGGGGAAAAAAGGGGGACAATGCAACTACTAATAAATGTCGTTGGGGTCATGACCCATCGCAAAGGGAGGGAAAACTGAACCCGGGGGGTGATTGAGTCAAAAGAGTGGCAGGGGATCTGGAGGGGGAAGAGTCGAGGCGATGGCGTTGGGGTCTTTGGGACGAAAGCGTTGAATAACAGAGGTCGCGAAAAAGGAATCACGATCCGTGAAGGTCACGACGGGAGAGGAAGAAAAAAAAGCGACATCGAGGGGGGATCATTTCGCAAGGTCCAAAAAGCAAAAAGAAGCGCAGATGGCATCCAAAAAAAATTAAAGCAAACCTTACTACCTCGGACGGAACCAAGAAAAGGGAGGGTCTCACAATGGACGGCAGCAGATGAGTCCCATCGGCAAAAGGACGGCCAACGTAGCGTGTGGGGGACTTGTGGCGCACAAGCGCCGGGGGAAGACACTGCCAAGCCGACCGTATCCACAGAATGTGTTCGAAAAAAATGTGGTAATAACGGAGGGCAGTAAAACCGATATAAGCCGTCCGAGAGCAATCACCGGCGTCCTTACTCCTCGAAAGCTAGACAAAACCTTGTCAAGCGCACACAAAAAAAAAACAGCCCAAACCCAAGAGGACAGACGAAAATGAAACAACAAAAACGGGGGGGGGGGGTAGAGGGGGAGGAGGGGGGGGGGGGGGGGCCGGGGGGGGGGGGGGGGGGAGGTGGGGGGGGGGGGGGTGGGGGCGGGGGGGGGGGGGGGGGGGGTGGGGGGGGGGGGGGGGGGGGGGGGGGGGGGGGGGGGGGGGGGTGGGCTGGAAGGGGGGAGGGGAGGCTTGTAAAGAAAAAAAGAGACGTAAACTATCCGGAGGAAAGAGAACAAGGGGATGAAGAGCAAACAGTCCGTCACTCACTATATAGCACGTAAAAGCTCAGATCACTCGGAGAGAGGGAGTCACACGGGAAAAACAATCTCAACATGCCTTCTTCCAGCCGAAGAAATCCGGACGGGGATTGGAAAAACTTGCAGATATACCCAGGGCCATCACTGTGCAAATTTACAACTCCTCAAGAAAGAGTGTAAAGTCCAATAGCTGCAGAAGGATCAATGAGCTGCGGTCGAAAACAAGTGCGGCGCCTGGTGGGGTCCAAGAGTAATCACTGCACTGGACAGGCAGGAATACTTCCTGAAAGACGAAAAAAAATCAAACAAAAGGGAAAAACAACGGTGCGGGGAAAAATTGCTGGGCCTCTGCCACTAGGCAGCTCAGTTCTCTTCTCGGGAGTAACACCAGGAACGACTCCCGCAGCAGTCTATCGTGGGATAACCAGTCGAGCACGGGCGTTGCAGGATGTGGGAAGGACGCCAAAAAATCAAAGGCCTCAAACGAAGGCGGAAAAGTCTTAATGCGGGGCCGGACACGCCACGGGGGGGAGTGAGCGCCTGAAAAGGAAAAAGCAAGGGGAAGAGAAGTCCCCCGAAAAAACAGGGAAGCGGATGTCGGACAAAAGAGGTCCAGCCGACCCACTATCGGGGGAATGACGTCGAAACAAAAAGGGGGGATATTTGGGGCCTCAAATGGGGGACTAATAAGCTGAAATGCCGATCTTCCAGGCAAGTCGCGATTACAGAGGTTGGGTTTAAAAAACACGATCGCAACGATTAGATCGGACACAAAAGCAACTCCCGTCCGCAAACTGAAGTACGAAAGCGCACGGATAGGGGAACATATAAAACGCTACGGCCGTCGACGTGGAAGCCAATCCATCCTTGACGAAAAAGGAACTACGGTTACGGGAAGGTGTATCGCGAGAGCTTTGCACAGAACTGCTCTAAGAAAGCGTGCGGCAGGAGAAACGAAGCCATACTATATCAAACCGAGGGGGGGCAAACATTGGTAGGCCGGTCTCTGGGAAAGATCAACATCGGACCGAGAGTGGTAGACGAAAAAAAGCGCACGACAGAAACTCGCTTACTATGGGAAAAACAAAAAGGGAATAGTCTGTCCAGAAGAAAAATGAAAAATGACCGCGAATTAGCGGAAGAAACTCTCGGCCTGGGGGCAGTCAAATTTTTAAAACTAAGGAGCTACGGCATAATGGTGACGCATTCAGGAGGTCACAGACAGACTTAATACTACATCCAAACACCTTGACTCGGGATCATAGAGAGAGCCTGGATCACTCAAAAGAGAAGGGCGGACGGTAAGGGGGGACGGGTTGGTTCGTAGAGGTAAAAAATTGCGACCCTAAAAAGTAAAAATAATCAGCAAATCTAAACTCTGAAAAAGGGAGGAGATGATAGAGGGAAGAGGGGGGAGTTCTGAAGGGGAGACTGCTTCGCCAAGAAAAGAACAGGTAAGGAGAAACCGACCGCCTAAATTGGGCCATGAATATGCCGGGTTTAGAACGGACGGAAAGGATTATTAATGAAGGAAACGATGCGAGGCCAAAGGAAAGGGGACTACGTTTCCGAGCACTGAAAAACCTTCGGGCAGGCAAACATGCACTCTAACAACTGCAAAAGAGCGCCTTCAACGCGCCGGGAACGGCGGGAAAAAAAAGAAAGCACGATTCACACGGGTCGTCAAGGCAGCGAATCGCCTCTATAGGAAACCACGGGAAAAAAAAAAAATACGCTCAGAAAGAGGGGCGAGACAGGGAATCCATGCCACCAGCGGATGTGTTAAGGATTCAGACCACTGACTCCCGGGTGGGACTCGTGCAGCTTGCATAAGGCAAGTGTAAACCAGCAAAAAAAGGCGAAACGAAAAAAAAGCGGGGGTCTTCAACAGCTTGGTGGCCTAAGTAGAACGGGCTACGTGAGCTAGGCTTACGAGAGCGCACGTGCGCGAGGAACAGATCAGTCAGTCACCGTTGGGGGGAGAAAAACAACGGAAGGATATGCTAATACTGCATTGGCCACCGGGGGGTGATCCAAGACGGGTTAAACCCCAAAGACCCCCCGTGGGGGGTCGAATTTAGGCAAAGGGCGTTTTCAACAAAAGGACAAGACATCGCAATGGATCGAGTGGGATCTAAACAGGCTGAAAAGCAAGGACGCTAGCAATGTTAACTACTAAAGAAGAGGAACATTCAAAAAAAGAAAGAATCGGCCTATACACAAGAAACGCGGGGGCGACAGAGGCGAAAAGGAAAGCTAAATGATTTGACTGGGGCGGGGGACAACTAGAAAAGGGAAAGATCCTGCACGCCGATATTTCCACGAACATCAGCCTCAAACCTCAGGTGACTTGGGGCACGTTTCACTATACCTCGTGAGCGCAAGGGAGGCCTAATAGTAGGCGCTCCAACCTAACTTTTAAAATAGGAAAAAATACCCCGAGACAGGCCTGTTGAAAAAAGGGGTACTCGAAAAACTGGGAAAAGTGGCTGGGAACCGGGCCTCATACCCGAATAGCTTGGATCAACATCGAAGGGGGGGTGATCCCCTGCCGACGCTTTCTTAAGAGGGCAAAGCAGAGAAAACGGAAACGGTAGGGGTGCCATCGGGACTAAGGTGGACCATATGTCTCTCAGACTTCACCGGAATGGTACAGCCCGACCAATGAGCAGGGGACGGTAGATGTGTCTGGGGTAAAAACGATCTAAGTAAGAGATATTCTTCTTCGCAAGACTGACGAAGGGAAAAGTGTTCCGACAGCATTGGGGGGCACATACATCGGATTGCCCGAGAGACGTAAAGTCTTTGCCGGGGACGTGGTGCCTACCGGGGGCGTGGTGGGGTCGGTATTTGCTAAGTATCGCAAAAGGGGACCATTTAGCCGACCGCGATTAACGTGCAGCAAAACGCTCGAAAACTCAAGGCGAACAGGAGGCATCAAGACTGAATCATCACAGATCGACAATTGCCAGGTTGAAAAAAAAACACGTCAGCGAGAAGAATGGCGGCGCAGGGGGGTCATAAAGGCCTTCAAGAACGAAAATCCCGATCGGGTGCGCTATTGGGTGAGATGGAGGGGATCTCGGGGAGCTCCAGCAAGGGGTATTCTTCGTCCCCGGTTGCAGAAGAAACTGTCACTAATTGCTTGAACGAAATTGCGGTTTGCTATCGACCGCTCTGGGGAAATGTATCTTGGGTTTCGATCGAAAGGGGAAAAATAGAGAAAAATCCCGAGACGCCGATAGTAGCGCTTCCAAACAGGGGAATTAAGAAAAAAAAAAGGGGGAAACTGATTAGTGGCACCCGCCTCCAGAGACATACACCGAACGCAAAAAAAAAAAAGAACGAGTCCGACGCAAAAGAACGAACCTTCCCCCGGCGCGGGAACGTTGACGAAGCACGATTTGTAAATAAAAAGGGAGAAACACGATTGAAAAGGGAGAACCCACAGGGAGGCGGTGTTGAGATGCGCGAAAAGAAATCTGACTCACATCGTCTTGAGAAAAGGAGGACATCGTCGAACCGTCTATAACCTGGCCATGGAGGGCTGAGTAAGGGAGAAGGTCGAGTAAAAGCGCTGAACGAAACAGGGGGCAAGAAGAAGAGGAAAACCACGAAACGGACTGCGCGATGAAAAAGGAGTAATCGAGCGTTCTTAAAGGGGGAGATCGAACAAGCATCGCGCCCTTACGCGCCAAGCAACAGAACAGAGAAAGACTCAACAACAAAAAAGGAGGAAAAAGATATAGCGGGCCAAGACTACTTCCTTGAGCAGACTTAATTCAGGAGAAGAAAGGGATGGGAATAACAGAAAAGCGAGCAAAAGAAATGTCTCAATCCTTGAAGCAGGTGGGACTCGCTCCCATCAAAGGTTGCGTGCAGCGACAAAGCGAAAAGTGAAAAAGCAACAGCAGAAAGTATGCTGTCTCTGGGGAGGGAATGTAGCGCTTCGAAAGGTGAGGCCAAGAGGGGGGTGGTAGGGAAAATCTCCGGCGTGCGGAGAAGGGGCCCACATGCGTGTCGTCGGGACGACACCCACTGACAAAAGGGGGGGAGTGGTTCAGGACGACAGTGGGGGCTGGGGGAACAGAGGGCGAGGTCGGGGCGTTTTTAAGTGGGGTCAAGATATTTTACGTAGAGGCCACTGGAATTCCGACGTCCCGGAAAATTGGGTCGCAGCGGAGAGGGAGGTTACGATTTCTCCCGCCCTACGAAAAAAAAAAAAGCACAGAGGCGCCCATGAACATCAAATAAACCGCACATAGACCTAGTCAATAACCAAAAGGTCGGAGAATAGAAAAAAAAGGCGCGAGGAAGCAATTCATCAAAACTGCTGACCATCGCGCAACTTGCGGGAATCTGGGAAAAACGCCAAGAATAGAAAAAAACATCTAGCACAGCGGGAGGGGGGAGCAACAGTCAATTGCAAGTGCATCTTCCTTAATGGGTCGTCACAGAGGAGGAAACTCAGAAGGAAACGCACGGAAAAAAAGGCGCTATCCGCTGGGCGAGCAAAAAAAAAAATGGAAGGGGGATCACTATACTCTGCAACCAGAAAAAAAGACAAGAAGCTTCTAAAAAAACGAAGGCAAGTACGGCTTAAACACTGACTGTGGCGATGATTACATCCCGACTTAAATACTAAAGGAACGGCAGTTGTCTAAAAAAAAGTCATTAGCTACCCTACAAAAGACGTTTAACACACCTAGACAGCCTTATCATGCTCTACCCGATAGGAATGAAGCCTACTGAGGAATGGATAAAACGGAAGAGGGTAAAATTCGTAGAACGCAACCCAACAGAAACGCATGGTCCAAAATTTTTCTCGCCGTAAGACGTTTCAAAGCCAGTTCAAAAAAAGGCTTGGAACAACACCACAGTCCCAAGAAATGGAAGAAAAACCAGGGCAGAGCGATAACAAGTGGGAGCCCCATGGGAGGTAGGAAAGAACGTGGAACTCAACCATGGCGGCAAGCGATATCGTGAAACGCAGAAACAAAAAACAACAAACCGGAAGCCTCGCGTTGCACGCTGGGCACTAATCGGCAAATGGGATTATCGCGGCATATCGGAGGGACAGTCTGGAAATAGATAAAAGTATAAATCCCGACAGCACGTGTCTACGGTGATAGCTCGTCCCATGCCGTTAACGTCGGGGGGGGGGAACGACCAACCGGGAGATCAGTCTAACAACGAAAACGCGGACTGCTTGAGGATAGGACACGAAAAGGGCACAAATCCAATGCGAGAGAGACCTTTTCAGAGGAGATCACGAGCATAGAAACATTCTCTTACGTGAAGTTGACTCCTAACCAACATCGATAAAACACAAACTGTAGTATCTAAATACATTCTACACAGACTAGGGGGTATCAATGTGAAGGGAAGAAAAATAACCATCACGGTATTTGAACTCAGAGAAGTGTGTTGGGACCCCACAAAAAAAAAGCGCCGGTTCTTTCTCATTTCAAGAAAAGCGTGTCTTATTCGAGGGCGCAAAGTCGGAATACAAACTGTCAAAGGGGAGTCGATCATCGTGAAAAACTAGCATCAACAGGACTACGTTCTAAAAACATGGTGTTGAAACCACGAATTAAAGAAAGGTTCTAGGGGGGGGAAATTTCGCAAGCGAACACGCGAAGAGGATTCCAATAGCGAGCGAGGGTCACCGGGAGACGCAACACCCGAGTAAATATCCCATAGAGGGGGCTAAGTGGTAATTCCCACCATGCTGGAGAGGAATGGGGGGGGATAGGTGAGGCAGGAGCTCAGGGGTACGTGTACTGGGGGAACGACACCAGAGGGGGCCAGGACCCTAAACTAAAGGGACCGTTTAAGCTTCCATAGATGGAAGAGGGTGGAGCGTACTTGTCAATTTTGCATTCGGGAAAGATTCTGTGGCCTAGCCGACCGACCGGAAAGTTTGAAGATTCCTAGGTAAAAAACGCGAGGAGCCCCGTAACGGGTCCTCAATACGGTGACGAGGGAAAGTCAATAGAATCAACTCGAGGGCCCGATCAATAGGAGATTCTTGGAGGGGCTTTTAGGTGAGTGTCGCCAAGAGGCTCACAAGCAATTCAAATAATGAAACCGAAACAAAAAAAACAGAGGAGAAAAAAGAGGAGGATAAACGAGGGGGAAAGGTGCTACAGCAGTCACCACCGTCTATCAAGACCGCCAGAGACGGCTGTCTGAGTATGCCGGACCCGCAGTAAAATCGGGATCCGGGAATGATCGTTAGCCCGGAACATCGCAAAAAAAGGAAAGAAGGCCTCTCAAGGCACAAATGGCCTTATCGGTCATCAGGAGAAACGGACCCAGATCAATCACGAGGATTCACAGACAACCAACAGTAAAAGATAAGAATCAACTAGAATTCACTGGGTCCTCGTTGAATAAACCGACGGTCGAGTCACCAGTGTTTTCAGAAAAAACGAGAGGTCACTTCGCTCGGGTCCCCAGAAAGGCCGATCTCATAGGAGAAAAAAGACACTCTCACAACGCGGTGGATATAAAGGCGGCGTCTGACCACTTCGAGACTCTAGCGACAGGGCAGATAGAGCAGGGGGGGCCCTGGATAACAAGACCTCTAGAACCACCTCTTCCATGACGGAGACCGGTCCTTCAAAAAGTCTTTGCCTGACCATGGAAAAGAAAAGCGGGTCCGTAACGGACCCTCCAGCAGAAAGCAAACGTTCGACTACGGCCCGGACGACGGGACCGCCATTTGTCGGGGTCGGCAAAAAGAAACGCAGGAGGTAGAATCTGCATCGGAACAAAAGCCGGATGTCGTCCAAGAAGGTGAGGAAAAAAAAAACTGCAAAGTGGGGGGATCGGGCGTGTCAAAACTACGAGGAGGAGATGTGCTAGATAAACCATAAGACAATCTCATAAGAGAAGATAGAGAGTGTCAGATCAAGAAAAGGCTGTCTCTCTAAAATCTAAACTCAAGGTCTATTCGGTGGGAAGGGCCAGAAATACTAATTGGGAAAAGGCAGAATTGAGGATCCTTGGAGACGAATCCAAAATAATCCCACAGCAAAGGCAAAAAATAGCGCCCCAGCTAACTTACGGAGCTACATACAGAGCATCTTTTATCACTCGAGGGACTAACTGAATAAGCCCCACCGAAAGAAGGGGGAAAGAGTGTTTCTACGGAGGCACGCATCTCCTACCGGTGGATTTCGAGTATAAACCAATAGGGCGAAACTAGACTCGGAAAGCGATAACGGGCTCCGCCCTGGGCTGAGTAAAATACTCGGGTGCCAACAGGGAGGAAAACGATGAAGATCAGAGGTGAGGCTCCTGGGAAAGGGGGGGCAGGAAGGCGAGGGGTAGGGGGCTAGGACATTGTCTGTGGGGTCACGCGCTCTCAGACAAAGTCCTCCAGGGAAGAGGAAGTTGAACGAATACAAAGAGCCGCAAATGCTAAGGTGAGTGGGAACAAGGGCTGGCGGGGCGATCAGGCCGTCGCCAGGGACGAATTTTACGGGGGTCGACTGCTTCACATAGGGGGTGAAGGACTCCAGGGCCGTGCCTTTGGGAGTAAGCTACGTGGGATGGCGTGGGGGAAAAGTATAGGTCAATGGTGTTGCTCGCAAAAAACGTAGCAGGGAACGAGCAGGCGAACTACACACACGTAACAGGACATCAGAACGAGCAAACTTGATCGGAAAACATTTTGCGAAAAAAGAGGGCAATCCGGGGGGAGGAAGGAATCTCTGAGTTGGGAAAGTAATGCCTTTAAAACCACCCTTCCCGTGGGCGATGGTCGCTAATAACCCTCTGTAAAAAAACCTGGTAAGCAAGAAGGGAAAACGTCCAAGAATCGTTATCAGACCGTTCTAATTTGTTTTGAAACAAAGAGGACCAGCTTGATGTTGACTAGGGGTTTCTTACAAGAATCGCATAAAAAGCCAACCGTGCGCGAGAGAGAGAAGGAGGGCGCAAGTACTATATCCCGGGACCGGAAAGACCCTAGTTCAACGGAGCAATCGGCAAGCAACGACAAACGAATTCCTAGGACCAAGTCCCCTTAGCAAAGGAATCGAACGGTCGACGTCTTTCTAGAACAGAAAGGAAGGAAACAAAAGCAAACAAGAAGCTCCCTAGCCACCAACTGAGGTTTGGGGAAAAGATAACGGCGCGCAATAAAAGGGCGAACATAAGGGGGAGGGGGATAAATACAAACCGTCAGGAAATCGGGATCAAGTATCACGGGGGGGGGACGAGTCCCAACTTGTGTCTCATTAACAATAGGGAAAGGGCACGTAAGTAAGTGGGAGGAGGAAAACGGGTCCTTTCAGCAACACATATAGCGACGAACCTGAAGAAGGAGGTCGAATCACGAACGTCCCTTCA